>Ga0334722_10006317_pt1 | contig 11767 bp, 11 predicted proteins | sample C3_bottom_MG_FD_207210 | JGI IMG/M metagenome (GOLD analysis project Ga0334722, IMG submission 207210) | Sediment microbial communities from Yellowstone Lake, YNP, Wyoming, USA - C3_bottom | ecosystem: Environmental > Aquatic > Freshwater > Lake > Sediment | place: USA: Wyoming | collected...
CCGTGTTTCTAATTATATTTAGAAATTATCCCTATGTTAATTTTGGAAAGCTAGTTTATGTACTGATATTTTCGACCGTGTGGCTGATCGCGAGTGATATCACAAAAAAGAAGGAATTGTTCAATAAGCGAGTTCACTTCATCGTAGACAGTCTGGTTTATGTGGCGATTTTCAGCGCTATATATTATTTCACCGGCGGCAGTCGCGGTGATTTGTCATTCATATTTTCATTAATTGCGGTCTCCGCGCCTATTTTTGGAACTTGGATTGAAACTATGCTTTTGATTTGGCTGTCGGGCATGGCTGTTCTTGGTATTAATCTGGTGTTTGCGTTTCGAGGAGATATGCCGCTGGATCATTATCATGTCGGAACATTGATTATGCGAGTGTTGGTTTATTTTGTTATTGCGGGAATAATAAAATATTTTCAGATGAGTTATCTGCAACAGCTTGAGAAGGCTCAAAAATTCCAAGATGATATTTTGGCAAAAAATAAAGAGCTGGAAAGAGCCAAGGCAAATGTGGATACTCAGATTTATGAAAAAACAAAGGAGCTGCAGGAGCAAAACAAACATCTCGAAAGCTCGCGCTTGATAACCGCAAACATTTTGCAGGATGTGACGGAGTCCGAGAAAGAATTGCGAGAGAAAAATAGCTACCTTGATGATGCGCGCAAAGCCGTTACGAATATCCTGGAAGATGTGGCGCAGTCAGAGCAAGAGCTTAATCACAAAACCACTGAGTTGGAAAAATTCCAACAAGCAGCGGATGCGAGTTTCGATCACATTGTGATTACTGATCCTGACGGCGTTATGTTGTATATGAATAGTTCTGCGGAAGAAATAACCGGTTATTACAAAGAAGAATCGATCGGAAAAACTCCTGGAAAATTGTGGGGAGGACAAATGTCGCACGAGATATACGAAAAAATGTGGCAGACAATAAAGACCGACAAGTCTCCATATGCCGGAGAAATCACCAATAAGCGCAAGAATGGCGAAAAATATTTGGCAAGTATCCGTATTTCTCCAATTTTGGATAAAAAAGGCGATGTTAAATTTTATGTCGGAGTTGAACAGGATATTACTGAGGAACGAGAAGCGCAGATGCAAATCATCCGCAATGCGGCAGAATTGCAAAAAGCCAATCTGGCAATCAAAAAACAAAAAGAGAGTGCGGAAAGCATTCTGCGATTTTTAAAATCGATCGGTGATGGCGTGGTGGCGACTGATATGGATGGGAAGGTAATATTTTTTAATGAAGCAGCCGAAGCACTTACGGGTTTTTCAGGTGATGATGCACTGGGTAAATATGCCTGGGAATCAATGTGGTATTTTAAGGAAGATGATCCGGAAACTCAAATCAAGATTGTTAAAAAATTTCTTGCCAATGAAGATAAATTTGGCCGTGTGAGTGATCGACTTATATTAAAGCAAAAAAGCGGTAGCACTATTGGCGTATCTTTTTCAATTTCATTTATTTACGACGAAAATCAAACAAAGCAAGGGTGTGTTGTGGTTATTCGTGATGTAACTGAAGAGCGGGAAGTAGAAAAAGCTAAGGATAATTTTCTCTCGGTGGCGGCGCATCAATTGCGCACGCCACTCTCAGGCATCCGCTGGAGCTTGGAAATGCTTCTGGGCGACGATGTAGGAAAATTGCCAGCTGAAGCGCATGAAGTGGTGGAAAATATCAATGAAAATACAATGCGCCTAATAACTCTGGTTAATGATCTTTTGAATGTTTCGCGCATCAATATGGGCAAAGTCATTGAGCCGGCAAGTTCGGTGAATGTTGTGGAAACAATTGAGGCGGTCTTGAAAAGCGGAGAGGGTTTTGTGGCTAAGAATAAGACCAAGATAATTTTTGATGCCAAAAAACAGGCCAAATTTATGGTGTTTATCAGTCCGCAACACTTATTTGAAGCGATTCAGAATATTGTTTCTAATGCCATAAAATATACGCCAGAGCAGGGCACGGTTGCGATTTCTGTCTCCCAAAAGAGCGGCAAAATTAGAGTTGCGATAGCTGATTCAGGCATTGGAATTCCCAAAAAGGAGCAAGACAAGATGTTTTCCAAGTTTTTCCGAGCTCAAAACGCCATTCAGGCTGATCCGGACGGTTCGGGTCTGGGCCTAAGTGTGGTAAAATCATTTATAGAGGAGGCGAAAGGAACTGTGACATTTGAAAGCGAGGAGGGCAAAGGCACCACCTTCTTCATCGAATTGCCAATCTACAAGGAAAGCAAATAAATTTTAGCTGATAAAAATAATAATATGAGCAAAGCACCATGCATCTTGATCGCTGAAGATGATAAATTTTTAGTCAAAGTATATACAACAAAATTAGCTAAGGAGGGCTTTCAAGTTGAGGTAGCTTCAAATGGTGAAGAGGCTCTAAAATTAGCGCGGGAAAAAAATCCAGATTTAATTTTTTGTGATTTGATGATGCCGATTAAAGACGGATTCGAAGTTCTCAAGGAATTGAAGGCTGATCCAAAACTGAAAAAAATAAAAATTGTAATTCTTTCTAATTTGAGCCAAGAGGAAGACAAGAAGCGCGTAATGGACCTTGGGGCGGAAGAATATATCGTGAAGGCTAATGTGCCATTTTCTGAAGTAATAGCGCTAGCTAAAAAATATGTAAATAAGGAATAAGATGTCTGATTTTAAGGATTTTTCTATAACCAAAGATGCGCTGATTGAATCGGGTACTGTTTCTGATCAAGATTTTGTGCGCGCTGAAGCGCTGGCAATGCAGGACAAGATTTCTCTCGCGGAAGCAGTGGTGCGATTGGAAATTCTTTCTGAAGAAGAGGTGACTAGGGTTATTGCAGATGCACTGGGTTTTCCATATGTTGATCTTTCTAAAGAATCGGTTGCCCCGGAAGTTCTAGCGGAGATTCCGGAAATTGTGGCACGAAAAAATCGCATTGTGCCGTTTAGAAAAGACGGTGATGGTCTGCATTTGGCGATGGCTGATCCGACCAATTTGGAAATTAGTGATTTTATTGAACGCAAAGAAGGTGTGCCAGTCAGGGTTTATATGGCCACCGAACGGGATATTGAAAACACGCTTGAACGATATGGTGGTGGATTATCTGACGCCTTGAAAAAAACATTAACTGAAGTAGAAAAAATTATTAGTGATGGTGGTGAGCCGCCAATTGTAAATGTTGTACGGGATATTCTTTCTTTTGCCTATCAAAATCGCGCCTCGGATGTTCATATAGAGCCACGCGAGGATATTGATTCGGTAATTAGATTTCGTATCGATGGTGTTTTGCATGATGTGGCGTTGCTTCCACAATCATTGCACGCGCAAGTTATTTCTCGTATCAAAGTTCTGGCGCGCTTGCAAACGGATGAACATCAAAAACCTCAGGATGGAAAGATTGAATTCCCAATTGATCAGGAAAAAGTGGACATCCGTGTTTCGATAGTGCCGATTATGGAAGGCGAGAAAGTTGTAATGCGACTTTTGTCTGAGCGGGCTCGCCGTTTTTCTTTAGCTAATCTGGGAATGGATGAGCATGATTTGCAAAAAATTCATGAGGCCTATGAAAAGCCGTATGGCATGGTGCTGGCAACCGGCCCGACCGGGTGTGGCAAGACGACTTCGCTCTATACGATTCTCAAAATTCTGAATGAAAGAAATGTTAATATAATGACTATTGAGGATCCAGTCGAATATGACTTGGAAGGTGTCAATCAGATCCAGGTGAATACAAAGGCCAACCTGACTTTCGCCACGGGTCTGCGCAGTATCTTGCGCCAAGATCCAAATATTATTTTAGTGGGGGAAATCCGCGACAAAGAAACAGCCAATATTGCCATTAATTTAGCGATGACCGGACATTTGGTTTTGTCGACCTTGCATACCAATGATGCCGCCACCGCCATCCCGCGTTTTGTTGATTTGGGTGTTGAACCGTTTCTGATCACTTCAACTGTAAATAGTATTTTGGCGCAAAGATTAGTTCGAAAAATTCATACTGGATGCCGAGCGAGTGAAGAAGTTTTAGCGACGGAGGTTGCTAATCGTGTAGGCTGGGAAGCTACACAAAAAGTTTTTGGTGTGGCGAAAAAAGATGGAGCTAAGGAAAAAATTACATTATATCGAGGCAAGGGGTGTGCGGCTTGCAATGGAACTGGATATGAAGGCCGCATTGGAATGTTTGAAGTTCTGGTAATGGACGACGAAATCAAAAAGGCGATTATGAAAAACCAAGAAGCCGGCGCGATCACTGAACTGGCTAAGAGTCGCGGAATGAGAACGATGCTTGAAGATGGGCTCGAAAAAGTTAAAGTCGGACTGACAACTTTGGATGAGGTTTTGGGTGCGACAAAAGTGTAAGAATAAATTTAAACAGTAATATTATAAATTAAAATATATGGGAGAAAAACTTTATGGCATAGATTTATCCGGAGAGGTCACACCACTTGCGGCGCGAGACGCAATGGTTGAATGTTTTATACAAGCTCATTATGAAGTGATGCAAGAAATGAAAGAGTATCATAAGTTTGAATCGGAGGAAGAATTTGTTAAAATGGAACAAGTGAATGTGGCAGCAATAATCAAGTCTATTTTTGCAGAGATCGGAGCTGATTTTGATCAGCCAACAAAAAAAGACTTGCTAAGCGCAATGAGCAAGCTTACTGAATATGCAGCAAATTTTAGAAGTCCGGAAATAATAAAAAAACACTACGATGAAATGGTGCTAATAGTTAGTAAATTAAACTAGATGCAATTGTTTTCTTCATTTGGGTTCACAGAGAAACTTTTTTTTGCCAAACATTTGGCAACGCTTTTGAAGGGCGGAATTCCATTGTCTGAAGCTCTCAAATTGTTATCTGAACAAAATGGCAGCATTGGTCCGGTAGCCAGCAAAATTCTTGAGAGTGTTGAAAATGGCCAATCATTAGCTGATTCACTCAGGCGTCATCCAGGCGAATTTGAAGCTTTCTATGTCAGTTTGGTTGAGGTTGGAGAGGCCTCTGGAACACTAGAGAAAAGTTTGGAGTTTTTGGCGGAAAAGCTGGCCCGTGAAGAATCTTTACGCAAAAAAGTGCAGGCGATGCTTTTCTATCCGTCAGTTGTGTTGGCTGTTTCGGCGGCCGTTGGCGGGTTTGTGAGCTTTTTTGTGTTGCCAAAATTGGCTGGCATCTTTGATTCTTTTGATGTTGAATTGCCAATTGCGACCAGAATATTGCTGGCTTTCGCTAACTTTACTAAAGTGTATGGCGTTGTCACTGTTGTGGCTGTTGTAGCTTTTGTTGCAATGTTGGGAAGTATAATAAAGATATCCTACTCAGCTAAACTTTTTTGGCATCATCTGAAGTTCCACATTCCGTTTGTGGGCAAAGTTAATAAGAGCGCTGCACTGTCATCGCTTTTTCGTGATTTGGGGGTAATGCTACAAAGTGGATTGCCGCTGGAATATGCTTTGCGGATTGAAGGTGGAATTGCGGAAAATTTGGTCATTCGCGAAAAAATCAAAAGTGTCCATGAGGCAGTTTCCGGGGGTAGTACGGTAGGTAAAGAATTGTTATCAGGTGAATATCGAATTTTTCCAACCTTGGTTTCACGCATGATTTCCGTTGGGGAGAGCTCGGGTACTTTGGAAGGGACATTTTTGTATCTAGCGGACTTTTTTGAAGATGAGACTGATGTAGTGGCCAAAAATGGCGCCGCTTTGCTCGAACCGCTGCTGTTGGTGTTTATCAGCATTGTGGCGGGGTTTGTGGCTCTGGCAGTGATTTTGCCGATCTACACGCTAACAGGGTCAATTCATCGCTAGATTGATGAAAAACAAAAAATTTATTGTGAAAGGCTTTACTCTAATCGAAATAATGCTTGTAATCGCCCTCGTTCTGACAGTGGGTTTTTTTTCGACAGCCTTTCCTTTGCGCTTGATGTCTCAGACCGCAGTGCGGGATTCAGCGGAAGAATTTAAGAATGTTTTGTGGAAAGCGCAGGCCTATGCAATCGCCGGTCGGCAACACTCTTCTTGGGGGGTCCACTATGGAAATTCGGTCGTAACGCTATTTAAAGGAAATGACTATAATAATCGCGAGCAAAGCTTTGATGAAAAAACAACCATCGCCGATAGAGTTTCTGTCTCAGGATTTTCCGATACGATTTTTTCAATTCCCGGTGGCAGGCCGCAATCAGCAATTGCTGATGTTATTTTGACTCGAGATAATTTAATGGATAGTTTTTCTCTGAACTCAGAGGGACTGATTGAATAAAAATAAATGCAAAATAAATTTAAAGCTTTTTCAGTTATCGAGCTCATGCTGTCGGCAGCTTTGTTTTCAATTTTTTCAGTAGCGATAACGGTGGCAATTTTGCAAGGCAGCAGTGTAATTCAGGATGGAGTTCAAAGTGAAATGGCGCGACAATTTGCAATGGAGGGGATTGAAGCTGTGCGGGCGATACGAGCGCAATCCTTTGATGCTTTGCAAAATACGGCTGGTTCAGGCCTCCGAGTGAATAATGGCAAGTGGGAATTTTTTGGAGGGCAAGACGGGCGAGATGGATATGTGCGGACAGTTTCCGTGCAACCGGCTCAGCGTGATTCGGATGGGAATATTGTAGCTTCAGGCGGAACTGATGATGCGGATTTGAAGCTGGCCACTGTGACTGTGACGAAAAATAAATTTTCCACAGATTTATCAGCATATTTATCGCGACGAGAAATTATTCCAATTGTGCCATAAGCATATGAAGCTAAAAAAATTATCCGGCATAACTCTTATTGAAACGATTCTCTATCTGGGAATCGCCGTTATAATTTTAGGCGTGCTATTTTCCTATGGTTGGAATGTTATCGGCATAAATATTAAATCGCAAATTGTGCAGGAAACTCAGCGTTCAGCGCAATTGGTCGGGGAGCGGTTGGCCTATGAAATACGCCAGGCCGATAGCGTAGACAGTGCAAATTCAAATTTTGGATCTCCGGCCAAATTGGTTTTGTTGACTGATGGCAACGCAACTGTCATTGAATATTCCGGTGGTCAAATAACAAGCAAGCGCGGATCGGCAGATGCGGTTCCGCTAAATTCTCAGAATATGCAGATTAAAAACTTTGCTCTCACGCCGCAAGTTTCAGATGCAGGTGAAGTTCAATATGTCGGATTTTCTTTTGAGGTCGTTGCAAATTATCCCGGAACAGCCAAGCGCAGTGAATATCAATATTCATTACCATTTAGTTCAGGAGCTGCACTAAGAAAATAAATTTAAGATTATTAAGGACATCGGATGTCCAATGCGCAATGAGGACGAGAGACATCCGATGTCCAGCGTTTAAAATAAAGCAATTAGCAATGGAAATGAAAACAAGAGGATACATTACAATTTTGGCTGTGTTGGTGCTTTTGGCAGTAACGGGTGGAATTGCGACAACTTTGATATTTTCTTCGACGGATAATATTCAAGGACAAGATGCGCTCGAGCGTGGTGATCAAGCGCTGCTTTTCTCCGAATCATGTCTAGAGGAGGGATTACTGCAAATCATAAAAGACCCAACTTATAGCGGTAAAAAGTTTACTATGCCGCAAGGTGATTGTGAGGTGACAGTTGAAAGTAATGATGGAATTTATACTGTACATGCAACTGGAAAGAATGCGAAATTTGAAAAAAGCATCATAGCTCAGGCGAATTTGGATACATCAAAATTGACAGTTTTTAGTTGGAGGGAAGAGTGAAAAATGTTAAAATGTTAATAGGCTAAAATGCTAACGCGTAAGATGATATTTTCACATAAGCGGACAATTTTATTTATCACCAAGGACAAGATTCAGTGGATGGCTGGTCGAGTGCCGGATGGAAAGCTTCTGGGCGAAGTGCAGTCTTTACCATGGTCAGAAGAAAATTTGCATGCTGCCCTAGATATCATCGCAGATAAATTTCCCAAGAAGTTGCGTATTGTCATAGGAGAGGAGTTCTCGTATGTGACGCATTTTATTAAAAATAATAAAAAAACCACGATTGTTAGTGAGGCTCAAGCTTTTATCCCGGAAGAGTTGCGAGATGGTTGGGACAGTCGGGAAGAAAAAACTGGCGAAGTGCAAGTGATGGCAGTTCAACAAGAATTATTTTCAATGCTTAAAAAAGCACTTTCCGAACGAAGTCTGAGAGTTGAAGCTATTGAAGCTGAGTCAGTATCGATTGCCAGAATGGTTCAGAAGCACGAATGTAAGGCAGCTATTTTTGCCAGAAGCGAAGGCAAAACTATCTTGGGCGTTGTGCAGTGTGTGGAAATATTAGCGACAAAGGTTTTTTCTAAGTTTCCAGCGAAAGAACAAATTAAAAAGTTCATTGATTTAGCTGTCATACCTAAAGATGCTGTGACTAAAGTATATATTCAGGATGAATCCGGAAAATTAGCGGAAATTTTCAAGGAGCTTGGTGTTGAAGCTCAAGTATTAGATCTCGATCCAATGTTGGGCGTATGTCATAAGAAAGATTTGACTGGACGGGATAAAGATGTGTTGAACATTTTTTTAGATCAAGGAGGCGCGCAATTAAATAAAAGTGAGAATAGTCATAATCATTTGAGCTTGCGGGAAAAAATTCTGCTCGGTATATTCCTAGCTGCTATTATTGGCAGTGCGGTGACAGTTTATTTTGTACAGAAAAATCGGCAAAAGGCGGTTAAAATGATGCCAACAACCCAGGGTGTTATTAGTGATCAATCGGGATTAAAATGGACAAAGTAATGATTGTAGGAAGTTTCACGCCGTGTTAAAGTTAGTATAGAAAATATTTAATAAATTTTAATTTAACAAATATATGAGCACAGAATACATCGAAGAAGAGGAATGTAGGGTAATTAAAGTTGAGGCCGAAGTTGTTTTGGATTGTTTGGAATGGGACATCCTGATTATGGATAGAAACTTCAAGGTACTTTTTGCCAACAAAGCCTTTTTGGACAAGGCTAAGATGCAAAAATGCGATGCGGTCAGCAATCATTGTTATAAAATAACCCATCATATAGATCAGCCATGTCAGCCGCCGCATGACACATGTCCATTACAGGAAATGCTTAAGACTGGCAAGCCAGCTATTGAAACTCACACACATTTTAATAGTAATAATGAGAAATTTCTAGCCAATACGGTTGTCGCCCCAATAAAAAGTTTTAAAGCAGACAAATTTTTGATTGATAATTCTGGCGCTCTTACGGAAGGCGGCGGAGAGGATCTTTTTTTGCATTTATCAATGGCAATTAAGAATCCGGAACTTGCAAAAGAGGAGATTGCTAATGCGCTGGAAAAAACTTCATATGTCTTGGATGTTATAAATACCTATCAGCGGCAAATGGATGAATTGAAGGGCATGCGAGTAAGTCTTGAGGCAAAAGTTAATGAGTTGGAAGAATTCAATAAGTTATCAGTTGGTCGAGAAATGAAAATGATGGAACTAAAGGAGCGAATAAAGGAATTAGAAAAAAATGGCGCTAAGGCAGAATAATTTTTTTAAATACAAATAATGGAAAATAAAACAATTCTTGTAGTTGAAGATGAGGTAGAAATCATTGGTTTCATCGTAAAAAAGCTAGAGGATGGTGGATTTCGAGTAGTGACCGTGAAAACTGTTGATGAGGCCTTGGATGTTTTGAGCAAAAATAGGATTGATGCTCTATGGCTCGATCATCATTTAGTGGGAGAGAAGAATGGCTTTGATCTAGTGGTTGAATTGAAATCAAATGAAAAATTATGGGGAAAAATCCCGGTATTCGTGGTTTCTAACACGGCCGGACCAGACGATATTCAGTCATATCTTGAATTAGGCATAGATAAGTACTTCGTAAAATCCAATGCAACTCTAGGTCAAATTGTGGATGAGCTAAAAATGTTTTTTAATTCCGAAATAGTTTCTTAATCCAGTTAAAAATAATATTGCTTAAATAAAATAAAGTCCCATTGGATGGGACTTTATTTTATTGATTATTGCAAGCATTTTATACTTCTATTACTACTGGTAAGACCATTGGTCTTCTCTGTGTTTTAGTATAGAGATATGATCCAACTGTTTCACGGATATTGTTTTTGACATAGTCCCAATTGACGCTGGTGTCGGCCGAAGTTTTCTTTTCGACAATTTCCTCCACCTTTTTCTTGGTGGCATTCACTAGATCAAAGTTTTCTTTAACGAAGATAAATCCTCGCGAAGTCACTTGTGGTTTGCCAATAATCTTTTTGGTTTTGCTGTCAATGATAACAGTGATAACAAACATTCCATCTTCGGCTAGCATCTGGCGATCACGCAAAACGACTTGTCCAATATCGCCGACACCGAGTCCGTCCACCATGACATAGCTCGTATCTACTTTTGTCGGCAGCAGGTTAGCTTTGTTTTTTTCTATCTCAAGAATATTACCATTGTCCATAACGAAAACATTATCCTTGGGGAAGCCCATGCGAATAGCTAATTTTTCTGCTTCCTTTAACATGTAGTGATTGCCATATACCGGCAGAAAGAAATCAGGTTTGACTTGGCGCAACATTTCCTGAATATCGGCAGCACTGCAGTGACCGCTGATGTGAACATCGAGAATATCGCTATGGATAACATTATCGCATTTGCGGTAGAGGTTGTCCTTGAGTCTCTGCACGGTACGCTCATTACCAGGAACAATCGAAGAAGAGAAGATAATCGTGTCTTTCTTTTCAATCTGAATACTGCGATGCTCGCCATTAACAATTCGAGACAAAACTGCATTGCCCTCACCCTGAGCTCCGGTGCAGATGATGATTATTTTGTTAGCTGGATAGTTGTGAATATTGGTTACAGGAATCAAGGTTTCCTTGTGCATTTTGATATATCCCAACTCTTTGGCAATTTCCACATTCATTTTCATGCTGTAGCCATCCAAAGCAACCTTCTTGCCGATTTGTTCAGCATATTCCAGGATATGGCCGATACGCTTGATTTGCGAAGAAAAAGTCCCGATGATTATTTTACCAGGCGCTTCGCTAATAAGTTTTTCCAAATTGGCATACATTTCTTCTTCGGTTGTGTGAGATGGATCAGTATTGATAGCGCCTAAGCTTTCCAACATCAGAATTTTAGGACTTGGCAGTTTAGCCAATTCTGTGTAGGTCACCATAGATTTTCCATTAGCATCTTTTTCCATTGTCCAGTCTCCAGGATGGATAACGGTGCCATGCGGGGTCTTGATGATGACTCCGACGGCATCCATGATTGAATGCTCAACTTCAAAAAATTCAATTTCCAGTTTGCCGAGACGAACTTTGTCAGACACTGAATTGACGCGGATTGTCTTTAGGTTTTCAGCTGAACCCTTATCGAAGTCTTCCATTTTCTTCTTGACCATTGCTAGAGTCATATCTCGAGCAACCACAACCGGATATCCCAACTCTTTAAGAAGAAGTGGGGCAGCGCCGATGTGGTCTAGATGACCATGACTTAGAACTACGCCGCGCACCTGTTTCTCTTTGCCGCGCAGATAATTGATATTTGGGATGATGTAGTCGATTCCGGGCATATCCTCTTCAGGGAATTGCATGCCCATATCCAAAATCACGATGTCACCATCATATTCGAAAAGAGTCATATTTCTTCCGACCTCCTCATTTCCACCAAGTGGAATGATACGCAAATTATTTTTAGGTTCCAATGTAAGCGAATCAGGCTTGGTATAAGCCGGTTTTGAATCAGATCTGCGACTATTCGGTCGAGCTTTGTGGCTCGATTTTTTAACCTCACCTTTTACCGCCAATTTTTTTGGTGCGGCATG
>Ga0334722_10006318_pt1 | contig 11766 bp, 12 predicted proteins | sample C3_bottom_MG_FD_207210 | JGI IMG/M metagenome (GOLD analysis project Ga0334722, IMG submission 207210) | Sediment microbial communities from Yellowstone Lake, YNP, Wyoming, USA - C3_bottom | ecosystem: Environmental > Aquatic > Freshwater > Lake > Sediment | place: USA: Wyoming | collected...
GGCGACGACGACCTTCTGGCTCGATCGCATCGGCACCTTCACCTCGCCGGCGCTCGTGACCAGCGCGGGCGTGAACGGCTTCGGCGGGGTCCTCGCCTCCTGGTCGCCGACGACACCGGCGAACGGCCGCTGGTACTGGCGCGCTCGCTCGACGGCGGCGATCGGAGGGGCGGTCGGCGTGACCGGCCGGTACGCCTCGGCGTTCACCTTCACCGAGGAGGGCGGAGCAGGGATCCCTCGCTCGCTCTACCTCTTTGAGAACAAGGGCATCCAGGCGACGACGATCGCGGCCCGGAGCCTCTACCTCTACGAGAACCGGGGGCTGCAGGCGATCTTCGTGCTCGCTCGCGCCCTCTACCTGTACGAGAACAAGGGCATCGGGGCGCTCACGGTGCTCGCTCGCGCGCTCTACCTGTACGAAGCGAAGCGCGACGGCGAGGTCTTCCCGTGGCTGATGAAGATCGACCCGGTCGAGCAGTACGCCGGCGGCCAGGTCGACCTCTATGGGGACGGCTTCGGTGAGCTCGTCGAGGTCGCCGCGGGAGCGACGATCAGCGTCGACTCCGTCAACGCGAGCTACATCGGCGCGAACGCGGTCGACCGCTCGACCGGGTCGTGGGTCTCCAACGGCGGCGCCGGCGCCTGGATCCGCTTCACCTTCGGGGCGGCGAAGAAGATCGTCGCGATCGCGCTCGAGTCGGCCGGCAACGGCTGGGGCGTCCCGCTCTTCCGCTTCTCCGACGGAGGCGCGGACATCGCAGGCGGGGTGGCCGTTCCTGGCGGCGTCGGCAACATCGCCGAGTACCCGGTCGGCACGACGCGAGCGCTGTACGCCCTTCCAGCGCCGCGGACGACGACCTACGTCGAGATCCGGATCGCGAGCGGGGCACCGGGCTCGTTCGGCGGCCTCTACGAGGCCTGGATTTACGAGGATCTCGACGACGTGGCGGAGACGTCGCGGGTCTGGCTCAACTTCGGCGGGCCCGCGGTGACCGACCTTGGGATCGTGGTCTGGGCGAACCGATCGCCCGGTCTCTACCCCGCGAACAGCGGGGTCCCGATCGCGAAGGCGGCCACGGTCACCCTCCCGGCCGCAGCGACCTCGGGCCTGGTCATCGTCCGCGAGGAGACCTGACGGTGGCGATCCGGACCTCCGACGGGATCTACCTCGAGGTCCTGCAGACGGCGCCCGTCGCCGGCGTCCCGGTCGAGATCGACGTGTACGGCGGGAACAACATCGCCACGATGCTCGCGACCCTCGAGGGCGCGCAGGAGCCGGCCTTCACCGACCCCTTCGGCGACATCGGCTCGGGCCACTTCCGCATTCCGGTGACCGACCCCAAGGCGACGGGCGCGATCATCCGCTCGGGCAACTACGTCAAGGTCAAGATCGCCGGGATCTACCGCTACGCCTTCTTCCTCGAAAACCCGCGCAAGGTCGTCGCCTCGACCGACGGCGAGGCGGGCGAGTACTGGGACCTCGGCGGCCGCGGCAACATCGCCTACCTCGAGCGCGGCTCGGTCTATCCGCCGGGCTGGCCGACGCCGACCGGGACGACCCACGAGTACGTCGGGGTCGCGGCCGCCTTCATCTTCGACGAGCTCCTCGCGGCGGCGAAGGCGCGCGGGGCGATCCCGCAGGTGACCTGGGACTTCACGGCCACGCGCGACTCCGACAACGCGCCCTGGACCGACTCGCTGACGATGAGCATCCCGGCCGGGATGAGCCTCCTCGACTTGTGGCGCCAGTTCACAGGCATGGGCTACGAGTCGGAGATGACGCCGGATCTCCGACTCCGCTTCTGGAAGGATCGCTCGCGCGACTTCAGCCAGACCGTCGTCTTCCGCCAGGGCAAGCACATCCGGGGCGAGGTCACGCGGGACCCGCAGGACGCCGGGCTCCGGACCCGGATCCTGGTCCAGGGCGACGGCGGGCGCTTCTTCGAAGTCACCGATCCCGTCCTTGAGGGCGACCCCTACATCGGCCGGCGGGAGGGCTACCTGTCCTTCACGGCCTCGACGGATCCGACGACGCTCCAGCAGGTCGGCGACAACGCGCTCGCGGAGGTCTCGCTCGCCTCCGACGCGCTGTCAGTCCCGCTCCACCACGGCATCGGAAGTGGCGACTACGAGCCCTACGCCGACTACCGCAACGGCGACTGGGTCGCGCTCGACATCCCGGGCACGTACACGCTCGCCAAGGTCCGGGTCCGCTCGCTCTCGGTCAAGGCGATCGCCGGCGGTGACTACGAGGTCGACGCCGACTTCAACTCCGTCTCGCTTGAGAACATCGTCCGGCTCAAGCGGATCGTCGACGCGCTCGGCGGCGGAGGATCCGCGTCGGGCGTCGTCGGGTCCACTGGCGGCTCCCTCTCATCTTCCGGCGGCGCCTCGAGCGGGTCGACCGGCCGCGTCTCTTCGGAGCAGGGCGACACGCCGGGCTACCTGTACGACAAGCTCGACCCGACCGGGAACGTCGTGCCGTCTCTCGTCGGCGGGGTCGGGGCTCGGAAGGTCCGGCTCACCGGGACGCCGCCGGCGCTCGGGGCCCTGACGAACGTCGACCTGACCGGCCTCGTCGACGGCTACCAGCTGACCTGGGACGCGGCGTCCTCGCTGTGGGTGCCCCGCGCGGCCGGCGGCGGAGCGTCCTGGCAGGATCGGATCATCGCTCGCGGGTCGACCGCGAATGCGGCCGACGACGAGTTCAACGACGGCGTGCTCGCCGCGGCCTGGGTGGACGTCGGGCCGGCCCACTCCCAGGTCTGGACGGAAGCCGCCGACGTCCTCTCGCTCCTGCACGCGAGCAACTCGGACACCGGCGGCCAGGGCCAGTTTCACGCGAAGCTCCGCCCCGTCCCGGTCGGCTTCGCGATCGGGAGCGTCATCGAGGCCGGCGTCCGCTCGCTCGGATCGTCAGGCGGCTACCCGATGGTCGGGCTGATGATGACGAACGGGACCGCCTACACGAACGCGACGGACTACGTCTATGGCGCCACCTACTCGTCAGGCAACACGACGCAGGGCCGTCGCAACGTGACGATCCGGCGCGGGAAGTTCGTCACGGCGGAGTCGGCGGCGACGGATCCCGATCTGGACGCGACCGGCGACGTCGGCCTCCACCTTCGGCTCACGTGGGCTGCGGCGAACACGTGGGAGCTCGCGATCTCGCCGGACGCCGTCTCGTGGCTGACGGTCGCCTCCGGGATCGTCTACACGATGACGCCGACCCACATCGGCATCGCATTCACGTCCTGGGGGATCGTCGGAAGCCGCGTTGCAACATGGGACTACTTCCGAGTCAGATAGGGAGAGATCATGGCGTCCAAGACGAAGCCGGTCGAGCCGAAGATCGCGGAGCGCGCACTGCGGGTGATCGACGATCCCGACGGCGAGAAATGGCATGCGGAAGCACTGGCCCGCTGGACTGCAGCGGAGGCGGCAGATCCTGAGACGCCGTTCATGGCCTACCAGGCGCCGGCGCTCCCTGACTGGTCTGCGCAGTCGCCGGCGCACGTCACCCGCAAGCTCCTCGGCCGGTTCCTCCAGGATCGGGACACCAGGGTCGTCCACGACGTCTACCGGGCGACGCCAGAGTGCGCGGTCGACGCGATCCGGAACGGGACCTTCTTCCACTTCTGGTCCGAGGTCGTCGTGGACGCCAGGGTGGTGGACGACCTGGCTTGCCCCTACTGCATGGCGCCCTAACCAGCGGTTGTGGGAGGATCGTTGCTGTGAGAGAGCAACTCGTCGCGAAGCTGCGGCCCGATCGCTTCACGGCCATGAGCGGGAAGATGGCGGCCATCGTCGGCTACATCCTTGACGAGCGCTTCAGCGAGCCGGCCATCTCTGAGCTTGTCGTCACCTCCGACGGCTTCGTACTAGCGCAGACGGAGGGCGAGGTCGGCGCGAACGAGATGCTGGGCACCGAGGTCGATCTCAACCGCAACCTGCTCGACCTGATCGCAGCCGCAGGGTTGACGGCCGAGGAGATCCAAGAGTTCGGCAAGCTCCAGCGCAAGCACATTCGGCGCTACCGGGCGCGGACGAACTGAGGGGTTCCATCAGAACTCTTGAACGGCTGGCCCGGGACTCGTCTTGGCCGGACTTCCCCACTAGGCGCCGGGACCACGTCCGAAATGAGCCGCAGCTAAGGAGCGCCCGCTACCGTCTTGCCGCCCCCGCTCCGCGCGTCCGCTGCGTCGTGACAGCCTGACGGACGGCGACGGGGGCCTTCACGCCTCGGAGTCTGGTCTGACGTGGGCCCGGACGTCTACGTCCGGCGCGGCGGGGTGTGGGTGAAGGCGCAGGATCCGCCAGCCCCCACTGCGACTCGACGTCGCCGCAGATGCGGCGGCGTGCGACGATCGTGGACGATGAGCAGCCTGCCCAAGCGCCTGCGCTTCGAGATCCTCAAGCGGGACCACTTCGCGTGCGTCTACTGCGGTCAAGGCATGCCCGCGGTCGTCGTCGAGGTCGACCACGTTCTGGCGCGCGCCAATGGGGGAACGGACGATCCCTCCAATCTTGTGACCGCGTGCTTCTCGTGCAACCGGGGCAAGTCCGATGTCCCGCTCGACGTCGCCCTGCCCGGGGTCACGCCCGAGAGCGTCGAGGCCATGCGCCTGCGCGCTGAGCTCATGGCCGACTACCGACGCTGGCAGGACGAGCTCGAGGCTCAGCTTCGGGCCGAGCTGGACCGCGTGTGGGACGCCTGGGCCGACGAGTTCGAGGGCCGGTCCTGGACCGACGACGAGGGCGTGCGGCGCTGGGAGGCGGATGTCGCGTTCCCGAAGGACTCGACCGTGCTCGAGTTCCTGCGGCTGCTGCCAACTTCGGAGGTCCTCGACGCGGTGCGGATCGCCGGCTGGCGCTGGGGCAAGCGCCGCGACGAGCCGATCGAACGCGCGGCGGTCTCCCGCTACTTCGCGGGCGTGTGCCGCAACAAGACGCGCAAGGCCGACGAGACCGCGCGCCGGATCCACGTCACGTGGCCAGAGCTCATGGAGCGTGTGCCCGATCTCGCCGCGATCCACGACGAGGTGGCATCCTTCGAGCCGTCCCAGCCCTGGACCTACTGTGGGGACGTGCTCTGGACCCGCGGCTGGACCATCACCTTCGAAGCCGGCAGCCAGCGCGTCGAGGCTCCCAAGGACCGGATCTCAGGCCTCGTCGGCCCGCGTAGCGTCCACGCGCACGACGACGTTCTGGGCAGCCAGACGGCGCTCGACCTTGCCATCTCGACGATCCGTGCCGTGGTTCCGCCCTGCGGCCAGACGTGCGCCTGTGGCCGGCCGAAGCGTCCCCCCCGTGAGGCGGATTACCCCCGCTGCGCGGAGTGCGGCCAGGTAACCGCACCCGTCGACGAGCGCGAGTCATGCGCCGACTACACGATGACCGTCGCCGGCCACCGCTTCCCGCCGGTGCGCTACGCGGAGGAGGCGTGGCATCGCGCCGCCGTGATCGCTCACGACTACCCTCGCTACAGGCGCGTGCTCGTGGCCGTGCCCGTGGCCGTGCCCAAGACCCGCTGCCCAGGCTGCCGCACGCCGCCCGGCGGCATCCACCACCCCGACTGCCCCGAGGAGGCCTGTCCAGCGTGCGGCGAGCGGATCACCTCGGGCTGCGCCACCCGCGACCACCGGGCAGGCCCGCTCATGCGTGACCGCAGCGTCGCCCAGGCGATGGCGAACCTGCGCCGGATGCGCCCACGCGCCTGAGCCTCGCCTCCGCTCAGCCCCGCAGCTTGGCGAGCCGCTCAGCCATCTGGCCGGGCACCGCTCCGGGCGCGTGGGGTGCGGCCTCGTAGCGTTCGAGGATGGCGATCTCGGCCGCCCGGTCCTTGCCCTTCCGATGGAGGATCGCGAGGCGCTCGTAGGCCGCCGGCGCGACGCCGTAGCCCTCGGCGCGCGACTCGGCCTCGGTCGCATCGCAGATCTCGAGCAGCAGGGCCACCGCCGCGGGCTCGTCGCCCGCCTGCTCGAGCCGCTTCACCTCGGCGTGCCACTCGGAGTGGTGTCGGCCGCGCACCATGCCCGGGCCACGCCCACGACCGGGGCGCATCGCCGGCGTCGCCTGCGCGACTTCCGCTGCGCTCTTGCCGTCGAGCGCCCGATCAAGGAGGCCGGCCTGTTTGGCCGCCCCGCCGATGTAGAGCGTGATCCCGTAGTCGGCCTGCCCGCCGCCCGCGAGACCCCATCCGCCGTAGATGTCCGCGCGGCCGTAGCCCGTGAGCCCGCGGGCGGCCAGCCGGGCCAGCACGGGCGCGAATGCCGCGGCATCGGCCCGCGCCAGGTGGCCGACCTTGCGCCCCTCGATCCACACGCCGACGGCGTTGCGGTCATAAGGATTCTCGGGCTCGGGCACGAGCGCCGCATGCGTCACGAGCTTGATCGCCTGGATCGTGCGGACCCCGACGATCCGGGCGATCGCCTCGCGGTAGTGGCTCTCGCCGACGACCCCGGTGCCCGGCCCCGATGCCAGCGCGAAGCCGCCCACCGGGAGATCCCCCCGCCGGTCGCCCAGGTCCTGCGTCTCGGGCCGCTCGTCGGGCGCGGCTTCGGGTTGCGGCTGCCCGCCCAGGAGGCGGCGCAGGAAGCCCATCAGTCGCCCCGACGGCCAGCAGTCTTGGTTCCCACGGGCGCATGCTAACGGTCAGCGCTCCACGGTGAAGGGGATCCGGTGGCCCTGTCGTTCGTCGCCCTCGACTTTGAGACGGCCAATGCGTTCCGTGGAAGCCCGTGCGCGGTCGGCCTGGCGCGCGTGCTGGACGGCGAGGTGGTCGAGACCGCACGCTGGTTGATGCGCCCGCCGGCGGGCGAGGACGACTTTGACGACTTCAACGTCTCGCTCCACGGCATCACGAAGGCGATGGTTCGCGGCGAGCCGCGTTTTGCGGCGCGCCTGCCGCAGATACTGGAGTTCATCGGCGACCTCCCCGTCGTGGCTCACAATGCCGCCTTCGACACGGGCTGCCTGCGGGATGCTTGCGATGCGTCGGAGGTCGCATGGCCGACGCTCCAATACGCCTGCTCGCTTGTGTTCGCGCGGGCGACCTACGACCTGCTGTCGTACTCGCTGCCCTGGGCGGCCGAGGCCGCCGGCTTCCCGCTCGACAATCACCATCAGCCCGAGGCGGATGCCGTGGCCTCGGCGCGGATCATGCTGGACATCGCGGCCCGCCGTGGTGCGGACGACTGGCCCGCGCTACTCCGGGACATTCATGCCGTGTTCGGCCGCGTCAGCCCCGAGGGCTGGACTGGCAGCCACGGCCTCTGGTCGGGCGACCGGGCGCTGCTGCCCTCCCCGAACCCCGACGCCGACCCGGAGCATCCCTTCTACGGGCGGGAGATGGTCTTCACAGGCGCGCTCTCGGCGATGACCCGCACCCAGGCGTGGAACCTGGTAGCCGAGTGCGGGGCGACACCGGCCGCCGGGGTGACCAAGCGGACCTCGATCCTCGTCGTCGGCTTCCAGGACGCCCGCAAGCTGCGGCCCGGCGCAACGCTCTCGGCCAAGGCACAGAAGGCAGCCGACCTCCGGACCAAGGGCCAAGCGATCGAGGTGATGCCCGAGGACGACTTCTTCCAGAGCCTCGGCGAAGCCCTGGGGCCGGGCCTCGCAGTCCGGACCGCCGCCTCCGCATCCGAGCCGCGTGCCCACAGGCGTTCGTCAATGCTCGAGATCACGATCTCTATCAACGAAGCGGGCGATGCCGTGATGTCGAAGTTTCCCGACAGGGAAACGTAGTCGCGCGCCCTCGCACAGGAAGCGGCCTCGACCGCCCCTTCCGGGAGCGGAGGCCGCCGAGCTGACCCAGCGTCGACGCGCGGCGTGAGATAGGCGGCACGTAAGCCTGGGTCCATACCGTCGTCGCGGCCCCCGCTCCGCGCGTTCGCTGCGTCGTGACAGCCTGACGGACGGCGTCGGGGGCCTCGTGCCAGCGCCGTCATGGGATCGGGTGTCAGGGGCGGAACATGGGGATCAGGCGGCGTCGTGTTCAAGTGCCGTATCAGGTCGTCGTCGGGCCGAGTATCTTGGCTGAATGTCAGCTCCCGACGAGTTTGTAGCTTGGCTCGGCGCCCACCGCCACTTCGACAAGACCCTCGGCCATACGTACCTGTACCACCCGCGAAGCGACGCGCATTCGATCGCGCTGTGCCAAATGGTGGTCGACGACCTCCTGGCCAGTTGCGCCCCTTTCCGAGAGCAGGCTGCCCGCGGCGACGTCGCCTTCGGTATCAACCTGGGATACGCGTTCACTGCGACGGGCAAGACAAAGACGCTCGACCTCGCCATCGGTACTCCCACCTCGGATCAACTGGCGCTACCGACCCTCCCGATTACACGGGTCGACCGGCTGGACGAGGTCCGCGTCTCGATGGAAGCCAAGTCGGTCATGACCGAGCACAAGAAGTCGCAACCACGCGTGTACGACGAACTCAGCTCGTCGCACGAGATCGTGCATCAGGGTCGACAGGACGCCATCGCGGCGGGCATCGTCGTGATCAATATCGCCGATCGGTTCGTATCGCCATTGCGGCAACGGTCCTCGACCGATCTCCATTGGTCGCTGCACCGGCAGCCAGACGTCGCCGCGTCGATGATCCGGCATCTGCGCGGTCTGCCGATCCGCGATCGCATAGGCCAGGTCGGGTTCGATGCGTTCGCTCAGATCGTGGTCGACTCGGATAACCAGACTGGCGCGATTCTGTGGACAGATCCCCCGGCCCCTCAGCCAGGCGACCGCGACCACTACGCCGTCTTCATCGAGCGTCTGAGCGCGTTCTACGCGGAGCGGTTCGGTTAGCGATCGATCACCAGTTCGGGGGCGACTCCGAACAGTTGCTGCTGGTCTGCTGTCTTCCTGAGTCGCAGCTCGGCCAACGACAGGTAGTCAGGGTCGATTTCGCAGCCGATGCTATTTCGTTCGGCCTTCATCGCGGCGGCCATGGTCGTACCCGTGCCGACGAAGGGATCGAGGACGGTGTCGTCGACGAAGCTGAACATCCGCACGAGACGGTTCGCCAGTTCGACGGGATACGGCGCCGGATGCTCACGTGTCGACGCGCCCGGCACGTCGGTCCACACGGACCGGAACCAGCGACCGTGGTCCCCCTTGGCGATCTTGGACCTCCGGCGCTGATCTTCCGTCGGCTTTCGATACCCGCCCGGCTTACGCAGGAACAGAACGTATTCAGTGTCGTTCTTGATGATGGCGTTCGGCTCGAAGGGCTTACCCAGGAACGAACTGCCGTTCTCGACCTCGTAGTTTGCATTCGCGATCTTCTGCCAATAGATCGGAGTCAAGTAATCGAAGCCGAGTCGGCGGGCGTGGACAGCGATGTCGGCATGGAGCGGGATGACTTGGTGGCGACCCTTGTTTCGGCGTCGCGAAAGACAGACGTCCCCTACAACCACCACGAGTCGACCACCCGGGACCAACGCCCTGTAGACGTGTGCCCAGACCTTGTCCAGCTCGTCGAGGAACGACTCGTAGTCGGCCCAGTCACCAAGCTGGTCCGGGTGGTCGTTGTACTTCTTCAAAGTCCAGTACGGCGGCGAGGTGACCGCCAAATGGATCGATGTGTCGGGAAGCCAGCCGAGGTCGCGAGCGTCGCCGAGGTGCAAGCGATGCGTCGTCGGCGCCGCTGGCGACGCCATCTGACCGTCGATTTCGCCTGACTCGGGCAAACGCTCGGCAATGGTCATCGGTGCCCCCATGTTACCCGCCCGCGGGCTCACGGCTCAAGATCGCAGATCAGCACAGACGTTCGACGTGACTTGGGCTTGTCCCGCTCGGTCCCGACTCCCTCCGGTGGACATTCCGGGGATCCTGTGGACATCCAGCCGCTCAACGCCCGAAGTTCGTGGATAGAACATCTGTTCGAGACGCCGCTCGTTGGCTAGACTGAACTGCTCGAAGCACTCCTGCTCGCCGGCCAGCCTCTCGGCTGAATGCCATCCCGAAGGGCCATTCCCTCGTGTTCGAACCCGCCAAGTGGACGAGTCTGCCCCGCGACAGCCACGGCGAGCCCAAGGGGCGCGGCGAGGTCAGCCCGTGAGCCGGTCAGACCCACTGCTGATGCTGGCCGACATCGCACGCCTGGCGTCCGACCACCCGGATCTCGACGAGGCCCTCGTCCGGGCCATCTACCAGCACCAGACCCTGACGACCGGCCGCCAGCCGACCCTCCGCCAGGCCCGTGAGTACATCGGCCACCTCACGACGCGCCTGGGCGACGCGACGATCCGGGTGACCCTCGGCCTGCCGCCCGTGACGACGGTCCGCAACTCCGCATCGGGAACCCCCGTCGCGCACCCGCGACGAGCGGGCCGTCCGGGCTGGACGCAAGAGCTCTTCTGGACGCGCTACCGCGACGCGCTCGGCCAGGCGGAGGCGCCCCACACCAACGCGTCGATCGCCGCGCACCTCGAGATGCTCGACGGCGAGCTCGGGACCGAGCCCGACTACCTGCGCAAGCTCGTCAAGCGGTTCGCGCTGCCGCCCCCATAGCGTCCGAAACCCGGGAATGCCGACCGACGATACTCGGGATTTCGTCCGGCCCGCACGAGAGGAGGCGTCCGAAACCCCGACGAATGACCGGACGAAACCCTCGGTCCGGCCCGCACGAAACCCAGACGAAACCCCGGATTTCGTCCGGTCCACGCTCGAATAGAAGGCCGAATAGTAGGCCGGTTTTGACCCTGTTTCGTCTGCCCCCGGGTACCCGACGCTCCGGTGGTGATGCACTCGATCTCGATCGCGATCCCCACCGAGGCGGCCGACCGGCACCGTGAGCTCGCCCGGCGCGAGCGGCGCAGCCCGCGCCAGCAGGCCGCCGTCCTGATCCTCGCGGCCCTTGAGCACGAGGACAGCGGCTCGGACAAGGAGCCCGATCGCGAACGGGCTCCCCGAGGGCGATCCGTCGTCGCGAAGGTCAAGGCATGACCCGCCTCCGGGTCACGTGGACCGCGGACCACGATGGCCAGGGCCACGCGGCGATTACCCGGCGCCTGCGCACCCCCTGTGGCCTGCGGCCGATCGAGCCCCGCTTCGGGTGGCCCGAGACGATGCCGCGCTGCCCGGTCTGCCTGGCCGGCGTGGAGGAGGTGGTGCCCGCGAAGCGCCGGTAGCGGATCGATCACGCCCCTCCAGCACAGCCAGAAGGAACAGACCGACATGACCGACGACATCATCACCATCAGTGCCGGCGCGCCGGCGAGCGACCTCACCCCCGGCGTGTACGAGGTCACGCTCACCGACATTTCCGAGCCCCGCACGATCTTCCCCCAGTCGGGTCCGAACGCGGGCAAGGAGGTCCAGCTCCGCGACTGGACGTTCGCCCTCGAGGACGGCACCGAGGTCACCGGCTCGGCGAGCACCGCGTCCGGCCCGAAGTCCAAGACCTTCGCCTGGCTGACGGCGCTCCTCGGCGGGACGCCGCCTGCGGTGGGGACCTCGTACCCGAAGTCCCAGCTCCTCGGCCGCGAGGCGCTGGCGACGATCACGATCGACGAGGGCGGCTGGGCCAAGATCGCGAACCTCTCGGCCCGTCCGAAGGCGCGGGCGGCGACCCCGGTGTCCACGCCCACGCCGGCACCCGAACGGCTCCAGGCCGCGCAGCCGGTCGCCAACACCGATCAGCTCCCCTTCTAGCCGTGATGCCCGCTCCGGAGTCGGTCGTCGCCGCCGCGCTCGAGCAGATCGGGCAGGGGTTCGCCGTGTTCGCCCTGCGGGCGGACGCGAAGGTCCCGGTGACGGAG
>Ga0334722_10006320_pt1 | contig 11764 bp, 9 predicted proteins | sample C3_bottom_MG_FD_207210 | JGI IMG/M metagenome (GOLD analysis project Ga0334722, IMG submission 207210) | Sediment microbial communities from Yellowstone Lake, YNP, Wyoming, USA - C3_bottom | ecosystem: Environmental > Aquatic > Freshwater > Lake > Sediment | place: USA: Wyoming | collected...
GCCCATCGAGGCGAGGGAGCGTGGTGTCGGCGGATGGGAGGGGGGCATCGCTTTTGACGCTACCAAGCCTTTTAATAATGCACATTTCTTTAACCGGCCCCATTATCCCGTCGATAAAATTAATCTGAAGAAATGGTTTACCGAGAAGCAGCTGGCGGAATTCAGGCTCATGCAGACAGATTATGCCAAAACACTGGCCAAGCATGGCCGTTAGTAAGGTAGGCATTGCTTATCCCGTTCATCGGGGTTAGCCAATAGAAATAACTTGCTGTTTTTCCCCCGCAGAAAATTATTTCGTTAAGGTATTGGTAATTTAAAACTGGCTTTCCAGCGGAAAGCCAGTTTTAAAGCACGTATCCTGTTGAGCAGGGCAGGGGGATGGGAAGCAGGAACACCAGATACTGTTCCATTGTAACCACTAGCATAAAGAGGAGAAATCATTATGACAATCATCAAACCTGGAAAGCTCATCAGCAAGAGTACCATTATCATGGCTGCCGGTCACCACCACCTTTTCCATCTCATTGCCCCCACGCTGGCCAGGGAAAATGGGTGGTTCGAGGAAGAAGGGCTGATTGATTACGAGTACTTTGCCACGGGGACCGATGAGCGGACCCTTTTCGAGATGGGTTTGGGGCAGATCCAGTTCGGTCTGGACCCCAAGCCGACCACGGTAATTGACCAATTTATAAAAGGCCAGCGGGTGTTTGTCATCGGCGGCTGGCTGAACAAGCCGCCTTTTAGTTATGTGGGGGCCAAGGGTATCAAGTCCATCGAAGATCTCCGGGGTAAAAAAATCGGCGGCCGGGAATGGGGCGGTATCGATACGCAGCATATGAAGAACCATTTGCGTGCCCATGGGATTGATCCGGACAAGGATGTGGAAGTGGTGGTTACCGGTTTCCCTTCCCGTGCCATGCAGAAACCGCTGCTCGACAGTGGACAGATACAGGCGGGGGCAGTGCTGAACAGCGAGGTCGCGGGCATGGTCGCCGAGGGGTATCCGTTGCTGGCCGACCTGCCGGCTTTATATCCCCACGGTTATCCTCAGCGCGTGATTGTTACTACCGAAGAAGTCCTGCAGAACAGACCTCAGCTGATCAAGCCTTTTCTGAAAGGATTGATCAGGGCGTTCCGTATGATGAATCAGGACTATTATAAGACCATGGAGATAGTCGACCAAGTGGTGAAACGGGGCGAACTCCGGTGGGATACGGACATGGACTTTGACCTCTGGAAAGCCAAGTATCCCTTCTTCGAGGCTATCCCGGCGGACGGCATGGTAACCATGCAGGGTCTGGAGACGGTGGTGCGGGAGGAGCGTGCGGCCGGCAAGATTCCGGACTCTTTCCAAATGAATGATATCCTCCGGCTGGAATTTGTGAAAGAGGCGGCCCGGGAAATAGATGCCAAATTTGGCCAGGGTTACAAATAAATATTAATATAAAACAAGGTAGTGCCAAGGAGGGTAACGTTGTTTTTTTCAGTCAGTGAAGTGATGAGCATTAGTATCCATATTCAGAAAAAGACAGCCAGACATAAGACCACCAGAGCAGTCTTATGTCTGGCTGTCCTGGCACTGTTTACGTTGTTCAGTAGTCGGGGTGAAGCCGATAATTTTCCCAACAAACCCGTGCGGTTGATGGTTCCTTTTGCCGCCGGTTCCGGCACAGATCTGGTTGCCCGGGCAATCCAGCCTTACGTGGAAAAGCCTTTGGGCACTCGCGTGATCGTGGAGAACATTCCCGGAGCCGACAGTCGCATTGGAATGGGCAAGCTCTACAAGGATCGTCCCGATGGCTATTCCATCGGCATTCATGGCTTTCCGGCGCCGATCATCAATGAGAATCTCTTCGAGGTGGCCTACAAATCTGCCGGATTTACCTTTATTTATGCCTGGACCATGAATCCTCAGTTGATTTTTGTGGCCGAGGACAGCTGGAAAACGTTTGACGATTTCCTGGTTGATGCCCGGAAAAAGCAGTTGACCCTCGGACTGCCCGGTTATGGAACGGTTTCTCATCTATTGGCTCTGACCCTGGAGAAGCAGTTGAACGTCAAGTTCAAGTTCGTTCCTTTTTCCGGGTCCGGGGAAGGGCTGGTAGCGCTGGCGGGGAGGCACATCGACGCCAATATCGGCAGCACCGATGCCGCCTTAGGCATGGTCCGTGCCAAAAGGATCAGGCCGATCCTGAGCTGGGCTTTTCATCCCGATGCGAATTTTCCGGAAGTTCCTATCTCGGGCAAGTACAATATACCGACAATCGTGATGATCCGGGGGGTCTTTGGCCCTCCGAACCTTCCCCCGGAGCGGGTTAAGGTCTTGGAAAAGGCCTTTGCCAAGGCGGCAGCGGAACCGAAGCTGGCCGAGTGGGCCAAGGGCCGGGGAATGGATTTGGTGTCGCTCAATGCCCAACAGTACCGGCGCGAGGTGGAGAAACAACTGCAATTGGTTAAGGAATATAAGGATTATTTAAAAACACCTCAATAAGTAAGAAATTATTAGCAGGTTAAAAATTGCTTGCCTCTGGCAAGCAATTTCGCTGACACGCTTATCCTGATTATCGGGGCTAGACGGAAGACTAAAATGACACTGAAGGAGATATGAAATGGAATTGAGGGAATGGATTACCAAGGTTGATCAAATGGGAGAACTGCAGGAGTTTAAAGGTGTCCACTGGAATTTGGAGATTGGCGCGATTGCAGATTTAATCTCCCGTAAGTCGAAAAGTGTCAGGCCGTTGCTTTGCTTCAGTGAAATTCCCGACTATCCGCCGGAATACAAAATAGCGATCGCTCCACTGAGTTCGCCCAAGCGGCTGGCCGCCGTCCTGGGCTTGGACCCGAGCCAGGGGTTGATGGGACTGGTTAAGCAATTCCGTACCTTGTTTGGAGACGTTAAGCCCCTACCCCCCCGGATGGTGACGGAAAGTCCGCTGTTTGAGAATGTGCATGGGGAACAGGAACTGAATCTTTTGGAGTTCCCGGCCCCTTTCCATCATGAACTGGATGGAGGGAGATATCTGGGCACGGCCTGTTCCGTGATCACCCGTGATCCCGAGCACGGCACGGTCAATCTCGGCACGTACCGGGGAATGGTTCACGACAGCAAGACCCTGGGACTGCACATCCTGCCGGGTCACCACGGCGCAGTCCACTACGACAAGGCCCTCCGGAGAAAAGAACCATTTCCCGTGGCCATCGCCATGGGTACCGATCCCCTGCTCTATCTGATGAGCTGTCTGGAGATCCCTCCCAATGTTTGTGAATACGACTATGTCGGAGGCATTCGGGGCCAGGCGGCTCCGGTTATTATGGGCGAGGTAACGGGACTGCCCCTGCCCGCCGACGCCGAAATAGTGATTGAGGGCATCTGTTACCCCGAAGAGACGAGACTCGAGGGACCCTTTGGCGAGTGGTGCGGCTACTATGCCAACAATGGGTTAAATCCCGTCAATGATCCGCTTATCCACGTGAAGCGGGTCTTGCACCGGAATAACCCCATCCTCAGCGTCGCCCAGCCTGGCCGGAGCGACGACTTTAATTTTCAGCGGGTCATTGTCCGCTCCGCCATGGTCTGGGATGAACTGGAAAAGGCCGGAGTGCCCGATGTCAAGGGAGTATGGTGCCACGAGGCCGGGGCCAGCCGATTTTTAATTGTGGTTTCGATAAATCAGCGTTACGCCGGGCATGCCCGCCAGGCCGCCAACATCGCCTGCCAATGCCATGCGGGGGCCTTTACGGGCCGCTATGTAATCGTGGTGGATGAAGACATCGATCCCTCCAATACCTTTGATGTTCTCTGGGCATTTTCCACGCGATCGGATCCGGCCAATGATATCGATATCTTGCGCAGGACTTGGAGTAGTTCTGCCGACCCGATGATTCATCCGGACATACCGGCCCGTCAGAAGGGTTTGAACAGCCGGGCGTTGATAGACGCCTGCCGCCCCTATGAATGGAAAGATCGTTTCCCCCCGACGGTGCAAACCAGCCCGGAATTGGAAAAAGCCGTCTATGAAAAGTGGCCCGAGGTCAAAAGTCTTATCGGAGACTAAACCCTCGCTGCCGGCAATATGCCGTTAATCAGCAGGAAATAGGAAGGAGTATCATGAAAGATAAAGTAATTTTGGCCACCGGGCATGCCCATGCCTTTCACCGTGCCAGCGCCTTGGCGGCAATCGGGAATGGTTATTTTAGCGCTGAAGGCCTGCCGGAAGTCGAGCTCAGTGCGACAGGCGATGATGATTTAACGATAGAGAGCCTGAAATCGGGGGCTATTGACGTGGGGCTGGATCCCAGGCCCCAGTCGCTGCTCGAAGAGAATGCCAAAGGGGAGAAATTGTACATCATTGCGGGCATGTTGAACCACCTTGATTATACCCTGATTACGACACCCGATATTAAGTCGATTGCTGATCTGAAAGGGAAGAAAATTGGGCTTATCGAGCAAGGTCACGGGCGGGACGCGACTTGGATCAGGCTGTTGCTGCGCCGAGAAGGGATGGATCCGGACAAAGATTTCATTCCCGTGCTCGATGTGGGATATGGGGCTTTGGACATCCAAGGCCCTCACTTGGACCGGGGGGATTATCAGGCCGTATTTCTCAGTGGCCACTACCCAAGACCCGAACTTTTTGAACAAGTCCGGCAGGCGGGTTATAATGTTCTGGCGGAGCGATCGGAAACTTATCCGGCGGGCTTACCCGATCGCATCGTGGCTACAACGGGAAAGATGCTCGATCTACACCCGGAGATTATCAAGGGTTTGCTCAAGGGCATAGTCAGGGGGTACCGTTTTGCCCGTGATCCGAAAAATGTGGACCGGTTGCGGGATATGTACCTGGCCGAGGATTGGGGGAAGGATGGCTTTGGTTGGGGCAAGTTTGACGATAACGTGCTGAATGGCATGGTCTCGTCGGCGCGGATTCTTCCTCCCGATGGCAACATCAGCATGGTCGGATTGGACGATATTATCAATGAGTGGAAGGCATCAGGTCTGCTGCCACAAGATTTCCGCAAGGAACAGGCGTTACGGTTGGAATTTCTTGAGGAAGCCCTGCTGGACCTTAATGCCAAGTATGGCCCGGAAGGATATGAATAAGGCGTAATATTCAAGGCTGTTCGGCCTACTGCATTAAGCTGGGGGATCGCTACTCGGCAGTACCACGTTGGATGTGGGCTCAGCACATCAGCCAAGGTTGTAGAGAAAAAGGGGGGAACCAGTGTCTAAGCAATCGAGGAAATTAGGAGTGGTGGTACTTGTTACTGGACTATGCATGAATTTGTTCTGTCCATCAATAAATGGGGCAGATTATATGCAAAAGCCGGTGAAACTCGTAGTGTGCACAGCCGCCGGCGGTGGAGAAGATATGGAAGCCCGGGGGATTGCTCCCTATTTGGAAAAGCATCTCGGCCGCAGGATTATCATTGACGACCAGCCCGGCGCGGGCGGGAAGATTGCCATGGAAAAATTTATGAAGACAGAGCCTGACGGCAATACTTTAATTACGTTTACTCTTCCTAAGAGCGTAATTTATGAGTATACCGATAAGGTAAGCTTTCAAACCAGGGGATATACGCCGGTTTTGGCCTGGTCTACTTCCAATCAGGTCCTGGCCGTCAATGCCAATACCTGGAAAACTTTTGATGAATTTGTAAAAGCGGCCAAGACCAAGACCATGGCGGGTGGTATTTCCGGGGGACACTCGCAGCTTGGTGGTTTGATGGCCATGGATGCCCTGGGAATCAAGGTCAACTGGGTTCCCTATGAAGGTGCGGCCGGAAGCTTGGCCGCCCTGGCGGGGAATCATCTTGACTTCCTCATCACCCTCTCCACCTCGGTCGTTTCCCTGGTCGATGCCGGCAAACTCAGGCCTCTTATTCTGTTCAGCAATGAGCGCGATCCCTATGTACCGAACGTGCCAACATCGAAGGAATTAGGGGTTAAGGTTACGCCCATCCCGGGAATCCGCGGAATTTTGCTGCCGCCGAAGGCCCCGCCCGCGATTGTCAGCGTCTTTGAAAAGGCCTTAAGCAAGGCAGTTGCCGAACCTGAGTTTATAGAGTTTGCGAAACGGAAAAAAATGTTGCTTCACCCGCTCAACAGCAAGGAATACGGTAAAGCAATTGCCGAGGTCTATCCCGTGGTCGAACAATATAAAGAGGTGTTGAACAGGTAGGAATTTATTCTTAACGATTCGTTGTTATTTTGTTAATGGATGAGAATAGCAAGAGAGGAAGGTACGTGGAGACAATAAATTTTGTGGTGAACGGGAGGCCGGTTGAACTCCTGGTTGGTCACGAAGTAATGCCATGGCATACTTTGGTTGATACCCTGAGAGAAAAATTGGGGCTCACGGGAACAAAGGTGGGATGTAACAATGGTGAATGCGGCGCCTGTACCGTCATCATTGATGGGAAGTCCGTCCTTTCCTGCAGCACCCTTACCGTTGAATGTGATGGAAAAGAGATTACCACCATTGAGGGGTTAGGTGATCCGATCAATGGAAAACTTCATCATCTTCAGCAGGCATTTGTCGAACACGATGGCCTGCAATGCGGTTTCTGCACACCGGGCATGGTCATCCAGTCCAAAGTGTTGCTTGATAAAATTCCCAATCCTACGGAAATGCAGATAAAAGAGGGATTGTCCGGCAACCTTTGCCGTTGCGGCTCATATCAAAAAATTGTGGAATCGGTGCTGGCGGCTGCTTCAGCGATGAGAGGTGAGTGAAAAATGGCGAAGCAACTGTCAGTAATTGGGAAACGTTTACCCCGGGTGGGGGCAATTGACCTTGTCACGGGTCGTGCTCAATTTACCCAGGATATCTTTCTGCCGGGAATGCTGGCAGGCACTATTCTTTGCAGTCCCCACCCCCATGCCAATATTGTGAGCATTGACACCGACCATGCCGAGTCTTTGCCTGGCGTCAGGGCAGTAATTACCTATAAAGATGTCGCGGGATTTCCCGATGCCGCTCTGGCGGCCGTTGCCGAGCCCCTGAAAATATTTGATAAAACAGTCTATTTTGTCGGTGATTATGTGGCCGCCATCGTGGCTGACACGGAGGAAATCGCTAAACGTGCGCTGGACTTAATCCAAGTGGAGTACGAGGTATTGCCCGCGGTTTTTGATGCGAAGGAATCTATGGGCGCTGAAGCTCCCATACAAAAGTCGCTTTGGCCCTGGAACGTCTGGAACTCACTGGAGCGGGGCAAGCCTTCCCTGGTGATCGATAAGACAGAATTGACGGGCGGCAATATGGAACAAGGCTTTGCCGATGCCGACGCCTGCGTGGAGCAGGAGGTGCACACGCAGGCAATGCTCCATGCGCCTTTGGAAACAGACACCATCGTTGTGGCCTGGGATGCCAATGGTGTGTGTACGGCCTGGACCAAGGAAAATCCCGATCGCATGGTTAACTGGCTCTGGCCCATCCTGACCAAGGTTTACGGCACACCGTTGAACAAGGTGCGGGGGATCTGCCATCATGCTGGCGGGCGTTTTGGAAAGCATGTGGATTTGCGGGTCCTGTCGATGGCGGCTATCTTGGCTAAAAAAACGAGCCGGCCCGTGAAGTTCCAGGGCTTGAGAGAATGGGAATATCATTGGTCCCGGGCTATGACCCACAGCCAGGTAAAAATGGGCGGGAAGAAAGACGGTACCATCACGGCCATAAGTATGAAGACCATCTCCAACCTGGGTATTACTCACCGCATGCCGGTCACAGAAGCGAAGAACACGGGACGGGCCCCCAATTGGACCTGGAAATGCCCCAATTGCTATTTTGAGAATTATGGCGTCTTCACGAATATCTCGGGTACCGGGTCTTTCCGTGGCTTCGGCTCGACGCAGGGTCACTATGCCGTATCGCAGCTCTGCGACCGGCTCATAGAGAAACTGGGGGTCGATCCAGTAGATTTTTATATCAGTAATCATGCCGGCAGCGGAGACTGGTGGGAGAAGCAAAAACAGACATCAAGTGGCCTGGATGAGTGTATCCGGAAGGCAACGGCAGCAATCAGCTGGCATGAGAAGTGGCATAAACCGGGCGAAAAAACCCTGGCCGACGGCCGGAAACACGGCATCGGAATGGCCATCGCCGTGCACAGCGGCGGCGGTTCTATCACTCCGGGGGCCGCCTTGGTGGAAGTGAACAAAGACGGCTCCGTGCAGCTCTTCGCGGCGGGTGACGACTCGGGGCAGGGGATTTACACGATCGAGGCCGCCATCTGCGCCGAAGAACTGGGTGTGCGTTATGAGGACGTCCGGGTGATCCGTGCCGATACGGAATCGGCCCCCTGTGCCTCCTATTCCGCCCACAGCCAGAACACCTGTAACATGGGCGGTGCCGTCCAGCTGGCGGCCCGGGATGCCAAGCAGAAGCTGCTTGCCCTGGCGGCCCAGGAGTTCGGGATCAAGTCCGAGGAGCTGGATACCCAGGATGGCTGGATATACTCGGTGGCCGACCCGCTCCGGAAAATGGCCATCTCGGCGGTGACCGCCAAGTATGTGGGCACGCGGACGGTGGTCGACTCCAAGCCAATCGGCTGCCGCATCGACGGCTATGGCTGGTACGCCCAGTGGGAGAATGTGCCCTGGACACCAGAAGAGCCGGAGGGCTCCCTGGTCCCCAAGACCTGGATGTGCCACATAACGGAGGTCGCCGTGGACACGGACACGGGAGCCGTGGAAATCTTGAACTATATCAACGCCCAGGATGTGGGCAGGGTCATCAATCTCAACACGGCCGAGAATCAGCTGCTGGGATCAACGGTCATGGGGATCGGCTTCGCGCTCCTGGAGGATTTTGTCCACGATCCGAAGAGCGGGCAGGGGCTGAATGCCACGTACATGGACTATAAGATACCGACGCACCTCGATGTACCGCCCACGAAGGTTATCATGGTGGAGCCGGTAAATACGAATACGGTTTTCGGCGCCAAGGGAATTGGTGAGGGATCGCTTGTGCCGAGCGCCCCGGCCATATCACACGCGGTCTATAACGCCATCGGAGCGCGGCTGGACAGCACGCCAATTACTCCGGATAAGATCCTTAAAGCACTGGGCAAGGTGAAATAACATGAACCCTCTTAAACACTTCAACGCCAGGACCCTTGATGACGCAGTTTTGGCAGCCAACGAAAATTCGCTGATTATTGCCGGCGGCACTGACTGTCTCAGTCTTCTTAAAAATAGCATTCTTCCGATCTATCCGCAGGAATTGGTGAACATCAAAACAGTGTCCGAGTTAGACTATATTGTCGAGGAGGCAGCGGGACTCAGGATCGGAGCCCTTACCAGGCTGGCAGATATCGTCGAGTCAGCCGTGGTCACTGCGGAATATGGGGTATTGGCGGAAGCGGCTAAATCCGTTGCCTCGCCTCAGATACGGAACATGGGCACGATCGCCGGCAATCTTTGCCAAGATACGCGTTGCTGGTACTACCGATGTTCTCCCTTCACGGGCAAAAGTTATTTCTGTACCAGGAAAGGCGGACGGGTGTGTTTCGCCGTAGCTGGTGATAATCGCTACCACGCAATTTTGGGCGGCAAAGGTTGTTTTGCCGTCAATCCCTCAGACCTGGCTGTTGCCCTGGCAGCCTTGGATGCCAGGATTACGGTGAAAGGCACAACGAGCGAGAGGGCAATCCCCATCAAAGAATTTTATACGGTCCAGGGAAATATCCTCAAACCACATGAGCTGGTGACAGATATCTGGATTCCCCGGCCTCCCCCGCAAGCCAAACAAAGATTTCTCAAATTCAGACTGCGGAAGGCCATTGATTTTGCCATTGTCAGCGTAGCCTCGATCATCACAATGGAAGATGAAGTCTGCCGTGACGCCAGCATTGTTTTGGGAGCGGTGGCGCCGGTACCTCTGCGGGCGGCGGAAGCAGAGCAGGCAATTAAAGGTAAGGTCGTCAATGAGGAAACGGCCCACAATGCAGCTAAGGCATCCGTAGCAGGTGCGACCCCGCTCAGTGGTAATGCCTACAAAGTAGAGATTGCCCAAGCGCTGGTAAAAAGAGCTATTCTCTTTTAGGCTGGCTTCTGCCAGCCTTTTAAACGAACAATTTTTTAATAAAAAATATCATAAGGAACTTAAGGATGAACCTTTCCGATATGCTGGCCAGAAATGCCAGGATGTTTGCCGATAAAACAGCGTTAATCGAGAGAACGCCTAGTCTTGGCCTGAGACGTGAGATTTCATGGCGCCAACTGGATGAGCGGGTTAACAGAATTGCCAATGGTCTGCAGAGTAAAGACATAAAAAAAGGCGACAAGGTCGTCATTTGGATGCTGAATTCCTTGAACTGGCTGGAGGCCTATCTGGGGATCTTAAGGACCGGAGCCTGGGCCGTACCCCTCAATCACCGGTTTACGAGCGATGAATTTAAGTATTGCATGGAAATCGCCGCGTCCGGCGCCATGATCCTGGGTGAAGAATTTATCGAGAAAGTCTTGGCTGCCGGTCGGCTTACCTGCCCTCCCGATCATCTACTGGTCGTAGGCGATGAAATACCTGCCCAGATGACGGGTTTTGAAGAGTTGATCTCGATTTCTTCCGCTTGTGAGGTAGAGGTGGATATGTCGGACGAAGATGCCTGTGGCCTCTACTTCACTTCCGGCACAACGGGCACTCCCAAGCCGATTCTGCTTACCCACAAAAATATGGAATGCTCGGCCATTACAGAAGTCGTCCACGGCCTCCGCAAAAAAGGGGATATCTTCGTAATTCTGAAACCCCTTTATCATACGGGTGACAAGATGCACTGGCTTTCCAGCCTGATCCTGGGAGAACCGGCTGTCATCCAGCGCGATAAAATTACTCCCCAGGAAATTTTTAAGGCGATCCACGAGGAGAGAGGAACAGTTGCCATGTTGCTGGTGCCCTGGCTGCAAGATATTCTCACGGCCTTGGACAACGGCGAACTCAGAAAAGAGGATTACGATCTCAGCTCTTGGCGACTCGTGCTGTATGGCGCCCAACCTGTGCCTCCGGCGCTGCTCAAACGCTGGTGTCAGTATTTTCCCGCCATGGACTATGAGATAAACTTTGGCTTGACTGAGTCTGCCGGTCCGGGATGCATCCGTCTCCCCAAGTCCGATGAGCACAAACTGGGTTCCATTGGTAAGCCTGGTTTTAACTGGGAGGCCTGTATCGTTGATGAACAAGGGGACCGGTTAGCTCCGGGCGAGATCGGTGAGATCGCCGTCAAGGGTAACGGGGTGATGAAAGAGTACTATCTGAACCTTGAACAGACTCAACAGACCTTGAGAAAGGGTTGGCTCCATACTGGAGATATGGGGCGGATCGACAACGACGGCTTTATCTGGCTGGTGGACAGAAAAAAAGATGTAATTTTTTATGGAGGGGAGAATATTTATCCGGCGGAGATTGAAGAGGTGCTTGCGAATCACCCCAAAATTCATGATGTCGGGGTGATCGGCATGAACGACAGCCGCTTGGGCGAGGTCGTGGTTGCTGTGATCGAACTCGAGCCTCAGGTGGAGGTTTCAGACAGTACGGAGCAGGAAATCCAACGTTTCTGTGAGGATAATCTGCCCAAATATAAGCGGCCCAGACGTATCTTCTTTGCTGAGGTGCCCCGCAGCCTCACTGGAAAGATAGAAAAAGTAAAGTTAAGGCAACAATTTGGCGAACAATAGATTGGAGTTCTTAAGGGAGGACGGAAGATGGTATTTGATGACTTGAGAAGTTTCTTGGAGCAATGTGATAAAGATGGCGACCTGGAG
>Ga0334722_10006321_pt1 | contig 11763 bp, 9 predicted proteins | sample C3_bottom_MG_FD_207210 | JGI IMG/M metagenome (GOLD analysis project Ga0334722, IMG submission 207210) | Sediment microbial communities from Yellowstone Lake, YNP, Wyoming, USA - C3_bottom | ecosystem: Environmental > Aquatic > Freshwater > Lake > Sediment | place: USA: Wyoming | collected...
TCTCTCCGGTCAGAACAATGACCCGGAAGTCGCACTGCGGACCCATCGCAGAATTCTGGGAGATTCACTGCCTCTCCATACAGCCGCGCGTTATACAGCCTCAGGTATATTGAGTTTGTGAAATTAATACAGCCGGATAGGTTGTTTAGACTGTAGTCTGTCGGGACTGCGAAAACAGTCGGGGATATCAACACGTTTTAGTCTCTGATACTAAGGCTCTGAGTCTTTGTCTATCTGCCTGAACAGATCTGAATTCAGCAAAAAAGGTCAGTAAGGAAGGTTTGCCTTTGCGAGGTCGCCTACAACCACAAGCACGTAATCTTTTGTGTTGAGATATTTTTTGGCGACCCGAAGGACATCGTCCTTTGAGACCGCATCGATAAACTTTCTGTAATTGTCTACATAGTCGAGTCCAAGGTTGTTGAACTCTATCTGTACCAGCATCCCGGCCAGCTTACTGTTCGAGTCGATCCGCAAAGGGAAACTCCCGGTCAGATACGATTTCGCATCTGAAAGCTCTTTGTCGCTTAAGGGCTCTGTTATGATCCTGTTCATTTCCCTGAGCAGTTCCTCTATCGCAATGGTTGCCGATATGTTTTTTGTCTGCAGGCCCGCCATAAAGCTGCCTGAATATTTGCCTGCAGAGAACTGACTGTGGACATTATATGAAAGTCCCTTGTTGTCGCGGATATTATCCATAAGCCTTGAAGCAAAACCGCCTCCGCCCAATATGTAGTTCATAACCTGCACCGCATAAAAATCCGGGTTGTCTCTTGTTATCCCGAGATGGCCGAGGATTATATTGGATTGTGTTATATCCTTATTGATCTTTATGACCCTGCGTCCCCCGATATTTGCCGGCGCAGGCAGCGGCTTCTGCGCGAGGGGCTTCTGTTGCCAGCCTCCCAGATATTTGTCGAGCGCTGCCCTGAGTTCAGCTTTGCTTATATCTCCGACCACCGCCATTATCGAATTATTGGGCAGATAGTATGTCCTGTGAAAATCCAGTATATCCTGACGGGTGATCCTATCTATCGAATCTTCGTCCCCTTCCACCGGACGGCTGTAAGGATGTTCTCCGAAGACAGCCTTTTGAAACGCCTTTGAGGCCACGGTGCCCGGGTCTTCTTTTTGTTGTATGATCGCGCTTTTTATTACGGTCTTGCGCCGGCTTATCTCAGCCTCGCTGAAGACAGGGTTAAGAATAATATCCGAGAGCAGGTCAAGACCCAGATCAAGGTCTTTCTTCAGCACGGAAAGGGAAAGCATGGCATAGTCCTGGCCTCCCGAGCTGCTGAGCGAGCCTCCGACAAATTCAATCTGTTCGCTTATTTCCTTTGCCGTCCGCCGGACCGTTCCTTCGTTCAGGAGGTCTGCCGTCAGGTTTGCAAGTCCGGCCTTGTCTGCCGGCTCATTGACGCTTCCTGCCTTTACGAGGACAAAGACCTTGATGATCGGGAGCGTGCTTTTTTCGGCATGAAGTACGGTAAGTCCGTTCCCAGGGACCTCCCTGTCGGCAATATTGCCTGCAAAGGCAGGTGAACAAAACAGCCCCAAAAACATTACAAGACCGAACACGACGAAGACAGGGGACCACGGCCTGCCGCCCTTAAACAGGAATGCTTTGAGCCGGGTTACAGGTAAGTTCATTTCTTTGCCTCGAGCGGGATGAGTATGCCGGTCGTTTTTTGGTCGTCGATCAGATATTTTTCAGCGACCCTCCGGACGTCTTCAGGGGAGACCTTCCTGATTCCCTCAAGATATTTATCTATCAGTTTCCATCCGCCTATCATTTCAAAGGTGGCGATAGTCCTGGCCTGCATATAAATAGAGTCCTGTTCCATTATGAAAGACGCCTCGATCTGGTTTTTGGCCTTTTGGACTTCCCTCTCTGTGGGGGGCGTTTTCCTGATCTGCCCTATTACGTCGAGCATCGCCTTTTCAACCTCTTCTATTTTTTTGCCCTGGCCTGCCGTGGCTGCGGCCATAAAAAGAAACGGGTCAGTAAACATGCCGTCATAACTTGCCCAGGCGGACAGGGCCAGCTGTTTTTCATAGACCAGTTCCTTGTAAAGCCTTGAGCTTTTGCCGCCTGACAGTATGCCTGAAAGCACATCGAGCGCATAACCGTCTTCATGCAGTATGTTCGGGACTTTATAGACGGCTGCCACATACGGCAGTTCAGCCTCTTTTTTGACGAATACCCTCTTTTCGCCCCGCTGTTCGTCGTCTTCAGTCCGGTTTTTCCTGATAGCCGGGCCGCGGGGTATCCCGCCGAAAGCCTCTTTTATTTTCTTCAGGACATCCCCGGCAATAACATCTCCAACAACTATAATCACCGCATTGTTCGGCACATAGTAAGTATTGTAGTGTTTAACCAGATCTTCGGGGTCAAGGTTTTTAAGGTCGGACATCCACCCGATTACCGGCCATCTGTAGGGATGGTTGGTAAAGGCGGTTGCCGCAAGCTGCTCATGCACCAGATTCTGAGGTTCGTCCTCGTAGCGCAGCCTGCGTTCTTCAGTTACCACGTCGCGTTCCGACAGGACTGCTTCGGGGGTGAGGATGATATTTCTCATTCTGTCCGCTTCCATCTCTATGGGCAGGCCGATGCGGTCTGAGGAGAGCAGCTCAAAATAGCCGGTAAATTCATGAGAGGTAAAGGCGTTGTCCATCCCGCCGGCCCTTTGGATTGTCTGGGAAAAGGTTTTTGGGCCGTATTTTGCGGTCCCTTTAAACATCATGTGTTCAAGAAGGTGGCTCAGGCCGGTCTTTCCGATATTTTCGTCTCTTGAGCCCACTCTGTACCAGATCTGAAAAGTTGCTGTGGGCGCCTTGTGGTCTTCCAGTATAAGGACCTTAAGCCCGTTGTCCAGCACGTATTCGTCGACATTGTACGCATGCGCGGTCAGCGGCGCAAAGATAATCAGCAGAAGCAAATATAACCCGGCAGTCTTCATATTTGACATTGTAACCGTTTCGCCCGCCTTATGCCAAATTTTTCTCCTCAGGGTTTTTGTATCGAAATAATCGGCCGGTTTCTGGTATAGTTTCTAACTGAAGATCCCGGATCTTCAGGCGTGTTAAACAATATTTTATTTCAAAAGGAGAAATTCATGAACATTCTAATTTTCGGTCCAAATGGAAGCGGCAAGGGCACCCAGGGTGCGATCATCCAGAAAAAATACGGCGTTGCCCATGTTGAGTCAGGCGCGATTTTCAGGAAGAACATAAGCGGAGGCACTGAGCTCGGCAAAAAGGCGAAGGAATACATCGACAGGGGCGACCTTGTTCCGGATGATATCACGATCCCGATGATCCTCGACAGGATAAAGGAAGACGATTGTAAAAACGGATGGCTCCTCGACGGGTTCCCGAGGAACGTGGTCCAGGCTGAGACGCTTCATAAGGCGCTTACCGACGCGAACATCAAACTCGATTATGTTGTCGAGATCGCGCTCGACCGTCAGATCGCAGCCGACCGCATCATGGGCAGGAGGCTCTGCGTCAACGACAATAACCATCCGAACCATATCCACATCGACGCTATAAAGCCGATTGAAAAAGAAGGCAAGCTCGTCTGCCGTGTGTGCGGCGGAGAGCTTAAGACCAGGGCGGACGACCAGGACGCGGCAGCTATCAACAAGAGGCATGATATCTATTACGATACAAAGACCGGCACCATGGCAGCGGTCAATTATTTCAAGGGAGTCACAGGACCGAAGGTTATTACCGTCGACGGTTCACCCGCTATCGGCGCGGTTTCAGAGAAGCTGATGGCTCAGCTGGCATAAAGCCGGCCTGAAATACGGAAGCAAATAAAGCAGCGTTAAAAAGGCGGGCCGTAAGGTCCGCCTTTTTTTATCAATATTCCGCCAATCGCTGTTGCGCTTATTTGTCGAGTATATCGCATATCTTCGCCAGTATTTCTTCAGGCGAGGCTGCCTTCGAAATAAAATTGAGCCCTTCTTCAAGTATCCGCTGGCTGCTGATGATTTCACTCGTATACCCGCTTGTGAAAAGGACTTTGGCCTCCGGGTTTATCTTTATGATCTCTTCGTAGACCTCCCGTCCGTTTTTTTTTCGGCATCCTGATATCAAGAAAAGCGAGGTCCACCTCGTCCCTGTGCTGTTTGAACATCTTTACGGCATCATTGCCGTCGTCCGCTTCTATGACCTTGTATCCCGACAACAGCAGCACCTCAGCCATTATGGCGCGGGCATCCCTGTCGTCCTCGGCAAGGAGGATGGTCTCGCCCTTTCCCTCAGCCGGAGATACCTCAGATTTTGCGGGGGACAGCGCTGTTCTGTCAACAAGGGGTATGTATATTGAAAAGGATGTTCCCTGTCCGGCAAGACTCTCGAAATCCAGGAACCCGCCGTGCTGTTTTACTATTCCATAGGTCACCGAAAGGCCCAGGCCGGACCTCTTGCCCGATTCTTTGGTAGTGAAGAACGGATCAAAAATCTTTTCCCTGATCTCTTTGTCTATTCCCACCCCCGTATCGGCTACGGTCAGTTGTACATATTGCCCCGCAGACCCGTAGCCGTGCTCTTTTATGAACGCCTCATCCATAGTAAAGGGCAGGGTCTGAAGTATAAGGGTTCCGCCGTCCGGCATGGCGTCTCTGGCATTGGTTGCAAGGTTAAGAATAATTTGTTCTATCTGATTCCTGTCGACCATGACCGTGTATTTCCTGTCGGGCAGCATCATCCTGAGTTCTATGTGCTCCCCGATGAGCTGCAACAGCAATTTTGCGGTCGAGCGTATGATTTCATTGAAATCCCAGGGATGCAGGTCTATCGTCTGCTTTCTGCTGAAGGCTAGCAGCCCCTGTGTGACATTCGTGGCCTTGTCCACGGACGAAAGCGCGCGTCCGGTATATTTCATCAGAGGGTTCCCGGGTTCGAGGCTTTTTTGAATAAGGTAAAGAGATCCTTTTATCGTAGTCAGGATATTGCTGAAGTCATGGGCAATGCCCCCGGCAAGAAGCCCTACAGCCTCCAGCTTTTGCGATTGACGAAGCTGGGCATTCAGGTCGGAAATTTCCCTGGTGCGCCGGTCCACGAGTTCCTCAAGGTGGTTGCGATATCCCTCCAGTTCTATTTCCGTCCGCCTGCGTTCGGTTATGTCCCTTAATATTTCGATTACAGCGACTACCTCTTCATTCCGTTTTACGGCGCTTCCGGATATATCGACGTATATTTTTTTATTGCCCCTGGTTGTTACAACACTATCCAATAATATGCCGGAATTTTTTGTCGTCATCTCCCTGAATGCATCGAGGGTCCGCTCAAGCTCTTCGATGGGGTGGATCTGATATATGTGCATTGAGGTCAGCTCGGCTCTCGAATATCCCAAAAGCTCTACCGCTTTTTTATTGGCGTCCACAAGGCGGCCCTCCGTGTCGGCCACTAAAACCATGTCATTGGCATAGTCGAAGAACGCGCGGAATTTTTCTTCGCTCTCCTGCAGGGCCTGCTCCAGTTTTTTGCGATCGGTTATATCGATTGCCGACGAGATAAAGCACTGTTCGTCCGCAAGCTCAATGGCTGCCACAGAAACCTGGAGAGTCAGGACTCCGCCGCTCCGGGTGAGAAGCCCAATTTCGACATTGCGCGCGCTCCCGTAGGTGTCAAGCATGGTCAAAAGCCTCTGCCGGTCGGCTGCATCCGCCCACAGCTCCAGCTCAAAAGATGTCTTGTTGAGCAGTTCTTCGCACATATAGCCTGTTATCCGGCAGAAGGCATCATTGGCGTCGATAATGCGGTCGTCCTTTCGGGCTGAGATAATCATGCCCACAGGGCTAGAGTGAAAGGCTATATAAAACCGTTCCTCAAAACGGTTTAGCGCCTCCTGGTTGCGTCTGCGTTGCGTCAGGTCGTAATAGTAGCTTATAAACCGGCCGCCGTCGATCAGACTGTACAGTGTATGGACCTCCAAAAGCAGAACACCGCCGTCCTTTTTCCTGTGCAATGTTTCAAAAACATCGCTTCCTTCCCCGACTATCCTCTGCATACGGCCGGCAGTATCTTCGGGGTCCTCTTTAGCATCGAGATCGCTTATATGCATTGAGAGGAGTTCCTCCCTGCGATAGCCGGAGCGCCTGACATAAGCGTCATTTACATCTATAATGCGGCCTTCCCGATCAAGCACACTGAAGCCGTCCGCCGAGCTCCCGATTACCGACCGGTAACGCGCTTCCAGTTGGCGAAGGGCTTTGATTGCGGATTTTTGTCCGGTGATATCGGTCCCTTCCGCCTCATAACCTGTTATTTTCCGGCGGGCATTAAATAAAGCGCGGTGGGTCCAGCGGTGCCATCTGACAGCGCCGTCCGGGTGAAGGACCCGGTTTTCCGTTATTGTGGACGGCTGTTCCGGAGTCAGCGCCTCCAGTTTTTTTGTCAGCTCCTTAATATCCCCCTTACCGAGAAACGGGTAAAAAGACTTGCCGATGAGTTCCTCAGGGGATATGCCCAGATAATTGATAAACGCGTCGTTTGCATGCGTTATAATGCCGCCGGGGCGGTACTGTTTGATAAACTTCGCCCGGTCTTCAAGCGCGGCCCGGTATCGCTTTTCAAACAGCCGCAGTTTTGCCTCTAACCTCAGGAGTTCCGACTTGGTTGTCTTTTGGGAGGACGACTTGACCTTTTGGCGCAACTCCGCCAATTCTATTATCAGTTCTTCTCTGGTTTTATTGTAGTCGTCCATGGTCGGTAGGGATAATCAATTATAATACGCTGAGGCGATACCGGCAAATAATCTCACGCGCCTTTCACTCAGACTCAAAACATGCGGAGGTGTTTTGATAAACATTGGGAGCAAATTGCTCGGTATCAAGCAGTTCATTCCATAGAAAATCGTCCTCGTAAAAGGATTCAATCGCATTAATTATAATCCCTGTATGACGATCTTCCGATATCTGTTCCGCGATTTTTTTCATGGCCGTCGAACCGTCGCCGAAATTCTTTTCAGCGGCTGAGCAGAACAGGCTGAAGTTATTAAGTGCGCCGCGGGCTTCGCCGCAGGCGTTCCACCAGTTTTCCTGATCAGCCAATAACGCGGATATCTTCGAGATCTTTCCTGTGACCGAGGCCTGCTTTTCCCTGTACAGCGCATAAATCCGGTCCCGGACCTCGCGCACGGTTTCCGTTATCAAAGAAAAATCGACGCACCTGTCGGGATAGCCCAGACCGGCAAGTCCTTCGATAGAAAAGAGCATCACATCTCCCCAGAACTGCCTGAGGTATTCACCGGATAAATCTATAGTCCCGTTGTCTTCAACAAGCCCGCTCCTGAATTCATTGCCGCCCTTGCCTGAGGTGCGCCTGTGCAGCAGGGGAAGGTTTACGGATACGAACCTGCTGCCGAGTTTCCGCCTGAGAATACGTCCGAGCGCAGGCCCTGCCATCCTGAATTTCAGGCCGGCAAAAGGGATGAAATGCCTGAACCCTCTTGAGTTGAAGACGTAGTTGCCGGTATATACGGTGCGCGCCTCATCGGTCCGGAGAAACCCTTCGGCATGGTCGTAGAACTGCGTCCTTGTGGGATGGTCGCCGTAAAAAAACCCGAGCGTTCTTTGAGAAAGTTCTTCAAGGCAGTCTTTTAGTTTATGAGGTCCGGCAAGCCCGCAACGGAATTTTTTCGGGGCCGAAGGCGCGTTATAGCCGAACAGTTTGACCATATCATGATATTCCGCTGAAAAGGCGCCGGCCGGCTGAAATTCGTGAAAGCAGCATTGCTCATCCCCGCCGTGTTCAAACATTGCCTCAAGGGACAGGGCAAGATCGTCGAGGAATGTGTTGATCATCACGGCAGGGGACACCGGCGGGTCTCCGACTACCTTGCCTGTCAGAATATCAATATCTGTGCAGGTGAACAGTCTGTCAATCCAATAAAAATAATTGATGAACGGGATCTCCCGGGCAGAGGCGCCGGCCGGTATCTTTATTCTGAATTCCTCGTCGCTGTCCATAAAATAGACCAGGTTTTTTTCTCCGGATTTTTCAAACCTCGAAAGCAGATAAAGATATGCGATGTTGCGGGTGATCGAAGCCCCTTTGTGGGCCGCAGCCGGTCCCTTGTGGTCGCCTATAAGAGAGGACAACTGTTCCCTGAACCCGGACGGCACCAAACGCATGATTTCAGTCTGCTCCTCCAGTCCTATATAATCCGTCCTGATCCCGGCCGCCCTTGCCTCTTCAGCCGTAGCTTTTATATCCGCGATATTCGACTTGCCGCTGCTGTCGTCGACAATGCAGAGACGGACTTTGTTGTAAAAGGCGACGCCTTCAGCCCCGGCCAGCCGGCCGCCGTATCCGAATAATCCCGCCTGTTCAACGAGACTGCGGACGCAGTTCTTCAGCATCAAAGGCCTGTCCGCCACCGGGATCACCACAAAAAGGTTGTGCCTGGGATCCTGCGGCAGGAGGGTATAAATGTTTTCGAGTTCGAGATACAGCCGCCTCTGAAGCAGCAGCAGGTCTTCCCTGAAGCCGGAGCCGGCGGCCTCCTTCTCTATCTGCTGAAATGCGCTGTCGTAAACCGCCTGTATATGATCTATGTGCTCTGTCGCAAGCCCGTGAAGGCTGAAGTCATTGTCCTGCAGCCCGGACCAAAGCGTGGAGGCAGCCTTGCTGTTTTCGTGGAAAAGGTCAAAGAAGACCTTGAGGCCGGTGAACAGCTCCTTTCCCTTCAACAGACCTTATCTCCCTGAGGAATATTGCGGAAATTTGTCTTTGTCGAGCATAAGTTCCACCAGGTTGATTTTGTTTCTGAAGTCGACCTCGGTCAGCATACTTTCGGAGTCGTCCGTTGACGCAATTCTGTAATAATTAACACCGAAGGAAGCGGCCAGCATACGGTAGTCCGGGTTTATGAAATCGCTTGAGATAAACCTGCCGGAATAGTTGTGAAACTGGTTTTTTCTTACAAGCCCGAGAGAGCTGTTGTTGAGAAGCACCACTGTGACCGGGATGTTGTAATTAACAGCGGTCATCAGCTCCATGCAGCACATCTGGAACCCCCCGTCTCCGAGCAGCGCTATTACGGGTTTGTCCGTCCCGAGCCTTGCGCCTATGGCTGCCGGCACGGCATGCCCGAGGGATGAAAGACCGGAGTTCGGGAAATAACAGCCGCTCCCGGATATATTGCAGAAACGCTGCATGTAAATGATGTTGTCGTCGAATATCGAAACATTGCCGTTAAAATGGTTGTTCAGTTTCTTCAAAACAGTGCTCACGAGCCGGAACTCATTGGCCGAGGCCCCGTTGCCGGGATATCTCGCTTTATACTGCGCGACCTCTTCCGGGCAGTCTGCATCCGCGGCCCCAGGTCCGGTCTTCTCCAGCAGCTTGTCAAACACATGCTTCACGTCGGCCTTTAGTGCAAGATCAGCTGTAAATACCTTGTTGAGCTGGAGTTCATCATTGTCTATCTGGATTATCTTTTTGCCGCCGAGCAACTGATTTGTCCAGTTGTAGCTGGTCCTTTCCCCAAAGCTTGCGCCTGCGGTGATAATCAGGTCGGCCTTTTCAGAGATGTATCTGAAAGCCAGTTCCCTTGAGGTTATACCAAGGACTCCAAGCGAACGGTCTGAGGATTCCGGGACGATTCCGCGAGCCTTGAGCGTGGTGGCGATGGGGATGCCGTTTTTCCTGCAGAAGAGCGCAATGCCTTCCTCTGCTCCTGAGCGCACACTTCCGCAGCCGGCTATAACAACGGGGAAAGAGGCGCTTTTTATCAAGGCAACTATTTCATCAACCGGAACTGCAACGTCGCTGCTCTTTAAATTCCCGGGCTGAAAATTAATGCCGTCAAGCAGGCCGGCGTCCACATTTTCCCTGAGAACGTTATAAGGGAAACTCAAAAGCACGGGACCCGGATTTTGTGAAAGTAGAATGCCTGTTATATTTCTCAGGATGTTCAGGAGGTAGTCGGTCCGCTGAACTATTCCGTTATAACGTGTGATCCCGCGGAATATGTCGAGCTGGTTGATGCTCGCGCCCTCGCCCGAACTCTCCTGCAGCGCGCCCTTCCCAAACGAATATGTAGGCGTCTCACCTGTCAGCGCGAGCACAGGAAGCCTGTCCATATAGGCGTTGGCAATGCCGGTTACAAGGTTGGTCGCGCCCGGTCCTGCGGTTGCTATACAGACCCCGATCCTCCCTGTCTGGCGGGCGTATCCGCCCGCCATGAAGGCGGAACCCTGTTCGTGTTTTGCCAGTATGGGTTTTATTTTGCCTGAGTCGAAGAGCGAGTCATAAACCGGAAGAATGTGGGCGCCGGGGATGCCGAAGATATATTCCGTGCCGAGCCTTTCCAGGTATTCAACGAGCAGCCGGCTGACAGTGATATCCATTGTTATGCTGCGGGCGCCTTTTCCGGCAAAGATAGGTATGAAACAGTTTTCAGGAACATGGGTGAATTATTATAGCAGTTAGCGCCATGATTTCATGAAGATTTTTTTTAGGCTTTTTCCCCGGCGGCTGCATCTTTTTCATCCTTTGGGCAGACCGCGGGACAACTGATCGCATCGTATGTATAAAGTATCCTCTGCTCGTTTATGGTCTTCTTTAGGTTGACCGGTTTTAAAGCAAGGTCGCGCGCCATGGCCGATAATTCGGAGCGGGGGAAGACTGAACTGAAGCCATTCCCTATCACCTCTCCGGAAGAGGCATCGAGGAGTTCAAGCTCCGCCCCGTTTGTGATCGCGGCAAAAGGCACGATGTAGTCCTCCAGCAGCCTTGCCGAGGCCATGATCTGTCTCTCTCTCGTAACCAGTGAGCCTGAAGCGCATTTCCAGATCATCAGGGTCTTACCGTCAAGACATATCGATATATCCACGCGTGAACGCACAGGCTGCTGCTCGAGCTCAAAGCTGATCTCCCTGTCCGGTATGATGTCGTCTTTCAGATACCCTTTTTCTTCGATCAGAAACTTTAGCGCGCGCTGTCTGATGTTGTCCCTGTTCGTAAACGGGATCTCCAGGCCGGTCAGGTAATCAGTGAGTTTGTCCGGCAGTTCCGGCCTTTCCGGAGGGACATAGCTTTCTTCGGCCGGGACCCTGCAGAGGAAATCAGGTTTTTGGCATTTCATTGCGATTTGCCGCCGGCCGGCAAGGCAGGTTTATCAGATAAATCTTTCATTCAGTTTTCTGACCGCCCTGACAAAGGTCTTTCTTCCTTCGCCGGAGTCTATGTCTATGCCCTGACTTATAAGTTCATCCCTGAGTTTGTCGAGTTCCTCCAGGTAGACCCTGTCAACCTCAAAGGATGTCCTGATCTGGTGAGATTTTTCCTCTTCGCTTATACCGGACATATTTCCTTCTCCGGCCTATTCATCATCGGCCATGTCATGGGCGGCGCTGCATTTATAGCAGATCCTCTTGCCCTCATGGTTTATCCCGATGGGGTCCAGCTTGCTCAGTATGGAGCTGCATTCGGCGCATACGCCGACTACGGTCTTTCTGCAATATCCGCATATCGCAACTTCGGTCTTGTCTGAAGGGTGTTCCCAGAGAGTGATGTCCTCTGTCTCACCGCATATTTGGCATGATTTCATTAGTGTTCCTCACGAAGAAAAATTGTTAGTTATTATAACATGCCGGGGAAAATGGGGGGAAAGGAGGTTTTAGACCCAAAATCCGCGATTGATTTAACGACACCTTCTGAATCCGGACTGATAAGCCTTTTTTTATAGGGATCTTCGTAATAACCCGGCGTTACGGTTACTACAAGAGCATATAAAACTGATTTTGT
>Ga0334722_10006324_pt1 | contig 11762 bp, 1 predicted proteins | sample C3_bottom_MG_FD_207210 | JGI IMG/M metagenome (GOLD analysis project Ga0334722, IMG submission 207210) | Sediment microbial communities from Yellowstone Lake, YNP, Wyoming, USA - C3_bottom | ecosystem: Environmental > Aquatic > Freshwater > Lake > Sediment | place: USA: Wyoming | collected...
CTTTATCTTCAATGTATTTAAACTTATCAACATCTACTTCATAAAGCATCTTAGCATCAACAGTAAAATATGTTCCAATCTGAACATCATTTGATTGAATCTTATCCATAAACCAATCTTGGAAAGATTTAGTATGAGTTGGAATTCCCTCAGGATTATTTTGGGTTTTGAACTTTATATTTTCACAGAAGAAATAAGTAAAGTATTGAGTGAGGGGCACTGAACCTATAGGATAATAAGAGCCAAAAGGTCCGACTTGCCCAAAATCTATGTATACTTTAGTTCCTAACTCAAACATAAAATTTGAGCGATAGGGAATCATATATTTAATTTCTGGAGATTGGTTTTTATCTATTTCAACCCAGGTGAAATAAACATTATCATATTCTTGAGGCTTAACATCCTCTATTGCAAATTCTAAAGGTCTAACTTGAATAAAATTAATGGTTTCATCTAACCAAAAATTAATTGAGTTAATCATGTCTTCTCTTGGATTATGAGTATTTCCCCAAGGGTCAGTTATGGTTTGGTCAGGAGGAATGCCAATACAATTACTTGAAAAGCCATCAAGCAGCCAGTGTTTAGTGGGGTTTCCTACTTTAGTTCCATTTAAATACCAATCCCAAAAGAAATAATACCAATCATAATCTGGATATCTTTTGGTATTAGCGCAACACTCATTTTCCCAGCTATTCCCTCCTAATTCTTCAATACTACAAACATTTCCTTGTAAATATGCATGCAAATAGTATTCTAAATTTATTTGTTGCATTTCTTGATTTGGGTCTAACTCAATTACCAAAACCCAGGGATTAACCTCTTTTATAATAAGTCCACCTTTACCTGGCTGATAAACAGTTCCCATAGGAGGGTCAAATTGATTTGGTCCTTTAAGGTAAAATGGGGAATGTGCTAAATATTGAGGGAAAGGCTTTAAGTCATCTGGAATGTTGTATCCATAAGTAGCAGGAATTAATGCATCTTTAGGATGCCAGATATAAAGATAAATAGTAAACCTTTTCTCACGAGAAAAAGAAGTATCTTGACTCATCGTGTATATTGCTGGAGTGGATCATAGTATTTGCCCTCAAACCATTCACAGGCTTGAAGTCTTAACTCTATCGATGGAATCTCACTTGCAGTCATTCTAAAGTTATAGCTTACAAGCCTATAATTTCCTTCAAATAATTTTACTAAATTTGGATATTTGAATGTCCAGGTTACAGGAAATACAATATTGAAGCCATTGCCTAGAGTAAGCTGGTCAAGAGTGTTTTGCCAATCAGATGAAGTTGGTGTAATGCTAAGTGAAATTTCAACAGGAGCAGCGGCAAATTCCTCAGCTATATTATCAAGCTCTTCATAAAGCTTTTGAATTTGATCAGGGTTGAAGCTTATTTTGACTGGCCTCGGTCTATAACTTGCAAAACGAGGTGGAAGATACTCACCAATGCTATAAGACGCGACAGGTAGTTCCTCGCCACTATCAGAGACAAAAAATATTATCATATCATGAATTTCCCTATTTCCAATAGTTAATTGATTAAATCTTACCAACTCACCATCTACTACTATTGGATTATAGGTATCTGGAAAACCAAGTTTTCTTGCTCTAAGTTGACCCAGATAATCACAATAAATAATGATTCCGCAGTTTTTGGCTATTTTAGACATAAATTGCCAAATATTATCTCCTGCCTTTAAAGTCCAGTAATTTTCATCATCAGCATTATAAAGTAGTTTGTAATTATAAATATCAGGAAAATCATCAGGAATTAAGTTTAAGCGGTCAGGGAGACCTAACCAACCAATAAGAAATTCAAGGGCAATTCCAGCATTTAAATTAGTTAAATCTACTTCGGGAGCCAGTAGAAATTGAGATCGAGCAAGTATATATGATAGATCTTTTGCTTTTATTGTTATTCCTCCCATTGTTGCTTCTATAGTCTGAATAAAACCGCTAAAAATAGTGAAGCCATTAGCTAGGACCTGGATAAATTTATCTGGTGCAATTAAATCTTGAAACTCAGGAGGAAGAATTTCATGGGTTTCCCAACTTTCAAAGATTCGTTTGTCTAATTCTAAAGTTGCATTAGAAGTATAGTCTTCATTAATCTCTACGGAAAACGCTCTTATATGTTCAGTCCACCCAGTAGCCCAACTGCCCATAACTTCCATTACTTCAGGATATGCTATCGCTTCTAAGTCTTGCCAGAGAGCTATGGAGGAGGCTGAGCTAAAGGATAATTTGGTTTTATAAGAAACTTTGGGAATTGGAATTATCCCAATCCAGCCTACAATATCTTCTACCTCTATAACCGTTCCTAGATTAAAATTAAAAATAGAAGGATTGAAATAATAAGAGCTGGCAGTAAATACAATTCTTGAACCTGATAGCTCATCTGGATAATTGATTTCTAGCTTCCAATTAATTGGATTTACCTCCCAGGCTGTACACCAAGCCAAACCTCTTGTATTTATTGTTAATTGAAGGCTACTAGGCATTGTAGTTCCCAAGGGAAGCCTGAAAACTATATTCTTGGATAAATTTCCGAAGAATAATATGGGCTGAAGTGTGCTGAAATCTTGTAATAAAAAGATATAAAGATAGTTTGTGAGTCTTGGGTCTGTGCCAGACATTAAATCTTGAGGTGTGAAGCTTGTATCTCCGTCCCAATCTAACCAATAAGAAGTTCCTTTAATATAAAAATCTGGATCTGCCAAGATACTCTGCTTTTCAATAAGAGTTCCACCCCAATACCATCTGAAAATACCATTATCCTCTCTAATTAAAGATAGGTCTGTGCCAGCTACACTAAGATTTAGGGAACCTAATTCTATAGCTTCAAGAGCAAGAACATATCCAAAAGTTGAAGAGAACTCAATCTCAGTTTCTTCGTTTTCAAAATGAATATAATTAATTGTGGTACCTTGAGGATACGAGGTTCCTATATACTCCTGCCAATTTGTGCTCGAAGTTGCTTTAAGGGGTTTTATGGCAAAGGGAGTGATCGTATAGTCTTCAATATATGGCTGAATTACTGTTAGAGTTTGGTCATAATCTAATATCCAACTTCCACTAGCCATAATATAATCATTGTCAATTAAGGCAATGCCACCTGGGTTGGTCAGAATTCCTGCCCAGTCAGAGACGCCAAAATCAAGAAGAATTTTTTGCGTTATATCCATTTATTTCCAAAACTCATATTCAGGTAATCCATAAACTTGACCTGCTCCCGTTCTTGTCTTCAAAATATCACGAATGTCCTCTAAATCGCTTGGTGTCGTGCCAGGAGCAAGATAAATATTAACCGTTTGTGCACCATACTGTTGAGCTCGCATTGCTTCAGCTTTTAATCCTGGTATTTTTAAATGTCTTCGCTCTGCTTCTTTATTAATAGCTAATACCCTTGCCATATATCTTTCATCAGCAGCTCGAATCTTTTCAGCCATAAATGGCCCACCCTCTCTAATGGCATTACTAACATCTCTTTCGTGTTCAATCCATGCTCTTTGCCAATCAGTTATTGCTGCAGCCATTCTATATTTTCTTCGTTGTTTGAAAGATTTGGCTGTGTCAGCTAGTTCATCAAACAAGCTTTTATGAGCATCGAGAAGTTCTCCGAAGGCATCTAATTGTTTGCGACTTAATTCAAGACTGGTATCCCAATATTTTTCCCAATTTTGATAGGTTTCGGCTTGTGCATTATAGAGTTCAGTTAAATATTTCTTATAAGATTGGGGATCCAGTAGTCTGTAATAAGGCTCCAAAGACTCTAAGTTCATCCACTTGGAATAAGATTCAAGAAATGCTGTCCAGTCTTGAGCTAAATCTCTCCAACCCCTTGGAATTTGATAGAGCATCACTTTATTCATAGAAGACTGAAGCTCAAGTTCAGTCTCCATTCTTTCTCTTTGTATATTTATTTGAGCTGTAATTAGTTTTCTATTTAATTCAATAAGTTGATTTGATCTATTAATTAGGTCTTGAACTTCAGGAGCTAGGAAATTTAGATTGGGAAATTGAGCCATAAGATTTTGTAAGGCTTGAAAATCTATGTTTTCAGGTATTTGTGTTAAAGCTGCAAACATATCAGCAAAATCTTTTCTTATGGGCTGAGTAAGTTCAATTATTTGGTTTCTTAGCATATCATATTGCGCTTGGATATTAGTTCGTTCTTCTATTATACCAGTTAGCTCTTCAAATTCGGGCACTCTTGCAGTGATCCAGCGCATTTGTTGGACAGGATTGAATGGACTTTCAACTACAGCTTTGCCCCAAGCTTGAACAATTTTATCTATGTATTCTCTTATTGCTAATTGCAATGGTTGACCAATAACACGAGATATGGGTGGACCTTCGGCAATAAATGTTATTATTTTTCTTAGCTCACTTAAACCGCCTGAAGCTAGTAATTCGAAGACTTGACCACTGTAGATCTTTTGAACTTTTTCTTCTGCTTCTGGTCCCCAAAGTTGTTCGGCGACTGCTTGGGCTCTTTGAAATGCCTGACTAAAGTCAGTTGTGGGACTAAATTCTTGCATCTTAGTGGCAATTACGGCTTGGGCTTGGAACAATAAGCCTATATTTTCATTCACATCCTGCATATTGCCCATTCCTAACTGGAACATCCCTACAGCTTGCTCTGCAAACTGATTGATTGTCTTAATAAAATTTGAAAGATTATCTAAAAATTCAGCTCTATATTTTTGGACCATCGCGACATATTGGCCTATAGGGTTCATCAGCTGTGCCAAATATTCACCTGTATTCTTAACATCTATCATTGCTTCATTCCAGCGCTGATACCAATCCGCTGGCGGTGTAATTCCTTGTTTGAAATATTTTTGTCCTTCCAAGAAGACATCATTGGCTCGCTTAGCAGCTTCACTGTACTGTTGTGCTGCTTCAGCTTGTTCTTCATCCATGAATTTTTGCGCTTCAATCATTATTTTACTCATTAAGTCCCAAGGACTTTCTGATTTGCTCAATTCTGTCTTGAAATGCTCAAGTTCTTTTTTACCCTCAGGACCCATTCTTTCCAATGCCTTTTTGATAGGTCCTAGGAACTCTCCGAAAAATGGATGTTCAAATAAGTATTCAATATTTTGTTTATTAGCAAACCAAGCTTTATCAAAAGGACCAAATACTCTTTGCTGGATAGCTTGAGGATTTACCATTTCTTTAATTTCCTTGGCTCTTCGACGCCACTCAAATTCATAATCATGGGGAACTAATGTCGTCGTTACTGGTCCACTTGCCATTTCTTCTTCAAGTTCCTGGCGTTTCTTACTTTGTTCTTCTAAAGCTTTACGCCATTCTTTATAATATGCAATATAGAATTTGCCTATAAAATCAGGCGAAAGCTTTCCAACAAGTTGTGACATTTGTTGTACTTTCCAACTTTGAATATATTGTTCATTAAGTCTTGTAGCTCCATATACACCACCGCTGAAAAATAGACCGAGCCCTAAGTTAGTTACCCAACCAGGAGGCCCAAGAAACATTAAACCCAACATTCCTAAGATAGAACCTATAATTGCTCCCCAACTACTAAGAAATTTCTTCCAACTGAATTTAGATTGTTCAGCTTGAATGCTCATTACATTTCCTAGCATGATAAATTGATTTATTTCTTTAAGAGCTTGGAAGCTTGAAGCGATTCCACCTTCTAAATTCCAAATTCCAGAAGCGAGAGTCTGGCCAAATCCACTCATTTTCGTAATATATTCTTCTTGTGGGACTAAAGCTTGTGCTATTTTCAAAGGAGCGGTTTTTGCAAGGGCTTTACCAAATTCGGTATATCTCGTGTCTAATGTTTCCATCACCTTGCTAGCTTTGTTTATTTCTGATAAGAACTCTTTTCTTTCTATAGCAAAATGAATTATTATACCTCTTATAAAATCATAAAGTTGGAAAATGACATCAAATATTACAAAAGGCGCATAGCCAGCAAGCATTTGCTTTATATTAGTGACTAACATATTCCATGTCAACATAAAATTAGCTATACCTTTCATGAGTCCTAATGGAGGAGTGATCATTTCTGGAGCATTTCCAAATAATCCGAAACCTGTTTTGATTGTATTCATTATTCCCGCAATTCTTTTTGCATATTTCTCAACTTGGGCTTGAGCTTCCTCAATTGATATTCCTTTTAGCTCAGCCAATGATTGAATTCTTGTAGCTAAATTAGAAAATAATTTAATGACTTCAACATTCGCTTGGTAAATGCTATTTATTTTCTCTTGCATCTCCTCAGGTTCGATTAATCCTGCTTCACTTTCGGCTATAATATTAGTTGTGTCTCTAATTAACTTAATAATAGACTGAACTTCCTTAGGTAACTTGCTAAATTGTGCATCATCAAGTGTTATTTTTCCAGATTCATCAATAAATCGTTCAATCGGACCAAGTGTAATATGGAAAAGCGATTGCACTCCCTCAAGGACTGCTTGCGCTCTTTGTTGTACTTCAGCTCTAGCGATTTGTAGAGCTTGAAAAGCTTGTCCAGGCGCTGTGTTAACTATAGCTTGAACAAAATCATTAATCTCTTGAGTCATTTGTTGAAGTGGAGTACCCTGTATCATTTTGGTTAATAGATTTCTTAACTTTTCATCAATATTTTGGAACTCTTCTTGAGTTAAAAGTGTTGTGAAATTTTGAGGCAAAGTTTTAACTAGATCAAAGAAATCTCTCAAGCTTTGGGGTATTTGTTGACCAGATTGAGCCAGTCTATTATATTCAGCAGCCAATTGCTTAAAAGCAATTGGCAAGAATTCAGCTGAAGCTTGAAGCTGTTGAATATCTTGAAATCCCAAAATTTCCATTAGTCTTTCTGGGGCAATTAAAGGAGCCTGAGGTGCTTGAGGAGCCTGAGGTGTTTGGGGAGCTTGAGGGGCTTGGGGAGTTTGGGGCGGCTGAGGAGGGGCAAGTTGGCCCTGAGGCATTCCCCTGGCTTTTAACCACTCAAGATAAACCTTTGGAGCTTGAGCTCCCTGGATTCTACCAGAAAACTTTGCTGGAGCTGTTACCACAGCGGGTTGGGGGCGTTGTGGTCTAGCTCGGACTAGGGGAGCCAGTTGGATTCTAAATCCTTCCAACTCTTGTAGCACACCTGTAAACAATGGAATAGCTTGAGGATAATTTGCTCCTACACTTTTTTCGAGATTATGTAGCTCGCGTTCCAGTTCTATCATTTCATTGAGCACCCACTCAGGTGGGGTTGTGCGAATCCAGCGACCCAAATTAGCCCTATAGCCCTGAAGAGCTCGCTGGAAGTTTTGCAATTGTACGAATAGCATTAGCAAATCCTGTGGAGATTGAGAGCTTATTACAATTCCAAGGTATTGACGCATTAGGTTGAATGAGCGTCCCAATTGGTTTATGATGTCTGCTTGTCGCTGTGGTTCGGCTCTCCAGCTAAAGAAGCGTGCAATCTCCGTGCCTACTTGATTAGCTCTAGCTAGTCGGGTTCCGATAAAGTTTCTAGCTTGTCGACCAAATTGCGTAATTGCTGACCATTCTCGTCTGCCGAACTGCTGAACCTGAGACAAACCTTGGCTAAGTGATTGTCTAGCATGCTGCCATGATTGTTGAAATGCAGTCAACTGTGTACTGGCAAACCGCCGAATTCCGTCCAGTTGCTGCCCGAGAAATGTTGCAATGCGTTGCCCAAATTGGACGAGCGAAGGCCCTTGGCGTTTAGCAAATTGTATTATTTCTGATATTACTATTCTTAGTAGATTAATAATTGGCTCTATTGGTATTCCACCATATAGTTTTCCACCACCATAAAGCTCTTTAAACCAATCTGGCTTCTGACCTTGTTCCATAACACTACTAAGAGCTTTAGCAAACTCCTCAATAAAAGCTTGTTCGACTTTAGGTTCCGCTCCTGGTCTACTAAGAACGATTTGAATATCTCTAACAAATTTAAGTTGAGGAATTGTTTCTAATAGAGCCATGCCCATAGCTTTAGCAGCTTCTTCTGGTTTTAGGTGACCCAAACCAGCACCCATAGCTGGGAATGCTATTGATTCTAATTTCAGTCGCTCAGCTTCTAGGAGAGCAGCTTTGGTAGCTTTATAAACAACTTCAGGTGTTGTGCCCTTCTCAGTTAAATTTTTTACTAATGCATGAATTATCTTCTTTTTAGTAGCAAGTTGGCCAGCACTTGTACTGACAGCAGCGCCTAATTGTGCCCCAGTCCTCTTGATCTCGGCCTGAAGTTCTTCTTCAACTTCTTTTCCAGCGATTGAACGAATTTGTTTAGCTACGCCCGCTCCCATTATACCTTGGATATTAGCGGGATTAATAATAGCTTCTGCCTCGGCTGCTAAAATATTGCCTTTCATCAATCTGAGAACCATATGTTTAGCCTCAACGCTAAGCATTTTAATAAATGATATAAAAGGCTCAGGAGGTTCTTCAGACCTAAACCGAGGCTTTACATTCTCAAAGGCTTCCCGCGCTGCTTTAATTTCCTCTTCAGTTAATTCGCGTTCTACTGAGGGTTGTTCAGCTTCTGAGTAATTGATACCCAAAGACCAAGCATTCTCTAGCTTTCTTTCCCGCTCCAATTCTAACTCTTGCTTGGTTTTCCCGATTGCTCGTGGTTGCAGCTGTCTCGTTATGGGTTCTCCCAGTAATCTTTTAGTAGCATATTCTGATAGTCCTAGTAATTCTGCATAAAATTTTACTAAGGGCCTAGTGCTTCTCGCTAAGAGGACAAGCTGCGCAGTAGGCATTTCTTTTTGTTTTCCCAAAATGTATTTCAAGAATTTAGCAGCACGATATGCTTTGCCAGCTCTAACCTCATTCAGAATATCTTTGCTTATTTTAGGCTCTTCTCCCTCCAAGATTTCTGGGATTCTTTGAATCATCTTTTCAGCTTTAATCATTTTTCCTGCGAAAAGGAAATCAATAACTCTTTTATAGTCATAAGTCTGAGCTATAGATGAAGCAAATGCTGAGAAGAGCCAGTTTAACTCTGGATTATTTTCAAATTGCTTAGCTAAATAGTTATAATATTCAATTGCAACTTTTCGTAGCTCTTCATTTATAGCAGGCCAAGTTTCCTCCATAAATCTAAACACAGAGGCTCTCATCCTAGTTAGTTCTTCTGGCTTTATTTTTTCAATCTCAACGCCTAATGCTTTTGAAATAATTTCATCTACTTTAGGAATAAATTGTGCCTCAATTTCTGGTGGGAGTTTACCCTTTTCGATTCCTGCTGCTTTTTTGGCTTTATAATATTCTCCAGCAAATTTCTTGATTTCTCGGAAACCTACTTGGGATTCTATATAACTATAAATCTTAGGATAGTATTTTTTAGCAGTCTCAATCTTTTGTTGGAAAGCCTTTTTAGGGCCTTCAGCTTCAATTTTTAGCTGAAATGCTTCTTTTGGTAATAACTTTTTTTCAAGCTTTTCCCATAGTTGTATCGGTCCAGCAGTATAAATGTCAGGAAAAGCGGTTTCATAGAATTTTTTAATACTGGGCAATTGACGAATCTGTTCTTTCAAACCTTTCAATCTTTCTTGGATATTCCCTACAATTTCTGTGCTTTCCTCCTCACCCTCTTTAAAAGAGCTGGTATAACCTTCTATAAGGCTTTTTCTGAGATCAACAATTTCCGCAAGTATTGGGCTTATACATGTCCTTATATAAGCTCCCCATATTTCTTGTTGAGTATATTCATAACCAAACAACATGTCTTTTAAGTGATAGAGCGAGAGTTTTAAAGATCTCGCTAGTCCTCTTCGAACATTCTTAAGCTCCCTAAACAATGCGACGGTTAAGCTTGGTGCTAACTTAGGCTTCATTCCAATTTTCTGAGATATTATGTTTTCAATAGCCTGACGATGTTCCCGCACAACATCTCTAGTGGGTATTTCGAGCTTCTCAATTCGACCATATTCTTCTGACTTTTTTCCTACTCTAGATAAACCCTTTTCTTCTTCTTCCGCTGCTTCTTCCTCTGCTTCTTGTATTTTCTGACTTATATAATCAAATGATTCTTCAACTTCTATTTTAATTGGCCCAGCTTCTATTGGCTGTCTGCCCCAAAGCTGAGCAAAATGAAGTTTTAAAAGTATATTTGCATATTTATTTAATAAAGGCATTAGATTAAAGCCTGCTGCTTTAAATTCATATGCCTTTTTTATAGCTTTAAATCCCTCATTCAAAATTTTCTGGGCTTCTTGAGGTGTTTTTTCCTTTAGGTTTGCAAGAAGATTTGAAAGCAGACCAGCCCCTAAATCTTTTACCTTCTTAGGCGGAATTCGGCCTTCAACTCGCTTTAGAAACTGCCGTTGAAAACTTTCGCCAATCTTTTCCAGAACATCCTCCTGTTCTTTAACTATTTCTTCCCAATTTAGTTTAGAAGGCTCGAAACCAAATAGCTCTTTTATTTTTAGTTCTAGAGCTCTTTTTTCGGATGGTTTAAGATAAGGCAAACCAGGAGTTACCTCAAATAAACTAGCCAACAGGGCTTCGGGTTGGGAAATTATCTTAGTCTCTTTCTCAAATTCCTTCGCAACTCCATATTTTGATACTAACTCTTTTAATTTAATTTTATACCCTGTAGCAGATATAAGACCTTTTTCCAAGCGTTCCTTTAAGTCTTCAATCCATTGCTGAACGGCTTTGGAAGAGGGAGGTCTTTCTTCAGCCAAAAACTCAGATTCAGGCGCTTTTTCTACTTTTCCAGCTTTTCTTACTTTTTCTTTAGGCATAAATTTTTCTACTGCCTTTGGGCTTGATCCTTCTGGCCAGGGCAAGAATATTTTAATTGGTTTTCCTTCTGGCGTTCTAGACGGAACTTCGAATTCTAGTCGCAATTGGGGTGGTTTAGGAGGTTTGGGGACTTCCGCCATTTGAGCTGAGCGCTTAACAGGCAATTCAACAGTGGTTTGCAGTTCAGATTCGCTTAAGGCGGATAAAGTTGCTTTGATAAAAATTTCAGAAAATGATGCCCCTTTCCGAATTGGTTCGAGCGCTTCCTCGCTAAAGAGTTGGAGTTGCTGGGCTGCTTTATTAACTTGTTCAAGGTTCTCTTGAGCTTGTTTTTCAACTTGCTTGGCTGCATTAGCTGCTTCTTGCATCTTTTTGCTTTGTTGTTCTAGCTGTTTTGGCAGCTGTTTTGCTTTATCAGCAACTGGTTTTGCTGGTTTGGGCTTACTTACTTGCTTAGGAATTGCAGGTTCCACTGCCCTAGCAACTTGCTCAGCTGCCTGCTCGACTTGGGACTGCATCTGTTCAGTTTGCTGATTAAGCTGTTCTGAACTCTTAGCTATTTGTTTTGCTTGTTCAATAACTTGTTTGCTTTGTTCTTTTATTTCTTGGGCTTTTTGCTGAACCTCCTTTGGCTCCTCCTTAGCTTGCAAAACTTTGGAAGATCTTTTAAGGCTTTGAACGAAAAGATCCTTGAGGTGTTTTGCCGACGGTAGTTCATATAAAGCAGAAACAAGCTTATTAATATGCGGCTCTAGCTCTTCGATTGGAAATTGTGGTTTGCCTGTCCGCCAAGTTTCTTCTACTTTAGGCCATATCTTGATAAGTTGTTGGAAGAATTCGCTCAGAGCAGTAGATGCTTGTTCAGACTGCGCAATCTCACTTCTAAGTTTCCCAGGGATATCTGTAGGAAAGTTTTCCACAAGGAAAGCAAATTGTTCAAGAACTAGAGGGATATTCTGCAATTGCTTATGCAATGAATTATACATAGTTATTAATTTAACAAAGGGGAAAGCATATAGGT
>Ga0334722_10006326_pt1 | contig 11760 bp, 10 predicted proteins | sample C3_bottom_MG_FD_207210 | JGI IMG/M metagenome (GOLD analysis project Ga0334722, IMG submission 207210) | Sediment microbial communities from Yellowstone Lake, YNP, Wyoming, USA - C3_bottom | ecosystem: Environmental > Aquatic > Freshwater > Lake > Sediment | place: USA: Wyoming | collected...
GTTCACAGCATCGAGCCGTCCGCCCAGCCCCACCTCCAGGACGGCTGCTTCCACCTGTTCCTGCTGAAACAGCCAAAGGGCGGCCAGGGTGCCAAATTCGAAATAGGTCAGGGAGGTATCGCCCCGTGCCTGTTCCACGGCAGCGAAAGCCCGGCATAGCGCGGCATCGTCAACTTCAGCGCCGCCAATACGCACCCGCTCGTTGTAATGCAGCAAATGGGGCGAGGTATAGCAACCGGTACGGTATCCCGCTGCGCCAAGGATCGCCTCCAGCATGGCGCAGGTGGATCCTTTGCCGTTGGTGCCGGCGACGGTAATGATGGGGAAATTTGGCTGAAGCCCGAGACGCGCCTTGACAGTATTGACCCGCTCCAGCCCCAGCTCGATGGTTTTGGGGTGCAACTGCTCCAGGTAGGCCAGCCACTCCCCAAGTGGTTTAGGCATGTGCCTGTGGCATCCGCATCATCATGGTAAGCAGGTTGGCAAGGCGGTCGCGCATCTGGCGGCGGTCGACGATCATGTCCACAGCGCCGTGATCGACCAGGAATTCGGCACGCTGGAAGCCTTCCGGCAGGGTCTCCCGCACCGTTTGCTCGATTACGCGCGGCCCGGCAAAGCCGATCAGGGCGTTGGGTTCTGCCACGATGATGTCGCCGAGCATGGCAAAACTGGCGGAAACCCCGCCCATGGTGGGATCGGTGAGCACAGAAATGAACGGCAATCTGGCTTCGGCCAGCTTGGCCAGCGCCGCGCTGGTCTTGGCCATCTGCATCAGGGAAAGCAGGCCTTCCTGCATGCGCGCGCCACCGCTGGCGGCAAAGCACACGAACGGCAGATTCTGTTCCAGACACACGTTGATTCCGCGCACAAAACGCTCACCCACCACCGACCCCATGGAGCCGCCCATGAACTTGAACTCGAATGCAACCACTACCAACGGAATAGTTTGGAGGGTGCCCTGCATCACCACCAGCGCATCAGTTTCACCGGTGTCCTTTGCTGCATCCACGAGCCGGTCGGAATAACGTTTGCTGTCCTTGAATTTCAGGCTGTCGACCGGCAGCACACTGGCGCCGATTTCACGCCGGCCTTCGGGATCAAGCAGGATGTCGAGGCGAGTACGCGCGGAAATGCGGTGGTGATGGCCGCATTTCGGGCAAACCTCGAGATTTTTTTCCAGGTCGGTGCGGTACAGCACCGATTCGCAGGTCGGGCATTTGCTCCACAGCCCTTCCGGGACGGTCTTCTTGGTTTCGCCGCTGATCTTGCGCTTGATTTTCGGGGGGAGAAGTTTCTGGAACCAGCTCATTGCGTATCCTTTTTTGTTTGCTATCAGCCGTCAGCAACGGTGCGGCCGCACCGCTCCTTATGAAAGTTGACAGTTGAATGCCGATAACTGAGTTACTTTTCATCCATCGCGGTACGGAAGCCCTTTACGAGGTTATATACGTTAACCAGCATCGTGTCTTGTTGTGAATTCTCGATTTCCTGCACAATGCGGCTACCGATGACTACCGCATCGGCAAACTGTGCCACGGCTTTGGCTGTTTCTTCATCGCGGATGCCGAAGCCGACGCCCACCGGCAAATTTGCCGCGCTGCGGATGGCCGGGATTTTCTGCCCCACTTCCTGCAGGTCCAGATTGGCGGAGCCCGTTACGCCCTTGAGAGAAACGTAATAAATGAATCCGCGAGCCAGTTTTGCCACCTGCAGTATGCGCTGCTCGGGCGTGGTGGGGGAAAGCAGGAAAATCGGATCAATCTCGTGCTGCTGTAGCAGAGCGGCAAGCGCGACGCATTCCTCGGGTGGGTAATCCACCGTCAATACCCCATCCACTCCGGCGCTCCCGGCGGCTTGGGCGAACGGTTCGTAACCCATGGCTTCAATCGGGTTGGCGTAGCCCATCAGCACCACCGGCGTGGTCTGGTTGGTCTTGCGAAATTCGATGGTCATGGCCAGCACGTCCCTGAGGCTGACGCCATGCTTGAGCGCCCGCTCGCTGGCGCGCTGAATGGTCGGGCCATCCGCCATCGGGTCGGAGAACGGCACGCCAAGTTCGAGGATATCCGCACCCGCTTCAACCAGTTTGTGCATCAGCGGCACGGTCTGGGCGGGCGAAGGGTCGCCGGCAGTGATGAAGGGGATCAGGGCTTTTTTGCCTTGCTGTTTGAGGGCGCTGAAAGTGGCTGCAATTCGTGACATGAATATTCCTAAAACTTGATTCCCGACAACTCGGCTACCGTGTTCATGTCCTTGTCGCCGCGTCCGGACAGGTTGACCAGCAGCACCTTGTCCCTGGGCAGCGTGGGCGCGAGCTTGGCTGCGTAAGCCAAGGCATGGCTCGATTCCAGCGCCGGGATGATGCCCTCGAAACGGCACAGGTCATGGAACGCCTGCAATGCCTCGGCGTCGGTTACCGCGACGTATTCGGCGCGCCCGCTGTCCTTGAGCCAGCAATGTTCCGGCCCGACACCGGGATAATCCAGCCCGGCAGAGATGGAATGGGTTTCTATGATCTGGCCGTTCTTGTCCTGCATCAGGTAGACGCGATTCCCGTGCAACACGCCGGGCGTACCGGCATTCAGCGGTGCGGCATGCTTGCCGGTTTCGAGGCCGAGTCCGGCTGCTTCGACACCGATCAGCTTGACGCTCTCGTCGGTGATATAAGGGTAAAACAGGCCGATGGCGTTGGAGCCCCCGCCGACACAGGCAATCACCGCATCAGGCTGGCGCCCGGTCATTTCCGGCATCTGGACCTTCGCTTCCTTGCCGATTATCGACTGGAAATCGCGCACCATCATCGGGTAGGGGTGGGGGCCGGCGGCGGTACCGAAAATGTAAAAGGTGCTCTCGACGTTGGTGACCCAGTCGCGAATCGCCTCGTTGCAGGCGTCCTTGAGCGTTTTGGAGCCGGACTCCACTGGCATCACGGTGGCGCCCAGCAGCTTCATCCGGTAAACATTGGGCGCCTGACGCCTGATGTCCTCGCTGCCCATGTAGACCACGCATTCCAGCCCGTAGCGCGCTGCCACGGTAGCGGTCGCGACGCCGTGCATGCCAGCTCCGGTTTCGGCGATAACACGTTTCTTGCCCATGCGGCGGGCAAGCAGGGCCTGGCCGATGGCGTTGTTGATTTTATGCGCGCCGGTGTGGTTGAGATCCTCGCGCTTGAGGTAGATTTGTGCGCCGTCGAGGCGATCCGTCCAGTTTTTGGCATGATAGATCGGGCTGGGGCGGCCGACATAGTGCTTCAGTTCGTAGGCGAATTCCGCCTGAAATTCGGGATCGTCACGGTACCGCAGGTACTGCTGGCGCAATTCGTCCACAGCCGTAATCAGCGTTTCCGCCATGAAAATCCCGCCATAAGGCCCGAAATGACCGGTCTGGTCAGGTAAATCATACATTTGCACTTCTTACTCCTTGCATGAACGCGGCAATTTTCGCCGCATCCTTTAAGCCTTTTAGAATTCTGCTTCCTTCGCAAGCTTCGACGCCGCTTGAAACGTCCACCGCCCAGGGTTTGACCCGCTCGATGGCTGTGCGCACATTATCGGCGTCAAGCCCGCCTGACAGAATGACCGGTAACGGCAACCCGGCCGGGATCAGTTCCCAGTCGAAAGATTGTCCGGTTCCGCCTGCCTGGCCTTCCACGAAGGCATCCAGCAGCAAACCCCGGGCAGAGTAGAACCAAGTCGCGTATTGTACCAAATCCAACCCCGGTTTGACGCGCACTGCCTTGAGATAGGGCATGCCAAAACTGGCGCAGAATTCCGGCGATTCGTCGCCGTGGAATTGCAGCATATCGAGTCGTAAGTCACGCAGTACCGCCTCCACCTCCGCTTTTTCGGGATTCACGAACAGGCCGACGGTGGTGACGAAAGGTGGCAAAGCCGCGGAGATGGCGCCTGCCTGGGCCGCCAATACATGACGCGGGCTGGCAGGGTAAAACACCAGCCCGATAGCGTCAGCACCGTGCCGGGCGGCCGCCAGTCCATCTTCAATTCTGGTAATGCCGCAGATCTTGGCTCGGGTCATGAAAGCCCCATGAATCTTGAATGCTGAATTTTAACCCAGATTATCCATTAGGACGCGAGATGATGGCGAGACGGGTTGCGAGGCAGTTTTGTCGCTTGCGAGGAGTCCATGGTTGTTCCATGGACGACGAACAAGCGGCGAAAATGACCGCAAACCGACCGCCAGCGCTTGCGTAGGCTCGAAGAGCCGCCTAATGGATAATCTGGGTTTAAGTTGAAACACCGTGGCGCTGCCACTTAATTCAGAAGCTGGGAATTCGGCAGGTCACGGGCAGCTTCCATTTCGGATCATAGACCACATCAGCGAAATAGAGTCCATCCGGAGAGAAAGTGGGTGCGGCTCGGGTGCGGTCGGTGCTTGCTAACAACTCGGCGATCCATTCGGGGGGATATTTTTTCTTGCCCACATAAACCAGACAGCCGACGATGTTGCGCACCATGTGATGCAAAAATCCATTGGCGGCCAAGTCGAAAATCAGGGTGTCACCCTGGTGCGCAATTTCCAGCTGACGCAACTGTTTCAGGGGTGATTTTGCCTGGCAGCTGGAGGCGCGGAAGGCGGAAAAGTCGTGCTCCCCGAGGAGGTGGGCAGCGCCTTTCCGCATTAGTTCGATATCCAGTGGCTGGTGAAACCAGCCTGTTTTGCCGCTGAACAGTCCGGGGCGGACGGGGTGGTTGAGCAAAAGGTAACGGTAGCGGCGCTCCAGCGCGGAAAAGCGGGCGTGGAACTCGTCATCCACTTGGCGCGCCCACAACACGCTGACGCTTTGCGGCAGCAAGGCGTTGGTACCGCGCACCCAAGCGTTTTCGGGTCGAAGCGCGGCAGTGTCGAAGTGAATCACCTGCGACAGCGCATGCACGCCGGTATCGGTGCGTCCGGCAGCGTGAACCCGCACCGGCTCTCCGGCAATCGCCGCCAGGGCCTGCTCCAGGGCGTCCTGCACGCCGCATGCGGAAGGCTGGCTCTGCCAGCCGCAGAAGTGGCTGCCGTCATATTCCAGGCCCAGCGCGATTCTTACCATAATGCTAAGCCGATCAGGAGCGTGGCCACTGCCAGCGCAGTGATGTCACGCCAGGTAAAAGGGGGTAGTTCCAGGCTTACGTGGGTGACGGCATCGGGAACCGTGTCGGTGGAGGAGCGTAGTTCGTGCCACCAGGCTTGAATGCCTTTCCGGGGTTGCTGATCCGCGTAGCGCAGAGTAAGCCAGAGCCGCACTGCGACTCGTTCCGGGTTAAGCCCCATGATGCGAAATGGCCGCAGAAGGGTATAGATTCCGCTCAAAAGGTTTTCCCGTGGACAGGCGTGCAACAACAGCGCCAAGGTGACCAGCAGCAGAGCCAGACGCCAGGCTTGCAAGCCACCATCCTGCAAACCCTGGAGCGATGGGCTGAATGTGCCCAAGGCAGGAAGAACGGGATTGCCGGGGGTGGCATAGGAATAGATTAGCAGCAGCGACAATAGAAGCCAGCGCGCGCGGCGCAACATGATCAGCGTCCCCGAGTCGCGTAGGGCTACCAGTGGCAGTGCGGAGATCGCGGTCGCGAGCGCAAGCAGGGGAAAACCGAATCCTTGAACGCTAACGGCAAATCCAAGCCAGATCAGAATCTTGGTGGCCGGGTTGAGTTTGGTATCAGGCACGTTTAAATGAAAAAACCCTCCGCAGATTGACCGCGGAGGGCATTTGGATGACATTTCAGAGTCAGAGGGATGCAAGCAACTGGTTTGCTTCTGTCTGCTGCAGGGCGTTGCCTTCCTTCAATACTTCTTCCAGGATTTCCTTTGCCCCTTCTTTATCACCCATCTCAACGTAGGCGCGGGCCAAGTCCAGTTTTGTAGCCACTTCCGCCGATTCGCCTTCGCTCTCACCGGAAGTCGCTACAGAGGCTATTGCAGGTGTAGCTGCTTCATCCAAATCCAGGCTGATGCCGGAAAGGTCAAGCTCATGCATTGCCACCGACGCTTTTTCATAGGCCGCGGTGGGCGCTATTTCGCTGCCCAAGTCGAAGTCGAAATCCAGGGGAGCTTCTTCTTGGTTTGGCGCGGATTCTATCGCGATGGATTCATCTTCCGCCAGTGCAGATGCCGGAGGTTTCTGTTCTGCAACGGCTGCGGGAAGGTCCAGCGAGAAATCCAGGTCCATTCCCTCATTAGCAGCAAGGGGAAGAAGAGGTTCTGCTGCAACAGCCACTTTTTCCGGAACCATCAACGTGTCCAGGTCCATCTCTAAACCTTCGGCATGAGGCGTGGGTTCAGCGGCGGCCGGAGCCAGAGCCGGCATCAATTCATCCAGGTCAAAATCCAGGCCCTGCTCTACATCAGCAGCAACCGACGCGGTTTCCATCGCCGGAAGGGTTTTCGTGTGCTTTTCGACGTAAGAGTCGAGATCGAACTCGAGGTCTCCAAACTCATCCTCGGCGGGTTCTGCCGCAGCATGAGCGGTGGAAGCAATTTCCTCGGCGGGGCTCTCAGCTTCAGGCGCAGATGTCGGGGGAACTTCATCCACACCAAAATCCAGGTCAGAAGATTCATCCTCATGCGGGATAGCAGGGGACAACGCCTCAGTTGTAACCTCGGTTTCCATCAGACCCTGGGTGGGTTCGCCCAGATCAACAGCGGCAACAGCCGTCACAAGCTCAGGTTTTGTGATCCCTTCTTTCGGGCTGTAGAGCGGATTGTTGGGGTCGAGCGCGTGCCCCATTTCTGCCGCCTTGTCCCAGAGCGCGCTGTCCTTGCTGCCAATGGCTGCGTAGAGTTCGCCGGCCAGGGTTTCAAAGGCGATCAGGTTCTTGCGGGCGGCATAGATTTCCAATAGCTTGAGGTGGACCTCATGCCGATTGGGATCCTTGACCATTGCTTCCTTGAGGATTTCTTCGGCTTGGGCGTCGCGGCCATAAGCCATGTAAACCTCGGCCTCGGCGATCGGGTCCACGTCGTTGGTATCAATCGTTCCCAATCCAGCCTGGCTGAAATCGGTCAGAAATGAGGTATCGCCAGTATCCACCACAACCCCGGCGGTTTCGCCAAACACCGTGTTGGCCTTGAGGTCGCCACCGGTGAGGATGCTGTCCTCGAAGCTCGACAGGCTCTTTCTGCGTCGACGGTTGAGCGCGAGCAGCGCACCCCCGCCAAGCAATGCCAGTGCTCCGGCGCCGCCTGCCAGATAGAGCGGGTTGTCGGTTATGCTGTCCAGCAGACCGGGTGCCGGAGCTGGGAGCGGTGCAATGGGTTTGACGGGTGGGGGTTCAGCCGGTTTTTCTTGCGCTGGTTTGGGTGTTTCGGCCGGTTTTTCCGTCACCGGTACAGCGGGTTTTGCAGGCTCTGCAACAGGCTTGGGTGCTGGAGGTGGTTCGGGTTGGGGTGCCGCTTCCGGCTTGGCTGCTGCCTGTTTTTGCAACTCAGCCAGGTTTTTATTCTTCAGCTCGATGAGCTGTTGCATATCCTTGATGTTTTTTTCCAGCGCGGCGATGCGCTCGTTTGCTTCCTTGATCGACTTTCCCTTTGCGGTTGTTTCTTCCTGCAGGGATTGGAGTTTGCTTTGCAGGGCTTGCATCTCCTTGCCGCTGGCGGGGGCTTCGCCCTTGGTCACTTTCAGGACATCTTTCGAAGGGGCAGGTGCAGGTGCGGCCTTATCTTCAACCGCGGAGGTGATCTTGCCCTTTGCCACCTGCTTGGGCGCCTCTTCCTTTGGGGTGGGAGCTCCGGCTACTGTCGCCGCGAGTTTTTGCCGGTAGGCGTTCCAGTCCGCAGTGTGGGTCTTTACTTCATGCACAGCCTCGGCACGGCCAAGGGAGGCAAGCTGTTGTTCTTCGGGGACACGCAGGATTTGCCCGCTTTTGAGCCGGTTCATGTTATTGCCGGCGAAAGCCTGCTTGTTGTTCTGGTACAAGGCTACCAGCATCTGATCCAGGCTGAAGCCATGCGGCTTTAGCTGGGAGGCGATCCCAACCAGGGTTTCGCCCTTTTTTACAGGGCCATAGTTTTTTGCCTCGGCGGCTTGGGTGGGCTGAGGTTCGGCAGGAGCTGATTCGGGTTCCGCGGATTTTGCGGCGCGCTTGCCGGATTTAACCGGCTTTGTGGTCTCGGCTTTGGCGCTTGGTGCAGGGGCAGGCTCCAATGGGGCGGTTTCGGCCGGTGCGGTAGCGGAAACCGGCTTAACAACGGGCACAACCACCGGTTGCACAGCTTGGGGTTCGGCAAAACCGGGTGGATCAAGGAGGACGGTATATTCACGCAACAGGCGGCCTGCAGCCCAGTTGAGCTCGACCAGCATATCCAGGAAGGGCTCGTTGACGGACTGTACCGTCGTGAGCTTGATTACGGGCTTGCCATCCTTCTTCTGCTCAACGGCGAACTTGATGCCAAGCACCGCACTGCCACGGTCGATCTTGGCTTCCTGAAAGGCTTCCACGGAAGCGATGCGTGCCGAAAGCGAATCCAGTTCATTTTTCTCTACTGCCAATAGCTCTATTTCAGCCCGCAGCGGTTGCCCCAGAGCTGACGTGACGGTCAACTTGCCCAAGCCGGCCGCGTCCGCGGACAGTGGCGATAGAGCCAATAAACCTGCATAAACCCATGGTTTTAGTTTGAATGTGCGCGCCATGCCACCCTCATCATGTTTGGCTAGGGTAAATAAATTAACATCATATAGTTAGGTATGCAAGCTAAACTTGTGTATTAGATGTGCAGGAACTGTATGTAAAAACAAAGTGTTGGAAACGAAACATAAAACATGAGCTAAGAAAGCCCGCCGCAGTTGCAGCGGGCTTTACGCAAAATGAAGCAAGGGCGCGGTTTATGCTTCGATCAAGATACGCAGCATACGGCGTAACGGCTCGGCCGCGCCCCATAGCAGCTGGTCGCCAACGGTAAACGCAGACAGGTACTGCGGACCCATGTTGAGCTTGCGCATACGACCCACGGGAACTGTCAGGGTGCCAGTCACGGCCGCTGGAGTGAGTTCCTTCATGGTGATCTCGCGGTCGTTGGGAATCACTTTCACCCAGTCGTTATGGGCCGCGATGATGCCGTGGATTTCGTCCAGCGGAACATCCTTGGTCATCTTGATGGTCAGTGCCTGGCTATGGCAGCGCATGGCGCCGATGCGCACGCACAGACCGTCGATGGGGATCTGGTTCGCCGTGCGGCCGAGAATCTTGTTGCACTCCACCTGAGCTTTCCACTCTTCCTTGCTCTGGCCCGATTCGAGCTGTACATCGATCCATGGAATGAGCGAGCCAGCCAGGGGCACCGGCCAAGCATCGAGGGGATAATTATCGGAGCGGATGAAGTCGGCCACTTTCCTGTCGATTTCCAGGATCGCCGAGGCCGGGTCGTCTAGCAGTGCCTTGACCTCGCCGTTGACGGCGCCCATCTGCTGGATCAGCTCGCGCATGTTGCGCGCGCCCGCACCGGAGGCCGCCTGGTAGGTCATGGGGCTGATCCACTCGATCAGGCCCTGGTCGAACAACCCGCCGATAGCCATTAGCATCAGGCTGACGGTGCAGTTGCCGCCCACGAAAGTCTTGGTGCCCTTGGTCAGGCCATCCTTGATCACTTTCTTGTTGACCGGGTCGAGGATGATGATGGCTTCATCCTTCATGCGCAGCGTGGAAGCGGCGTCGATCCAGTAGCCGTTCCAGCCGGCGGCTCGCAGGGCGGGGTAGACTTCCTTGGTGTAGTCGCCGCCCTGACAGGAGATGATGGCATCCATCGCCTTCAGTTCATCGATGTTCCTGGCGTCTTTCAGGGGCGGGACGTCCTTGCCGACGTCCGGGCCCTTGCCGCCGGGATTGGAGGTAGTGAAAAACACCGGTTCCACCAGCGCAAAATCGTTTTCTTCACGCATACGCTGCATCAGCACCGAACCCACCATGCCGCGCCAGCCGATCAGACCTACTCGCATCATTTTATTTAACCTCGATTGTTCAAATTCGTTACAGAGCCGCGACCACGGCATCGCCCATCGCGCTGCACGATGTCTTGTTCGTGCCATCGGTATAAATATCCGCCGTGCGGTAACCCTGTGCCAGCACTTTTTTCACCGCGTTTTCGATGCGGGTCGCGCTTTCCTCGTTGTTGAAGGTGTAGCGCAGCATCATCGCCGTTGAGAGGATGGTCGCCAGCGGATTGGCAATGTCCTTGCCGGCGATGTCCGGCGCCGAGCCGTGGCTGGGCTCGTACAAGCCCTTGTTGTTGGCGTCCAGGGAGGCCGAGGGCAGCATGCCGATGGAACCCGTGAGCATGGAAGCCTCGTCGGACAGGATGTCGCCGAAAATGTTGCCGGTAATCATCACGTCAAACTGCTTGGGAGCGCGTACCAACTGCATCGCCGCATTATCCACGTACATGTGCGACAGTTCGACCTCGGGGTAATCCTTGCTCATGACGGTGACGATTTCGCGCCACAGTTCGGTGGTTTCAAGCACGTTGGCCTTGTCCACGGAGCACAGTTTTTTGCTGCGCTTCATGGCGATTTCGTAGCCCACCTTGGCGATACGGCGGATTTCGGACTCGCTGTAGCGCATGGTGTTGATGCCTTCGCGTTCGCCCTGGTCATTGACCTGAATGCCGCGCGGCTGGCCGAAGTAGATGTCGCCGGTCAGTTCGCGCACGATCATGATGTCGAGGCCGGAAACCACCTCCGGCTTGAGGGTGGAAGCACTGGCCAACTCGGGGTAAAGCAGTGCCGGACGCAGATTGGCGAAAACACCCATCCCCTTGCGGATGCGCAGCAACCCCTGTTCGGGACGCATCGGGCGCGGCAGGGTGTCGTACTGCCAGCCTCCCACGGCGCCGAGCAAAACTGCATCGGCGGCTGTGGCCAGTTTCATGGTGGCTTCCGGCAGGGGGTCGCCCGCTGCGTCGTAGCCAGCGCCGCCAATGGAAGCTTGTTCCAGCTCGATTTTCAGGCCGTCGCTGGCAAGTGCCTTGAGCACTTTGACTGCTTGAACGACGATTTCCGGTCCGATCCCGTCGCCGGGCAATACTGCGATTTTCATGTGAAAAAATCCTCAAACCACGGGGTTAAATGTTAACTAAACAACCACGGTGCTTCTTGTTTGCGCCGTGCTTCGTAAGCCGTGATCCTGTCCGCGTGCTGCAAGGTCAGGCCGATGTCGTCCAGGCCGTTCAGGAGGCAGAATTTGCGGAAACTGTCCACATCGAAGCTGAACACATGCCCGCCGGGGGTGGTGACGGTCTGCGCGTCCAGATCAACCGTCAGGCGGTAGCCTTCCTGTGCAGTGACTTCCTTGAACAGGCGCTCTACGTCGGCAGCATCCAGCACGATCGGCAGAATGCCGTTCTTGAAACAGTTATTGAAAAAAATGTCGGCGAAGCTGGGCGCTATGATGGCGCGGAAGCCAAAATCCAGCAGCGCCCACGGGGCGTGTTCCCGGCTCGAACCGCAACCGAAGTTCTCGCGTGCCAGCAGTATTTGCGCACCCTGGTAGCGTGCCTGGTTGAGCACGAAATCCGGATTGAGCGGGCGCCGGGAATTGTCCATCCCCGGTTCGCCATGGTCGAGATAGCGCCACTCGTCGAACGCGTTGGGCCCGAAGCCGCTGCGCTTGATGGATTTCAGGAACTGCTTGGGAATGATGGCGTCCGTGTCCACGTTGGCGCGGTCCAGCGGTGCCACCAGTCCGTCAAGCCTGTGAAAAGGCTCCATTTATTTAGCCGATTTCTGGATGGCTTCGCCACCTCGCTCAATATCCTTGCCCACAC
>Ga0334722_10006327_pt1 | contig 11759 bp, 9 predicted proteins | sample C3_bottom_MG_FD_207210 | JGI IMG/M metagenome (GOLD analysis project Ga0334722, IMG submission 207210) | Sediment microbial communities from Yellowstone Lake, YNP, Wyoming, USA - C3_bottom | ecosystem: Environmental > Aquatic > Freshwater > Lake > Sediment | place: USA: Wyoming | collected...
CAGCGCCGCCTCGACCGTTTCCAGGTCCCTCATCTCGCCGATGAGCACGACGTCCGGGTCCTGCCGGAGTATATGTTTGAGGGCCTTCTTGAAGCTCTGGGTGTCGGCGTTCACCTCCCGCTGGTTGATGACGCACTTCTTGTGCGGGTGCAGGTACTCGATCGGGTCCTCGATCGTGACGATGTGCTCCTGGCGCTCCGAGTTGATCTTGTCGATCATCGCGGCGAGGGTCGTCGACTTCCCGGAGCCCGTCGGCCCCGTCACCAGGACGAGCCCCCTCGGCTTCTTGCACAGATCCTTCAGCACCGACGGCAGGCCCAGCTCGTCGAATGTCCGGACCCGGAACGGAATCGTCCGGAACGCGCCCGCCACGGCACCCCGCTGCATGTAGATGTTGGCGCGGAAGCGGCTCAGGCCCTTCACGCCGAAGGAGAGGTCCAGCTCCCATTCCTCCTCGAACCGCTGCTTCTGGGCTTCGGTCAGGATGCTGTAGCAGAGCCGTTTCGTGTCCGGGGGGGCCAGCGGCTCCGCCGGCAGCGGGAGCAGGCGCCCGTCCACCCGGATCGTGGGGGCGATCCCCGTCGTGATGTGCAGGTCGGAGGCGCCCTTTTCGTACATGACGCTGAGCATCTCGTGGATAGAAATCATCGGCGTCTTCTCCTTGTCTTCCCCGCTTAATCGGGAGCCGTCACCCGGAGCACTTCCTCCAGCGTGGTGACTCCCTCCTCGATCTTCGAAAGCCCCGATTGCCGGAGCGTCTTCATCCCGAGCCGGATCGCCTCCCGCTTGACATCGAGCGCCGACCCCCCCCGCAGGATAAGATCCTTGAGATCCTCCTTGACCGGCATCACCTCGTAAAGGGCGACGCGCCCCCGGAACCCGGTGCCGTTGCAGTCGTCGCATCCCCTGCCGCGGCACGGGCGCGACTGCTTCAGCCGTTCGGGCTTCATTCCCGCGTCCGCCAGCGCCTTCGGGAGGATTTTCACCTCCTCTTTGCAGTTCCCGCAGATCCTGCGGGCCAGCCGCTGCGCCAGGATCAGGTTGAGCGACGAGGATACCAGGAAAGGCTCGATCCCCATGTTCAGCAGGCGCGTGATGGTGCTCGGCGCGTCGTTCGTGTGGAGCGTGGAAAGGACGAGGTGCCCCGTCAGAGCCGCCTTCACGCCGATCTCCGCGGTCTCGTAGTCGCGGATCTCCCCCACCATGATGATGTCGGGGTCCTGGCGGAGGAAGGAGCGCAGCGCCGCCGCGAACGTGAGCCCGATCTCCTCCTTGATCTGCACCTGGTTGATCCCGGCGAAGTTGTACTCCACCGGATCCTCCGCGGTGGAGATGTTGTCGGTGGTCTTGTTCAGGTCGGCAAGGGCCGAGTAGAGGGTCGTCGTCTTGCCCGAGCCGGTGGGGCCGGTGACCAGGATCATCCCGTAGGGGCGGTGGATGGCCTCCTGAAAGTCCTTGAGCGATTCGACCTCGAAGCCGAGCTTGGTCATGTCGAGCTGGAGGCTCGCCTTGTCCAGAAGGCGCAGGACGATCTTCTCGCCGTAGATGGTCGGCAGGACGGAAACGCGGAAATCCATCTCCCTTCCCTTCCCGACCTTGAGCTTGATCCTGCCGTCCTGCGGGAGCCTCCGCTCGGCGATGTCGAGGCTGGACATGATTTTCAAGCGGGAGGACAGGGCGTTGCGCAGCTTCAGGGGGGGACGCATCACCTCGTAGAGCACGCCGTCCACGCGATAGCGGACGCGGAATTCCTTCTCGTACGGTTCGATGTGGATGTCCGATGCGCGCCTCTTGATCGCGTCGGTGAGCACGAAGTTGGCGAGCTTGACGACCGGGGCGTCGTCGACCCCCCGATCCTGGTCCAGGGCCTCGAGATCCTCCTCCCGAACGACCTCCAGGTCTTCGTCCAGCTCGGAGATGATGTCCTTGAACTCCATCGACTGGTCGAAAAACTTGTTGATCGCGGAGGTGATGTCCTTCTCGGAGGCCAGCACCAGCTCCACCGCGTAACCGGTCTTGAACCCGATGGCGTCGATGATCGCCATGTTCGACGGGTCGGCCACGGCCACGATCAGCTTCGCCCCGACGCGGTTGATCGGGAGCGCGAGGTGCTTCTGGACCATTTCCTCGGGCAGGAGACGGACGACCTCGGCGTTGATCTCGTACTTGGAGAGGTCGACCACGGGAACATTGAACTGGCGTCCCAGGAAAGCCAGCAGTTCCGGCTCCTTGATGAAGCCGGACTTGACGAGGACCGACCCGATCCGCTCCTTGGTCTTCTTCTGGGTATCGAGAGCGTTCCGCAACTGCTCGGGGGTGATGATGTTCCCCTTCAGGAGCATCTCCCCGATTTTAGTTGCCATTACGGACATTGAATAGTCACCAAATAGAGGTTAAATTACACCTAATTTAGCATAAAATTAATCAACCGACTGCAACTGTTTTTCCGCCATCGAAAGAAATTTCCCTGCAGGGATCTTTCTCCCCGTCCAAAGGAAAAAACTCCTCGCCGCCTGGTGGGCCAGCATCCCCAGGCCGTCGATGGCGGGGATTCCCCTCTTTCTCAACCGTCGGACAAGGGGTGTTCCCCCTTTCCGGTAGACTATATCGGCAAAACAGGAAGTTTTCTCTATACCTCCCTCGGGAAAATTTTTCCACTCCCCGGACAGGCCGAGAGAGGTGCATTGGACGATCAGGTCTGCCCCGCGGAATTCCTCCATCATTCTGGAGGGTTTCAGCTCCCCAGCGGAAATCGACGACGCCGGAAACCGCGGGGAGAGGGCGCGAACGATCTCCGCTGCGCGCGAGGGATGGCGATTCAGGACGGCAATTCCCCGGGTCCCGCTGCGGCAAAGCTCATAGGCGATCCCCCGGGCGGAGCCGCCCGCCCCCAGGATCACCACCCGCCGGAAGCTCCTCCCCCACCCCGCCTCTTGGACCGCATCCAGGAAGCCGCTACCGTCGGTGTTGTCGGCGAACAGCCGCCCCCGCCTCACGCGGACGACGTTCGCGGCTCCGCAGACGTCGACCGCCTCCGACCGCTCGTCGGCCAGGGCGGCCGCCTCTTCCTTGAACGGGATCGTCACGTTCCCCCCCAGGAAATTCCCCGCGCGGACGACCCGGAAAAAATCGCGGAGGAACCCCGGCGGCAGGTCCACGCCGACATATCGCAAGGGAAGGCCGAGCCGGGCGATGACGCCGTTATGCATCGCGGGACTCAACGAATGGGACAGGGGGTGCCCGACGATAAACAGAAGGGATTCCAGGAAGCCCCGCCTTCCGGCTTTCCTCGAGCGAATCACCTTTCGAGTTCGAGGTTCCAGTAGGTGAAGTCGACGAGGTTCAGGAACGGCAGCCATTCCCGATGGATCGGGGCGCGGAGGGAGAAGGCGTATTCCGGCCTCCAACGGGGCCGCGCGGGGCGAACGATCGTGCGCATCCCGACCTCCTCGGGCAGCATCCCGCCCTTCCGCTTGTTGCACGGGAGGCAGCTGCAGACGATGTTCTCCCACGTGGCGTTCCCCCCCCGCGACCTCGGGATGACGTGGTCCAGGTTCAGCTCGCACCGGGGGTGGCTCTTGCCGCAGTACTGGCACGTGTTCCGGTCCCTGACGAAGATGTTGTGCCGGCTGAAGCGAACGGTGCGCTTCGGAACCCGGTCATAGGCAACCAGCACGACGACCCTCGGGATCCGGATCATCCTCCCCACAAGCCCCACGGCCTCATCGTGGGCGTGGACGGACAGCTCGCTCCACGACTGGAAATCGAACATTTCGTACTGGGAGTTGATGGCCCGCGCAAGCCCGGAGTAGAGAAGGCAGAACGCGCGGCGCACATTCGTGACGTGGACCGGGAAAAACGCCCGATTGAGGACGAGCACGCCGGAATTCAGCATGTCTTTTTATACACTGGGGGGGACACTCGTTCAACCCGGAACTTTGGCGGCTGCCAGGAGCGCCGCCGCGAGGAAGGGAAGCTCGTCGTCACGGACGGTCCGCAGGTCGAGGAGCAGCTTCCCCTTTCCGATCCGCGCCGCGACCGGGGGATTCCCCCGCCGGAGCCTCCCCTCCAATTCCTCAACGCGCATGTCCGGATGAGACACGGCGACGCAGGACGTTGGGATCCGGACTTCGGGCATCGCTCCCCCGCCGGGGGAGGAATGGGCGCGTTCGACGGAAAGGAGCAGTCCCCCCCCGCCCCCCGTCCGGACCCGCCGGACGAGTTTTCGGGCCCTCGCGCGCACGGCCTCTTCCTCCTCCGTGATCATTGCCAGCACGGGGACGCGGGCAAGCGCCCGAAGCGGGTCGGCGTACAGGTTCAGCGTTGCCGCCAACGCGGCCAGGCACAGTTTGTCGATCCGCAGAGCCCGGGAAAGGGGATGCCTTTTCAACGGATCGACGAGGGCCTTGCGCCCCACAATGATCCCCGCCTGCGGTCCTCCGAGAAGCTTGTCCCCGCTGACGGTCACGACGCCGGGGCCCTGCCGGAGCGCCTGCCGGACGGTCGGAGTCCCCGGAATGCCGGCGCCGGAAAAATCGAAGAGGGCGCCGGAGCCGAGGTCCTCCATTACCGGGATTCCCCGCCGCTCGCCCAGGGCGGCAAGTTCCGCCGCCGAAACCTCCTCCGTGAAGCCGGAGATGCTGAAATTGGAGCGGTGAACCTTCAGGAGAAGGGCCGTACGGTCGGTGACGGCCTCTTCGTAGTCCGAAAGCCGCGTCCGGTTCGTCGTGCCCACCTCGACGAGGGTCGCCCCGCTTTCGGACAGGATGTCGGGGATCCGGAAAGAGCCGCCGATCTCCACCAGTTCCCCGCGGCTGACCAGGACCTCCCGTCCCCGGGCCAGCCCCGCCAGGCAAAGGAGCACGGCCGCGGCATTGTTGTTGACGACGTGCGCCGACTCGGCGCCCGTGAGCGCGACGATCCGTTCCTCGATGTGGACAAGACGGGAGGAACGGCTCCCCGACGCGAGGTCGAACTCCAGGTTGGAATAGCCGCGGGCCACCTCGGAAACGGCGCGGATCCCCTCCTCCGGCAGCGGCGCCCGGCCGAGGTTGGTATGGATGACGACCCCGGTCGCGTTGATCACCCGTCGAAGCGAAGGCGCCTCCCCCGCTGCGATCTCGAGGGGAAGCCGGGACAGCAGGAGGGCCGTCCAATCCTCACGGCTTCGGAAAGGCGCTCCGCCCCCGGACGCCTCGCGGCGGAAGACGGAAAGCGTCCTCCGGATGGCTTCCACGACGACGGCGCGCGGGATCTTGGCCAGGAGCTGCCGGATTTCCGGGGTTTCCAGAAGGGAGGCGACGGATGGAAGATTGCGCAATCGGTCCGGATCGGGCATCGGGGTCCCCCCGGATCACCCCTTCGCCAGTTCCCGGAGAAGGACCTTCTTTCCGTATTGGGCGTTCTTGATCACGAGGGACTCCGCCATGTCGGGGTTCCGCTTCCGGAATGCATCGATGATCTCCCGGTGCTGGCGGATGGATCCTTCGATCTTGCCGCGCATGGCGAGGATCAGCCGGAACCGCTGGAACTGCATCACCATGTTATGAACGATGGCGTGGAGCTTCTCGTTGCCGCAGGCCTTGAGGAAGATGTCGTGGAACTCGTTGTGAAGGACGAGGACCTTGCGAAGGTCCTTCTTGGCGGCGGCGACCTCCATCTGGCGGTTCACCGCCTCCATCTTGGCCATCTCCTTCTCCGTGAGCACCCTGGTCGCGCATCGCGCGGCGTACCCTTCGAGCACCATCTTCAGGTCGTAAAAGTCGGAGATGTCCTTGGCCGAAAGGGAGGCCACGATGGCCCCCTTCCGGGGGATGACCGTGATGAACCCTTCGGACTCCAGTTGGCGGAACGCCTCCCGGATCGGGGTCCGGCTGATGCCGAAGCGGTCGGCCAGCTCGGGCTCCGCCACCCGGGCGCCGGCCGGTATCTGCCCGTTGACGATCGCGTTGCGGACCGTTTCGACGATCTTTTCCCGGAGCGTCAAGTGATTGTCGATCTGGATTTTCAGTTTTTGCAGCAATCGGCCCTCCCCCCCCCCCGATCTTACGGGTTGCCGGATAATGTATGCAGTATACACCTGTATGTCAAGGACTTTTCGGGAGGGGGGGGTTGCCCCGCCGCAGGCGATGGGATATCGTCTCGGGGTCGAATCCCGATCTCCCCGGGGGCGCAGGAAGAATGAGCTGGACGATCCACACCACGGTCCCTTACCCGATGCTGGAGGTCCCGGAAACCACCCGTCTCCTCGCGGAGAACGGCGTGGGGCCCGAGATCTATTTTACGTCGAACGTCCTCGACTCCATCACGCCGGGGCGAGCCTGCGCCGTGGCAGAGTCGCTTCGGGCGGGGGGAGTCCAGACCGCCACCATCCACGCTCCCATCGAAGACCACTGGCCCGGCGCCCGCGACGAGGAGGCCCGCCGGCTTGCGGTCCGCCGGCTGCGTCAGGCGATCGCGCTCGCCCCCCTTTTCCGCCCCCGGGGGATCGTGGTCCACGGCGGGTACTACGGCTGGATCTACGATTTCGATCCCGACAAGTGGCTCGAGCCCGCCCGCCGGACCTTCGGGGAGGTGGCGGAAACCGCCGAGAAGGAGGGCGTCGATCTCTTCCTGGAAAACGTCTTCGACGAGGCCCCGGAGCACCTGCTCCGCCTGAAGAGCGCGATCGGCTCGAAGCGTCTGGGATTCTGCTGCGACCCCGGCCACGCGACCCTCTTCTCGGGCCTTCCCGTCCACAAGTGGGTGGAGGCGTTCGGCCCGGACCTGCGGGAGCTGCACCTCCACGACAACCGGGGCCGGCGGGACGATCATCTTCCCGTGGGCGAAGGGGCGATCAATTTCCGGGGAATCCTACACGCGGCGCTGGACGCGGGATCTTCTCCCATCCTGACGCTGGAACCCCACAGGAGAGAGCATTTCCACCGGGGGCTCTCCGCCCTCCATGCCCTCCTGGCGGAACTTCATCGGTAGGGAAACGGGACGTCAGGTCCCTCTCCAGGACCGTCCCTAGTGCAGGTCCTGCAGCGTCCGGTCCAGGAACGCGAGCGTGGCCATGCGGGGAAAACGTTTCCCCAGCCCCGTGAAAACCGCAGTCTGCTGCGGGTCGCCCTCCAGTTCCCTGCGCAAGGACCGGAAAAACATCCGCGCGACGTTCGGATCGTAATGGCGACGGAGGCAGGACCGGATCTCTCCCAGCGCCGCAAGCAGGGGAAGGCTGTCCCGGTAGGGGCGGTCGGAGACCATGGCGTCGAACGCGTCGGCCAGCGCGATGATCCGCGCCCCCATCGGGATCTGGCGATCCCGCTTTCCGTTGGGATAGCCCGTGCCGTCCAGCCATTCGTGATGGTCTCTCGCCAGCTGGGCGACGTTCGGATAGGGGAACCGGATCTCGGAGAGGATCTCGAAGCTCGTCTGCGGGTGCCTCCGGATCTCCTCGACCTCTTCGGCCGTCAGGGAGGACGGCTTCGTCAGGATGGAGCGGGCCGTCCCGATCTTCCCGACGTCGTGAAGGATGGAGGCGATGTGGATCGCCTGCACCTCCTTCTCCGGCAGCTCGAGCCCCTTCGCAATCGACACCGAGATCTTCGCCACACGCTCGGAATGCCCCCGCGTGTAGGGGTCTTTGGCCTCGATCGCCGTCGCCAGCGCGCGGATGGTATCGAGGTAGATCTCCTGCATCCCCGCCAGCAGCCGCTCGTTTTCCTGAATCTGGAACCGCAGGACCTCGTTCAGGCGGAAGATGTCGGACAGCACCCGGTGGTTGGAGATGTGAGAGGACAGGAGCGACGTCATCACGCCCAGGGTTTCCCTCTGCCGCAGGGTCAGCGGCTCTCCCGTGAACGTGGGGCCGAGTGCCAGGAGGCCGAGAGAGCCGTTCCGGTTTCCGAGGGGGCAGAGAACGCCCACCGAAAAGGCCGGCACCGCCCGCTCGATGTCCGCGGCGGCCTTCCGGATTGCGCCGGAGATCTCGCGCCGCCCCATCCAGACCGGCTGGCTCGAGCGCCGAAGCGCCGTCACGAGCTCCTTCGACGTTTCGATCGGCGGGATCCCCGGCGGGAGGCCGCGGGAAACGCGTACCCGGAATTCGCCGTCCTCCTTGAGGAACAGCGCCCCCTTCACGATCGAGTAAGTCCCCAGGATGACCATGAGGGTGAGACGGAGAGATTCGTCGAAATCGCGTGCCCGCGCGAGGCAGAGCGTGAAATCCCGCAGCGCCTTGAGCTTGAACGCTTCCCGCCGCCCCGCGGGGAGGCGATCCCCGCCTGCGGGGCCGGATTCAGGCCGACTGTGCGAAATATCCAAGGGCTTCCTCCTCCCGATCGAATGCCTGGACATACCGGGCGACGCCGGTCATCTGGAACAGCTCGCGGTTGATGCGGCTCAAGGCACAGAACGCGAGCATCCCGTTGCGCTCCATGATCTTTTCGACGATGTCGATGATGATCGAGATCCCGATGCTGTTGATCAGGCGCGTCCCCTCGAAATTCAGGAGGAGCTTCCTGCCTCCCGCATCGAGGGCTTCCTGGACCACCCGCTCCACCTCTTCCCCCATGAGGCTGTTCAGGTATCCATCGATGTACACCACCAGGGCGTCGTCCGCCTGGCGCGTCCGAACCGTCAGATAGCTCACAATGGCTTCACTCGGGACCCGGAGATCCCTCTCCTTCCTTTTCGGATTCGTGGCCGAGGTATTTTACCATCCGCACGACGGTTCCCCGGTCGCCCGTCGCGATCTCCACGTCGTCCACCAGTTCGCGGATGAGCTTGAGGCCCCACCCGCGGTTGCGCTTCGACTCCTCCCCCCCTCGTCCGCCGCGGAACCCCTTCCCTTCGTCCTGGACGAACAGCTCGATCTTCTCGGGAGAGAGGATGTACCGGAGCCTCACCTTCCCCGACTCCGCGCCGCTGTGCTCGAAGGCATTGATGCACGCCTCGATGAGCGCCATCTTGATCCGGTCGACCGTGTCCTTGTCCAGGGAGGCGTAGGCCGCCACCTCCTCCGCCACGCGGGCGGCGACGACCTCCGTGTCCGCCTTCATCGGGAGCACCAGCTCGAACTCCAGCGGCTCCGCCCCCGGCGGGGTTTCGGGAGCCTTGCGCTCTTCCGGCGTGATGTCGAGCTCCTCCACCCCGAACAAATTCAAAAAGAGACGCATCTGGGAGCGGTGCGTCAGGAAGATGTCGTGCTGGGCCCCGCGTTGGAGGGCGGCGGGGTCGACGGATCCCTCGAACAGGATCCACTTCCGCAGCTGCTCGGGCTTCAACCCCTTCTCCAGGCTCAGCAGCCGGCACCGGTTCTCGAAGTGCTCCACCGCGTTGGCGGTCAGCGCCTTCTCCGTCATCACATCCACCGCCCAGATCACCAGGTTCTCTTCGGAAAAATCGGCGTCGAGGAACCCGTAGGCCACCAGGTCGAAATCGAACCGCGGCCCGCCGCGGCGGGTCCGGTATCCCGTGGAGACGGAGCTGATCTTGGGCAGCCGCATCTTCTGCGGCTCCCCCTCCATCCCGATCACCACCTCGAGGAGCCCCTTCCCCCCGAACCGCTCCCGGAAACTGCCGAACCGGAACAGGAGCATCGGCACCTCCCGGCAGTCCCACCTCCGCATCAGCTCCTTGGTCACGGCGACCCACTTCTCCCGGCTCCCCTCCGTGGACTCCGCGGTGGCGCGGGACAGCTTGGCCTGCACCAGGGCCGCGGCGACCTGGGAGCTGCCCTTCCCCAGAACGCCCCGCTCGAACGCCCAGTAGAGGAAATCGGCCAGCACCGGATCGCCGACGAACCGCAGCTGCTCGAAGTCGGACTTGAGCAGCCCCTTGAACTCCAGCGCCGACAGGATCTCTCCGCCTTCTTCCGGCGAGGTCCCCAGGAGGGACAGCGCTCCTTCGAAGGTGTCGAGGGGGAACTGGTCGCACACGACCCGTTTGAGGAACTTGATGGCCCGGGCGCGCGCCATCCGTTCGGGGAAGGCGCTCTCGAAGAATTCCCGCCAGTACCGGTTGAGCTGCCCCTCGGTGATCGACAGGGCAAACAGGTTCTCGAACTCGATCTCGTCCGTCACCGGGGCGTTGCGGAAGGAGACCTCCTCGACGAACATCCGCTGGTAGATCGGGATGTGGCCCAGCCGCGCGGCCGCGCGGGCCTGGAGGGGAACGGGCATCTGGATTTTCCGCCGCTCGAACAGGGAGGCCCACATCTTCTCCGAGGCCGCGGGGGAAAGCCCTCCCACTTCCATCAGCTGGAACGACCCGAACAGGCCTTCCCTCTTGAGGGAGGAAGTCACGTGCCCCGGGGAGGAGCCCGAGATGACCATCGGAAAATGTCCCGACTTGATGTACGGGCGCAGGATCGAAAGGATGGCGCCGTCGGGAATGTTCTGCAGTTTGCACGTATACTGGAAGTCGTCGAAGAGGAAGACGGGATAGAAGATCTCTCCCCCCGGCACGAACGGGAAGGAAAAGGCGTTCACCAGCGCCGAGAGGCCGTCGCCACGCTCCGTGAAACGCCGGTGGGCGAGGATGAATTCGCGGTAGTCGATGAGGCCGTAGGTCCCGAGTCGATCACTCAACGCGTCGGTGTCGAATGCCGCCGGTGGCGAATCCCCGAGGAAGACCAGCAGTTGCCAGAGGTATTCCTGGAGGAAATGCTGGGAGAGGGCCAGCGGATGGGAAAGGATCTTGCTGAACGAGAAATAGAACGGGAAGGGGCGCGGCGGGGCGGCCCCGTCGGAGAGCGTCTGGAGGTCGTATTTCAGCTTGAGGAGAAGAGACGTTTTTCCGACGTTGGGCGGCCCGTAGATCATCACGGACGCGCCGATGCCGGACTTTCCCTCGAGGCACACCCGCAGGAGGGCCGCCAACTCCTCGTCGCGGCCGAAGAACTCCTCCGCCCGGAACGAGAACCCGGCGCCCTGGTTCCAGATCAATCGCACTGCGGTGCGGCTCCTGTCTCGCTCATTATCCTGATAATTTAACTTGAAACCATTGATTTTTAAATAATTAGTTGGGAATGTAGAATCATCATGGGAACGATTCCTCCTTCCGTGCAGAAACCGTCCCGGTACAGCGGGAGCGAGGTTCGGCGTCCGCTCCTCTCCTGGGAGACCGCGAAAACCCGCGTCCTGCTTGCTTTTCCCGACGTGTACGAGATCGGGATGTCCCACCTGGGGATCCTCCTTCTGTACGAGATCCTGAACTCCCGGCCGGGAACTCTCTGCGAACGCGTCTTCGCGCCCTGGCTCGACATGGAGGAGCACCTCCGGGCAACCGGCGCGCCGCTTTGCTCCCTCGAATCGGGGCGACCCGCGCGGGAATTCGATTTCTTCGGGTTCTCCTTAAGCTACGAGCTGACCTACTCCAACGTCCTTTCGATGCTCGACCTTTCCGGCATCCCCCTGCGCAACCGGGAGCGGGGCGAAGGCGACCCGCTGGTCCTGGGCGGGGGCGTGTGCACGCTCAATCCGGCGCCTGTTGAGGCGTTCTTCGACGCCTTGCTGGTGGGAGACGGCGAAGAGGCGGTGCTGGAAATCCTCTCCAGCGTCGAAGAATGGAAGGAACGGAAAGGGACGCGGCGGGATCTCCTGGAAGGGCTCTCCCGGATCGAGGGGGTATACGTCCCCGGCGTCTCCGCCGGGGTTTCCCGGCGCGTCCTGCCGGATCTCGCCCGCTCTCCCCTGCTTCCAGCGCCGATCCTCCCTTCGATGCGCGTCGTCCACGACCGCCTGAGCATCGAGATCTCCCGCGGCTGCACGCGGGGA
>Ga0334722_10006328_pt1 | contig 11759 bp, 8 predicted proteins | sample C3_bottom_MG_FD_207210 | JGI IMG/M metagenome (GOLD analysis project Ga0334722, IMG submission 207210) | Sediment microbial communities from Yellowstone Lake, YNP, Wyoming, USA - C3_bottom | ecosystem: Environmental > Aquatic > Freshwater > Lake > Sediment | place: USA: Wyoming | collected...
CCGTAGTGTTCCAGCACAGAGCCGTCGGAAGCACCGCCGTGCTGCAATGCTTTTTCCAGCCAAGACTTTGCTTCGGCGAAATCGCCGGACTTGTACAGCACCCATCCGTACGTGTCTTCGTAAGCCGAAGTGTTAGGTGCAAGCGCAACCGCTTTGCCGGCCATCTTCTTCGCCTCATCAATCCGCTGGTTACGGAGGGAAAGAAAGTAGGAGTAGTTGTTGAGCACATAGGCACTTTGTGGATCGAAGATGAGAGCGAGGTCGTAGCAACTGTCGGAAGCAGAATATTTTTTCAGGAAGTTGTAGGCATCGCCCATGTTGGCATACATCTGTGCAATGGCCTGCTTGTCTTCAGAACCGATCTGAATCGCTTTGCCGAACGAGTTGATGCAATCCAGGTAAATCTTCTTCCTGTAATTCGCGAAACCATTGAAATAAAAAACGAGATACTGATCTGGGAATAATTCTTTGGCGCGATCCGTCACCACCCGCAGCGAATCAAAATTTTCTGTCTTAGAATAGAGATAAAACAATTGCTGCCACACGGCAAACTTACTGTCTTCAAGAGCAATGGATTTCCTATACTGATCAATGGCGGGAGCAAACTGGTCAATTTGATTGAAGAGATCGCCGTTCAGGGCAAAAGCTTTTGCCTCGCCCGGATGAGCCTGCACCAGCAACGCACCCAATTCCAGCGCCTGATTTTTTTTCTTTTCATCGGAATGAAGAACAGGAATGTAACTGACCAGCACGCCTACTTTAAAGTCAATATCAATTTCCGGGCTGGCGAATAATTTCCTGTATGCTTCAAAAGCATTTTCATCATCTCCTTTTCTCGAATAATAATTAGCGAGCACCAACTGAGTTTGCGGATTGTCTGGATCCAGCTTGATCAATTCCTGCACAACAACCAGCGCTTCGTCTTCCATGTGATTGGTCATGTAAACATCCACGAGCATGGAATAAAACTGCGCTTCGCCCGGAAATTCCGAAATGAGTACACGAAGTTCCTGGGCGGCTTTTTCCGGTTTTCCTGACTTGATCCACAGGTCAATTTTCTGCCGTGTAACATCTTCATTGAATCCGAAACGCTCTTCCACTTTGTTCAGTACATCAATGGCATCTTCAAATTGTTTGCTCTGTTCAAGAAAAAATGCATAGTTGAACCAGGCCTCGGTATTGTTCTGATCAAGTTCCACCATTTGCTGATACACTTTGATTGCTTCCTTGTAATTGCCAATTCCACCAAGTAGTGTTCCGTACAGATCTTCGTACCATTTGTTTTGCGGATCGAGCTTGACTGCCTGCTTAACAAACTCGAGTGCATCAGGGTAGCGCTGCTGATCGTAAAATATTTTTGCCACGTTGAAATAGGATGCATCATTTTCCGGATCAAGCTTGATACATTCTTTGTAAAGATTGATGGCTTCCTGAAAATTGCCAAGGATCTGCATCTTGATTGCTTCAATAAATTTTTCCTGCACCTGCAACTCTCTGGGATCCTGGCCGCCCGAAACAACGGGCTGGCTCGGATCGATCATGATGGGGCCGGCAGGTAAAGATTGTTTGGTTGTTCTGCATGCTGCGAACATTGCCACGAGTAAAATCAACAAGTAAATTCTGAAATTCATTTTCATAAGTCTGAAGAAAAATCTCCCACGCTTAAGTCATCTGCCGTTGCCTCCAAAGTAACATGATTTCCCACCATTGAATTTTCCATCACACGGTTTCTTATTTTAGAATGACTCTGAACAATAGAATTGCTGATAATAGAATTTTCAATCGATGATTTTTCGCCTACTGAAACGTACGGACCCACAACACTATTGCGTATTACCACGCCGGCCCCGATGAACGTGGGCGGAATGATGGATGAATTTTCAATCACGGCACTCTTGTCAATCAGTCTTTCATTCTTGTGAATCTCTAAGAGACGGCGGTTGGTTTCTACAGTGGAATCTTTGTTGCCACAATCGAGCCACTCATCCACCTTGCCGGGAAAAAGTTTCATCCCTTTGTTTTTCATATTCTCCATCGCTGTGGTTAACTGATACTCGCCTTTGTCCTTGATGTTGTGATCAATGAGGTACTGCAATTCTTTTTTCAGATTCTCTCCGTCGCGGAAATAGTAGATGCCGATGATGGCGAGGTCAGAAACTTTCACCGGAGATTTTTCTATGAACTCAGTGATGTGTCCCTCCTTTCCGATCTTCACTACGCCGAACTGCCGCGGGTCTTCCATCTTCTTTACCCAGATCACTCCGTCTGCCACCGCCGGAATTTTGTATCCCGAATAAAACAATGTGTCTGCAAAGGCAATGATCACTCTTTCTCTCAGGAAATCCTTCGCGCAAAGAATAGCATGCGCTGTTCCCAGCGGTTCATGCTGATGGTGAATACTTCCTTTCGCCTTCATATCGGAAGCGATCTTCAGCAAATCTTTCTCCACGTTTGCACCAAAGTCGCCAACCACGTAGGCAATGTGTTCAATCTTGTCCCCGATGTTTTCGGTGAGGTATTCCACCAGCCGCTGCACAATGGGCTTACCTGCCACCGGAATGAGCGGCTTCGGCGTGGTGAGTGTGTGAGGCCGGAGTCGCTTGCCGAGGCCAGCCATGGGAACTATTATCCGCACTGTGAAAATGTTTTTAATTCGTTAAAGAAAATTTCCAAATTTCAAATTCCAATTTTCTCCAAGGGAGTCCTTCGGACAAATAAAAACCAATGAAAAGAATTTTCTCCGAAAGGAGTCCATTGGACAAATGTTCAGTTATGGAGAATCTTGTGAATTGATGATTTGGAAAATTATCTGATAATTGGAATTTGGAATTTGGTCATTTGATACCTGTGTGTCCAAAGCCCCCCGCTCCTCTCCCAGTCGATTCAAGTTCATGCGATTCTTCCCACTCGGCTTTTTCATATTTTGAAATGATCATTTGGGCAATACGTTCTCCGTGTTCAATCACCTGCGGTGAATCGGAAAGGTTTACCATGATGATTTTTATTTCGCCGCGGTAATCGCTGTCAATGGTTCCCGGAGTGTTGAGCAAAGTCAATCCTTTCTTCACAGCAATTCCGCTGCGCGGGCGTATCTGTGCTTCGTAACCTTTCGGAAGTTCAATAAACAATCCCGTCGGGATCAATTTCCTTTCCATCGGGTTCAGTGTTACCGGTGATTCAAGATTAGCGCGCAAATCCATTCCGGCAGAACCAATCGTTTCATACGAAGGCAGCGGGTTGGAAGAATGATTGATGATCTTCACTTTCATGCAGCGGCAAATTTAGTTATCGGAAGATGAAAAAGAGTTTCACGCAAAGGCGCAAAGAGGGAACAAGAGAAAGCAAAAGAATAATCCTGGCGCCTTTGCGCCTTTGCGAGATCTTTTTTTTCAATGACCATTTTAGTACTTCTCCTTATCTGATTGGTTTGAACACCTGAATTCTTCCTGTTTCGAAAAGAAAAACCAGTAGAGAAAATATTCCAAGCAACGCTGCCGACAAGAGATAATTGAAAATGGCGGGGCTTTCCGCAAGTTGTTCGTGCGCCATGTTCCCGATAAAAAATAAAATAAGCGCGAGTGTGATGTATCCGAAAAATCTTTTCAGGTCGTAGGGAACAGGAAAATATTTCTGCCCAAGGAAAAATGAAATCACCATCATGGTGGCGTAGCAGATGAACGTGACCCAGGAAGAACCCAAATAACCCCATACCGGAATCCACCACATGTTCAGCACGATTGTAATCGCTGCACCGATGATGGCGATCACCGCGCCCAACCGGTTTTTGTCAGTGAGTTTGTACCAGATGGTGAGGTTGTAATACACTCCGAGAAAAAAATTCGCGAAGAGAAGCACGGGAACAATCTTCAGTCCTTCATAATAAGAGGCATCGCCAAGGAAATGGCGGAACACATCCATGAACAACATCACCACTAAAAAAATCAGGCAGCAGGTGATCACGAAGTAGTTCATGGTTTTCGCATACGTGAGTTGCGGACTTTGCTGTTTGCTCTCGTAAAAGAAAAACGGCTCGGCAGCCATACGGTAGGCCTGCACAAAGGCCGTCATGAACACACTCATCTTGTAGCACGCTCCGAAAATTCCCAACTGCCGCTGCGCTTCTTCAGGATCAACAGGCAATAAATATTTAAGCATGGCGCGTGAAAGAGTTTCGTTCACCATGCCCGCCAATCCAACAATGATTAGCGGCCAGGAATATCGCAGCATTTGTTTCAGCAGGGAGAAATTCAGTTCCCATTTTCCTTTAAGAAAATATTTCGGAAGGAAAATTCCTACCGTGAGGGCATTGGCAATCAGTTGGGAAATGAAAATGTAGCCGATGCCAATCTGCGGCTCATAAATTTTTTGGATGAAGGGATGAACGGAAGAAAAAGTTTCCTTCGAAAGCAAATACGGACAGACGACGAGAAAAAAAACATTGAACACCACGTTGATGGCAATGGAAATGATCTTGAACAATGCAAACTTTCCCGGCCTGTTCTCCTGCCGTAGCCGTGCAAACGGAATGGCCACCACGGCATCGAACCCGAGGATGAGAGCGAACCACGTGATGTATTCGGGATGATCAGGATGCAGCAGCACTGCGGCAATCGGGTGCGCGAAAGCAATAAGCGCAGCGGTGAACACCAGGGAAGTGAAAACGAGGGCAGCCATGGCCGTGTCGTAAACACGCTTCCGGTTTTCCTGCAATGAGGTGTAGCGGAAGAAAGTGGTTTCCATTCCGTAAGTGAACGCGATATTGAGGAAAGCCACGTAAGCGTAGAACTCCGTGACCACTCCGTAATCTTTCGGGTCTTTGAAAATAAATGTGTGAAGCGGAACGAGCAGGTAATTGAGAAAGCGCCCGGCAATACTGCTCAGGCCGTACACGGCCGTTTGGCCGCCTAACTTTTTCAGAACGGGATTCAACAGGAAAATTTGCGCGGTGAAATTAGAGGTAACGGAAATGGGAGGGGAAAATTGTTTGGGTAGAAATCAACGGGGGAATGGAATTTGGAATTTGGGAATTCGAGGACACCACTTGATAAATGCTCCCATGATTAAGGAAATTAATCGTCGATATGAAAAACTTTCCAGGTTTCAAAAACCTGGAAAGTTTCGCCAAGACTTAGCGACATTCCGCGCCACGAACTTCAGTCAAGCCTTCTCCCCAAACCTCATCCTCTCACTAAAGTTATTCGAGAACGTTCCATTAGCATTGAATTGAAGAAAATATTTCTGCCAGATGGGAAACTTCGTGTACCACTTTCGGATAAGTTCTGATTTTCCATCGAGGCGGTTGTTCACTTTTCCCCAGTGCAGCATGCCGCCATGCGCTAAGAAATTATCCTGCAGGTAATTGAGCATCTCGTCGGCTCCTTCCGTTCCGGCAACAAAAGGCGTATCAATGTAGCAAACTGTTCGCCCACTTTCGGGAGTAAGATATGCTTTCGATTTGTCAACAAACCGCAAACTCACAGGAGAACTCAGGTACAGGTTTCCCTCTTTACTGAACTTGTTGGCTAATTCAAACAAACTTTCCAACGCCAGAATGAACGTGTTGTCCAGGTTATCAATATTGAAGCATCCCTCGCAGTCATAGGCCTTTTCCTTCACCGGCACCGAGCCCTGGAAAAGTACCTTCTGCGCCTTGTTGATGTACTTCTTATCCTTGAGAGACTTGATGGCGCTCTCTACAATTTTCGGAATGCGCTTCGGAAAATTCTGAATCAGGAACAACGTGATGTACGGCATCAGTTTGAAATTACCGAGCAGCGTGCTCATGATGTTGCGGGTGCGATCGCCGAAGGATCGCCGCACCGGCCGCGGCGCTTTCCGGATGCGAACCACGTTGCATGAATGATCTCCATTGATCTCGTACGGATTCACCTGCACCATTAGCCCCCTCGTTCCCGTGAAAATGGAACGATCAGCCAACTGCGGTTTCACTTTCGACCAGGTGGTGAGTGTTTTGGATTCTTCCAGCCAGTACATCGGCATCACGCGAAGCACGAACGAGCAGATGATGCCCATGCAACCGAGAGAAACCACCACACTGTAAAACATGTCATCGTCCTGCACGAGCTTTATTTTCTTGTCAGCATATTTCGCGGGATCGGTGATGCCGTCTGTGGGTTCAATGCGCAATACTTCTCCTCCTTTGGTGGCCAGCATAAGTGAGCGCACCATTCCGGAAACTGCTACTAAGCTGATTCCCGAGCCATGAGTGCCTGTGGAGATTGCTCCTGAAATAGTTTGATGATCAATGGCACCCATGTTCACTACGGCCAGATCATTTTTATCGAGCCAGCGGTTCATGTCACGAAGCACAATGCCTGCCTCCATATCCACCAAATGTTCTCCGCTCCAGTCATTTTTCACGAGCGATTTGTCGTAGAGCTGAATGTGATTCATGCACCAAGGATTAATCAGGTAGCCATCCGTTATCGCCACATCATTGAAGGAGTGGCCGGAGCCAACGGCTCTCACGCGGAGGTTTTTCTTTTCCGCTTCGCGGATGATGGAAACCACATCATCAATTGTTTCCGGCTCGAAATATTTCAGCGGCTGTGATTTGAATTTGCGGACCGTGTTCCGCCAGGTAATACGTGTGCGGGTGTACATAGAAATATGTTTAGGGACGAAAGATAACAATCCTGCTTGTAAAACTTTCCAGGTTTTACAAACCTGGAAAGTTTACGTAGTAAGCGCGAATTCAATGCATTCTCTCACTGTTGCACACTTCAATCGGGAATCCGCAACACTTCGGCAAATGCTTTCGAGCATTTGCGGAGCAATGGCCCACCGTGCTTCACCATTTTCAATTTGATGAAAACAGAAAATGACCCAGCACTTTTTTTCTCTTGCTTCCTGAATTTTCTTTTCTGCTTCCGCGAATTCTGTTTTCCTCACCATGTTGAAAGTCCGGAGTGCGAACCGGTCCGAATCCGCAGTATTAAATCCCTGGAAATTTGTTCTCGCCGCCTTGTAGCCCGCAAGCTGAACAAGCTTCTTTGATTGCTCATCGTACTTCCCGAAAGGATACGCGAACGTGGAAATTTCGATTCCCATTTTTTCGAGAGACTTTTTGCTCCCTGAAATTTCTTTAGCCAATTTCTTTTCCGGAAGCCCGGGAAGAGAAATATGTGAAGCCGAGTGCGATCCGATTTCATGTCCGTAGTTCTGAAGGTGCAGTAAATCTTTTTTGGAAAGATGCTTTCTTCTGTTCACCAATCCGGAAACGAAATAGAACGTGGCTTTCAAACCAAACTTCGCAAGAATCGGATGCGCGACTTCAAGATGATTTTTCAAACCATCATCGAAGGTGATAGAAATTATTCCGGAGTTCATTCTTCAAACCAAATGTAACTGCATTTGTTCTTTAACCTTGAGAACAATTTCTACCGCAAACTTTATGAGCCGCAACATGATTTTCCTATCTTTGAAAAGATGAAAGTTCTGAGAATCTTAATTCTACTCACCGTTTTTCTTGCGATAGAAAGAATTCCAATTAGTGCTCAGACCTTTCCCTCACCCGAACTCGTCAGTGTAACTACACTTGCAAATGGAGATGTTGAATTGACCTGGGTGTCACCAACAATAACATGCGGCCCGTTCATTGGATTCGACATTTATCGTAGTCCATCTTTTCCTTGGCCATATGTTCTTCTAGCCATAATCGCCTCCCAAGGTCAGGAAACATACACAGATGTCGGAGCTAACGGTGATTCTATTTGCTGGTACTATTACATGGTGGGCGATTATGCTTGTTCCGGCTACACTTTCCTGACTTCAGATACTCTTTCAAATAGCGATTCTTGTGAAGTGAATTTGATCAACCTGCCGTCTTCTGATCTTTCGGAAATTCTTATCGCACCGAATCCAATTACCACATCACTCACGGTGTATCTTCCAAATGAATTTGCTGAAGGTGAAATTCAAATCAAAAATTATTTGGGTCAACCAATTCTCAATCAAAACCAAATTGGCGGTAGCAAAATGACTGTGATTGAATTATCGTCAATACCTGCCGGACTTTATTTCCTGAAGTTCGAATCTTCGGGGAGAAGCATGCTGAGAAAATTTGTCAAGAATTAGTTTCCTTTCCTGTTTCGAAACAGTTTGCGCACACTCTTTTCACTTATCAACAAAGGTAACCGCCGCCCGTTTTCTTCCCTCCGCCCACTTCTATTTCAACTATTTTTGGCGCGAAAATTTATTTCGAATGGCTTCTGTTCAGGAACTGAAAAACATAGCAGCGCAGGTGCGGCGCGATATTGTGCGAATGGTGTACGGCGCTCAGTCAGGCCATCCCGGCGGATCACTCGGCTGTGCTGATTTTTTCACGGCGCTCTACTTCGAAATCATGGAACACAATCCGAAATTTAATATGGACGGAATCGGTGAAGACGTTTTCTTTCTTTCCAACGGACACATTTCACCCGTGTGGTACAGCGTGCTTGCGCGGTCAGGTTATTTTGAAAAGAGCGAACTGAAAACATTCAGAAAAATAAATTCCCGCCTCCAGGGACATCCTGCCACGCATGAAGGATTGCCCGGCGTTCGTGTGGCATCCGGTTCATTGGGGCAGGGAATGTCGGTTGCCATTGGTGCGGCGCTCGCAAAGCGGCTGAACAAAGATCCTCATCTTGTTTTTTCTCTTCACGGTGATGGCGAATTGGACGAAGGCCAGTGCTGGGAAGCCATCATGTTTGCTGCTCATCACCGAGTGGATAATTTGATTGCGACCATCGACTGGAACGGCCAGCAGATTGACGGGCCCACTGATAAAGTGATCAGCCATGGAAATCTTCAGGCGAAGTTTGCTGCATTCGGATGGAGCACGCTTGGAATGAACGGCAACAATATGGAAGAAGTGTTGCATACTATTCGTGAAGCGAAAACGTTAACAGGAAAAGGAAAACCCGTCGCCATCCTCATGAAAACCCACATGGGCTACCCGGTGGATTTCATGATGGATAATCACGAGTGGCACGGCATAGCACCGAATGAAGAACAGTTCAACAAAGCCATGGAGCAGTTGCCGGTTACGCTGGGAGATTATTAGGCGCTACATGCCTGCGATCCGGGATTCAGTTTACAGTTTACGGTTTACAGTTTACAGTTTTCTTCTCTGCACTTCGTTGCATTGTGCAGGTCAGGTTTCTTCTTCTTCAGCTTCTGTAACGAAAATCCTTTTTGTGCTGGATGCTTCGGGTAGCATGAAAGGAACCTGGCAGGGAAAATCGAAATTCGATCTGGCAAAAGAAATTTTAGTTCAAACGATTGACAGCATCAGTGCCTCCACACCCAACGTGGAATTTGCTCTGCGCCTCATGGGTCACCAGTATCCGCGCAGCGAGAACAATTGTGCCGACACGAAACTGGAAGTTGGTTTCTCGAAAAATAATTCTTCGCTGATTGCTGAAGAACTGAGTCACGTAACACCACAGGGACAAACTCCGATTGCTTTTTCCCTTGAACAATCGCTGAATGATTTCGGAAATGATTCTCTGTCCACAAATGCAATCATTCTGATTACCGACGGAGAAGAAACCTGCAGCGGCAATTTGTGCGGGCTTGCAGAAAAGTTTGAAGAGAAAAGAATTGCACTTAAGCCATACATCGTCGGCCTTGGTTTATCCGATTCATTGAAAAAAAAATTTGAATGCATCGGAACTTTCTATGATGTGCAGAGCGAAACGTCTTTTGGTTCTGTGCTGAACGTGGTCATCTCACGGGTGCTGAACAGAACTTCTTCGCAAATCAACCTGCTCGATGCCTATGAGAAGCCGACAGAAACCAACGTGGAGGTGACCCTGTACGATCACTACTCAGGAAAAGTCCGATACAACTTCGTGCACACGATGAATGCAAAAGGAAATCCCGACACACTTTTTCCTGATCCGAAAGGAAGATACGATCTCGAAGTGCATACGTTTCCTCCGGTAACGAAAAAAAATATTCAGTTGGTTCAGGGAATTCACAACACAATTGCCGTGGATGCGCCACAGGAAATTCTCGATCTGCAGATTGAGGGCACCGTGCAGGCATCTTTTACCAATGTGCAGTGCCTCGTTCGGCAGGAAGGCCATCACGAAATTCTGAATGCGCAGGATCTGAATACCTCTCAGCGATACCTCGCCGGAAAGTATGATCTGGAAATTCTCACCCTGCCAAGAATTGAGTATTACGATGTTGAGCTTGAACAGGGAAAATCTACCGTCATCAAAATTCCGCTGAACGGCACACTCACTGTGAATCCTCCCGAGCCGGGAGTCGCACAATTATTTCTTCAGGATGGAAATAACCTGGTGAAAGTGATTGATTATTACAAGATCAATGCACCCAAAAGCATTTCAGTTCAACCCGGAAAATATTTGGTCGTGTTCCGGCCCGATAAAGGAAAACAATCTTCGAAGACAAGGCTAGTGCCCGTAACAGTGAGTGCAGGAAAAACGATGACCATCAAACTCTGAGACATGCAAAAGATTTTTTTTAGAAATGTCGCAGCCTTGCTACTGAGTTTATTCACGACTCACGACTCAAGACTCATGTCTCAATCCTCCCTGCCCTTCACCCGCATTCTTTTTCTATTAGACGGCTCATACAGCATGAATGAATCATTCGGAAATGAGACTAAAATTTCTGCTGCAAGGGAAATCATTTCCAACCTCGTGGATTCACTGCTGAATGAACCGAAGGTGGAAATGGCTCTTCGGGTCTATGGTCATCAGTACTCGCTCGTTGATAATAATTGTGACGACACGAAACTGGAAGTACCGTTCGGTGCGGCTAATGCGCCTTACATCAGGCAAACCTTGGCTGATCTTCATCCAAGAGGCGTAACTCCTCTTGCCATATCGCTGGAACAATGCGCCAAAGATTTTCCTCCCGACGTGAATGCAAGAAACATCGTGATGCTCATCACCGATGGTTCCGAGTCGTGCAGCGGCGATCCGTGCGCGGCTTCGCTTGCATTGCAGCAGCAGCGGATTGTGCTTCGTCCTTTCGTGATTGGTCTTAATCTTGATTTCGCCCAGCAGCCGGCCATGGAATGCATCGGAACTTTCTTCAATGCAAAAGATCCTGTTTCACTCAACACAGCCCTGGTGGAAGTCGTGCATCGCATCCTTTCATCCACCACCGTAAGAATAAACCTGCTTGACGTAAACGGCAAGCCGTTGGAAACAGATGTGAACATGAGTTTCTCCGATGCATGGTCAGGCATGTCCAAATACAATTTCATGCACACACTCAACTACCGCGGCATCCCCGATACGCTGAGTCTCGATCCGGTAACTGATTACGATCTGGTCATCCACACCACACCACCCATCCGCCGCGAGCATCTTCATTTCACAGAAAACAAAAGCGACACACTAAATATTCCTGCCGCACAGGGATTTCTTCGCGTGGAATTACTGGGCACTACGTTCAACAAGAATCTCAATAACAAAATTAAATGTATGGTGCGGAGAGCGGGTACTTATGAAACGATCACCGTGCTTGACATCAACTCCACTGCGAAGTTGCTCACAGGCAGGTACGACATCGAAGTGCTCACACTGCCTAGAATGCAGATTGAAAATGTGGAAGTAGTGCAGAGTTCCACTACCACCATGCAGATTCCTGCTCCCGGAGCGGTGAATGTGAGCCGTTCCGGTCCGGGTTACGGAGGAATTTTTTATGCAGACGGAAACCGGTTGGTAAAAATTTATCAGTTCAAAGAAAATCTCACCGGTGAATTGGTAGGTTTG
>Ga0334722_10006330_pt1 | contig 11757 bp, 13 predicted proteins | sample C3_bottom_MG_FD_207210 | JGI IMG/M metagenome (GOLD analysis project Ga0334722, IMG submission 207210) | Sediment microbial communities from Yellowstone Lake, YNP, Wyoming, USA - C3_bottom | ecosystem: Environmental > Aquatic > Freshwater > Lake > Sediment | place: USA: Wyoming | collected...
CCTTCCGCCGGAGATGGTCGCGGGGCTCTCCGTGTGCGCGGTGGTGCTGCAGGGGGCGGATGGGTGGCTGGAACGCCCTCCCCTGTGGCTGTTCTCGCTAGACGTCGTTGGTGTAGCCGCCTTTGGGGCGCTGGCCACGCTGCTCGCGGCCAGGATGGAGTGGGAGTCGGGGCTGGCAGCCCGTGCCCAAGCCGCCGCCTCGGAGGCGGACGTGGAGCGCGGGCGGCTGCAGGCCGTTCTGCAGCAGATGCCCGCCGGGGTGGTGATAGCGGAGGCCCCGTCGGGCAGACTCATCCTGGCCAGCGACCGAACCGAGCAGATCTGGCGCCGTCGCTTTCACCCGGGCGTGGGGCCGGAAGGGTATGGCGGAGGAAACGTGTTTCGCATGGATGGCAGCCCCTACCCTCCGGACGAGGTCCCCCTGACTCGATCCCTCGAGCGTGGGGAGGTCATCAGCGGCGAGGAAGTCAGGATACTGCGGGGGGACGACACGTGGGCCGTCGTGCGGATCAACTCGGGACCGATCCGCAACGAGGAGGGGCGCATCGTGGCGGCCGTGGTGGCCTTCGACGACATCACCCGTCTGCATGATCTACAGGAGCGGCGGGAGGACGACGTTCGCATGATCTCCCACGACCTGCGCACTCCGCTCACGCCGATCATGGGACAGGCCAGCCTGCTGCAGCGGCTGCTGGCCGAGAGAGGGATGGAGCGGGAGGCCGCGAGCGCCGAGGCCATCGTGAAGAGCGTGGAGCGAATGAACTCCATGATCCAAGAGCTGGTTGAGTCAGCTCGACTGGAAACCGGCACGCTGGAGCTGCACGAGGAGCCGACGGAGCCGTGCCCGTTTATCTGGGACCTGTCTGGGCGGGTGGGCACCGCGGAGGAGGGGGCGCGCCTCCGGGTCGAGTGTGGAGGGGAACTGCCGGCGGTGCCCATCGATCGGGAGCGGATCGAGAGGGTGATCGGCAACCTCGTCACCAACGCCTTCAAGTACTCCCCCCCTACAGCGCTGGTGGTCGTGAGGGTCGAACGTCGGGAAGGCACGGTTGTCTTCTCCGTGAGTGACCGGGGGGTGGGCATACCTCCGGACGAGCTTCCCCATGTCTTCGAGCGGCTCTACCGCGCAAGGACCGGCAAGGCCGCCGAGGGGTTGGGATTGGGGCTGTACATTAGCTGGCTGATAGTGGAAGCCCACGGCGGCCATATCTGGGCGGAGAGCCGGCCTGGTGAGGGCAGCACCTTCAGCTTCAGCCTGCCGATCCCGGATGGGCGGTGAGGGCACGGGGAGCGGAGGCCGCTGGAGGGGCCGGCGAGGGGCCGCGGCGGCGGACCGCTCCTCTCGATGCCATGAGTGAGTGATCACTCATACAGTGCCCGTTTTGATGTGAATGGGAACCGATTTGCCGCCCCGGGGAGTTGACGGCCGGTGCAGCGGGCGTACAATCAACTTCATGATGGGTGAGCGCTCACTCACCGCGTGTCGAAGCCGCTCCCCGGGCCGTCGTGGCGGCGAGATCGTCTCTTGCGGAACTGCCGCGCCTTTGGGCCGGAGATGGCGTTTCTCATCGGGAAGGGTCACGAGGATGAAGGGCAGGGCCATTGCACTTGGGAGCACCACGTCCGTGATCGGCTTGCGCGATCGCGGGCTCACCGGGGAGTCATCGATCCCGCCATCGACGCAGGTCACGCGGGCCGCGGACGTTACGCCGTTGTCGGCGCCTGAGGAGGGCGCGACGGGCGCGGCGAGCGACGCCGTCCAGGCTGGGCATCCCGAACGAGTCTCTCTGGGTAATGGGGGGTCTTCGCAGCCGGATGGCCCGGTGGTCGACGCCGCGAGCTTCCGGCTCGACCGAAGCGCACTGCTGGAGCTGGAGCCCACGCTGCGACGGGAGTGGCTGCTGGTCAACGGCGGTGGGGTGTACGCGGCCGGCACCCCTTTGGGGATAGACACTCGGGCTCATCATGGGCTGCTGGTGGCCCCGGTCGGATCGCCCCCGGTTCCCAGGCTGCTGCTGGCCCGTATCCACGAGACCGTGGAAGCGGGCGGAGACAGCTACTCCCTCCACACCGCCGAGTACCACGATGGGACGATTCACCCGGCCGGGTACATCTTCCTGCAGGAGTTCCGTCTGGAGGCAGGACTGCCGGTTTGGCGATACCGATGTCGTGAGGTCGAGATTGAGAAGAGGCTCTGGATGGAGCCCGGACGGAGCACGCTCTTCGTCGACTATCGGCTGCTGCATGCCGAGGGGACCGTGCGGATGCGGCTGGAGCCGTTTACGGCTTATCGCGACCCCCAGGGGCACACTCAAGGCCATCACGACTGGCGGTTTGGAGTGGAGATCGATTCGGACGTCTGTCGGGTCGAGGCATATCCCGGGGCGACGGCGCTCTGGCTGAGGCTGGTGGGTGGCCACTTTGCCGAAACCGGGCTGTGGTACTGGGGTTTTCTCCGCCGCCACGAGGATGGGCCCGATCGGCTGGAAGATCTGTACACACCCGTTGTCGGAGGGATCGCACTGGAAACGGGACAGTCGGCGACTCTTGTTGCCAGCACCAGAAGAGAGGATCTGGAGACCGACCCGACGGCCAGCCACGAGCGCGAGGTGGCCAGGCGTGGGCCGGGGCGGTTCCGGTAGACTTCGCCGACCTACTGCTCGACCACATTGGTTTCGACCTTGGGGAACGAGGCGCTTGGTGGGCGGGTAGCCGAGCTTGACCCGGCCAGGGCCGTCCTCTGGCGGCTCGGGGCTCGCCGGGTTGACAACACTAGTTTTGTAGTGCTGTTGTGCCGGTGCGATTAACACGCCCGCTGGCCGCAGGCAGCTTTGAGGTGTGGACTATGGTGACTCAGTCTCCGGTTCCCTCGACCGCACCGGGCAAGGCGCTGCACCTGTTCCATCCCGGTTGGTACGGCGCCGTCATGGGCACCGCCATCGTCGGTGTCGCGGCTTCCATGAACCCAGGGGGTCTCCCCGGGTTGAAAGCGCCGCTGGGGACGCTGGGGGTGGTCATGTTGGTGCTGGCCTATCTGGTGGCGGTGGTGCTGGGCGTTCCCAATCTCCTCCGCTGGGTGCACCATCCCGATGCGGCGCTGCGCGATCTCTCCCACCCGGTGGTTGGGGCCCTCTATGCGACCTTCCCAGGCGGTATCCTCGTCCTCGCGACCGCCACGGTTGCGGTGGGACCGGCGATCCTTCCCCAGGGTGTGCTCTTCCCTCTGGTGGCGGCGCTGGCCACGGTGGGCGGCCTGCTTGCCTTCTCCGCCAGCGTGGTCCTCGCCTGCATCCTGTTCGTTACCCCCAGCGTTGGCGTAGAGACCACCAACGGCGGCTGGTTCATTCCGCCGGTCGTCAACATCATCGTGCCGATGGGCCTGATCCCTCTCATCCCGAACGTGGACGCCAGCACGGGGCGGCTGCTGCTGGTCGCCAGCTTCGCCACCTGGGGCATCGGCTTCCTGCTCTCTTCTTGATGGTCGCCTCCCTCCTGTATCACCGGCTGGTGTACCATCCGCTGCCCGTCGCTCCGCTGGCTCCTTCGTTGTGGATCGGTCTGGGTCCCATCGGTGTTGGTGGTCTGGCGCTCATGAAGATGGCGCAGGGGGGTGCGCAGGTGTGGGGCGAGCTGAGCGCCGTGGTGAACCTCCTGTCCGGCATCGGCGCCCTGGCGCTGTGGGGCTTTGGCCTGTGGTGGCTCGCCGCGGCGATCCTGCTGCTTCGTCGCTACCTGCGAGGCGGAGGCTTGCCCTACGGGATCGGCTGGTGGGCCTTCACCTTCCCACTGGGCGCCTACACGGTGGACACCCTCACTCTCGCCCGCATGTGGAAGGTGGATGCGATGGAATGGCTGGGAGTGCTCCTCTTCCTGCTGCTGGCGGTCTTTTGGTCCGTGGTTACCGCACGGACCCTGATCGGGGTCCGCACCGGCGAAGCCTGGAGGCGCTAACGAGGGACACTCGAAGGAGACTTCCAAATGGCAACATTGCTGCCTGCCAATGTCAAGTGCACCGCGGAGGAATGCCATCGAACCGTCGAAATGGCTCACTCCCTCCATCCGATTCTCGGTGACCCGTCCGCCGTCGCCGATCGGGCGCGGGTCTTCCAGGCCATGGGAAGCGAGACGCGGCTACAGATCCTGGGGCTGCTCTCCGTGCGGGAGATGTGCGTCTGCAACCTCGTTGCGGCGCTGGGCACGGCTGCCTCGACGCTCGCTCACCACCTGCGGATGCTGGAGGGTGCGGGGCTCATCACGGCCCGGCGGGATGGGAAGTTCACCCTCTACGCCCTGAACGAGGCCCCGCTCCAGCGGCACCGGGCCCTCGAGTAGCCGACCCGACCCCTGGTACAGCGCCAAAATGAATCTGACACGTGGGGCGGGGCCTTGTGCCCCGCCACGGCGGGGGACAACCCCCGCCGTGCGCCGCGGAAGCGTGTAACGACGCACCAACGCTTCCCTTCAGAACGTTTCAGAATCGCTTCGGTGAAGCCCCAGTGCTCCGCCATGGTGGTCTCGACAGAGGGGACCGTGCGGATGCCAATTGCATTTATACTGACCACTTGCAGAGGGCGCGCATGCCGAGTGTCTCCAGATCGTCCGTCCCTGCCAGAATCAGCGTGGCCCGAGTGGCGCCGGGCCGCTGGAGGGTTCCATGGAAAGCCTGTCCTTCTTGAAAGAGATCGTTTGTCTTCTCTCGTGCCAGCCCCGCAACATGAAGAGCCAGTTGCCCCAGGCGCTGGACTGCCTGCGCTCCGCGTTGGAGGTTGCGGCGGTGGGGATCTGCTGGATGGATTCGAACGGACAGTTGCGGCCGCGGCTACACAGGCCCGCACGCTTTCGGTTGGACGAGACCCTGTGCCAGCGGATCACCGAGGGCGATGGGGCAGGGCCGGTTTCGGAAGAGACAGGGGACTCCCACATGGTCGTGCCGATGAAGGTGGGCGGAGCCATGGTGGGCCGGCTGTGGGCCGTGGCGGAGCCGGGCGCCATTTCAATCGTGCCGAGCGCGAGTTCGCCACCATGGCGGGTAACCAACTGGCTCTCGCCATGGAGAACTCTCGACTCTATGATGATGTGCAACATCTGGCAGCCCGCCGGGGCAAGCTGCTGGGCAGGGTGATCGCTGCCCAGGACGAGCGATGCCGCCGGATATCCCGCGAGCTCCACGACGAGATCAGCCAATCGCTGGCGGCCATGGCCCTGGACCTGGAAGCGGCCCAGGTGGCGGGCAGCGCCGTACGCGAAGGGGCAATAGAGAGGCTCGGTGACATGCGGGACCGGCTTCTGACGGCCCTGGGCGAGGTGAACCGCATCATCCTGGGCCTCCGCCCTACCCTTCTGGATGACATGGGGCTGCTCTCGGCCCTGCGGTGGAACGCGAGCCAGCGTCTCGATCCCGTGGGTGTATCGGTGCATGTGCGGTCCGCAGGGGCGGACGAGCGACTTCAGCCCCACATGGAGACGATGGTCTACCGCATCGCCCAGGGGGCGGTGACCAACGTCGCCAAGCACGCCCGGGCCCGCAACGTCTGGCTCTCCACCCGCAGGGCCAGCAGGCACTTCACTCTCTCGGTGCGGGACGACGGCTGTGGTTTCGACCCCACCTCGGTGCTCTCGGACCCGGATGACCGGGTAGGCATAGGTCTCTTCGGAATGAAGGAGCGGGCTTCGCTGGTAGGCGGGTCCGTCGACATCCGGTCTGCGATCGGCAGGGGCACTCGCATCGTCGTTCGCGTCCCACTGGAAGCGGAGGTCAACCGTGGCAGCGATACGGGTCTTGCTGGCTGACGATCACGCGGTCCTGCGAGACAGCTTGCGGGCCTTCTTGTCGTTACACCCCGACATCGAGGTGGTTGGAGAGGCGGCCGATGGGGCGGAGGCCGTGGCTCAGGTTCGATCCCTCCGCCCGGACCTGCTTCTGCTGGACCTGGCCATGCCGGGCATCGGAGGCTTGGAGGTGCTGAGAGCGGTGCGCGGAGAGACTCCTGAGTGCCAGGTCCTGGTGCTGACGCAGCATGAGGCGCCAGACTACATTCTGGCAGCCCTGCAGTCGGGAGCTCGAGGTTACTTGCTGAAGCGAGCGGGCGGAGCCGAGGTGGTGCAGGCGATAAGAGCTGTGGCGAGAGGCGAGAGCTTCCTTCACACAGCCGTAGCACATGTGGTGATCGGCAGCCTTCAGGGGGGAACCGGCGCATGCAGCTTGCAAACCGATGGCCATCTATCGGCTCGTGAGCGGGAGGTGCTGGCTCTCATCGCCGAGGGGCACACCAACGCGGAGATTGGAAGGCTCCTCGGGATCAGCGCCAAGACGGTAGATAAACACCGCGCCAGCCTGATGGAGAAGCTGGCCATTCCTATGGATACCTGCTTAGTACCACGACCCGTGGTGTCGTGGTACTAGCTTCGAAGTCGCGGACCCGGCAGGGAGGCAGCGGTCGACGCCTCCCTGCAACCCCGGCGGCTCTTTGTTACGCTGTTGCACCCCCATCCCGGGCTTCCCGGGTAAGTCATAAGGGCCGATCCCAATCCGCTGCTCCAACAGGTCGCTACCGAAATCGAGAAGATGGGCTGTCGCCGATTGGTTGTTGGCCTGGCTTCTCACCTCCCATACTGCTGGTAGATCATCTGCGAGACCTTCGCCTCGGCGTAGTATTCGTCATCCAGGGCGCCCCCCTGGCTCATGATCACCAGCACGAAATCTCCTCCCGGACCGAAGATGATCCCTCCGTCGTTGACTACGCTGCCGTCCTCGCCGGTCTTGTCAGCGACCCGGGTCTCCTCCGGCAGCAGAAGCGGGACACGGTCGTTCTCCTGCTGCTGCAGCAGGAGGTCGAGCATCTCCCGGCTGGCACTCCGGCTCACCAACTGCCCCTCGGCCAACAAGTAGAAGAAGCGAGCCATGTCCGCGGGAGTGCTCCAGAAGCCGGGGTCTCTGGTCGTGCTGGTCATTCCCAGCTCTTCCGCCGCCATGGCAACGGAATCTGGCTCCCCTATCTGCCGCATCAGAGCATAGGCGGCCACGTTACTGCTCTGGGCGATCATTCCCCACAGGGCGTGGGACACCGTGATCTGCTCGCCGGGATACCACATTGTCCCGTCGCCCTCCTCGAAGTCTGAGACTCGAATCGTCATGGTGTCGCTGGAAGACAACTCCCCCCGATCAATCGCCTGGAAGATCCTGTACATCACCAGCACCTTGTACATGCTGGCGGCGGGAAAGGGGGTATCTGAATTGACGAACACGCCCCGGCCGTCATCCAGGTCCAGGGCGACCACGCCGAAGGTGGCGCCCAGGCCCGACAGATAGTTGTCTACCTGGATCTCCAGGGCGTGGTCATTGGGCCAGAACCGGGCATCGATAGGAGGCACCGGCGTTGGGGTCGCGGAAGCTGCTGCCGCGGGAGGAGTCGGGGCAGCAGCGGCTGCTGAATCTGGTTGCCGTCCACCATGGGCCTGCCGCGAGCAGTTCTCGACGCTGGGACAGGCAGGAGTGGATGCGGCCGCGACCGGGGGGCTGACCGCGGCCGGCCGGGCGGGAAGAGCCGGGGGCCCCGGCGGGAGACGTTCCGACCATGACGGTCCGGCTCCTCCCAGCCCGACCACTCCAACCAACAGCATGCACGCTGCGGCCAGCACCATGCCTGACCGCGTGAGCCTGATGCTCCGGCGAGCCGCGGCGTACCCAACATCCGCCGTGGCCACGACGGTGCGCGCGCCGGCCACGAGTATGGCTAGCTTCGTGAGCTTTGCGGCCCGGCGAGCTGCGGCGGGCAGACCCTCCCCGGCCACATTGTTCCGTGCGGTCCGCACCTCCGACCGTGCGCTCTGTGATTGGACACGGCCTCGATCGCGGGACGCCCGTCGCCGCCTCGGTCGCGCCACAGCTTCGTCCTCCGCCTCCGTGGCGTTCTGATTGTCTGAGGCCGGTTGGGAGGTTGGTCACCATGACCATCCAAGATTGCTTGGACACCGACCTCCTTCCGCGTGCCCTGCAAAGCCAGGGCCAAATCACGGGCTATCTGAAGCACCGTGCCAGGACGGTCCGCTACGGCCTACTGACCGTAATAGTCGTAGACCATTCGCGATATCCTGGCCTCCGCCGGGACCTACTCTCCCGGGTCCCCCTGCTTGCTCATCACCACTATGACGTAGCGTCCGCCTGTACCCCGAACGATGCCACCGTCGTTTCGCACGCCGGGCAGTTCGCCCGTCTTGTGGGCTACCTGGGCGCCGGCCGGCAGCAGCGCGGGAAGACGGTCGTCGGAAGCCTGGGCCAGCAGCAGATCGATCATCTGCTCGCTGGCCGATGGGCTGACCAGCGACCGCTGGGCCAGCTGCCGGAAGAAGTGCGCCATGTCGTTGGGGGTGCTGAAGAAGTCGGCGCCGCTCAGGTAGGTGCTGTTCATCCCCAACTCGCCGGCCGCCGAAGCCACCACGCCCCATCCACCCACCGAGCGGGTCAGGGCCCAGGCCGCCGCGTTGCTGCTCTGCGTGATCATCGCATCGAGAGCGTACATCACCGAGACGGCGTCGCCGGGGGCAAAGATGGCGTCGGCACCTCCGCCGAAGCCCCCTGCCCTGATAGTCAAGGTATCGTCGGGCGAAAGGTAGCCGCCGTCGATCGCCTGAAATGCCCGGTACATCACCAGCAGCTTGTACATGCTGGCCGCCGGGAAGAGGGTCTCGTCGTTGACGAACACGCCACTCCCATCGCTCAGGCTCACAACCGACACTCCATACGTCCCATCTAGACCCGACATATACGCATCCAGCTCCGCCTGGAGTTCAGCGTTGTTGGCAGGAGCCGTGTTCCTCGGGGCGGCATCTGTAGCAGGCGGTGTTGCCAGGAGGAGAACTCCGAGCAACAGCGGCAGCGCGGCTCGGACAGTCTTCGCAATCACCCGGCCCCACCTCCTTGTGAACTCGAAGAGGTTCGGCCCTGCAATTCCATCCAGCCCTTCCTCGACCGGCGAGCGAAGCACTCACTGTGCCACTGCATTTCTCGGATGGGATGGTTCACCGGCGGGGTCGGACGGCGTCACGGTTGTGAGGAGGCCGAGGCTTCAGCCGGCATCCATGAAGGCGAGGCTCAACTCGGTCGCCGGGCTTTGCACAGGAGACTGCTGCTCCGTGAACTTGTGCCCCGCCCTGAAGGTCGTTAGGACGTACCGTGGCTTGCGAAGATCGGGCTCGATCTCCAAGGCGGCGTCGAAGGCTTGAGTAGATTCTGTGGCGATATCCTCCGCGAATCGTCACACCCTCTTCGTCATTCCTTCACAGGCTGGGTGCTACCTTGTCATCGCGGGGCCAACATCGGGTCCCAGCCCGACAGGAAAGGAGGTGAGAACAGATGAAGAGAGGCTTCAAAGTCATGGCGGCGGCTCTCGGCGCCGCGCTTCTCCTGGGGATCGTAGCGGTAGGCGCCGCCTTCGCGGCCGACCCACCGACGACAGCCCCGGCCAACCCGACCGACTACTACAACGTGTTCACGGGCAAGCTGGCTCAGATCTTGGGGGTCGACCAACAGAAGCTGAAGGACGCCACCACGCAGGCCCGGAATGAGACCATCGACCAGATGGCCAAGGACGGGCGGATCACTTCGGACCAGGCGAAGTTCATGAAGGACCGAGCCGCGCAGATGCAGGCTAACGGAGGCCCCTGGGGATTCGGGGGCGGCCCCATGCGCGGCGGCATGTGGGGCGGCCGCTTCGGGGGAACCTGGGGCACTACGCCATGGGGCACTCCCCCGTGGGCTGCCACCCCGACACCTAAGGCACAGTAACGATGATCTGACGGTGCAGGGGTAAGATCTGGCAGGGAAAGCGGCGGCATCGCCTCTTTCCCTGCAACCCCTGCGGCTGGTTGTGACGCTGGATCCGCGTGGCGAGACGAGCGATGGACGGGGAAAAGAGGGAAATTGTAGTCATATCCAGCGGAGCAGCTCTGGCGCACACCTTGAGACGCCAGTGGGAGCCGAGGGGCCTTGCGGTACACCACCTGCCCGAGTGCGCTCTGGCCCTGGGCCGGACCGAACTGGAGCACGCCGTTCTGTTGGTAGTGGACTTCGATTCACCCCAGACCGGCGGGCTGGGTCCCTGCAACCGGTTGATGGCGGGGACGGACATTCCTTTCATCGTGCTCCTGCCGGCAGCGAATCCAGACCTGGCGACGGCGGTCCTGGACCGGGGAGCCGTGGATTGCCTGGCAAGGCCCTTCAACCCGCAGGAGTTGTCCCTGCGCATCCAGGCGATTTTGAGGCGAACCGGCGCAATACGGGCTGGTCTGCCGGACCCAGGCGACGACGCGGGGCGGCAGATCGGAGAGAAGAGGAGGAAGTCGATGGCAAAGAGGCCGAAAGCGGCACGTCCCGCGCACGCACCACGTGACCGAGAGACAAGCCCCACCTACCCAAGGAGAGGCCCTCGCTGGACCAGCTTTGCCTTTGTGGTGCTGGGGACGCTGATGGCGGTTTCGGTGGTGGCGGCGAGTCTCGGGCTGGGCACCGGCAACACCGCAAGTCAGCAGGCGAGCGACGAGGCAGACATCGAGCAGGTCGTCGCCCCACTCTTGGAGCGGCTTCAGCAGAACCCTGCCGACGAGGCTGCCATGGTAGCCTTGGGGAATGCCTACTACGACTCCGACCGGTGGGAGGAGGCGGTTCCCTGGTACGAGAAGGCGCTGCAGGCCACCCCGGAGAACACCGACGTGCGGACCGACCTGGGGACCGCCTACTTCTACTCGGGCGATCTGGCAAAGGCAAAGGAGCAGTGGTCCAAAGTACTGGAGCAGGATCCCGATAAGGTGCAGGCCCACTACAACATGGGCCTGCTCTACCTGCACCAGAGCCCGGCGGACACCGAGTCGGCGGCCAGGGAGTGGGAGACGGTGATCAAGCTGGCTCCAGGCACCGAGGAGGCCGAGTCGGCTCAGGAGCGGCTCACGAGCCTCGCCAAGCGATAGAGAGAGGATGCAGCCTGTCGACGGGGTTCGATCCGACCCCGATCAGGCGAGAGTGGGAACAGGGAAATAGGAACGAATGCGTGGAGCGGTGAAATCCGTTGCGCGGAACCTGCTTATGGTCTTTCTGACTGCCCTGCTCGCGGCCGGCTTGGTTGCAGGCTATGGGGAGCTCAGACGGCAGGCCCCTCAGCCCGTCCCGGCCGCCATCGCTTCGACCGCCGGCGCCAACGCCGCCCTGGTCAAAGGCGGGGTGGTCAGCGACGTGTATGAGGGGGTGATCAGCGCCAAGGGCAAAACCTATCCCGCCGACAGCGGCCGGTCGATCCGGGACATGCTCCAGATTGCCGCCGCCATCAACCCTATCAACTCCGGCGGTCCCCTGCTGAACCCCCAGGGCGAGGTGGTCGGCATCGACGCCGCTGGCGCCCTCGAAACAATGTAGCAATGGAAGGTGACAGATGAAGCGTGTTGTACGTCTCCTGGCGGTCATCGCCGCGGCCGCCTCGGCTCTGGGCGGGACCGCCGTGGCCCAGGAGCAACCCGATCTCGCCCAGGCCTCCGTGGCCCCGGCTGCTCAGACTCCCAACGTGGTGGGGGCTCCACGGCTGAGCAGTTCACAACCTAACGCGATCCGGGGTCAGGGACTTGAGGCCAACCGCGTCTGGGTGATGGGAGAGGTACGCAACGATGGCAGCAGTCCTGCCTACAACCTCACGGTGACCGCTCGCCTATTGACGGACTCGGGCACTGTGGCCGGCACGGCCAACCAGGCTTTCGCCTTCCTGGGCCCTGGGG
>Ga0334722_10006332_pt1 | contig 11755 bp, 8 predicted proteins | sample C3_bottom_MG_FD_207210 | JGI IMG/M metagenome (GOLD analysis project Ga0334722, IMG submission 207210) | Sediment microbial communities from Yellowstone Lake, YNP, Wyoming, USA - C3_bottom | ecosystem: Environmental > Aquatic > Freshwater > Lake > Sediment | place: USA: Wyoming | collected...
AGAACGACGACGTCATCTCGTGCCGCGCGTCCGCATGCCGATGCAGCTGCACGAAGAACTTCTTGACGTTGCGGTCGATGCGGCTCTCGCCCATCTGGTCGGTGGCCCCCTCGACGAAGGTGTAGTGCCCACCCTCCATCTTCACGGAGAGCACCAGCGTGGCGGCCACGTCGGGCGCGCCCACCACGCCCTGGTAGGTGCGCGAGCGGTTCGTCGTGTGCGTCAGCTTCAGTCCGATGGTCGGGAAGAAGGCATCGGCCTCGGCGAGGACGGTGTCGGGATGGTTCGTCGTGCGAAAGAAATGCTTCATCGGAATCTCAGGGCTTGGCTGGCGTCGTGGTCGTTGACGGCGCACCGGGTTCGTCGCCCACGTAGACGGTCTGGCGCCAGTCTTCGACGGTTCGTTGGAGCAGCTTGGTGGAGTCGCGCCGGAACTGGATGCCCAGCGCCCATTCTCCGGCCGCGGGGAACATCAGCGTGGCGTGATAGGTGCCGACCTCGGGGCCATACTTGAACCCGTCCCATTTGGTCACGCGGTCGGCATTGGTAACGTAGATACGTCCCTGCCCATCCGCGATGGGTTCCTTCGTCTTTTTGTCCTTGACGAGGATGGTGTAGTGGATGGGTTCGAGCGAGACCGGGGGCGTGACGTCGCTCCAGGCGCGGATCTCGAAGTCCTGGGTCCACAGACGGATGTCGGTGTTCGGCCGGTCGGGCGGCGAGCAGGCCGCCGCGACGGTCGCGAGCAGCAGGACGGCCAGTCGTCGCGGAAGGATCACGGGTGGTACTCCAGGCCCAGGTGGGTGATCTGCTCCTCCCCCATGAGGTGGCGGAGCGTGTTCTTCAGCTTGGTCTGCTGAATGAAAAGATCATGCTCCGGGAGCAGTCCCGCAGGGGCCTGCGGCGACTTGTAATAGAAGCTTAACCATTCCTGAATCCCCTTCATGCCCGCGCGGCCAGCCAGGTCGCTGAACAGCGCCAAGTCGAGCACGATGGGGGCGGCGAGGATCGAGTCGCGGCAGAGGAAGTTCACCTTGATCTGCATCGGGTAGCCCATCCACCCGACGATATCGATGTTGTCCCACCCCTCCTTGTTGTCGCCGCGCGGGGGGTAGTAGTTGATGCGCACCACGTGCGAGAAGCCCTCGTACAGGGCGGGATACATCTCGGGCTGCAGGATGGTGTGCAGCACCGACAGCTTGGACGCCTCCTTGGTCTTGAATGACGCGGGGTCGTCGAGCACCTCGCCGTCGCGGTTGCCGAGGATGTTGGTGGAATACCACCCCGCCAGGCCCAGCATGCGGGCCTTGAGCCCGGGGGCGATGACCGTCTTCAGCCAGGTCTGGCCGGTCTTGAAGTCCTTGCCCGAGATCGGCACGCCCTCGCGCTCCGCCAGGGCGAGCAGCGCCGGCGTATCCACCGCGAGGTTCGGCGCCCCGTTGCAGTACGGCACGTGCTCCATGATGCAGGCCCAGGCATAGAGCATCGACGGGGCGATGTCGGGGTGGTTCTCCTCCATCGCCTGCTCGAACGCCTTGATGGTCTGGTGCACCGCCGAGAGGGTGATGTAGATCTCGGTTGACCCGCACCAGACGGCCACGAGGCGGTCGCAGCCGTTGGTGGCCTTGAAGTCGCGGATGTCCTTGCGCAGCTGCTCTGCGAGGTCCCGCTTGGTGGGCCCCTGCTTGACGTTCGTGCCGTGGATGCGCGTGACGTAGTGCTGGTCGAAGACCGCCGGCATCGGCTTGATGGCCTGCAGGAAGTCCTTGAGGGGCTCAAGATGCTTGTCCTCGAGCACGCCGGCGTGCTTGGCCGAGGCGTATGCGTCATCGGGAATCGGATCCCACGCGCCGAACACGATGTCGTCGAGCCCGGCCAACGGCACGAAGTCGCGGATGAGCGGCGAGCGCTTCTCGGCGCGCTGGCCGAGGCGGATGGTCGCCATCTGCGTGAGCGAGCCGATGGGCGCGCTCAGTCCGCGCCGGATGCTCTCGACGCCGGCCATGAAGGTGGTGGCGACCGCGCCGAGCCCCGGGGTGAGCACCCCGAGCTTGCCCTTGGCGGGGCGGATGGTGGCAGGCGATGGCATCAGGGCTTATCCGGAAGAGGGTCGGAGTCGGGAGGCGGGGCATCGACCGCGTGGTCGTTGGCGGTCGGTGCCGTGGGGGTGGTCACCCAGCGCACGTAGGCCATGCGCTGCATGGCGGTGACGATGGCGGTGGCGGAGAGCACGGAGAGCACGAGGCGCAGGAGCAGGCCGTCGAGCGCGAGGCCGAAGAGCGCCTGCGGCGCGGCGAGCAGCGTGATGCGCTCGGCGCGCTCCATCATCCCGATGCCCTTCATCTCGATGCCGAGCGCCTCGGCCCGCGCCCGGGCGTAGGAGATGACGAACGTGGCCGTCATGCCCAGCAGGCCGGTGGCGACCATCGGCATGGAGCGGTGCCACGGACTGGACGCGAAGAAGAACGTCAGGCCGCCGAACAGGAACCCGTCGGCCACCCGGTCGAGCGTCGAGTCGTAGAAGGCGCCGAAGGTCGAGCTGCTGTTCGTGCGGCGCGCGACGGCGCCGTCCGCGAGATCGAAGACCGCGGTGATGGAGAGGATCCATCCCCCGGTGCGGATATGCCCCATGGCAAACGCCACACCTGCCGCGCAGGTGCAGATGGTGCCAATGGTCGTCAACGTGTTCGGGCTCACCCGGCGGCGCACGAGGAACCCGATGAAGGGTTCCACGACCTTCAGATAGCCCGCAATGATCGAGTCCCAGAGGGAACGCATCAAGAGTCGGTAGGCGGAGCGGCTTCGGCGAACACACGCCGGCCTGGGCGCACCCCGGAGCATGACATCAGTGCAGACAGTCTACGGCCCCGTGCGCGCGGGATCAACACACCGCGGCGTGGGACGTTCCCCGATGCCGGCGTCCGCGATCAACGGTAGAGCATCACGCCGCGGGCGCGCTTCTGGAAGGCGACGAGCGCCGGGAGGCTCGCATCAACCAGCGAGTCGGGATCGGCCCCCCGCGAGACCAGGAGCAGCGCCGAGCCGAGCCCCGGCGTGCCGGCGGCGCCGCCGAGCCTGAGCGAGTCGCCATGCACCTTCCAGATGGCCCACGCCAGGTCGAGCGTCAGCCGTCCCGTCTGCACGCGATCGCGGTCGACCACCTCGATGCGAATGGCCGGAATGCTCATGCCGTCATACTTGCCATCGGACGGACGATGCGGCGCGAAGTGCTCGGCGACGAACTTCACGCCGGAGAGCGGCCGGTCGGCGAGTTCATCGAGCACGTGCTTGGTGTCGAGCCACGGGGCGCCAATGCGGATGAGCGGCTCCGACGTGCCACGGCCCAGCGACAGCGCGGTGCCCTCGAGCGGCAGGAGCGACGCGGCGATCAGCAGGTCGTCGGTGTCCTTGACCTCATCCACCGGCGACGTCCACGGCAGCTTGCTCTCGCGCCCCCAGAACTTGTCGCGCCGCACGCCGCGCGCCGGGATGACGTGCAGGTCGGCATCGGGCGGCAGCGCCGACTTGAAGAGGCGCAGCGCCTCGCCGACGGAGAGGCCGTAGCGCACGGGGATGGACACGTCGCTGCCCTTCACCGGCTGCCACATCGGACCGTCGTTCGACTCGCCGCCCAGCGAGGGCGGGTGGTCGAGCACGACGATGCGCGCCTTGTGCTGCGCCGCCAGGGCGACGATGCCGTGCAGCTTGTCGAGCGACGACCGCGTGGCGAAGCCGCCGTCATTGAGATCGACCACGGCGCCGTTGACACCGCGCCACGCGGCCTCGCTGAGGGCGGAGTCGGGACTGATGACCGCCAGGAAATGCACGTTCATGCGCCGGACGCGGGCGTCCTCGCGCAGTTCCGCGGGACTCGGGAGGCCGGCATGCGCGCCCGGCGTCTCCGTGATCCAGATGACGCCGCGCCCGGCAAGCAGGCGCAGGCTGTCCTCGACCAGCACGGTCATGCTCGCCCGCACTTTCTCCGGACGCGCCCGACCCGCATCTTCCCGGGGTGGCCCCGACGAAGCACAGGCCGCCACGAACGCCATTCCGACTCCCAACGCCCAGGTCCGATGCACGCTCGTCGTCTCGCCTCGCTGATGGCCGTTGCCGCGCTCACCGCGGCTTCGTGTGGCCGCCTTCGTCCGGCGACCCCCGTTTCCCCAGATGTAACCCGCGGAGCGGCGCCAAGGTTCACCCCGTCCCTCACCGCGCCACTGAACGATGCGGCCCGGACGTGGATCGAGCAAACCCTGGCCGGCATGTCGCTGCGACAGAAGGTCGGGCAGATGACGTCGGCGTGGGTGCTCGGCGACTACACCAGCACGTCGGATCCCAGCTACGTGGAGGTCCGCGACTGGGTGGTGAACGAGGGCGTGGGCGGCATCACGATGTCGCTCGGCACCCCGATCGAGGTCGCGGCGAAGATCAACGACCTGCAGCGCCTGGCGCGCATCCCGATGCTCGTGCACTCCGACCTCGAGCCCAACCTCGGTCGGCTGGAGGGCGGCATCTTCGCGCCGTACACCTACGGCGCCGGGTCGGCGACGGTCATTCCCGCCAACATGGCCATTGGCGCCACGGGCGACACCGCCCTCGCGCGGCGCGCCGGCGAGGTCATCGGGCGCGAGGCCATGGCCGTGGGCATCAACACGGTTTTCGCCCCCGTGGTGGACGTGAACAACAACCCGGCGAACCCGGTGATCAACACGCGGTCGTTCGGCGAGGACCCGCGGCAGGTGGCCGCGCTGTCGGCCGCGTTCGTGCGCGGGGTCCAGAGCGCCGGGGCGGCCGCGACGGCCAAGCACTTTCCCGGGCATGGCGACACCGACACCGACTCGCACCTCGCGCTGCCGGTGGTGAAGAGCAGCCGCGCGCGCCTCGACCAGGTGGAGCTGGTGCCGTTTCGCGCCGCCATCGCCGCCGGCGTGATGGACATCATGTCGGCGCACATCGCGCTTCCCGCCATCGGCCACGACAGCGCGCCGGCCACGCTGCGCAAGGACGTGATCACCGGGCTGCTGCGTGACACGCTCGGCTTCAAGGGCCTGGCGTACACCGACGCCCTGTCCATGGAAGGGATCGGCGCCGGCTATACCATCGAGAAGAGCGCCGTGCTGGCCGTGCAGGCCGGCGCCGACGTGCTGCTGAAGCCGAGCGACATTCGCCGGGCGATCGACGCGGTGGTGGCGGCCGTCGAGCGCGGCGACATTCCCATGGCCCGCATCGACGCGTCGGTGCGCCGCCTGCTCGAGATGAAGCTGCGGGTCGGCGTCATCCAGCAGCCGTATGTGTCGCTCGAGACACTGCGCGACAGCGTCGGCGCCGCCGCGCACCGCCGGCTGGCGGTGGAGATCGCCGAGCGGGCCATCACGCTGGTGCGCGACCGCGACAACCTGGTGCCGATGGCGCGCGGCACGCCGACGCTCGTGCTCACCTACGCCCCCGAGGCCGACATCGCGGCCGGCCGGACCTTCGCCGCGACCCTGCGCGGCGCGCTCGGCGGCGGCACGCGCGCGCAGCGCATCGGGGCGCGCACGCCGCGCGCCGAGCTCGACTCGCTCGGGCGCGCCGCGGCGCGCGTGGTCTTCAGCACGCATGGCCGCACCATCGAGGGCGAAGGAAAGCTGGCCATCGCGCCGCAGGTGGCCCAGTGGCTCGACTCGGTGGCCGCGGTCCGCCCGGTGGTGATGGTGGCGCACGGCAACCCGTACGTCATCCGGCAGTTCCGGAATGTCGGCACGTACGTGATGGCGTTCGGCACGGGCGCCGTCGTCGAGGCCGCATCGGCGCAGGCGATTGCCGGCCAGCGCGCCATCAGCGGCCACTCGCCCATCTCGCTCCCCGGCTCGTACGCGCGCGGCGAGGGCATCCCGCGCGTCCTCCCGTTCCCGCGCGAAGCGCTCCCGACCGTGATGAAGGATTCCCTGCAGCACCTGCTCGATCGCGCCGTGCGCGACTCGGCCTTCCCCGGCGCGATCGCCGTGGTGGGACGCAAGGACCGCGTGCTGGCCACCGTGAGCGCCGGCCACCTCGACTGGGCGCCGTCGCCCGCCCCCGACGAGCACACGCTGTGGGACATGGCGTCGCTCACCAAGGTCACGGCCACCACCTCGTCGGTGATGCAGCTCGTCGAGCAGGGGAAGGTTGACGTCAATGCGCCGGTGCAGAAGTACCTCCCCGACTGGCAGGGCCCGAACAAGGAGAAGGTGCTGATCCGGCACCTGCTCACGCATTCATCGGGCCTGCCGGCGTGGCGCCCGCTGTACAAGGAGGCCACCAACGCCGAACAGGCGATGCAGCTCGTGTTCCAGACGCCGCTCGACACGCTGCCGGGCGCGCGCATGCTCTACAGCGACCTCAACTTCATCCTGCTGGCGCAGGTGGTGCAGCGCGTGACCGGGCAGCGCATCGACGCCTACGCCGCCGAGCACGTGTTCGGCCCGTTGAAGATGACGGACACGCAGTTCCGCCCGGCCGCCTCGCTGCTCCCGCGCATCGCTCCCACCGAGGTGGACCCGTGGCGCCAGCGGCACATCCGCGGCGAGGTGCACGACGAGAATGCGGCCATTCTCGGGGGCGTCTCCGGCCACGCCGGCCTGTTCTCCACCGGCGCCGATGTCGCGCGCCTCTGCCAGGCCTACCTGAACGGCGGCACGCTCGACGGCGCGCACATCTGGAGCCCCGAGACCATCAAGCTCTTCACGACGGTCTACGACTCGACCTTCTCCAACCGCGCCTTCGGCTGGGAGACGCCCAACGGCACGAACTCGGCCGGGCACCTGATGAAGCGGCCGGCGTTCGGCCATACCGGCTTCACGGGCACCAGCTACTGGATCGATCCGGCCAACGATTTGTTCGTGGTGCTGCTGACCAACCGGGTGAACCCGACGCGGCAGAACAACAAGATTGGCGGAGTGCGGACGGCGGTGGCCGACATGGCCGAGGAGCTCCTTGCCGCCGCGAAGCGCTGATCGGCGCAGCGCGGGCACGGACCTTCCGGGCCTCACCGGGCTTCGCTTTCTCGCCGCCTTCTGGGTGCTCGGCTTTCACGCGATGCCGCGCACCGCGCTGCCGCGCCCGGTCGCGGCCTTCTGGGACGCCGGGTATGCCGGCGTCAGCCTCTTCTTCGTCCTCTCGGGATTCATCCTCGCGCATGTGTACGGCGAGGCGGCGTCCCGGGGCTCACTGTCGACGCGCGCGTTCCTCGCGGCGCGGTTCGCCCGCGTCTACCCCGCGTACGCGGCGGCGCTGATCTTCACGCTGCCGGCGTTCGTCCGATCGCTCGAAGTGCAGCCTGCCGCGCCGACCGGCGCCACCCTCGCCGGCGTCTGCCTCTCGTCGATCACGATGACGCAGGCGTGGATTCCCGGTTGGGGCTGCGGGTGGAACTGTCCGGGCTGGTCGCTCTCGGCGGAGGCGTTCTTCTACCTGAGCTTTCCGTTGCTGGCGCCACGGCTCGGCCGCATGTCGCTGGGACGCCTGGCCGCGCTGGGCTTCGCGGCGTATGCCGCGGCGCTGCTCCTCGGCGTTGCGCTCGCTGACGGCGCGGAGGCAGGTCGCGTGCTGTCGCTGCCATTCCTCGGAGGACTCGGCCTCACCGCGTGGACGCCGCTGGTGCGGCTCCCGGAATTCGTGCTGGGCATGGCCGCGGCGCGCCTGCTCCGCACGAGCGACGGGACGCCGCGCGTGACGGCGGGGGCCGGCCTTCTGGCGGCCGCCGTCATCGTGGCGGTGAGCGCCCTGCCGGCGGCCACGCTCCACGGCCTCCTGCTCTGGCCCGGCCTGGCGGTTCCGTTCGCGGTCGTCATCGCCGCGCTGTCGAGCCCGTCGGGCGGCGGCCTGCTGACCACCGGTCTGTTCCAGCGACTTGGCAACGCATCGTACTCGCTCTACCTGATTCACGCGGTCGGCCACGGCTACCTGCTCGCCGCGCTGAACCGGACGTGGGGCCGGGGGTACGATGAGCGCTGGCCGGTGTTCCTGCTGTACGTGCCGCTGATCGTGGGCGCGTCGCTGCTGATGCACGACTTCCTCGAGGTGCCGGCGCGCCAACGACTTCGCCTCGCGCTCGCCGGTCCTGCCCGCGACGGCAGCGTGTCGCCGGGGTTGTAGGACAGCGGGTGGCGGCGGCTGGAACCGACGCCGAACAGTTGAAGCAGCGGTACCTCCACCATAGATTCCTTGCCGTGTTGGGCTTCGCCGAATTTTCACGGTGCGCCCCCCCATCCGGAGGCAACAGATGAGCACGATGAACACTCCCGAGATTGCGCTGGTGATTTCCGCCAACGCCACGACCGAGGTCAAGAAGTTCATGGCCGCGGAAGGCGTGTCGCCCGACGTGGGCGGCCTGCGCGTGAGCGTCCAGCCGGGCGGCTGCTCGGGCTTCAAGTACAGCCTGCTGATCGAAGACCAGGCGGCCGATGACGACACGGTGCTGCCGCAGGACGGCTTCCGCGTCTTCGTCGACCCGTTCTCCATGCAGTACCTCAACGGCGTCAACATCGATTACGTGACGTCGATGCAGGGGTCGGGCTTCACCTTCAAGAACCCGAACGCGACCGGCGGTTGCGGTTGCGGCAGTTCGTTCTCCGCATAACCACGAGTTTTTCGCGATGACGTCTGGCCCAAGCCACGACGCCGCAGATGCCCGCAAGGCCCGCGACACCGCCCCGGCGGTGCTTCGCGGGCCTTCGCATGTCTCCGGCGCCCTCACTGCGCTCGAGCGCATTCCCACGGTCGTCCTCGACGACCACCAGGCCCTCGCCATCGAGGTGGCCCGGCGCATCGCCAGCGTCATCCGCGGGCGCAACGCCGAGGGCCGCGCCGCGGTGCTCGGCCTCGCCACCGGCTCCACGCCGATCGGCGTGTACCGCGAGCTCATCCGCATGCACCGCGAGGAGGGGCTGAGCTTCCGCCAGGTGGTCTCGTTCAACCTGGACGAGTACTACCCGATGGGGCCGGACAACATCCACTCGTACCACCGCTTCATGTGGGAGAACCTGTTCTCCCAGGTGGACGTCGATCCCGCCAACGTGCACATCCCCGACGGCACGGTTCCGCGCGACCGGCTCGATGCGTGGTGTGCCGAATACGAGCAGGCGATCCGCGACCACGGCGGCATCGACATCCAGATCCTCGGCATCGGCAAGACCGGCCACATCGGCTTCAACGAGCCGGGCTCCGGCGAGAAGAGCCGCACGCGGCAGGTCCACCTGGACGCCGTGACGCGTCGCGACGCCGCCGCCGACTTCTTCGGCGAGGACTACGTGCCGCGCGAGGCGGTGACGATGGGCGTCGCCAGCATTCTGGACGCGCGCGAGATCGTCATCCTGGCCACGGGCGAGCACAAGTCGCGCATCGTCCGGCGCGCCGTCGAGGGACAGGTGGACCTCGAGGTGGCGGCCACGTTCCTCCAGCGGCACCCGCACACGACGTTCTACGTGGACGCGGCCGCCGCGGCCGACCTCACGCGCGTCGCGACGCCGTGGCTGCTGGACGAGGTGGACTGGACCCTGCCCCGCACCATCCAGGCCGTCGCCTGGCTGTCGCGCAAGATCGGCAAGGCGATCCTCAAGCTGACGCAGTCGGACTACGCCGAGCACCAGATGTCGTCGCTGGTGGCGCGGCATGGCAGTCCGGGCGCGGTCAACGGCCTCGTCTTCAACCAGCTGGGCGCCAAGATCCGCGGCAAGAGCAAGCTGCCGTCGGGGCGCCGCATCGTCTGCTTCTCGCCGCACCCCGACGACGACGTCATCTCGATGGGCGGCATTCTCCGCAAGCTCACGGAGAACGGCAACGACATCACGGTGGCGTACATGACGAGCGGCAACATCGCCGTCTTCGACCACGACGTGCGCCGGCACCTCGACTTCCTGCTGCGGCTGCACCGCGACGACGCCCTCGGCGGCCGCGAGGTGGAAGCCTTCGCCGCCACGGCGCACGCGTTCCTCGACTCCAAGAAACCGGGCGACGTGGACATCCCCGAGGTGCAGGACATCAAGCGCATCATCCGCGAGGCCGAAGCGGTGAGTGGCCTCGAGACGGTGGGGCTTACCGGCTCGCACGGTCGGTTCCTGAACCTGCCGTTCTACCAGACGGGCAAGGTGAAGAAGGACCCGATCGGCCCCGCCGACGTGGCCATCGTGCGCGCGCTCCTCGAGGAGACGAAGCCCGAATACATCTTCGTCGCCGGCGACCTGTCGGATCCGCACGGCACGCACCGGATGTGCAAGGAAGCCATCGACGCCGCGCTCGACGAGCTCTGGCCGGGGCGGGGGCATGGCCCGCAGGCCGTGGGGGCGCGCCGCGCATCGGACCATGCGGCGGACCGTCCGCACGCGCCCGAGGTCTGGTTGTACCGCGGCGCCTGGCAGGAGTGGCCGGTCACCGACGCCACCTGGCTCGTCCCCCTCTCGCAGGAGGAGCTGCGCTTCAAGATCCAGGCGATCTTCAAGCACCAGAGCCAAAAGGACTCCGCCCCCTTCCCCGGGCAGGACGACCGCGAGTTCTGGCAGCGGGTGGAGCAGCGGAACAAGGACACCGCAGGCATCCTCGATGAACTCGGCCTGGCCGAGTACTTCGCCATGGAGGCGTATGTCGTTGACTAGCCGCACCGTGCAGGTCGCTTCGTGACGCCGAGCCGGTTCGGCATCGTCGATCTCCTCGTTCTCGTTGCCTACCTCGCCGGCACCACGGCGCTGGGGGTCTGGCTCGGCCGCAACCAGAAGAACTCCACGGACTACTTCGTCGCGGGACGCAACATCCCGTGGTGGGCGGTCATGTTCTCCATCGTCGCTGCCGAGACGAGCGCGCTGACGTTCATCTCGGTGCCGGGGCTGGCCGTCATCGGCAACTTCGGCTTCCTGCAGGTCTGCATGGGGTACGTCGTGGGTCGCGTGGTGGTGGCCACCGTGCTGCTGCCGCGCTACTTCGAGGGAAACCTCGTGACGGCGTACGCCCTGCTCGAGACGCGCTTCGGGTCGAGCACGCGGCGGTTCACCTCGGTCGTGTTCATGGTCACGCGCGGCATGGCCGACTCGGTGCGCGTCTTCGCGTCGGCCATCCCCATCGCCATCGTCATCGGCCCGGTGCTGCCGCGCCAGTACGTGATGCCGGCGGCGATCATCGTGCTCGGCGTGCTCACCATCCTGTACACGTACAAGGGCGGCATGCGCGCGGTGGTGTGGACCGAGCTGGTGCAGGCCGCGGTGTACGCCACCGGCGGCATCTCGGCCGCCGTGCTCGTGGGGCATGCCGTCACCGGCGGCTGGCCGCACATCCTCGAGCTGGCGAACGCGCAGGACAAGCTGCGCGTCTTCGACTTCTACACCGGGCTCGACCGGCCGCACACCGTCTTCGCCGGCGTGATCGGCGGCGCGGTGCTGACCATGGCGTCGCACGGCGCCGACCAGACGATCGTGCAGCGCATGCTCTCGGCGCGCTCGCTGCGGGACGCGCAGAAGGCGATCATCGGCAGCGGCATCGTGGTGCTGGTGCTCATGACGCTGTTCCTCACGGTCGGCGTCGGCCTGTGGGCGTACTACAACGGCGCGACCACGTTCTCGTCGCCCGACCAGATCTTCCCGACGTTCATCTTCGAGCGGATGCCGCACGGCCTCATCGGGCTGCTGGTGGCGTCGATCCTCGCGGCGACGATGAGCACGCACTCCGGCGCGATCAACTCGCTGGCCGCCACGACGACGCACGACCTGTACGTGCCGCTCCGCAAGGGCAAGGCGACCGAGGCGGAGAC
>Ga0334722_10006333_pt1 | contig 11755 bp, 13 predicted proteins | sample C3_bottom_MG_FD_207210 | JGI IMG/M metagenome (GOLD analysis project Ga0334722, IMG submission 207210) | Sediment microbial communities from Yellowstone Lake, YNP, Wyoming, USA - C3_bottom | ecosystem: Environmental > Aquatic > Freshwater > Lake > Sediment | place: USA: Wyoming | collected...
CCGCCGGGGGCTAAGTTCTGCATCAACTGCGGCTACATGCTTGGGAAGAAGTGTCCCCAGTGCGGCCACATAAACCCGCCTGAGGCGAAGTTCTGCATGAACTGCGGGGCTAAGCTAGAATGACGCCTGGCGAAACCGCCGCGGCCATAGCGGCACTGGCGGTGGGGATATACCTAATAGCCGCCTCCCTAGGCGCAGTCCAGCTCGCCGTGAACCAGCTGGTGGGCCTTGCCGTCGGCGTCTTCGGAGCAGCCTACATACTCGCCGGGCGCACCAGGGAGTCTACCTTCTGGGGCGGAATCTTAGCCATACTCGGAGTCGCCGTAGCCGCAGGCGGAGGGGCCTCGCCATTGTTCATCTTAGGCGTGGTGCTTGTCTTCGTGGCGCTCTTCGCCCTAGTGGCCGGGAGGAGATGACGTTGTATCTAGCCATCGGCGGAGGAGGAGACGTGGTGATGGCAGCCGCCCTCGCCGGCGACGAGGCGGTGGGCCAGATCCCCTGGGAGAGATACGTGGTCGATCCCACGCCGGGCCCGGTGCCGCCAGACGCGTTGAGGGAGGTGGCGAAGGTCGGGGAGGGCCTCTACCTCGCGACCCCCCGGAGCTACGTGGAGCGGGGCGGCAGGCGGTTTAAGACCCAGGGCATGTGCGTCGCCGAGGCGCTTAACAAGTCCGTATATCTGGTAGACCCCTACAGACGGCCCAGCGAGCTGGCGAAGACCCTCGCCGGCTTCGGCAGGGTAATCGGCGTAGACGTGGGAGGAGACGTCTTGGGCGTCGGCTGCGAGGAGTCTCTGGGCAGCCCGCTGGCGGACGCCTACGGCTTAGCTGTCTTGGCGAGACTCGCCGAGATGGGCGTGGAGGCGGAGCTGTGGGTCATGTCGCCGGGCGCCGACGGGGAGCTAGATAGAGAGTACGTGCTCCAGAGGGCGGCAACGGCGGCGAGGGCAGGGGGGCTGATAGGCCTGGTGGGGCTCACCAGGAGGGAAGTCGAGGTTCTTTCCCGTCTCGTGGAGACCTGCGTCACCGAGGCCTCTGCCGTGGCGGTGCGCGCGTTTAGGGGGGAACACGGCGTGTCGACGCTGAGGGGAGGCCTCAGGAGAGTTAAGGTGGATCTCTGCGCCGCCGCCGGCCTCCGGCTTGACCCCAAGACAATCCTCGGGATAAATAAGGCGGCCCGGTTGATATACGAAAAGGACGCCCCCATAGACGTAGCCGCCGACCTCCTCCTGGCCGAGGGCATACCCACGGAGCTCCACCTGGAGAAGCTACTGGCGCAGGGCCTTGACCCCCGCGCCGCCGTGGAGGAGCTAAGGAAAAAGAAACGTTGCTAAGCCTTCGCCGCCTGGGCCGACTTAGCCTCCTGTAGCAGTTGTTTATACTTCCCGCCGTCGAAGGGCCCCACCTTGGCGGCGGCGCTTTCGATGTTTACCTTTATTGTCAAGGCCTGGCCGTGCACTGTCACGTTGAGGAAGACGGTGCCGCCCACCGTGAGCTGGACGCCGGCGAACTCGCAGACGTTAGCCACGTAGGTGCCCGCGCCGCTTCCCTGCAGGTCGCCCAGAAGCTGGGCGAAGACCTCGGGCCCCAGATACCCCCTCTCTTCGTATAGGGTGCCGGCGTATCCGAGGTGCGTGCACCGGCCCTTCTCCGCCCTAGTCACGTTGACCCCGTGGAGGAGGTACAACATGGCGCTGTCGGCCGCCGCGGTCTCCGCTTGGCACTGCCCCGCGGCGCAGCTCACTACATACGTCAAGTTGCCCTCCGTCGCCGACTTAAACGTGATCTTGACCGGGCCCTGAGGCGGCAGATTCATCACAAACTCGCCGAAGCTGTAGTTGCCCTCCGGCCCCACCCCAACCACGTTCCACCCACTCATCCTCAGAGAAACATCCCCAACATAAACCGTCACGGTCACCGTGTAGTTAACCTCGTAATTCCTAGCACCAAACGGTGGCTGCGCGGCGGCGGGCGTGGACGTCGTCGTGGCGGCCGGAGGAGTCGCGGTCTGCGGCGTCGACGTCGTCGCCTTGGCGCTCTCCGGCGCCGTCACAGATGCCTGCGGTGTCTGGGCGGCCGCGGGCGTCGGGGTCTCCGTCGGGCCCTTCTGGGCCGTGTATAGGAAGTAGAGCCCGGCCCCCGCCACGAGGATCAGCATCAGAATAACCGCAACTTTGTTCATAAAGGCGGCGAGAGGCTTTGTTAAAAAGGTTTCGCCTCTACAGGGCTACTTCCGCCGCTTTTCGAAGGGGTCTTCCCGGCCCAGTATTTCGCTTAACAGCCTCTCCAGCTCGGCCGCCACCTCGGCGCCTTTAGGCGTCAGGGAGACGACCTCGCCGTCAGTCACGTAGCCGCGCTCCACGAGAAACTGGAGGTACTCCTGAAACCTGCGGTAGTTAACCCTAGCCACAGCCGCCAGCCGCGACCTAGGCATAGGCCCGCCCATAAGCGCATGCAGAATCCTCGCCACCACGTAGACGTCAGGTAAGAAGCCTCCGCGCCCGCTCATAAAACTCCAAAGCCCTACGCACCCCCTCCGCCGAGCTCCCCAAAGCCCGCCAAAACGCCACGAGCGACGCGACGGCTACGGTGTACCCCACCGCCAAGGCCAGAAACGCCGCGGTCTCCCACAGAAACGGCATGTACACCCTCCCATCCGCCATCAACACGACGACGCCCTCTCCAGGCGGCCCGCCGCCGGGCACATCTCTCACCACCCTAAGCGTGTAGAACGTCAAGTTCCCCACGGCCACCCTCTCCTGGACCTCCACATAGAGCAGATGCGGCGGGTGGAGAAACACAGCCACGGAGAGGGCGGCCAGAGCCGCCATCGCCGCCGCAGCCAGCGCCTTGAGCGGGACCGCGGCCACGCAGACGCGCCTCCACCTGTAGAGATACTCCAACGCCTCAAGCCCCTCCATACGCCTCCCGCCCGGCACGAAGAGAGCCGCCAAAGCCGCCGCCGCGGCCGCCAAGTACCCCCACGGCCCCACAACCCCGCCGAGGTACAACACGTGGACATACACCCCACTCCACACAGCCACAAGACTGGGGACCAGGACCCTCACCGCCGCCTCGCAACGACCAGCCAAAACAGACAGAGAGGAGCCCACGTCAAGCGACATACGCCTCAAAGCCCAGGCCCGACGCAGTGCGACGCGAAGCCCCGCCGTAGATGTGACTCCCTCCGCAAAGCCAGATGCAGAAGGCCCCCGGCATATGCCGGCGTGCGCTTCGGGTTATAAGCCTTATGTACTCCAGGTATGAAAAATTTAAAAATTGGAGGGGCTACTGGTAGTACAGCGTCAAGGTGCCGCTGTACGTAACCGCGGCGGTGCCTTGGTTAATGACCATAGCGTACACTGTCTGCGACGGGTCCACGGGGAACTGCGTCGAGATCCTTGTGCCGAATGTACACGCCAGCTGGCCGATCCGCGTGTACGCATCTACGTAGCCCACACATACGTTAGACGCAGGATTCCAGCTTACGTCAAACTGTATGGCCAAGACGCCGGAGTAGGGGCCATACGACTTGGCAGAAGAGGGCGCCAGCGTGCCGGAGATGGGCACCACCACGCGGATAATCGTGGGCTCCGGGCTCCTCTCCACCATTACGCCCGAAGGCACCACCTCCACTATCTTATACACAAAAGTCTCATTTGTAACTTCGTCGATGACCAGAAGCTGGTCTCCCACCAACTTGGCCCTGTAGTACTTGACGCCGGCCGGCGCAGGCACCTCAGGCACGCGGTCCACCCTATCCACACGCACAGACTCCACAAAACGCACCTTCACCCGAGCCACCTCGCCACCGCTCCCAGGATCCACCAACACAAGAGTGTCGTTTTCCAGTCTCGCCACAAACAACTTCACGCTTGAATTCGCAAAAGGCGCCGCCACCCGGGCCACCTCCTTGCCAGTCCGGGGGTCAATAAACTTAACAACGTCGCCCTCCAACCTGGAGATATAATACTGCCCGCCGTGGCTACTCCCAAGCTGAGCAGCCGCCGCCAACACCGCCGCAACCACAGCCAACGCCGCAATCCCCAAGACCCAAACCTTCGCCATGTCTCCGCTTAGCAGAGGGCGTTATAAGCCTTATGTACTCCAGGTATGAAAAATTTAAAAATTGGATATGCATCATAAGTAGGGGGATTGTGCTACTGTTTAAGGATATGTGCCGCCGTGAGCGCTTGCAGAGCTCGACCTATCCACCCCGCGTTTTAGGCCAATGCCTAATGCATCAGACCCTCCGGCCTACGCGCAACGCCCCGCGCAGGCGGATGAACAAAGCATATATGTCAAACACTGGTTAAAACCGAAACGCGAGCCACCGGCAAAGGGAGGGGTGGGGGAGAGACGGAGGAAAAAAAGGAGGTTTTAGGAGTTTTCTATCTCTCTTTCTATCCGTTCCAAGGCTCTTTTATCCTCTTCAGCACTTTCCTTGAAGAAGTTGATTATTCTCTCTTCTTCTATGCGCCACAGCTGGGCCATGGCCTTGATGCGCTCTGGGTCGTTTAGTATCCTGAGGTCTTTGTAGAGGTTGAAGTTGTAGATCATGTGCCAGGCCAATTTCTCCGGTGCATAGACTAACGCCGCCGTCTTAATAGGCGGAACGTCTATAAAAGAGTCTGCGAAACACCGTCCCACAATACCCACAGCCCCTATGATATCGACGTCTAGATAGTACAGATTCATCAAAGCCTTAACTCTATAGTACGACACAATCGCGTTAGGACCCTGTGGGCCGCCGATCCACACCACGGGATACACCATCTCAGCTGAAGGCCTCCCCTGCAACATGGAGTTCGGAGATTTATGTCTCACACCCAACACCAAGTTGTTGCCGCATGGGTCCAGCTCCACGCCTAGATGCCTCCTGGTGAATCGTCTAAAGTCTTGGTCGTCCATAACCATAAGGCGGACCGAGGAGCCGATGCCCACGGTCTTATTTTTATATGCAACCAATATGACATAGCCGAGGTTGGATAGGAGGTAGAACTCCGAGATTTGGGAGTAGTTGGCAGACAGCCATTTGACGAACTCCTCCGGCGGCACCGTCTCGGGATACGTCGCCGTGAATCTAACCGCCTCCTCAAAGCTGTTGAACAGCCAGTCCCGGACAGACTCCCGCCATGCGGTGAAATTACCGGCTACGTAGGTGGCAACCACAGTGTCGTTACGCTTAGGCTTCAGATAATACCTCTGATCTGCAACCTGTAGCATAACACCAGCGTCTATAAAGTCGTAAGGCGCCAGCTCCAGCTCTACAAACACAGGCAGCCCAAGATCTTTCGGCCGCGTCCTCGTCGCGGCGGACTGCTCAGTGACCCCTGAGGAGGCAACAGGCTGAGGCGTAGCGGCGGGCGTGGTCGGCGTGGTCGAGGCCGGCGGCGCCCGCACGGCAGTAGTTGTCGAGGTCTGCTCGGCGGTGGTTGATACTACGGCCGCCGGGGCGACTGGCGGCGGCGTAGCCGGCTGGCGGTCTTCCGGCGGGGCGTAGGTGGGGGCGGGCGGCTGGCTGTTTACAGCCATCACTAGCCCCAGCATCACCAGCAGAGCCACAGCCACCGGGATCAAAACGTACGTCCAGAGCCTCATGGCCACCACACCAGCGCCGTTATGGAATAACTATAGACCACGTTATCTTCTTGGCAGTATCCTAGGTATTGGTAGTTGCCCCAGGCGTCGTATTTCGCTAAGAAGGGGCCGAAATATCCACTTCTTATCATAAACCACGGGTTTGTGTTGCTGGGTGCATCGAGTATTGTTTCCGTGTTTACCTCTATGCAAGCCCACTTCACCATTCTGCCGGCGTAGTTATCTGCGTAGAACCACGCCCAGCCGTCAGATATCTGGGAGCCTTGGCAACTATAGTCGGAATACTCCTTTAGGTCGATGATTTTGCCTCCTATCCAGGCGACATCATAACTGGGACCAGCGCCTACGGCGACTCCATAGTCGGCGCAGGGGGTACTTACCCAAGCGCTCCCTGCATGTAGTAGGGCCGTAGCTATCAACGTCGCCAGCGCCGCTATTTTTATGAGCTGGGGTTTGGGCATGTCTCGCCTTGTGGTAGGCGTTATAAGCCTTATGTACTCCAGGTATGAAAAATTTAAAAGATGGATGTGGCTGATGCGGAGGAAAACTGCGTATAGAATTAAAGCCGTCTCTTGGGGATAGGTGCCGTCTCTGCGTCACGGCCGTAGCTACGTTGTGGAGATGTCTCGCGTTTTGTTCCGGGCGGGACGCCTTGATGGGTTACGGTCGGTAAGAACGGCAGGGCATGCGATAAAGAGTAGACTAGTTTAGTCGCCAGGGAGACTGTCTGCAGTAACGGTGATATTGATGAAGCTGGTCGGGGCCATACGGATGGGCGAGTTGAAAAGAGCGGTATCGACACTGCCGCCGAGCTGGAGTGTGTAACCCCAGGCGCTGGGGTTCTTGGTGTAGATGTGCCACAGCTGTCGACCGGCGGTTAAGGCGAGTATGGAGCCGTCAATATATGCAGAAGTTCTTGCAGTCGAAGAGGCGAATTTTATAAGTGAAAGAAGATACTAAATGGAAAAATGTTATTTTATTGGTTGTATGTGTATCATGTCTGTGTATTTCTGTAGTATCTTCAGGACTGTTTCTACTTTGTCTTTTGTTACTATGGCCACCACTCCCTCTTTCCTTACGTTGTCTAAGGCGCATGCATCTACGACGTAGTGCCCGAACCAGCTGGGGCCGAGGGGTCTCAGCGGAAGCTCTACGTATCTGGGAAGCTCCACCGGCTTCACAGTCTTGTTCTCAGGGTAGATGAAGGCCCTAATAACCGCGTCTACAGCCACCTTAGGCCTCGGCGGCCCGTAATACGTCCCGTTGCAGAAGGGCAAAGCCCAGGCGGCGGAGGTCAGGGGTATGTCGAAGAGATACTGGAGTAGTATCGTCTTTACCTCCCCCTTAGTCGTCTCGTCTACTTCGTCGTTTTGTATCACTAGCCAAAGCGCGTCCTCTAGGGTGTCTCCTCTGAACCTCAGCGTCTTGGAGCCGTCGCTGTACACTAATACATACGGCCCGCCTGCCTGCTCCAGCCTGAGGCAAGGCGCATTCTTCACGGTGCCGTTGGGTAGCCAGATCTGCCTGCCTTCACAGGACATGGAAAGCATCCGCAACGCCGCAGATTTGCCGTCTTCTATCGCAATATTCACGCTCCCAACCCAAGAAGCCCACACGGCGTACTTCTGAAGCTCCTTCAACGCCGCGTCTACGTTTCCAAAGGGCCCCAGATATCCAACTACAAGATAAAGCTCGCCAGTTCCTAAAACCACGGCGACGGCGGCGGCCGCCAGTACCACTCCGACTAAAATAGCTACCTCCCTAGTCATAGTAGAGCGAGAGTGTAAAACTTGTGTAGTAAGACGGCTGTACTATGCAGCTATTTTCTACATATACTGTGAGGAAGCCGCTGTAATAGGGATTCGGGTAGAAGTCTATAGACTCGCCCTCGCCTAAACACCCAGAAGCTGTTTGCACATAACCAGAATCTGACGTTATTTGTACGACGTATAGAAGCTCCCCGCTGGCGGCAAAGGCTGGGGATGTACAGTACATGCTGCTGTATGGAATTAGAGAGTTTACATATAGAGACACATAGTATGGCGAGCCCACGGAGAGAGGACCCCAACTTTCTGCAGTTGTAACACATCCCTCTAGTGTATAGCTAGATATAGTTAATGAATATGTCACAGCTACTGCAAATACCAACACCGCCAGCGCCGCTATTTTTATGAGCTGGGGTTTGGGCATGTCTCGCCTTGTGGTAGGCGTTATAAATCTGATGTACTCCAGGTATGAAAAATTTAAAAAGTGGATATGTGACGGCCTTAAGCTGGCTTGCGGGTTAAGCCCGGCGCTGTGTCAAGGCGGCGCGGATAATCTACGAAAATGACCTCCCCATAGACGCCGCCGCGGCGCTTAACGAAGGCTTTCCGACGGGGTTAAGGGGCTAATAGCCCAGGGCCTTGACTCCTGCTCGGCGTAGAGGAGCTGAGAAGGCGGAAGCGTTGTTAAGCCTCGGTGTGTCGAGCCTCCTCGGCCCCTCTGAGGATTTGTCCACAGTGGAGGAGTTGCAGGACACCTCCGCCGCCTCCCGCTCCACCCCAACTACCACAGTCGGCGTCTGGCCCTGTACGGTGGCGTCCTGTGCCGTCTACAGAGAGGGGGACCCTTCAGACTCGCAGACCTCAGCCACATAGCTCCCATTCCCGTTGCCGCCTAAGGTTTTTGATTGTCCCCAATTCCAACATTAACCGAAAAATGAGCGTCTCTAAGTTGACGGGGTTGTCTCAGGAAAAATGTTTATTTTCCTTTTCCCCTCCCGCCTCCGCCGCTTGCAGAACCGCTACCGCCTGCGGAGCCTCCCGAGCTCCGACTGCCCCCGGCGCTACCCGCGCCTCCGCCACCAGCAGAGCCTCCGGCGTTGCCCGCCCCACCGCCGCTACCGCCGCCTGAGGCGCCGCGTTTTTTGGCTTCCTGTGCCTCTCTTATCGCTTCTATTATGGACTTCTTGCCCTTGACGAAGTCTTTGATTATGCTGTTCCTAAGCGATGGGTCTACGCCGGTTAGTTCTCTTAAGAGGGCGGCGGTGTTGTTTAGCCATTTAATCCGGTCCTCGGCCCACTGCCGAGGTATGCCGGCAATTTTCATTTTTTCAAAGTGGTCAAGCAACTGGCGTAGTTGATCTCTTATTTTTTCTACTTCGTCAAGGGTCTTCTGGATGTCTGCATCAGACATGTTTCCAGCTGCAATGCGGCCTCTGATCTCTGCCTCTGCCCGCATCAACATCCTAGTCGTGTTGAGCAACCTAATGTGGTTCTCAATAGCTAACTTTGCTCTACTTGAGGCGTTTACAGAGGCCAGCAGATTTCTTACTCTTATCAACGTCTCCAACCCGCGCTCAGTGTTGTTGGCCGCCTCATCTATGTCCTTCGACTCGTTCAATCGCCTGTATACAACATCAACAGTCTTGTTTACGTGCATATCTAGCTTGCTTAACGCGGCGAGGCGGATTTGCCTTATTTCGTCAAAAACGGCCTTCGGATTGGATACGTTCAACATCTTTAACTCCCCCACGCCTATCATGGGCACCGGCGCCGCGCCGCGGCGGCCCACGATAAATGTGCTGTTGAGCTGGGACAGGAGGGTTCCGCATTGAGGTAACGTGAAGTTGGTTCTTGTCGCGTTTACATACAGCTCAATGGCCTTGCACTTAAGCCACAGGTGGAAGTCTTCACTGGACGTCGCGTTGGCTGTGGCGTTAGCGCTGGCGGTAGTGGTGGTGTTAGTCCCCGCGCTGGCCGTTGCGGTGACTGTGGCTGTGGCGTTGGCCGACGCGGCCTGGGCCGCGGCTGCCAGAAGGAGCGCCGCGGCTATTAGTAACCCTGCTCCTATTTTCTTGGGATCCATGGGCCTACAGACGTAGGGGGATAAATAGAGCATCCTAGAAACGACGTGAGGAACAGAAGGCGCACATACGCGGAACAACGGCGTCTACCCGATCCTCCTGAGCCGAAACGCTTGACGTTCCTTCGAGACATGCCAAGGCGTTGTGTATGTATATATTCCCGACGCCGAGATTGGGCGGGTCTATAGTTTTGCCTCTGCTTTATACCGTCCTCTTCTTGCGGCGGCGAATACGGCTAGCCTCACGGCGGCGCCTGTGCTGGCTATCAAGCCTCCCAGCGCCCCCAGCTCCGGCCGTAGGCCGGCCCAGAGGGCCGTTAAGGCGCCTAGAGCCGCCGAGCCCAACGCGGCAGTTGCGGCGAATGCGGCGGCTTGCGCCCTGCCGCGTCTAGAGAGGGGGTACTCCATCTGGATGACGGTGCCATCTGTGGCGTCGACGGCGGCGGCGTATCTTCTGCCTCCGTATTCATACTCAAGAGCCCAGACGGGGAAGTAGGCTATGCCCTCGAACCGCCAGGACACAGTCACCTTGGTCTTAAATACGGCGGCGTAGGCCTCCGCCTCTTCTACAACCTCGCCGAGGGTGTAGAAGGCGGATTCGGGGTCTAGGTCCGGCTGGTGGAAGACGCCGATCTTCTCCAGCGAAGGCTTAAAGGGCGTCTTCCAGCGGGTGGGGAAGCGGTAGCCCCTCGGCAACTCTACAGGCGGCTTAGACATGGCGAGGGCGGCGGCGTCGGTCTCCAGCTCGGTCAGGGGCTGGAAAGACACGTGGTAGAGGTAGAGGGGGAGGAAGTGGAGCTCAGCCGCCGTGGGGGTGGCCTGGGGCAGGTCGTCCGGCGAACCCGTCGGCTTTAAGTTGAGCGCCGCTTGAAACGCCGCCGTCTTGTCCACCCGGGGCTGGAAGATGTACACAGATTCGTAGGTCTTGCCTTCGCTCACCACCGTGCCGCAGTAGGGACAGACGTAGAACTTGCGGCCCGGCGGCGCCTCGTACTTCGCCCCGCAGAAGGGACATTGGATTATCATTTCTCCACTCTTCTGCTCCTCAGCAGGCCCCCCGCGGCTAGGTAGGAGAAGACGGCCCCGGCGGTCAGCGCTACGGTGCTTGTGAAGAAGTCTGCGTGGTAGAGGGCATAGCCCAGGCCCCCGAGGACGCCTCCGGCTACCACTGCGCCCAGGAGGCTGGCGGCTCTGTGTTCGGCGAAGGCGGGCTCCTCGGCCACCACCACCTTGCCGTCCCACCCAGCCACGTAGTAGTGGTAGTGGGAGCCGTTGTAGAGGTACGTCATGACCCACAGCGGGAGGTAGGTCAGCCTAGACGCCTCGAGCCGAGCCACTTCGTAGTCCACGGTCTTGTCCTTCACGGTGGTTGCGGCGGTTAAAACCCCCACAGCCTCTCTTGCCCTCGCCGCGGCGTCCTCCTCCACGCGCGTCAGCAGGCGGGGGATGAGGCTCCTCACGGCCTTGGCCTTGGCCCTCTCCGGCGTGATCTCGGCGGCGAGGAACGTGCCCGGGCTCTGCGCGGCCACGTCCGTCAGCGGCTTGGGCTCCGGCGCCGTGTCGAAGAAGTGTTTTGCCAACGCGTCGGCGGAGAGGCCCCAGGGGGCTCGGCGCGCCAGTACAGCCACCACGTCGGAAAGCGAAACCCGGCCGGCCACCTTCACGGTCTTGGTCACGATCTGGGTTCTGGGCTGGCCTCTTACGTAGACAGTCTTTGTGTAGGTCACGACTACGGTGGCTCTGTAGTCGGCGTTCAGCCTTACGTCGACGAAGTAGAAGGGGAGGTAGTACAAGTCTGGGCTTGTGAAGTTTATGGCCGACATCCTCCACCGGAGGTTTAAATCCTTCTTAGTCCTCTCCACCGCCTTCTTCACAATTTCGGAGCTGGAGAGAGTGGGCACCGCCAAAACCTCCGCCGGGTTGCCCAAGAGGAAGTTGGGCCTGCCGCAGTATCTACAGACCGCCACCACCGAGTCTGGAGTGACCTCCAGCGGAGCGCCGCAGTAGCTACACTTAGGAGACTCCACGGCCCTGCCGCGGCAAAGTATTTAAAGTTGTACAGCAGCCCCGCGGTGGAGACTTTTGCGTGGATTAGGGGGAGGAGGGCCCTCTACGATCTGGCCAACAGCGGGGTGGCGAAGCTGGAGGTCCCGGCCGCCGCGGAGGCCCCTCCTCTGGAGGACGTCGTGGCTTCGCTCTACGACGTGTCGAGGAGCGAAGTGGCGCTGACCGCGGGGGCCCAGGAGGGCAACTTCCTGGCCTTCGCCGCGGTGAAGCCGGAGGTGGTGGTTACTATGCGGCCTGAGTAT
>Ga0334722_10006334_pt1 | contig 11755 bp, 9 predicted proteins | sample C3_bottom_MG_FD_207210 | JGI IMG/M metagenome (GOLD analysis project Ga0334722, IMG submission 207210) | Sediment microbial communities from Yellowstone Lake, YNP, Wyoming, USA - C3_bottom | ecosystem: Environmental > Aquatic > Freshwater > Lake > Sediment | place: USA: Wyoming | collected...
AACTTGTAAAAAAAGTCGGGAAGAACATTCAGGCAGCAGTTGAAAAGTTCATGAATTCAAATAAAAAATATAAAAGCAGGATCGCAGGATACAACTGGCAGTTTAATCTGGTGAAGGAAGATAAAACGGTGAACGCATGGTGCATGCCCGGAGGAAAAGTGGTGGTGTATTCGGGTTTGCTGCCCGTAACACAAAATGAAACCGCCCTTGCTGTTGTGATGGGACATGAAATTGCCCATGCCATTGCCCGACACGGCAACGAAAGAATGTCGCAGGGATTATTAGTGAAATTGGGCGGTGCTGCATTGTCTGTTGCGCTGTCCACTCAATCCGGTGCTACACAGGATTTATTCAATCAATCTTACGGAGCAGCATCCGGGCTTGGAGTTCTCGCTTACTCACGCAAACACGAATCAGAAGCGGACAAACTCGGTTTGGTTTTCATGGCGATGGCGGGATATAACCCAAGCGAAGCAGTTGCTTTCTGGGAACGGATGGCAAAAGCATCCAAAGGCGGAGGCATGGCAATTCTCAGCACGCATCCAAGCGATGCAAAACGAATTGAAGACATAAAAAAGTTTCTTCCTAAAGCAATGAAATATTATCACCCTGCACAGCAATGAGTTTAGTTTCCATCATACTTCTTATCATCATCGGATTAATCCTGCTGATGCTTGAAATATTATTTGTGCCCGGCATGGTGCTTGGATTTATTTCCGTTATCCTGATGATAATAGGAATTATTTTTTCATTCAAAGATTATGGACCCACAACAGGAATAATTGTTTTGGCAGGAACAACAATTGCATCCATCGCTTCTGTTTACTGGGCGTTTCATTCTGCGTTATGGAAAAAACTTCAGGTGCAATCCACGATGGAAGGAAAAGCAAACGTGCTGGAAGAAGGCGCTGTAAAAGTTGGCGACACCGGAAAAACAATTTCCCGTCTGAATCCAATGGGTAAAGCACTAATCAATAATCTGCTTGTGGAAGTACAGGTTATAGAGGGTTTCATTGACCAGGAAAAAGAAATCACCGTTGTGAAGATTCAGCAAAACAAAATATTTGTCAAACTGAAATAAATATCCATCCGTTTGTATATTCGCACTTCATTTCAACATTAAACTCTAAACTTAAAATACCATGCAACCCGAACAAGTTCTCATTTACGCTCTCCTCGGATTAGGAGGATTAATTTTTCTCTGGATATTTTTCAGAATACTTCCCATCGGCTTGTGGGTAACCGCGCAGCTTTCAGGAGTACGGATGTCGTTGATACAACTTGCGCTGATGCGTTTCAGAAAAGTTCCTCCTGGCGTTATCACCAACGCGCTCATCAACGGGCATAAAGCCGGATTAATACTTTCACGCGATCAACTGGAGGCGCACTTCATGGCAGGTGGTCACGTGCAATCCGTGGTGAACGCTCTCATCTCTGCAGAGAAAGCTAACATTCCTCTCACTTTCAAATTGGCAACCGCCATTGATCTTGCCGGACGCGATGTATTTGATGCGGTTCAGCTTTCTGTTAATCCACGAGTGATTGACACGCCTGCTGTTTCTGCCGTTGCGAAAAACGGAATTCAGCTACTGGTAAAAGCAAGGGTGACGGTAAGAACAAATATTAATCAATTGGTTGGCGGTGCAGGCGAAGAAACTATTCTTGCGCGTGTCGGAGAAGGAATTGTAACAAGCATTGGCTCGGCTCACGATCACAAATCTGTTCTGGAAAATCCGGATACAATTTCAAAAACAGTTCTTGCAAAAGGACTTGACGCAGGAACAGCATTTGAAATTCTTTCTATTGATATTGCCGATATTGATGTGGGCGAAAACATCGGAGCAAAACTTCAGACCGAACAGGCAAGTGCCGATTTAAAAGTTGCACAGGCAAAAGCCGAAGAGCGAAGAGCGATGGCTGTGGCGCAGGAACAGGAAATGAAAGCAAAAGCTCAGGAAGCGCGCGCAAAAGTTATTGAAGCCGAAGCGCAGATACCGTTGGCAATGTCAGAAGCTTTTCGTTCCGGTCATCTTGGCGTGATGGATTATTACAAGATGCAGAACATACAAGCTGATACCAGCATGCGGGAAAATATCAGCAAGCCATCTCAGGGAAAAGACAAGCCGAAAGAATAATATGTCCCTTCCATAAAGGGTGAAGACAAGGAAAATAGTTTCCTTCAAGGAGGGAACAACTGGCCTCGTAGCTCAATTGGATAGAGCGTCAGACTACGGATCTGAAGGTTGAAGGTTCGACTCCTTCCGAGGTCACAAAAATTTTCCGATACGATTTCCTCATCTTCTTATCGCCCGATGAGCGCGAAACGCGCCATCCCGCAAGGCGGGATAATTATCTGGCTTCTTACCGGTTGCTTCCTCATATATTTAATGGTTGTCATTGGCGGAATCACGCGCCTCACCGGTTCGGGATTATCAATCACAGAATGGAAAATCGTTACAGGTACTTTTCCACCTCTTTCTGAAGAAGCATGGCAGAAAGAGTTTGATGCCTACAAACAAATCCCGCAGTACAAATTGCTAAACTCTGATTTTCAGTTGTCAGATTTCAAAAACATTTTCTGGTGGGAATACATTCACCGCTTGATAGGAAGAATTATCGGAGTTGTTTTTCTGATTCCTTTTATTTGGTTCTGGATTAAGAAAAAATTCCCCGAAGGATTTCTTAAGAAGATGCTGGTACTTTTTGCGTTGGGAGGATTGCAGGGATTTCTCGGATGGTTTATGGTAAAAAGCGGACTCTCAGAAAATACTTATGTTAGTCATTACCGTTTAGCAATTCATTTAATCAGCGCCTTTACTGTTTTTGGATTTACTTTCTGGTATGCGCTGGATTTAACCCTTACCCCTTCCCTAAAGGGAGAAGACAACAAAGCAGCACCGCTGAGAAAACTTGCTTTTATTCTTTTTTCTATAGTCATTCTACAGATTATATACGGAGCATTTGTAGCAGGACTGAAAGCGGGCTACGGATATTCAACTTGGCCAAAAATGGGAGATGAATGGTTTCCGTATGATATTCTTTCACATAAACCTTTATGGAGAAATTTTTCAGAAGGACATGCGGGTGTTCAATTCATTCATCGCTATATTGCTTATGTTATTGTGATAATTACGGGAATACTTTTCTATCGTTCGAGAAAATTAAATATAGCAGCAGAACAAAGAAAAATTATTAATACGCTTGTAATAATTGTTCTTGCACAATTTATTCTGGGAGTGATAACTTTACTTTACGGAGTTCCTGTTCCGATAGCAGTACTTCACCAAACGGGAGCGTTTTTTCTTTTTGCCACTACGCTTCTTCTGATTCATAGAACGAAAAAAGTCATGAGTTGACCTGTATAATTTTTTGAGAGTAGTTTTTTCTATCTCAAAATCTTTCTCACAAACGCTACAGTGAAATATGCCATTAAAAATAATCCCATGAATGCTTCAAACGCAGCAACCGCTCTCAGCATTCCTACAGGTGAAAAATCACCGTAACCCACAGTGAGATAAGTGATGGCGCTGAAATAAAATGATTCTCCTATGGTAGTCAGAGGGCGATTGGGGTCTCCGCCAATCAGAACCGCAGTATTAAAAAAATGCGGAAGAATCAAAAATAAAAAACTGAAAATAGCGTAAACTGAAAACATGCTCACGATTACGCGGGCAGGATTGGTTCCATAATTTCCTATCTGGTCAAACACCAGCCATTTAAATCCATACTGTGGAAAAGCCCAGAAAGCATTCATACGGTTTTCTTTTATTGCTTCGTGCAAGACGGCTTTTTGCTCGCATCGTTTAAATTGAATGTAAGCGTGGTCTTCATCATCATACTGTCCCAAACTATTGAATTCTTCTTTCAGAAGCCGGAATTGTTCAGCTTTTTGCCTCAATGTGGTATCTTGCTGGCGATAAATAAGACGCTTGACATCATTCTTCTTCCAGTCAATAAAAATTCTTCCGAGATTTCTCATCCCTGCGATATTGAATGATAAAATCTTTACAGTGGAGTCAGTGGCAATCATATCAATTGCGTCTTTCAAAACACAATCGCTGAGGTCAAGCAAATCACATTGGGAAAAACGAAAATCAAAATGCGCATCCAGGTGGCTGGATTTAAAAGAAATATCTGCAGCTCGTGCATTATGAAATGAAACGCTGTCAGAATTAAAATCCGTTTTCTCAAATGAAGTTTCTCCAAGAGTAAGGTCAGCCATCACAAAACTAATATTTCCTTTCCCGAAACGTGACATCCAGAAACTTGTTTTCCCGCTTCCGAATTCCACACCTTCAAAGGATACATCTCCATCCCCGAAGTTCACCCTCCGGAAATCAATTTTTCCTCCTCCGAACTCAACTGCCTTAAAATCTTTTCTCCCGCTTCCGAAGTCGGTTTTCTCAAATGTAACATCTCCTTTTCCAAATTTGGCATACTTAAAATCAACGGAACCATTGCCGAAAATCACCGAACGGAAATCAACCTGTCCTTCACCAAAGTTTGCGTTCACAAACGATACGTCTCCCTGACCAAAATGCGCATACTGAAAAACAATGTTTCCTGTTCCGAAAACAGAATATTGAAAATCCACTTTTCCGTTGCCGAACTTCGTTCTGCGGAAACTCACATTCCCCTGCCCGAAATCAGCTCCGGTAAAATTCACAGTTCCATTTCCGAAAACAGATGATTCAAATCCTGTTTTATTGCCATGAAACTGAGCGTAAGAAAAATCAATTATACTCTCGCAATCGAAAAAAGAATTCTTCGCAGAGAATTTCTGAAGAGGAATTTTTTCCCATTCTGCAAGATTATTTTTGGTCCTGTATTCCGTCAGAGAGAAATCAACCACATAGCACTCATTGAGATTAACAGGTTCACCGGCTTTTATTCTTTCGTAAATGGTGTTTGTGTCAAAATATCCGTAGTCGTTTGTTTTTATTTTTTTTCCGTATTCATCAAAAAAAGTAATGTGAACTGTACGCGGAAAAGAATTTCCTTCAATGGAAGTGAATGGCTTATCAGAAAATGTCACCTTGAATTCAAGGAGCGGATTTTCCGCTTTATGCAATAATGAATCTGCCATAAATATACTTACGAATTACCGAATTACTAATCATTCTTAATTAGAAGATTCGTAATTCGTAGAGTGGCGAAAAGTAGTAAAAAATAACAAACAGTGAATAGCGAATCAGATTCTAATTTCTATTACTAACACATCGCCCATCCCGATTGAAGTCACATCGGCATTTCCTATATCTTTTTGCTAAACCTTTATTCCTATTACTAAAACATCATCCACCTGAGGCAGGTCACCTTTCCAATCATCGAATTTTTTTTCTATCGTGTTCTTTTGTTCCTGCATGGAAAGATGATGAATGGCGAGCAACGTTTCTTCGAACTGTTTATACATGAATTTTTTAATTTTTGCACCGCCAAACTGGTCGGCATAACCATCAGAAAAAAGGTATATTACATCTCCTTTTTGGAGTTGAACAGAATGTTTAGTAAATGGTTCGATAAAGAGGTGACTGCCTACCGGCATTTTATCGGATGTAATTTTTTTTACCTTGCCATTGTTGATGATTAGTATGTGATTATTGGCACAGGCAGCATGAAGAAGATTATTTTTCAAATCGAACGCACAGAGAACGGCATCCATGCCATCATGAGTTCCAATTTTGCCATCAGGATTAAGCGCTTTTAAAATTTCTGAACGCACATCATTAAAAATTTTATCCGGTTCACGAATTTGTTTTTCAATAACCGCTTCATTCAGGAAAGAGATATTGAGCAAACTCATAAAAGCTCCAGGAACTCCATGTCCTGTACAGTCGCAGCAAGCAAGGTAAAAGTAGGGAGTATGGGGTTCGGAGTTCGGAGAATTTGTATTACTCTCGATTCCCGACTCCTTGCTCCGAACTTCGGCATAAGCCCAATAAAAATCGCCACTTACAATATCTCTGGGTTTAAAGAATATAAAAAAATCCTTCAGGTGCTCTCCAATATATTCTTCGCTGGTAAACAAAGCCCGTTGAATGCGCGAGGCATAATGGATGCTATCGGTAATGTTTTTATTTTTTTCTTCTATTTCTTTTTTTGCTTTTTCAATGATGAGTTTTTGTTCTTCTGCAATAACTCTTCTGCTGTCTGCCAGTTCGCGTTGATTCTCCACTTCCACTTTTTGCACCTCAATAATTCTCTTTTGCTTTTGTGTTACCCGCCATCGGTTAAAAATAAAAACCGAAAACACCATAAGAAGCAACAAACCGACAGCAATGGAAACACTGATCGCATTCTTCTGCATTATTTCGGTTTGCTGGTTTTTTATTTTTTCAGAACTTAATTTCAGTTCCGCTTCTTTTTTTTGTTTTTCAATGTTGGCTAATTCCTTTTGATGATTAAGTTGATTGATCTTGCCTTCTTGCTTTAGGTTTTCGAATTGTTGTTTGATTAATTCCCCTTCTTTCGCTTTCTTCTCTAATTTTTCCTGAATCAGTTTTGCCTCTGCTAATTCTTTAACTGCATTGAGCGAATAAATTTCTTTATCTTTTTTTTCTGCTTCTTGTTTTAAAAGTTGTTCCTGTTGGGTTTTAAACCGGGTTTCCAACACCAATAAATTTACTTTGGCGGTTCTCTGAGTAGAATCAAGGGAAAGGACTTTTGTATAACAATTTTTTGCCAGTTCATAAAATTCATTTGTACTTTTATCATTTTCATATATTCTTCCATACACCACACCTAATTCATTTCTGAAAGCAATTTCCTTTTGTTTGGCGTTGAAATCTTCAGACATGAGTTGCATAATGTCTAAATATTTATCAAAAGAATAAACGCTGGTATTAATACTTGCTTTATCGCCAATATGAAGTAACTTAACAGCATCATTATAATAGGTTGCGGCAATGTAGTTCAATTGTTTTTTGATACCTCTTATCATTGTTGTATCCTTCTCTAATTCCAATGATTTTTGAAATGACTGAGCCGCTTTTTCTCTATAAACAGATTTGACATTTCCCTTTTCATACTTTTTATACATGTCTTTGTTGATGGTTCCTCTATAAAACCAGAATTGAGCATCATTGATTAAGTCCGGGTCGTTAATATAAGAATCGGCAATAGCAATAGCAGAGTCAATAAGCCCTTCATTATAATACTTCGTCATTTGTTTCATGGCATCTTCACCTACCTTAGTAAATTTTTGTGAACTGGCTTCTTGCGGAATAATAATAATTACTATGAGGAAGAAAAGAAAACTGGAAATTATTTTCATATGATAGAATGGCTGAAAAAGAGGTAGTGGCTATTCGTGTTTTATAAATTTGAATTCAGTCCTTCGGTTTACTTTATGCTCTTCTTCGGTACAATCTACGCCATTCTTGCATCGGTTAAGAATTTTTGTTTCACCATAACCTTTTCCGCTGACTCTTTTGGAGTCAATTTTATTGGAGATGATATAATCCACCACTGTCTTTACCCGCTTCTCAGATAATTGCATATTGTCGTCATCGTTTCCAACCGCATCGGTATGTGAAGATATTTCCAACACAAGATTAGGATACTGGTTAAGCGAAACAATTACCTGATAGAGTATGTTTTGCGCTTCTTCTGATAATTCCCATGAGCTAGGCGGATAATAAATATTTTCTGTTATGGTAATATCTTTATCAGAAGATTTCATGAAATATTGTAAATTAAAATAGGAATCGTCTTCTTCCAAAAAATCTAATTTTGATATTTCATAAGCAAATTGTCCATCGGCATTTTTTTGAAGGGTCTGTACAATTTTCCCGCTTGGTTTTGCTACCGAAACGGAAGCATCTGCCGGAAGTTTATCATTTTTGTCCAATACAACCTCATATTTTCCATCTACGTCAATCTTTTTAAAATCAAACTCTCCGCTATTATCCGTCTTTGTAGTTTGAAGAACTTTTTTCTCGTTGCTGATTAATGTAACTCCTTGTTGCACCAATGGCAATTTTTTATCCTTATTTGAAAGTAAAAGTTTGGCGTTATAATTTATTTTGTCAAAAACAGTAACAGACCAAAAATCATTACTGCCTGTACTGCCGCCAAATAATTGTTTTTGTTTATGATTTCCTGTTCCAACATAAGCGGTTGTATCAATTACAAAACAAAAGGCATAGCTTCTTGCTTCACAGGCAGCATCAGGTTTTTGAATCCACATACTGGAAACAGCATCAAATTCCCAAATGTCATTGTAGCGTTCACTTAGCCCGTTAGAGCCGGCATAGATATATCCTTTATCATGGATAGCGAATGCAGTTGCTCCCAATCTTGCGGCTCCGGGAAAATCAGTTTTCTTCTGCCATTTATTTTGAGCGGATTTATACTCCCACACACTTTTTTTTCCGGCTTTAATTTCTTTTTGTACTCGCCCACACAAAACGTAGGCGCTATTTCCAACGACAAATACTGAAGCGTCTGTTCGCCCTTCCTCAGGGAAATCAGTTTTTCTAACCCATTCATTGCTTTTAGGATTATACTCCCACAAATCATTGAGGAAACCAGTTGCCGCAGTTGTGCCGAGTCCAATGTATCCCTTATCTGCTATAGAAAAACCAATGGCTCCGGCTCTTGTTGGTCCCGGCAAATCAGCTTTTTGTGTCCAATTATCTTTACTGGGATTGTATTCCCATAAATCATTCCTTGGGATTTTAGTGTCTCCTGAACCTGCCAGCCCTGTACCAACATACGCCTTCTCTCCTACGATGAATGCCACTGCTCCTGTGCGTGGCTCATTCTGAAAATCAGACATCTTTTTCCATTTGTCTTCTTTAGGGTCATATTGCCAGCATTCACTTTTTAAATGATTCGCATCCGTCCGACAGCAAACATATCCTTTGTGCCCTAATGAAAATGCAACTGCGCTTTCTGTCTTTCCTCCTGCAAAATCAGTTTTTTTATTCCACTTAAACTCTGTGCTTTCAACTTTAGAGAGTAAGAAAAAAAGGAAATAAGAAAGAAAAAAAAATTTGGAGATCGGTTTCATTTCAAAAAAAATAAAAATTGAATATACTTTTTTATGTCACTTATTGATATGTGGTAAAAAATGACCGTACAAACCTACATAAAAAAATTGCAGAACGTAAATGGCTGATAATATATAACTGATTTTTTATGCCGGATTAAGTTTTTTCCACAAGACATCTTTTAATTCAACCAGGGTTTTTTCAACATGGGATGAAAAATAAACAACAGGAACATTTTTTTCTTTCAGCTTTTTCTTCATGTCTTTCTGCAACTCCTTTAAAAGTTCTGCATCCAGCAGATCGCACTTAGAAATTCCAAGCACTCGTTCTTTATGCTGAAGTTCAGGATTATATAGTTGCAATTCATGCAGCAGTATTCTGTATTCTTCCACAATATCGCTAGTATCGCAGGGGACAAGAAAAAGCAGCACAGCATTCCGTTCAATATGGCGTAAAAATCTTAATCCTAATCCTTTTCCTTCGTGCGCTCCTTCAATAATTCCGGGAATGTCAGCCATCACAAATGATTTGTGTTCGCGGTAATTCACGATGCCGAGGTTTGGCACCAGCGTGGTGAAAGGATAATCCGCAATCTCCGGTTTTGCTGCGGAGACCACTGAAAGCAATGTTGATTTTCCGGCATTCGGGAATCCAACCAAACCTACATCTGCGAGTAATTTCAGTTCGAAAATTTTCCATTCATTTATCCCTGCCTCTCCCGGCTGAGCGTTGCGGGGCGCCTGGTTAGTAGAAGATTTGAAAAATGCATTTCCTTTTCCACCTCTTCCGCCCTGTGCAACAATCGTTTCTTCTCCATCTTTTGTAATTTCAGCTTCCACTTCTCCGGTTTCTGCATTTTTAATTATAGTACCGATGGGCACATCAAGAATTTCATCCTTACCATTAGAGCCGGAACATAAACGCGCTCCGCCTTTTTCACCTTCTTCAGCAATCACATGCTTTCGGTATTTCAAGTGAAGAAGCGTCCACAATTGTTTGTTGCCGCGCGCTATGACATGTCCGCCACGACCGCCATCTCCGCCATCGGGTCCGCCCTTGTCAACGAATTTCTCCCTATGAAAATGCACAAAACCCGCTCCGCCTTTTCCGGAACGGCAGCAAATTTTTACATAGTCAATGAAATTGCTTTCAGCCATTATCTATTTCCTTGCAAAGTTTTAGAAAGATGGCATCAATGCCTCCTTCCCCAATGACAACACGAAGTTTTCCTTGTTTCGAATAAAAATCTTTCAATGGCGCTGTCTTGGCAGTATATTCTTTCACTCTGTTGCGGATGATTTCAGGATTCTGATCATCTGCACGACCGGAATCTTTTCCGCGCAGCAAAATTCTTCGGGTGAGTTCTTCTTCTTCCACATCAAGAGCAAGCGTCATGGAAATGGAAAATTTTTTTCCTTCAAGAAATTTATCCAATGCCTGCGCCTGAGCGGTGGTGCGTGGAAAACCGTCAAAGATGAAACCTTTTGCATCCTTCTGCTTGTTTACTTCTGATTCCAGCATCCGAATGGTTACTTCATCAGGTACCAGATCGCCTTTATCCATGTAACTTTTTGCAAGGATGCCGAGTTCAGTTCCGCCTTTGATGTTCGCACGGAAAATATCTCCTGTGGAGAGATGAACTAATTTGTATTTCTCTACAAGTTTTTCCGCCTGAGTTCCTTTTCCGGAACCCGGAGGTCCGAATATTACGATGTTTAACATAGGTGATAAATTTAAATTTATTATTTAAGTTTTGAGTGTATAAATGTCAGGAAAATTTCTGCCGAGACCATCATAATCCAAACCATATCCGACAAGGAATTCGTTTGGCATTTCTATTCCGATATAATCGAGTTTGATTTTTTTCTTATACGCTTTCGGTTTAAAAAAAAGTGTGGCAATTATTATTTTTTCCGGGTGATGTGCTTTTAATTCCTGTAAAACATTTTCGAGCGTGTTGCCCGTGTCCACAATATCTTCAAGTATAATAACAGTTCTTCCTCTTAAATTCTCATTCAGCCCTATCAGTTTAATCACTTTGCCGCTTGATTTTGTTCCTGAGTAAGACGCAACCTTGATAAACGAGATTTCACATTCCACATTAACTTTTTTCAGCAAATCGGCTGCAAAAAGAAAAGAGCCGTTGAGGACAGAAAGAAAAATTGGTTTCTTATTCCTGAAATCTGCATTAATTCGACCGGCAATTTTTCCGATTGCTTTCTGAATCTTTACAGAAGAAATAAACTTTCTGAATTTTTTATCGTGTATTTTTATTGTTTCCGTCATGCGTGAAAATTCATATAAATATTTCAATATCCAATTGCAATATCATCACCTCTTTTATCCGCACCGCCTTCTAATTCTCCGTTCTGTAAAACTACTATCGCATCTGTTCTGCCGATAGGCGCTCGTTTGACAATATGTTGTCCTTTTTTTTCAAGCTGAACAACGGTCAAGCTGTCAATTGCACCTTCTTCTGCAAAAATAGTATCTGGCTTCCATTGGCAATGAACTTTTTTCGCATTTATTGCTTCCTGCATTGTCATTCCGTATTCAACCACATTTAGAATATTCTGAAAAACTGTAGTAATAATTCTTGAGCCGCCCGGAGTTCCGATTACCATAAACAGTTTTCCGTCTTTTTCTATGATAGTTGGTGTCATTGAACTTAACATTCTTTTCCCCGGGGCAATTGCATTTGCTTCACTTCCTGTAAGAAGATAGGCATTAGGAGTATTCGGTTTGGAACTAAAATCATCCAT
>Ga0334722_10006335_pt1 | contig 11754 bp, 12 predicted proteins | sample C3_bottom_MG_FD_207210 | JGI IMG/M metagenome (GOLD analysis project Ga0334722, IMG submission 207210) | Sediment microbial communities from Yellowstone Lake, YNP, Wyoming, USA - C3_bottom | ecosystem: Environmental > Aquatic > Freshwater > Lake > Sediment | place: USA: Wyoming | collected...
TAACAACTGTGCTTATTATGATTATCAAAGAGAAAAAGTTTTCTTGAAAACCAATCCTAAAATCAGGAGAATTGTAAAGAACAAAATCAATCGACATGAAAAACCAACGGTCAGAATCAATAAATGGATCAAAATTTTAATTCCCGATAAATGCCCCAATTGTGGCAATGAAAGTTTTTACAGGCATGATAAACGGAAACGTGTCATTGTTGATTTAAGATTCTCAGAAAAAGGCATAAAAAGATGGGTTACGCACTATGACACCGGTAGATTTAGATGTCGCTCTTGTTGGCGAGTTTTTACCCCCGACAATTTCAAAAATCTCAATAATCGATATGGGCAAGGAGTATTTGCCTGGGCGATAAATCAGCATATAGGCTATGTCATAAGCTTTAGAAATGTAGAGCACATGCTCTTGGAATATTTTAACATCTCAATATCTACTGGCTACTTACACCGGCTTCAATCTAATTTTGCACATGAATATAACGAAACGTATAGACAACTACTTGATAGTATTACAAAAGGTCATTTGTTGCACGTTGATGAAACCCAAGTGAAAATTAAGGATGCACCTTCAGGCTATGTGTGGACTTTTGCAAATATGGATACGGTTTGTTATTTGTTCAGACCGAATAGAGAGGCCGATTTTTTGAAGGAGCTTTTGAAAGATTTTAGCGGCGTATTGATCTCAGATTTTTTCGGAGGTTATGATTCTATAGATTGCTCCCAACAGAAGTGCTTAATTCACCTAATAAGAGATTTAAATGATGACTTATCGCAAAACCCATTCGATGTTGAATTCAAGCAAATTGCATCTCAGTTTGGTCTCATTCTTCGTCCCATTATAGAGACTATTGAAAAGTATGGATTGAAGCAACGATATCTTCATAAACACCACAAATCGGTCAATAGCTTCTTTAGGGATCTTTCTCGGTCTGAATATAGCTCTGAACTTGCAGCTCAATACCAAAAACGATTCAAGAAAAATAGGGACAAGCTGTTCACTTTTTTGGATTATAACGAAATCCCGTGGAACAATAACAATGCTGAACATGCCATCAAAGGTTTTGCCGTACACAGAAGAAATATCAACGGACTATTTTCAAAGAAAAGCATTGCCGAATTCTTAATTCTGCTAAGTATACAGCAGACCTGCAAATATAGGGGTCTAAATTTCTTTCAATTTTTACTGTCCGGTGAAAAAAGCGTTTTTGTATATTTCGATAAACATTACAGACATAAGAAGGCGTGGAGAGAAAACTGGGACAGCGACCATTAATTGCGAGAGACCAATGAATGGCTTTGACGATTTGCTGATTATTGACACGTCAGAGCCGTTCTGAGACAATTTAAGAAATATTTACTGGAGGATATATGCCAACTATAAGCATGTTTTATGGGATTCTGGTTTTGATGTTTTTCAAGGACAACCGTCGTCATCACCTTCCGCATATTCACATCCGTTATCAGGACAATAATGCGTCTGTTTCAATCGAAGACGGCAATATTCTTGAAGGTACATTACCTAATAAGCAACTCAAGATGGTTCAGGCATGGATAGAAATCCATAGGGAAGAGCTAATGGTTGACTGGGAACTCGCGGTTAATGGCGAGGAGCCTTTCAGAATAGCGCCATTGCAATAAGGAGGAAAAAATGCTGTTTGATGTTGTGAGCGTCAAGCCTCAGAAGGATTTTTATCTGGTATTGGAGTTTGAAAACGGAGAGCGCAGACTTTTCGATATGCGTCCTCTTCTGGAGCAAAAACCGTGGGACCGCATTGCAAATTTGCATTTGTTCGAGTGTGCAAGGGTTGATTATGGGACCGTAGTTTGGCCGGGAGAAGTTGATATTGCCCCCGAAACTCTTTATGACGAATCAACTCCAATAGAGAAAGATGTTTCCAACCAGTCATTCCAGCGGGGAACCCGCTGAATTCCGCGTTATGTGAAGAAATTGCAATAGGGAGAACCCGAACGTGATGCCTATGTATATGTTGCAAAATAAAAACTGATCGCAAGAGGACAGGCGTAAAGGAAGGAAAAAATGGAAGAGCAGAAAGACGGCCCAACTTCGGGCTGCACTGAGAAACAGGGCGTCGTTATCGTTGACGATACCACTGAAAACCTCCGTCTTTTGGCCGGCATTCTCAAGGACTGCGGGTACAAGGTCAGACCCGCCCCCAGCGGGGCGCGCGCCCTCGCGACAATCCGGAAGGAGCCGCCTGATCTCATTCTGCTGGACATAATGATGCCGGAAATGGACGGTTATGAGGTATGCAGACGGCTGAAAGCCGACGAGAAGTTACGGGACATCCCCGTGATATTTCTGAGCGCTCTGAATGACGTATTCGACAAACTGGCTGCCTTCAAGGCCGGCGGCGTGGACTACATCTGCAAACCCTTCCAGATGGAAGAAGTGCTGGTACGTGTAAACACCCATCTCACCATACGCGCACAGCAAAAGACGCTTGTGGCGCAGAATGCCGAGCTCAAGAAAAAAAACATGCTGATCGAAGAGCAGGCGGGTAAACTTCAGCTTATTGCAAGCAGGGATTCCCTGACCGGCCTTTCGAACCGGAGAGATTTTATTGAGAAAGCGCAACAGGAGGAAAGGCATTTCAAAAGGACCAGGAGGGAGTTTTCGCTTGTCCTGCTCGATATCGACCATTTTAAGCAGGTAAACGATACGTATGGGCATGAGTGCGGAGACGCTGTGCTTGTCAAGACGGCAAGGGAGATTGAGGGGGCGCTCAGGGAGCAGGACATCGTGGCCCGCTGGGGCGGTGAGGAATTTATTTGTCTTCTGCCGGAGACCGGCCTCGACGGGGCCGGGCACGTTGCCGGGAAGGTCCGGCTTGCTATAGCGGGCCGCCATTGCCAATATGGAGATTCTTTAGTTACGGTGACCGCAACGCTCGGCATATCCCTGTATGACGTGACATCTTCCCTCGAAGAGAGCATCCGCCGCGCAGATGCCGCTCTTTACAAAGGCAAGAGTCTGGGCCGCAACACGGTGGTTGTGTATGAAGCTGCTCGATAAATTTCGAAATATGCCCTTACGATTCAAGCTGCTGATTGTCTATGTCGGCCTGTTTTCCCTGACGATCATATCGGCGACCCTGGTTTCCAGGCCACTTGTGCGAAGGGTCGTAGCAAACAATATTGAGAGTGAACTGGCGAATACCACTGCCGCCATAGTCAATATGGTCGGCTCCACCGCCAATGCTTCCATCAAGAATTACCTGCGGGCCACTGCCGAAGAAAACAAACAGATTGTCCAGCATATCTACGAGCAATATCAGGCGGGAGAGTTGACGAAAGAGGAGGCGAAACGTCTGGCCGGCGGAATATTGCTCAGCCAAACCATCGGGAAGACAGGGTATATATATATCCTCAACAGTAACGGTGTTCTGGAGGTTCACCCGAAAAAACCCCTGCGCGGCGCGAATATATCAAAATATGGTTTTATACAGGAGCAGATACGCCGGAAGGAAGGCTACCTGGAATATGAATGGAAAAACCCAGGTGAATCGAAAGATCGTCCAAAAGCCCTTTATATGACGTATTTCGAACCATGGGACTGGATCATTTCCGCCTCTTCCTACCGTGAAGAGTTCAAAAGCCTGGTCAACGTAAAGGATTTCCGTGACAGCATTCTGTCGATTCGTTTTGGCAAGACCGGCTACCCTTACGTGATCGACACGCATGGAACGCTGATAGTTCATCCCAAACTGGAAGGAACAAATATTATCGATTCGGAGGACGCCGGCGGACGCAAATTCATAAAGGAACTCTGCGAAAAGAAGAGTGGGCGCATTGTTTATCCCTGGCAAAATCCCGGCGAGCCCGCCCCGAGAGAAAAATTGGTCTTATTCGATTATATCCCGGAATTCGACTGGATTGTTGCTTCCTCCAGTTACCTTGAGGAGTTCTACGCGCCTCTGGTCTCCCTCCGCGTGACAATCGGCTTGACCCTGCTGGGCGCACTGCTGCTGCTGTTGCCGTTAACGTTGTGGGTCAGCTCAACAATCACCCGACGGCTCAAGCAATTAAAAGAAAATTTTTCCGTTGCGGCCGAAGGCGATTTATCAGTCCGCGTGCATGATCATGCCCGGGACGAAGTAGGACAGTTGGCCCTCTATTTCAACGATCTGATGGCAAAACTCGAAGCCGAGATTACGGAACGTCAACAGGCGGAAAATGCCCTGAAAAAGTCCGAGCAGACGATGTCGGACATCATTAATTTTTTCCCCGATGCCACCATGGTCATTGATCAGGACGGAATAATCATCGCCTGGAACCATGCCATGGAACAGATGACCGGGGTAAGCGCCCCGGACATGCTGGGAAAAGGAGACCGGGAGTATTCGGCGCCGTTTTACGGTGAACGCCGGCCGATCCTGATTGACCTGGTCACCGTGCCTGACGAAGAACTGGAGGCCGGGTATGCCGAGGTAGGACGTCGGGGCGATGTGCTGTTCGGCGAAGGTTTTGTCAACAACCTGCCGGGCGGCCGTCGATATCTGTCCGCAACGGCCATAGCTCTCCGCGATCCTCAAGGAAAAGTTTTTGGAGCGATTGAGGCGATTCGCGATATTACCGAGAGGAAGCAAACGGACGATGAACTGCAGAAATATCGCGAAAACCTCGAGGAAATCGTCCATGCGCGCACCGCCGAACTGCAAAAGGTCACCGAGGAGGCCCAGGAAGCCCGCCGCGCCGCAGAGACCGCGAATAAGGCCAAGAGCGTTTTTCTTTCGACCATGAGCCATGAATTGCGCACCCCGCTCAATGCCGTGCTGGGTTTCTCCGAGTTGATGATGAGGGACCCGCAATTGTCGGGCGAGCAGCGGGGGACCCTTGAAACGATCAATCGAAGCGGCGATCATCTTCTGGCGATCATCAATGATGTATTGGAGATGTCTAAAATAGAAGCCGGCCGGACCACCTTGGCCAAAAGCAGCTTCAATCTTTATTCAATGATCGACTCAGTCGCGGACATGTTTCGCCTCCTTGCAAGCCGGAGGGGACTGAAAATTATTGTCCAGCTGGACAAAGAGGTCCCAGGCTGTATCAAAGGGGACGAGGCGAAACTGCGGCAGGTCCTGATCAATCTCCTGGGCAACGCGGTCAAATTTACCGCTGAAGGACACATTACTCTCAGGATACAGAAAGATGACGGCGCGGTGGCAAAGGGGGAGGGCCTTTATCTCGCTCTCCGGTTCGAAGTGGAAGACACCGGCCCCGGTATACCCCAAAAAGATTTACACAAGCTGTTTGACGCCTTCTGCCAGACCGAAGCCGGTCAATTCATACAGGGAGGCACTGGTCTCGGCCTGACAATTAGTCAAAAATTCGTTCAATTGATGGGCGGGGATATTACCGTTACCAGTCCGGTAAAAAACGGGCAGGGCGCCTGCTTTGCCTTCGTGGTCAAGGTGGAACCGGCAGATCAAACTGAAATAGCCGGGCTTCACCCCGTGAATCAGAAAAGGATTGCCGGTCTGGAACAGGGGCATCCGCGATATCGGATATTGCTGGTGGACGATAAAGAGTCAAACCGGCAACTCCTGATTAAGATGCTGCAGCCCCTGGGTTTCGAGATGAGGGAGGCGGTCAACGGCAGGGAGGCCATGGATATCTGGCGGACGTTCAAACCGCGCCTGATCTGGATGGACCTGCGGATGCCGGTGATGGACGGCTATGAAGCTGCCAGACAGATTCGGGCAACAGAGGCCGACCATGTATTAAACGCAAACTCTTCAGAGGGCACAGGCGGACCTGTTCAACGGACGGTTATAATCGCCATTTCAGCTTCAGCACTTGATATACAGAGCACAGAAGACCTCCCCCGGGAATTTGATGACTTTCTCAGAAAACCTTTCAGGGAGGCTGAACTTTTCAGGTTGATGCAGAAACATCTTGACCTTCGGTTTACCTACGACGAGGCGGTTTCATATAACGCTGAAGATACCATTGACATTCCAGCCGGTTTGCGTAAGCTTCCTTCTGGTCTTCTCCTGCGGTTACGTGACGCTGTTGAAGTAAGTGATACGGAAGAGATGGCGGCTGTACTCGACGAAGTTGCCGGCTACGATTCAGGCCTTGCCCATATAATGCGACGCAAGGCAAATAACTTCGAGTTTGACCTGATCCTGGCCCTGATTTCATCGGCAGAGTAAAGCAAGTAATGTGGCTGATAATCTTGCTCCTGACATTGCTCCTGCCTTCCGGAAAAGTGCGGGACGTTGCCAACTTAAACAACTTAATTCGTGCCGGTAATCGATAATTCCAACCAGCGGGCGGTCAAGCCGCTTACCTGCGCGTTGGCCCACAAGGAGTTGATATTATGCAAATCGTAAATTTACCGATGCTCTTCCCATACTGTTTTTGGACAATTGCGGTCATCTGGAGTTCATTTCAGGGCTATACGGGCTATTGGTATGGACTCTATATCTTAATATCTCTTGACGATAATATCCAGTTGAGATAATATATACCAATGATCAAATCCTTCAAAAGCAAGGAGACGGAAAAATTATTTCAGGGCCGGTTCTCCTCGAAATTGCCGCAGGCAATTCAACGCTCTGCCGCAATAAAACTTGAAGTGCTTAACGCCGCAACCCTCCTTGAAACACTGCGAGTTCCGCCGTCCAATTATCTGGAGGAGTTGCAAGGAGACAGAAAGGGGCAGCACAGCATTCGCATCAATAAACAGTGGAGAATTTGTTTTATATGGAAAGGCAACGATGCCATTGATGTTGAAATCGTCGATTACCATTAGAGAGGTGATAGTAAATGAAAAAGCGTGATTTTTCTCCAATTCATCCTGGGGAAATTCTGGTTACGGAGTTTCTGGAACCCTTGGGAATCAGTCAGTACAGGCTTGCTAAAGACATAGGTGTTACACCGCGCCGAATTAATGAAATAGTGCATGGTCGTCGCGCAATTTCCGCTGATACTGCGTTGCGCCTCGGCCAATTTTTCGGTATGGAAGCACAGTTTTGGATGAACCTGCAGTCACGGTATGATATGGAAGTCACCAGTGATCAACTTCAAGAAAAAATCAAAAAAGAAGTTCGTCCGTTCACACGCGCGGCATGAGTGTCGATCACGGATTCCAACCAGCGGCTCGACCCGTCAAGCGGGTCAGCCGCGTGTTAGAGCGGTTACAAAAGAAAGGAGCAGAACATGGCTAGATGCACAGCACCAGTATACGGCCATCGCATGGCGAGCGGCGCAGCCAACTGCCCTGCATGCGGTGGACGTTATGGAAGAAGCTATGGGGGGGACAGCAGCTACGGGTCGTACTCACCTTCGTCTTACTCCCCGTCGCGAAGCATTGGGGGCAGCGGGAGTAGCGGCGGGTCAAACCGCAGCACAAAGCCGCGCTGGTCGGGAGCCGGCTCGTCCGTGTGGTATACGCCCGAAGAAGTGCGAGCACTCACACCAGTCCGCAACAGCGTTGAGGTCCTGGCAAAGCAGCCTGACCTTCGGGATGTCTTCCTCTGCCACGCTTGGGACGACCGGCAGGGGGCAGCAAAGCAGCTGCACGATCTGCTTGAGTCACGTGGTGTCTCGGTCTGGTTCAGCGAGAAGGATGTTGGCCTCGGCGTGCCGTTGCTCCGCGCCATCGACAAGGGCCTAGCGAACTCGCGAGTAGGGATCGTGCTGGTGACCCCTGCGTTACTGCGCCGCCTTCCAGCAGAGGGCATCGCCGACAAAGAGCTGTCGGCACTCCTCGCGCGTGAGCGGCTCGTCCCAGTCTTGCACAGGACGACGTATGAAGCTCTCCGCGAAGTAAGCCCCCTTCTGGCCTCGCGAAGCGGCCTGAGCACTGTAGAAGAGCCAATGGCAGACGTCGCGGCCAAACTCGCAGAGCTGGTTGCGCTCTAAAGGCGAAAAAGGGGACAGGCTGGAATGGGAAGAGGGAAAATTGGAGCAGGTCTTTACTGTTAGTGTTAGAGTATAAGCCGATAGTGCTATTGTAAACTATACGCTATTTGGGTACAATATAGCATGATTTTTATCGAAACTATAATATTCACTCGTCTGCTTTCGGATTATCTTTCGGATGAAGAGTACAAGGATTTTCAAACGTATCTTGTGACCAATCCCAAAGCAGGAGATGTCATTCAGAGGACGGGCGGATTAAGAAAGGTGCGATGGAAATCCAATGGCAAGGGTAAAAGGGCAGGAGTCAGAATCGTTTATTATTTCCATTGCTCAGCAGACCGAATCTACCTGCTGACCCTATATGCCAAAAACGAGGTAACAGATTTGACTTCAGAGGAATGCAAAGCCCTTAAGAAATTAGTGGAGGAGTGGAACTTATGAAAAAAAGGAATTTATTTCTGGAATTGACTCAGGGCATAGAGGAGATAAAGAAACACGACAAGGGCCGAATCACCCTCCGCGAATACAAGATCGAAAGCCAATTCAGCCCATCTGTGAGTCCGACAATGATACGGGAAGTGCGTGATAGGCTAAATCTTTCGCGTGCTGTTTTTGCCCATCAGCTTTGCGTATCTCCGCGTACCCTTGAAAAATGGGAGCAGGGCATTTCAAAGCCGAATGTGCAGGCGGCGACGTTGATTCTCCTTGTGAGAAAATACCCCGATACCATTGAGCGGCTGAAGGCGCTTTCATCAATGGGAAAGCGCAACTCAAAAAAAGCCATTGCTGCATAAGGCCGTCAAGAGGGAGCGTTTAGCAGGGTGCTGAAAAACTACCGAATGTAATTGCCGAGAGGGGCAAACGGTACAGGCTGCTTTTTGGATGATTTCGATGAATGGCACAGGAAAATAGGAATGCGTACATGGAGGCCTGGGAAAGTAGCCTGTTCCCTTTTTCCGTCCCCAACACATGGTTAAACATTAACGCAGGAGTGATAAACAGCATCAGTAAAGATATGCAACAGAGTCGAATAAAACCGGCAATAACGGAGGGCGCATGGAAATTTTCTCGCATTTGATCGGGGTGTTCTCAATCGGGGGAGCAATCGCACTAATGCTCACCGCAATATTGGTATATCAGTCGGTTGTCATTGTCGGCGGTAAAGAGATTGCGCTTATTGAACGGAGATGGTTCGGCAAAAAAATGCCTCAGGGCAGGGTTGTTGCCATGAACAATGAAGTCGGCATCCAGGCAAGGACGCTTGGCCCGGGAATGCATTTTCTCATCCCGTTTATATATACGGCAAGAAAAAGCGAGTTTACGGAGATTATGGACGGCAAGATCGGACTTATCGAATCGGTCGACGGCAGCCCCATCCCGCCCGGTAAAATATTCGCAAAAGTGATACAGGGTCATAATGCCTTTCAGGATGGAGAGGCTTTCCTGCAAAACGGGGGACAGAAGGGACCGCAGATCGATATCCTTCCCCCCGGTAAATACAGAATAAACCCGTATCTCTTCAAGATATCGATCGCCGACGCGGTTGTTATCGGCAAGGGCCAGGTGGGAGTTGTAACATCGCAGGACGGCAACCCTATAGCTCCCGGAAGATTATTGGCGGCCAGCGTGCCTGATCATCATAACTTTGAAGATGGTGAAAAGTTTCTTGCGAATGGAGGACAAAAAGGTCCCCAGATCGATATCCTGCTTCCCGGAACATATCGAATCAACCTCAATTTATTCCAGGTGGCAACCGCGCCGGCAGCGGTAGTTGAGTCTGCCAAAGTAGGTCTGGTTACCGCCAAGGACGGCGATCCGCTCCCTGAAAAAGAATATGTTGCCCAGGCTGTGACAGGTCACGCTGATTTTCAGGATGCCAATGCCTTTCTCAAAGGCGGCGGGGAACGCGGACCGCAGCTCGATGTGCTTAAGCCCGGCACCTACTATATAAACCCGTTGATGTTTGATGTTGCCTTTGACGATGTCGCAATTGTCGAACGCGGACAGGTTGCGGTCGTTGTTTCAAACGTGGGCGAAGAGCCGACGTCTGAAATGAAAAAAAGGCTCGGTTCGAGCCAGATGGGTGCAACAGAAGAAGAAGGCAAAGAGAAATACGTGGTCCCCAATGGATTTCGCGGCATTCAGGAAGAAGTGGCGGGCCCGGGCAAATACTATCTTAACAGGCTGGCCTTTATGCCTTATATCATCGACACGACAAACATCACAATAGACTGGGACGATTCAAAAGAGACAAAGTTTAATGCCTTAAATGTGGTCTCAAAGGACGGCTTCAGTATAGGGGTTTCGGTCAAAGTCGTTGTCCGCGTAAGACCGGACCAGGCGCCCTACATGGTATCGAAGGTCGGGTCGATAGACAACCTTATTCTTCACGTTATTCACCCCATGATCGATTCCAGCTTCAGGAACCAGGCCTCTACGACTTCTGCCATGAACTTCATGCAGGACAGGCAGGAAGAGCAGACAAAGGCTGAAACCAGGGCGAGAATGGAACTCGAAAAGTATCATGTCGAGTGTGTCTCCGTTCTTATCTGCCAGATTATGCTGCCCCAGGAGTTGATGGATACCCAGACGAAGAAGATTATCGCACAGCAGCAGACCACCCAGTTCCAGGAAGAACAGAAGGCACAGGTAACGAGAATCGAGATGGAAAAGACAAAGGCGACGGCAGACCAGCAGCCGGAGCTCGTTCGGGCCGAGATAGCCGTTAAAGTCGCCGACCAGAAGAAAAGAGAAACAGTAACACTCGCCGAAGGTAATGCCGAGAGCGCAAGGCTGAAGGGCGAAGGTGATGCCAGGGCGATAGAGTCGATCGGCACAGCTACAGCGGAAGCCTACGAAAAACAGAAGACAGCCATCGGGCCGCAGGCTATCATGGCTATCGAACTCGCAAAACATATCGCCGCAGGCAAGATCAAAATTATGCCTGACATCCTTACTATCGGCAGCGGAGGAGCGGCTGAAGGGCTTGCGACAGTGCTTACGCAGGCTATTGCGCTCAGCGGCATGAAGATCGATCCGGAGGCCAAAACAGGTGTGAAGAAAACCACTGATTCGTAAGTTTGCTTCGGATGGTTTAAAAGAAATTCAAAATGAAGGAACCGGCTTGAAGGATCAGTGGTTGCCCTTGTCCCGACAACGTCCCTGAAATGTCTTACGGTCCTTGTCTTAGTACCCTCCTCCTCATCGCTTCGGGGATAGCAGCCCTATATACTTCCTGTTGCGAGATAGATAGTCGGATAGTGTGTCCGCCCAAATTTCCTGCCCACGGTAATTAAGATGCATGTTGTCGGTAAAGTAAACTTCGCGGTCGTTTTTCAAGGCAACCGCCAATTCATTATCCGGACAATGAAAGAGAACGCCTCTTTTTTGGCAGAAGTCTCTCAACCTCTTGATAGGCGCCCTTGAAAGAGGGGGGTTGCCGTTGATCGACACAAGTTGCGCTTTTAGCGGTACGGTTACTATTACAAGAGGCACTTTTTCTCCTTCAAGGAGCCGGATTATTTTATCCAGAACGGAAAAAGAAAACTCTATCTCCTGCTGTATCTGCGCTGACTCATATTGAAAGCACCAAAGATGTATCTTGCGCAGATCAATAGTGCCGACCCTGCTGATTTCTGCGGCATGATCTTCCTGATACCGGGCCTTGTAAATAGCATAGATTCTTTGCGGACTCATAAGTTTATAGCAGACAAACCTGACAAAGAACGACTTCGAATTGCCTCATCAAAAATCTATATAAAATTGAATCGTTGCCTCAAATAAGAAATCTACACGAAAAAAACGGACAATTGTCTTCTGTGGAAAGAGAGACAGGAGGCAGAAATGAGGTTGACG
>Ga0334722_10006336_pt1 | contig 11754 bp, 10 predicted proteins | sample C3_bottom_MG_FD_207210 | JGI IMG/M metagenome (GOLD analysis project Ga0334722, IMG submission 207210) | Sediment microbial communities from Yellowstone Lake, YNP, Wyoming, USA - C3_bottom | ecosystem: Environmental > Aquatic > Freshwater > Lake > Sediment | place: USA: Wyoming | collected...
GCCGGATGAGGTGCACCTGGTGGTTTCCATGACGACCAAATACATCGATGTGCTGTCCATAGTCGCGAAGTTCGGCGTCGTTCCGACGAGCCGGGTGATCCTGACCAAGTTTGATGAGACCCGCACCTACGGCCTGGCGCTGAATCTTTCCGTCAATTTCGGAATGGACATCGCCTACATGACCGCCGGACAGAGCGTCCCCGACGACCTGGAGGCGGCCGATCCGGTGAGGATCGCGAAGCTGGTGGTGGGCGGGGCCACGGCCGACCGGCCCGGGGGGGTGTCGTGATAGACGGGCAGGACCAGGCCGCCCGCCTGCGCCGCCTGGTCGCCGAGGTCCGGGGGGGCAAAACCGGGGCCCGCGTAACCTCCGCCCTGGTCCCCACCAGGGTCGTGGCGGTCACTTCGGGAAAGGGCGGGGTGGGCAAGACCAGCATTTCGATCAACCTGGCCCTGGCCCTGGCCCAGCGCAAGCTGAAAGTCGCCATCCTGGACGCGGACCTGGGTCTGGCGAATGTCGATATCGCCATGGGCATCATGCCGAAATACAACCTGGCGCATGTCATGCGGGGCGAAAAGACCCTGGAGGAGATCATCGTTGAGGGCCCCCTCGGGGTCTCCGTCATCGCCAGCGGGTCGGGGGTTTCCGACCTGGCGAACCTGACTGACGAAAAGAGGGAGGCCATGCTGGGCGCGCTGGCTTCGCTCAAAAGGCAGTTCGACTTCCTGATAATCGACACCTCCGCCGGATTGGGAAGGAATGTGCTCGGTTTCGTCCTGGCGGCCGACGAAATCCTGGTGGTGACGACCCCGGAACCGACCGCCTTTATTGACGGGTACAGCATGATCAAGGTCGTCCTGCAGGCGAACCGCGATGCCAAGGTGAAGCTGGTCATCAACCAGGTCCGCGACGCTACCGAGGCGCGCGAGGTGGCCGACCGGCTGGTCCTGCTGGCGAACCGCTTCCTGGGCGCGGTGGTCACCCCGGAGTCGTTTGTGGTGCGGGACCCGGCGGTCGGCGAGGCGGTGCGGGAGCAGACCCCGCTTCTCATGCTGTATCCTAATTGCGCGGCGGCGAAATGCATCCAGGGCCTGGCCGCCAAGCTGGCGAGCGGCCGGACCGCGGGCGCGAAGTCGGACCTGCGGGGGTTCTTCTCCCGGGTCGTGGAACTGATACGGAGGCAATGACAGGTGAAAGAAGAGGACTTTCGCAGGTTGGGGGGGCTGGCTGGCGGGGCCGTATTTATCATGGCCCTGCTTTTCCTGATGTTGAAGTCCGCCCCGCTCAACGCCCTTTTGGGGGCGCTGGCGGCGGGCCTGGTGGCGGGCGTCGGAGTGTATGTGGTTGGCGCCCTGATCGTGGTCGGGATGGAGCCGGCTGTCCCGCCTCCGCCCCCGGTGGAGGCGTCCAAGCCCGCCCAGCCGGATGAGACCAAGCTGTTTTCCGCCAAGGATATTCCTGACGGGGTGGGGCTGGACCAGACGGTCCGGATCGAGCCTGGGACGCTGGACTACATTCTTCCCGAGATATCCCCGGAGCAGGTCCTCAAGGACCGTGAGGGGCTCGATATTGGTGCAATGGAGGAGGGTATTGAAGCTTCCAGGAAGGCGCGGGAGACTATAGAGAAGGAAGACGCACAGGGGGGAATCCAGAAGTAATGGGCGTACCGCCGGTCGAAGAAGAGCAGGAACAGCTTATAGGAGATGAAGCCGAGGTCCGGGACCTCGATGGGTATGCCTATGCCTTCACCGATTCCAAGAAGGGGCCGTGCCTGGTGGTCATGGGGTCCCAGGGGGAAGGCATCCCGGTGGAATACGATCTGGTCGAGCGCGAACTCAAGCGCATGAATTTCGAGGGCGTGGTCTGGGACCGGGTGAAAAAGGCGGTTACGGAAGCCACCGGAAAGGGCATCCGCCTTACGGGCGAGGAGGAGTCCGCCGAGGACAAACCGGTAAATCCGGAGGATGCTCCCCTGATCGTCGACAAGAGCCAGTTCGTCTTCCTGACGATTCCCGATGACGCGGTATCCGCCAAGCTGACCATCGTCCCCCCCGAGGACAAGCGCATTGAGCTGACCATGGAGGATGTGCAGAAGGTCATCTCGGATGCGGGAATAACCTTCGGCCTGGACGAGGAGAAGATGGCCGAGGTGGAGGATGTCATCCTGCAAATCCAGTCGGGCGATTGGATCGACCCCGTGGAGATTGAGATAGCGCACGGAATAGAGCCCCAGCACGGGCAGGATGCCCAGTACGAGTTCTTTATCGACCACCAGAAAACCGATGAAAAATCCAAGCCGGGCATGACCGAGGACGGGCGGGTCGATTATTTCGCCGTCCAGGAAGTGTCCTCGACCAAGCGCGGCCAGATGGTGGCGCGCCGTTTCCCGCCGACCCTGGGGGTCGCGGGAAAATCGGTCAAGGGCGAGGAGATTCCCGCGCGGGACGGAACTGCCGGGGAGTGGAAGACCGGCCGGGGCATCGAGCATGCCCTCGGAAACGAGAACATCCTGGTGGCATCGGTCGACGGGCAGGTCAAGACGGACAACAACCTTCTGGAAGTTCTCGCCCTTTACGAGATACCGGGCGATGTCGACCTGTCCACCGGATCGATCGATTTCATCGGGGCGGTCATCGTGCACGGGAATGTCCAGCCGGGATTCAAGATAAAAGCGGGCGAGGATGTCCTTATCGAGGGCGTCGTTGACGACGCGGAAATCCAGACCCCCGGCAAGGTGACGGTGAAGGGCGGAGTGCTGGGGCAGGGCGGTAAGGCCAAGATAGTCGCGGGCGGCGACATCGCCGGGATGTATTTCCAGAACGCCGTGCTGGAAACCAAGGCCACGCTCACTTCCATGCAGTATGTGCGCGACTGCAAGGTCACCGCCAACATGGTGAAGGCGATGGGCAAGCGCGGCCAGCTGGTCGGGGGCGAGATAGCGGCTGAGACGGACATCAGCGCCCAGTCCATCGGCTCCTCCCAGACCGGTTCGCACACCACCCTCATCGTCGGCGAGTCGGCGGCCAAGCGGAGCGAGATGGCCGCGCTGACCGAAGAGGTCAAGAAGATGGAGGAGGAGCTGGACAAGACGAAGAAGGGCCTGCAGGTGCTCAAGCTGCAGCAGGACAAGGGCGAGCTCACGGTGGAAAGGAAGACCATGATGAACAACCTCACTCGGGCGAACTTCAAGCTGTTGAACGACATCAAGGCTCCGCAGGAAAAACTGCACCACATGATCGCCGAGGAAGAGGAGGCCCGCAAGACCCGCCAGGCGAAGATTTCCGTGCTGGGCACGCTTTATCCCGGGGTCAAGGTCAAGATCCGGAATGCGCAGAAGACCATCAACGAGGAACTGCGTTACTGCACGCTTATGGAGAAGGGCGCTGACATAAAGGTCGGCCCCTACAAGTAACCCATGAGACCCGTGGATTTACAGCCGGCGGTCGTTCAGGCGCCCAGCGCCGAGCGCGCCCAGCAACTCCAGCAAAGCCAGCCCCAGGTAAGCCAGCAGGCTTTTGCCAGCCAGATGGAAAGGCTGGCCGAGGACCGGGCTCACCAGGTCCGTGAATCGGGCGAGGGGCATGAGGCCCGTCCGCCCGAAGACCTGACCGAGGAAAAGCGGGGAAAGCCCCGCCAGCGCAACCGCCGCCGTCCGGCTGTTTCGGCGCCGGAAACCGCCCCCCGGGCGGAAAAGACCGGGGATGTTCCGCCTCCTCCTCCGGGCCCGCATGTGGATGTGCGGGTTTAGCCCTGGATTATTCATGAGCCGCTGCGCGTCTCACGAACAATCCGCCCCATGGGGCTTCGACTCGGCCCCTTATGGGGCCTCGCTCAGGGTTCGGGCGGGATTATGACCGCGCTGGGTGTAGTCCAGATATTCGTCGATATCGCCTTCCTCTTCCTCATCCTCCTGCTCCTGCTGGGCCGGAGCTGGAAAAGAGGGGGCGCGAACACGACCGCGGAGGAGCAGGAAGCCTACCGAGACATGATTTCCACCCTGACTGTTCTCATCAAGGAGATGAAGCATTCCGCCGGGGAAATGCAGGAGAGGCTGGGCGCCAAGCAGGTGGAGCTGTCCCAGGCCATTTCCGCGGCGGATGAACGCCTGAGGAAACTTACGGGGATGCCCGAGGTCAGGCTGGACCGCATGTCGCCCCCTTCCCCGATCTCACCGGTGGAATCCCTCCCGGTCCGGATGCCGCCCGTTTCCTTGTCAGCCCAAAGGGGCGAGACTTCGCCTGACGCCGCCCCGCCGTCTTTCGAGCGCCGGATCGCCCCGGACTCCACGCCCATTGGCGAGGAGCGGACGCTGGAAGAGGATGAACGCGACCGGGCCGAGAAATACCGGCAGGTGCTGGAATTCGCCGACAAGGGCTGGAGCGGAATGGACATTGCCCGGTTCCTGCAGGTTCCCAAGGGTGAAGTGGACCTGCTGATGCGGACCAAGGTCCGCAAACAGGGGGGCGCCTGATGCCGGTATTCAACACCCAGGGCCTGCCCGTCCAGCTGGTCGTCCAGCCGGACCGTAATTTTTCCAGCCTGGCGGCGGGGCTCCAGCCCGGGCAGGTTTTGCAGGGCCGGGTAAGCGAGGTCCTGGCCGACGGAAAGGCCATAGTTAATTTCCGCGGGGTGGCGGTTACGGCCGAACTCAAGGGCGTGGCGCTGGCCCGCGGGGAAGTCATCTCGGTTTCCGTGCAAAACCTGCAGGGCCAGCCGGTTCTCCGGCTCCTTCCGCAGACCCCCGCCGCCGTGGCCCCCCAGGCGGTTGCGAATGTACAGCAGTCCGCGCCAATCGATTCGGAGGTTGCCGCGGTGCTGGCCCAGCTCAACCTTCCCCGCGACAATTTCCACGCCGCGGTGGTACAGCTTCTCCAGGGATATTCGGTCCCTCCCTCGCGCGAATCGGTTGCCGCGGTCAAGGAACTGCTGGCCTCGCTTCCGGCGTTCCTGGAACAGCCGGTTCCGGCTCCCGCAGCCGCACCGGTTCTTGCACCAGCGGTCCCTCCGGGTCCGGTCGGGACAGTCCCGGCGGTTCAGACTGCGCCGGTAATCCAGTCCGCTCCGGCTGTCGCGCGCCCCCTGGCCGCCACCGCACCTGTCGCGGAACCTCCCCTGCCCCAGCCGGCGGTTAATACCGCCCTGAGCCGGGGATACAATCTGGGCCGCCTGCTGGCGGCACTTGATGGAGGGCGGCTTTCAACCCCGCCTGCGGCACCGGCATCCACCGCCATGCCCGCATCCGCGCTATCCCCGACCGCACCGGCGGTCCAGTCCGGTATTCCCGCTTCATCAGTTCTGGCCCAACCGGGCGTTCCCGTTTCATCTTCCCCGCCCCGGTCCGCCTCGCCAAAGGCGGGCGAGACTCCGTCCGCCCTAAGGGGCGAGACTTCGCCGGAGGTTTCCGCCGATGCCACCGCGGTTGCCCGGGTGCTGGCTGACGCGGCTTCCTCCAACGCCCCCCAGCCCCTGCCCGCCATCATTGAAAGCGCCATCCGGGCGATGGAGTCGACTATTCAGGGGAATACGGAGTTGTCCGCGAATGTCCAGCAGGCGCTTACCGACCTCGCGCGCGACCTGGCGGCGCTGGTGCAAACCGGCAATAACCAGCCGGTCAGTGAATTGGGTGCCGCGGCCGGAAGATTGAATGGAATTATCAGGTCCTTGCCCGGCGGAAACACTGCCCTGCCGGCGCAACCGGCGCCCGCGGCCGGGGGAGCGCCGGTGCCGGCCGGACCTGCGACGGCGGCATCCGGTCCCGTGCCCGTCCCGGTCCGGTCGGCGGCTGAACTGGCCGGCGCTTTGGCGGGTATCATCCATGAGGAAGTCGCCCAGGCGGTTCAGCCCCAGGTGACCATCGTTGCTTCGGCGGTTGTACCCGTCCCGGCATCCGCCGGAACCGGGCGGGCTCCGGTCCAGCCGGTGCGGGCCGGAAATCCGGCCCCGGTCCGGGACAGTGAAATCGGGGGAGCCCGGACCGAAACCCCGCGTTCGGCCATGCCCGCCCCGGTGTCCCTGCCGTCGGCCGTGCTGGAGGCGGACGCCCCGGTGGATGTCCCGCGCCTCATGGCCGTGATCGCCCAGACCGCTCCGGCAATTTCCATCCCGGCGGATGTCCCGGAGCCGGTCCAGGCCGGGAATACGGCAATTCAGCCGGCGCCTGTCGCGCCCACTCCGGCCCAGGTCCAGGTGCTTTCCGGCGCGGTGGTTACCGTGGCTTCCCGGGCCGAGACGCTTTCCTCCGCCCTGCTGAGCGCGGCCGGGGAGCCTCCTGCGCTTCCCCAGCCGGTTGCGCCGCCCGTACCCGATCCCCGCGTTGGATTCATCCCCCCGCTTTCGGCGCGAAATGCCGCCGGTTCATACGGCGCGACTTCGGCGGGGGGTCCGCGCCTTCCCGCCGCCGAACCGGCCCAGGCCGCATTCGTTCCCGTCCCGGCGCCCCGGGCGGATGCCGCGGGGAATATCCGGGCTCCGCAGGCAGCCCCGTCCCCAACCCCGGTCCAGGCCGGGCCGGTCCAGATGGGCCGGGATGTGGTCGAGACCGCGGTGTTCATGCACGCGTTTAACCTGCCTCCCGCGCGGGAGGTGGCCCGCGCCGCCCATGAATACCTTTTTGGCCAGGCGCACCTAACCGAATCGCTCCAGCAGTTCGAGGATGTGGCGGCGTCAGCCGGAACCCGGACATTGCCCGCCCCCGTCCGGGAGGCGGTCCAAACCGCCCTGCAGGTGGTCCGCGATGTGCGGGTCACCATGGAGGGGGACGAAATGTCCGCGTCAAAACTCCAGGGTGCGGTGGAGAAACTGGGGCTGAGCCATGAGGCCAAGCTGGCCCGTGCGGCGGGACAGGATGGCGAGCCCCGGCCCACCCAGCAGGTGGTGGCCCAGGCGGTGCACGGGGCGCAGGATTCCCTGAAGGCCGCCATAACCGGGCTGAGGGACCGGGCGGAATCCGCCCTGGCATTGGCGCAATCCGCCCCGGCCAGGGAGGCCCTCGGGGCCCTGCGCACCTCCGCCGACGACATCCTCCAGGTGGTCCAGTCCCAGCAGGTCGGTTCCGTATCCAGGTCGTCCGCGACCCAGGTTATGTATGTACAGCTCCCCATCGCGGTGGGCAACGAGATGCGCGGGGGCGAGGTCCACCTGTCCTGGAAGAAGGACGGCGAGGGCGGGAAAAACCGCCGGCGCGATCCGCGGGCCCCGGCCACGATGAACCTCAACATGGAGACCCGGGCGCTGGGGCCGGTGCGGGTCCGGATGCAGATGACGGGGCAGAACCTGTCGCTGGTTTTCCAGGTCAACGATCCCGCCATCCAGTCCTACCTCTCCGGCGAATTTCCCGGCCTGAAGGACCGCCTGTCGGGGTTCTCCCTCCGGGTGGACCGGTGCGTGGCCGAGGTTGCCCGGGATGAGGCCGGGGATGACGCGCCCCGCGCCGTCGCCCCGACCTCGACCGTGGATTTCCGGGCCTGATGGCGACCCGCCCGCGCCGGGGCCCCCGTTCCGCAGTTGCCGTAAGATACGACCTCCAGAAGGACCGCGCTCCCCGCGTCATCGGAAAGGGGAAGGGGGAGATGGCCGAACGCATCATGGCCATCGCCCGCGAGCACAAGATCCCCGTCCGGGAGGATCCCGAGCTCATCGAGGTGCTGGCCAAGCTGGATGTGCAGGAGGAGATACCGCCGGAGCTTTACCAGGTCATGGCCGAGGTGCTCACCTTCATCTACCGGGTCAACAAGAAGAAGGGGATACCGGGCCGCCAGTAAAAGGCGGTTTGACACTTTGACTCCGCGTGGTAACTTGCATAAATGACCAGCCGCGATTCCAGCCCGTTTTTTCCGCAAACCCGCACCGGGATGAAGTGCGGGCGCGTCCCCCTTTCCGCGCTGGCCAGGCGGTATGGCACCCCGCTTTTCGTCATGAGCGCACCCGCTCTGCGTGGGGCGGCCGCCGAACTGCGCAACGCCTTCGGCGGGTTCAATCCCCTGCTTTGCTACGCCATGAAGGCCAATCCGGCCCTGGCGGTGGTCCGGCTCTTCGCCCGCGAGGGGTTCGGGGCCGAGGTGGTTTCGGGCGGGGAGCTGTTTATAGCGATGCGGGCCGGCGTGTCCCCGTCAAAAATCGTCTTTTCCGGCGTGGGAAAAACGGGGGAGGAGATGGCCGCGGGCCTGCGCGCGCGCGTCCACATGTTCAATGTGGAGTCGGCCGAGGAACTGCGCACCCTGGACGGCGTCGCCCGGCGCCTGGGACACCGTGCCCCCGTGGCTATCCGCGTGAATCCCCATGTGGATGCGCACACCCACCGGTACATCACCACCGGGACCAATGAGAATAAATTCGGCGTGGACATCGGCCGCGCCCCGGCGGTGTTCGCGCTGGCGAAAAAGCTTCGGAATATAGAACTGCTGGGCATTCACACCCATATCGGCTCCCAGGTGACCGAGCCGGGTCCGTTTGTGGCGTGTGCCCGGAAGGTCAACGACCTCGTGGAGCGGTTGCAGCGCAGTGGCATCAGGCTGACGACCCGCAATATGGGAGGGGGGCTGGGTATTTCCTATGTCCCGGGCCAGCCGCGGATGGACGCTGCCGCTCTGGCCCGTTCGCTGACCCCGCTCCTGCGGTCCGGTCCGGCCAGCCTCATCATGGAGACGGGCCGGTACCTGGTCGGGGAAGCGGGAGTCCTGCTGGTCCGGGTCCTGCGGGTCAAGCACGGCGTCAGGAAATCATTCGCCGTCACCGACGGGGCCATGACCGAGCTCATCCGTCCAGCGCTCTACGAGGCGCATCACGAGATCGTTCCCGTGGCGCCCCGGCGGGGCCGATTGGTGAAGGTCGATGTGGTCGGCCCCGTGTGCGAGTCGGCCGACTTCCTCGGCCTCAACCGCCGTTTGCCCCCGCTCCGGGAGGGCGATTTACTGGCGGTAATGGGGGCGGGCGCCTACGGCTCGGCCATGGCGTCGAACTACAATTCCCGCCGGCGCCCGGCGCAGGTCCTGGTGGACGAATCAAGGGTAAGGGTCATCCGGCGGCGGGAAGTACTGGCCGACCTGGTGAGGGGGGAGTCTGCCTGAGATTGGGGAAAGTTTTAAGTGGTAAGTGGTAAGTGGTTAGTGGTCAGTTAAAGAATCCAAGTTAAAACGGTTTATTCTTCTCCCAGCTCTTCCAAATCAGCCAAGTCTTTTTTCCTCCCCGAAGCCTTCTTGTTGGCGATAAACTGCCGGCGACCAATGTAATTAACCGGAATTCCCCCGTAATCTCCCATTACCTTTTCATTGTCAGACTCCTCCCAGCTAACGCCGGAAAGCGAGGTGATAATATCCACCCGGACAGGCGGAACTCCCAGTTGGATCACCTGATCCGGCTTGGAGAAATCCCCTTTTGACAGGCCGATGTTTCCAAACCCAAATTCCCCCAGGGAAGAGATTATCCGTTCCGAGTTTTCTTTCGATGGTTTTACATAAATATCTATATCACCGGTAAACCGGGGTGCCCCATGAAAAGCCAGGGCATACCCTCCTACGATGAGGTATTCAACGCTCTGGGCGTTGAATAACGCGAGCAACTCTTTGAAGTCGGGCTGAATTTCCATGATGCCGCCTGCGCAGGATTTCCACGGTGGAGACACGCTCTTCCGGAGTACGGAGAAGCCAATATGCCAAATCGGCCTTTATCTGCCCATTTTCGCGGAGGGAATGCTTCTTTACCACCCTGGCAATCATGACAATATTATACCACCCATAAATTAACTAATTTCATTTAAATGAGCGGTCTGGATTAATCGGGGGAATGAAATCGAATATTCGTCCATTGGTTAGTCGCTGTTTGGGCGCAACCTTTTACTTCCAGGTATCATTGTTTTGGAGTTAAAATAGAAATATGGATAAGAGGGTGAATAATCGTTGCGCGGAGAAAACCTGGAAGAGCACTGTTCCGATTGCTAGGATATTTCGGATTGGGCGCATGATTGGGACACGCTACCGATCGAATAAAGTGATTCTTTACGGTTCCTGCGCAAATGGGAATCCGCATGAGGGTAGCGATATCGATTTGCTTATCGTTACATCCAGGGTACCGGGGCGCCGTTTTTGTTGGCGTGCCTCGGATGAGTGGGGGCGAAAAGCTGGCCATCCCGTCCAGATGATGTTCATGGGGCAACACGAATTTGATGAAACGCGCGATATCGTCGGCGGACTGGCCTATCCGGCAACCCATGGGGGGAGGGTTCTCTTTGAGAAGAACGCCTGAGCAGGTTGGCGACCTCGTGCGGGGCGAATCGTCCTGATTCGCCCCCGCCTCAAATGACCGGCGGGCCGGGGGAGGGCGGATGGTAAAGAAACTGGAGGAAGCGGCCCCGCTTGCGGTCCCCGGATCCGGTTCCCTGAGCGCCGGGTGGCTGGCGGCCTGGGGAATCCTCTGCGGCTGGCTGGCCATCCGTTTCCTGGCCCTCTCCGGCGGGATCGAGTTCCTGCCCCCCGTCCAGGTCGAGGGGATCCGGAACTACTGCGCCAAGCTTGGATATCCCAAGCAGAGGGATTATTTCTGGTACTTGGCCGTCCTTATTTCCGCCTGGGGCGGGGCGGGATTGGCCGTGGGAACCCGCCAGCTCCTGCGCTGGTCGGGATGGAGGGGAGTGGTGCCGGGGTGGACCGCTCCCGCCGGCCTGGCGTGCCTGGCGGGGGCATTCCTCCTCTGCCTGCCCTCCGCCAATGAAGTCCCCAACATTCCGCTGTTTCTGGCGGCGGCGGGATTCTTCCTGCCCTGGCTGGACCGGCGCTGGATGGGGGAGATGCCGGCTCCGGCCGCCGAGGCGCCGTACACCCCCGGAAGCAAGCGCGTCATCCGGTGGGCCCTGACCGCGGTTCCGCTGGTATTGCTGGTCGTGTACGACCCCGGGATGCTCTGGCGCAACATCGACGGCATGCACGAGGGGGCGCACCTGTTGTATGTCCAGTCCGCCCTCGCGGGCGACACCCCGGGGCTGGTTGTCCGCACCGAGTACGCCCCGCTCTACATCCATTCGATGTCGGCCTGGATGCGCCTGTTCGGCCCGACCCTGTCCACGGAGCGGTGGTATTTCCAGGCGGTGCAGATGCTGGGAACCTTCATCCATATTTTCGCGCTGTGCTGGATCCTCCGGACCCGGATCGGCGCCTTCGCGGGCTTCTGGGGAATGCTCCTCCTGACCATCGCTCCCTACACGCTGTACGGCGCGACGAATTCGTTCCGCACCACCCTGCCCCTGGTGGCGCTCATCGCCTGCTGGCGCGGTCTGGAGGGCGGGCGCCCCCGGGTCCTGGCGTTTGCCGGAAGCGTGCTCGGAGTGGCCGCGCTGTACAGCCAGGAATACGCGGTTACCTCCCTCCTGGCCTGCCTCACCATGTTTGGCGCGGTGGCGGTCCGGGACGGCTGGCGCTGGGCGGTCCGGCCCGGCCTGGCGTGGGCCGGCTCCGCCCTGGCCGCCTTTGTCGTCGTGATGTTCGTCATTTTCGGGGTCCGGGCGGGGAAGGCGCTGGAGCTCATGTTTACGGGCGGGTATGCCGCCTCCCGGCTCTACGGCCACGGGGCCCGGCCGTTCCTCCAGGTTCCCTGGATCGGCGATTTCGCCACCTTATGGAAGGTGCATTGGCAGTTTTTCGAGAATGTGGTCCTCTGGTGGCCCGCATTTTTGGCGGGCGGGGTCGGGGCCTGGCTGGTGGCCTCGGGCAATCGGGCGCTCTCTGGCCGCCGCCTACTGGCGCTGGCCCTGGTCGTGGGGGGGC
>Ga0334722_10006338_pt1 | contig 11752 bp, 10 predicted proteins | sample C3_bottom_MG_FD_207210 | JGI IMG/M metagenome (GOLD analysis project Ga0334722, IMG submission 207210) | Sediment microbial communities from Yellowstone Lake, YNP, Wyoming, USA - C3_bottom | ecosystem: Environmental > Aquatic > Freshwater > Lake > Sediment | place: USA: Wyoming | collected...
CCGAGCCATTTCAAAATCAAGTTCCACCCCGGTGATTGCAATCAAAATGTCTTTCATGCTACTATCCCTCCGTTGAAGAATGATCTTCTTTCTCTCAAAAAAGCAGAGCAAGGTCTTTTACGCAACAATATTCCATAGCCAAGGCATCCCATGAGACTGCGGACCATCATCTTTATCATCCTCCTTGCCCTTGGCATCCTGCCCATCCTCACCCTGGTCGGGGTCAATCTCAGATCGCACATCAACCAGCATGAGACGGTGGAGAAAAAACGGACCGCTGCCGGAGCAGAAAGCAGCTTTGTTTCCCTCAACGCCAGGGTGAAATGCATCCGCAAAAGCCTCCTCCAGGCGGCCGCCACCCCCATGACTGCGGGGCTTACCCCCTCGACCCTCAACCCTGCCGAACGCCAACGATTGGCAGACCTGCTCATCGGCCAGATGAACACGGAGAAGGTGATCCTCGGGGTTCGCCTGCTTGACGCCTCCGGCAACCAGCTGGTCCATCTCCGCCGAAACACCGATTCTCTGGAAATTGCCCCGAACGAACCGGCTGATGCGATGCCCGCCCCGCTGTTCCAGAAAGGCATGGCCCTCTTAGCGTCCGAGGTCGACACCCTCCTGACCAGAAACCCGGCCGATCCCGCCGCCTCCAACCACCTGAGTCTTACAACCCCGATCCTCGGCACAGATGGTGCCGCAGCGGGCGTGGTCATCATGGACATCGCCCCGGACCTGTTCCTCGATTCCCACGAAAATGCCTGCTGGGCAACACCTGCGGGCGCGATTGTCCATGCCCCCACGACCTTTCCCGAAATGGACACCGCGCACCCCATCGTCTCCGGAGCCAATATTCTGGCCATTTTCCCCGGTCTTGCACCCCGCATGGCGGAGAACCGCCCTTTTGCCTGGGAAGGCGAATCCGGGCACAGCCTGATCTGGCTGCCGCTCATCTTCAACGAAAAGCTTCCTCCTGCCCTGTGGCTCGGCTCCCCCGTGGACCGCAGCGCAGCCAGGGAGTGGAAGCTTTCCCTGATCTACAACATCGTCTGGATCGTGATCAGCATCGGCGTCATCGTCGCGCTCATCGCCAACGCCATCGCCAAAAAGATCGACCGGATCAAGGATACGATCCTCACCGGCTTGGACTCCATCCTGAACAAGGGGGAGGAGAACGTGCAATTCAGTTGGACCGGCCCGAGAGAGGTGGTCAACCTGGCCGAGGAGCTCACCGCCCTGGCCCACCATTATGCGATCACCAGAACCCGGCAGCAGGAGGCGGAGGCCGACCTGCGCCAGAGCGAGGACAAGTTCAGAAACCTCACCGCCTCCGCCCAGGACGCCATTGCCATGATGGACCACCACGGCAATATCTCCTACTGGAACGAGGCCGCCGCCGAGATCTTCGGCTTTAGCGCCGCCGAGGCCCTGGGCAACCCGATCCACACCCTGATCTCCCCGCGGCTTTCCGAAACCGGTCAGCGGGGGGCAATGGAAGAAAAACCGGTGAGCGACGGACCCATCCGCGAAACCATTGAGCTGATCACCCGACGCAAGGACGGCACGGAACTGCCCATCGAGCTTTCGCTGTCCGAGGCCCGGATCAAGGATAAGTGGAATTCCATCTGGATCATCCGGGACATCACCGAGCGCAGGCGGGCCGAGGACGAAACCCGGCTCCAGCAGCAGCAGCTGGTTCAGGCTGACAAGATGATCTCCCTTGGCGTGCTCATCTCCGGAGTAGCCCATGAGATCAACAACCCCAACAGCATCGCCATGCTGAACACCTCCATGCTCTTCAAGGCCTGGGAAAGCGCCAAACCGATCCTCGACGAATACTCCCGCGAGCATGGCGACTTTCTCGTTGCCGGGCTGCAATACAGCGAGATGTGCGAGCAGATTCCCCGCCTTTTTCTGGAGCTGGAAGAAAGCGCCCGGCGGATCAAGAACATCGTCCACGACCTCAAGGATTACGCCCGCCAGGATACCACCCGCCACATGGAGCCGGTGGATCTCAACGAGATCGCCCAGGCGGCAGTGCGCCTCAACCACAACAAGATCAAAAACGCCACCCGCAATTTCAGCACCGATCTGGCCCCGAACCTGCCGCCCATCCGGGGCAACCGACAACGGCTGGAGCAGGTGCTGATCAACCTGATCCAAAACAGCTGCGAAGCCCTTGCCAACCAGGAAGCGGCCATATCCATCGCCTCGCGCTATGATGCGGACAGCGATGAGGTGGAGGTTTCTGTCCACGACCAAGGCACCGGAATTACCGAAGAGATCATCAACCAAATCACCGACCCGTTTTTCACCACCAAACGGTCTTACGGCGGCACCGGCTTAGGCCTCTCGGTTTCCGCAGGCATCATCAAGGAACACCAGGGCAGGCTGCGGTTTAGCTCGTCCCCGGAGGCAGGTACCACTGCGACCATCTCCTTTCCGGTCTGGCGGGAAGAGACGGATGACAAAACGACGCAAGCCGGGTAGGCTAAGCACCGACATCGGCCCGGACTTTCAAGAAGGATTACTCAAATGGACAAGCAGCTTTCCCCATTCCGCCCCATCCTGCTGGTTGACGATGAAGAGGCGTGGCTGCACAGCTTCAGCCTGACCCTGCGCTCCGTGGGACTCAGCAATATCCACTGCTGCGCCGACAGCCGCAAGGTCATGGAGATCCTGGCCAGCGAGGAGGTGGGCGTGATCGTTCTTGATCTCACCATGCCCCACCTCTCCGGGGAAGAGCTGTTGCCGCAGATCGTGCGCGAACACCCGCAGATCCCGGTGATCATCATCACCGGCCTCGACCTGGTTGACACCGCAGTACGCTGCATGAAGTTGGGTGCCTTTGACTACTACACCAAGGTCAGCGAGGAGACCCGCCTCATCGCCGGGGTGCAGCGGGCTGTGGATATCAGCCGGTTGCGCCAGGAGAACGACCTGCTCAAGGAGCATTTCCTCAAAGACACCCTGGATCACCCCGAGGCCTTCAGCCGGATCGCCACCCATAACAAGGGGATGCGCTCCATCTTCCAATACGTGGAATCCATCGCCAACACCAGCGAGCCGGTGCTGATCTCCGGGGAAACCGGGGTGGGCAAGGAACTCATCGCCCAGGCCCTGCATGTGTTGAGCAACCGCAAGGGCGAATTTGTCCCGCTCAATGTGGCGGGCCTTGACGACACCATGTTCGCCGACACCCTGTTCGGCCACAAGAAGGGGGCCTTCACCGGAGCCGAGCAGACCCGACGCGGCCTCATCGAACAGGCCGCTGGGGGCACCCTGTTTCTCGATGAAATCGGCGATCTCTCCCAGCTTTCCCAAACCAAGCTGTTGCGCCTCCTCCAGGAACGGGAGTACCTCCCCCTGGGCTCGGACATCCCCAAGCGCACCGATTGCCGGATGATCTTCGCCACCCACCAGAACCTCCAGGAGATGCAGGAAACAGGCGGGTTCCGCAAGGATCTCTACTATCGGCTCCATGCCCACCGCATCCATATCCCTCCCTTAAGGGAAAGGCTCAACGACCTGCCCCTGCTGGTCGATCATTTTTTCGCCGAGGCCGCTACCAAGCTCAACAAGAAAAAGCCAGCCTACCCCAAGGAGCTGATCTCCCTTTTGGGCACCTATGATTTTCCCGGCAATGTCCGGGAGCTCAAGAACATGGCCTTTGACGCCGTGAGCACCCACAAGAACCGCACCCTGTCCATGGATTCCTTCAAGGAGTATCTCCGGCTCAGACGGCCCAATCTGGAAGAAGAGGTCAAAAGGCATCCGGAGACCAAAACCCCGTTCGCCGATCTTCTTAAGCTCCCCTCCATCCGCGAAGCTGGCTACCTCCTGGTGCTGGAGGCCCTGAACCGAGCCAAGGGCAACCAAGCCATTGCCGCAGAGATGCTCGGCATCACCCGCCAGGCCCTCAACTGGCGGCTCAAGCAGGCAGATCGGGAGGAATGAAGCTATCGGCCCTAAGCTTTAAGCCTTCAGCCGCAAACTTCCTTGCACCCCTTACCCAAAGACCTCTCCTCCTCCTCACACAACATCCTGCAATATTTCAGCAAGATACCCATCACTCCCCGCCCTTGGCATCCATTTTGCTTTACTTAGGGTGCGTGATTTACAGCGCCATTTTTCAGCAAAATACCTTTACACCGAAGAGCCCATGGCCAGCCAACACATCCTTCTCGCAGAAAGCAGACCCAACCTGCAACACAGCCTCGGACTCATGCTCAAACAGGCGGATTACAGGGTAAGCCTTGCCGAGACCACAGGAGAGGCTCTTATCCTGGCCAAGGCTCTGGCGAACACCCCGGAAGCAGTTGGCCTACTGATCGCCGATCTGGATTCGGCCTCGCTGGAAACGTGCCGCACCTTCATGCACACTCTGTCTGCCAGTGGCCTTGCCATTCCCTACTTAATCCTTGCAGAAGAGATTCACGATCAAACAATGGATGCCTTAAGAAAACACGGTTGCCTGGCCTACATAGCCAAACCCTTCGAGCCGGAAACCCTGCTTCGGAGCGTGGATAAGGCTTTCACCCTATCATCACCACAAAACGGACCCCAACCAGGAAGAACATCAGAAAAAAACACCAACCCAGAACACCCCATGAATCAACCCGTATAATCATCATTTTTTCAAGGAGAACGATCATGCAGAACAAGCAATTGCGCAATTGGATTCCCTTCCTGCTGCTTACCGGACTTCTGGTAGGCGGCCCTGCCCTCTCCGGTTCGCCTGCCCTTGCCGCAGACCCTGCCCCGCAGGCCGCCCAGAGCGCCAACTCCTTTGCCGGCAAGGTCACCGGTAAATCCAACAAGGCCAAGACCATCTCCATCGAGGTGAACGGCAAGAACGAATTTGTCAAATTTGACGACAAAACCGTGGGTGTGGACCACGCCGTCGAGGGCGAAGCCTCGATCATCCAGTTTGAGATGCGCGGCGGCGACAGGTTCGCCACCGACATCAAGCCCAAGCTGGTCACCCTGCCGGAAGGCGTCAAGGAAATCAAGACCGATGAACTGGCCAAGCTCATCGCCATGGGTCCGGACGAGGGCAAATACGTGCTGATCGACTCCAGACCAGCGGCGCGCTACCATGAGGGGCACATCCCCACCGCCATCTCCATCCCCGAAACCGTGTTGAAGGATACCGACGCAGCCTTCCTGCCCGGCGACGCAAAGCTCAACAACACCCAGCTCATCTTCTACTGCGGCGGCCCCACCTGCGGCATGAGCCCCAACTCGGCTGCCATGGCTAAAAAAATGGGCTACACCAACCTGCATGTCATGGTTCAAGGCATCCCAGGCTGGAAGAAGGCGGGCAAGAGTGTGACCGCCTCGGAAAAATTTGTCAAAACCGACAACATCGTTTTGGTTGATCTACGCTCCAAGGAAGAGTACGAGGCAGGCCACATCCCCAGGGCACACAGCATTCCCATGGCCTCGCTGGCCGCTAAAGAAGATGGCTTTCCGATCAAGGCCCCGACCGTGGTCTATGCCAACTCCTTTGTCGAGGCCCAGAAGGGCTATAACATGATCAAGAAATGGGGCGTCAAGACGATCTCCATCTGGCCGGGCGGGGAAAAATCCTGGGCAGCCAATGGCAACAAGCTGGCCAAGGGTCCCACCCCCGCCGCCATTACCTGGGTCCGACAGTTGGGCAAGGGCGAGGTCACCCTGGCCGAGTTCAAGAAGGCCATGGACGGCGGCGGCAATCAGGTGATCCTCGATGTCCGCACCAAGGACGAGGTGCAGACCGGGGCGTTTAAAAACTCCATCTCCATCCCCTTGGACGAGATCGAAAAGCGGATCGGCGAACTGCCCAAGGGCAAGGAGCTGCTGGTCCATTGCTCCACCGGAGCCCGGGCGGAAATGGCAAAAGCTGCCCTGGACAAGGCAGGGCTCAAGAGCCGCGTCCTGATCGCCGATGTGGAGTGCGAACAGGGCAAGTGTGTGATCACGGACTAACCAAACCGCCCTCCCCAAAAGCAACTGCTGTCCCGCAGTTGTTTTGCAGTGCAAGGCCCTGCCGGACCATCCCCCGGCAGGGCCTTTTTTTATTCATACCCACGAAGGAAGCGCCCGGGAGCCATTTCTTTCCTTGCCCAAGACCCCCAAGCGGTCTATAATTGCTTTTTCTGTATTCTTCCGGCTGGTTGCGCATTGTTGCACCAGCCGTACCTTCTCCACCAAATGATTCCAGGAGCCGGTCCGTGACCCTGTCCAGCACAAAGAAAAAACAACTGCGCGAGGCGGTTGGCAAGTTCAGTAAGGCCAATATCCTGGTGCTCGGCGACATCATTGTCGATCACTTCATCTGGGGCTCGGTTTCCCGAATTTCCCCGGAAGCACCTGTGCCGGTAGTGGATGTCACCCACGAAAATTTACTCCTTGGCGGGGCAGCCAATGTCTTGCATAACATCTACGCCCAGAACAGCCGGGCCTCCCTCTGCGGCCTGATCGGCAACGACGCCATGGGCGACCATCTCTTGGGTCTGCTGGCCGAGATTGGCTCCCCTGCCACGGGCATCGTCCGCACCTCCAACCGTCCCACCACCCTCAAGACCAGAATCGTGGCCCAGCACCAGCAGGTGGTTCGCTTCGACCGGGAAAAAACCGGAGAGCCAAGTCCGGAACGGCTGGCGGAGATCTGCCGCTTCATCGACGACAATCTGGAGAGCTTTGACGCGGTCATCGTTTCGGACTACAATAAGGGCATGATCGGCCTGCCCCTGATGGATCATCTGCGCAGTCGGCTCAAAAAACAGAACATCCCGCTCATCATCGACCCCAAGCCCCAGCATCCGGAACGGTTCCTCGGCGCCACCATCATCACACCCAATCTGCACGAGGCCGAGCGCATGGCCGACATGGTCATCAAGACCGAAAAAGACCTTGAGACTGCGGCCCATCTCCTGCAAAAAAAGCTGGCCAGCAACGCGGTCCTCATCACCCGGGGCGAGGCGGGTATGGCCCTGTACGAAAAGGGGCAGCCCCTGTTCACCATCCCCACCATGGCCAAGGAGGTGTACGATGTCACCGGCGCAGGCGACACGGTGATCGCCACCCTGGCCCTGGGCTTAGCCGTTGGCCTCACCGCTGCCGACGCCGCCACCATCGCCAATTTCGCTGCGGGCATCGTGGTGGGCAAAGTAGGTACGGCCACAGCCTCCACCGCAGAGCTGCTTGAGGCAATCGGATGAAAAGACCATTGAGTATGACCGGCTACGGCCGGGGCGAGGTGACCTGGGCCAAAAGCTGGACCGTGGAGATTCGCTCGGTGAACCACAAGTTTCTTGATCTGAGCATCAAGATCCCCCGCAAGTATCTCGGCCTTGAAGACCGGATCAAAAAAGAGATCGGCGCCTACTACAGCCGGGGCCATGTCGATGTTTACGTCAACCCAGGCGCTGAAGCGGGCGACGCCATCCGTCTGGCCGCCAACCTACCCCTGGCCCGCAATTACTACCAGTGTCTGGAGGCCATCCGCCAGGATCTCTCCCTGCCCGACGCCCCGACCCTGGCCATGATCCAGAACTACAAAGATATCATCGTTGCTCACGAAGAGGAGGAAGACCTTGAGGCTATTTGGCCGCAGGTTTCCGAAGCCCTTACCCAGGCGCTGACCATGGCCCAGGGCATGCGGGAGCAAGAAGGCGCGGCGCTCAAGGCCGAACTCGGCCAACGCTTGCAAGAGTTTGCCAAGACCGTGGAGGGCATTGCCCAGGATGTCCCCGCCATTGTCCAGCGCAGAACCGAGAAGCTCAAGGAACGGTTGGCCGTGCTCCTGCAAGGGGTTGATCTTGACCCCCTCCGCCTGGCCCAGGAGGTGGCAATGATGGCCGACAAGGCCGATGTCACCGAGGAGGTGGTTCGCCTGAGAAGCCACATCAGCCAGTTTTCCGGCTTCCTTGCGGTGGACGAGCCCGTGGGCCGCAGGCTTGATTTTCTCCTCCAGGAATTTCTGCGGGAGATCAACACCCTGGCCTCAAAGATCAGCGACGCGCCCACCGCCCATCTCACCGTGGAGTTGAAAACCGAGGTGGAAAAGCTCCGGGAACAGATCCAGAATATCGAATAGAGATGGACTGGTAAAAAAGCAAGAAAGTCCCCTCTCCCCCTGCGGGAGAGGGCCAGGGTGAGGGGGAAGGTGCTTGACCTGAGCCAATCGGCAGCTTCACCCACCCCTCAATCCCCTCCCGTCAAAGGGAGGGGAGGCAAAAACCAGAAAACAAGCTCTTTACTCAGTGAAGATGCTGATCTGTTAGCAACGGAGACCCCATGCCAGACCAGAGAATGATCAACGTGGGATTCGGCAACGCCGTCCTTGCCAGCAGGGTGCTGGCGGTGGTGAACCCCAAATCATCCCCCATGAAAAAGCTGCGGGAAGAGGCCAAGGAGCAGAAACGGCTCATCGATGTCACCGAAGGCCGCCGGACCCGCTCCATCATCATCCTGGACAGCAACCATGTCCTGCTCTCCTCGGTGCAGCCGGAAACCATCACCCTGCGCTTCATGGCTTCCTACGATCGGCGCGATGACGATCTGCCGGAAAAGGCGGACAAATGAGCCGGGGCAATCTGTTTGTCATCTCCGCACCCTCCGGGGCTGGCAAGTCCACCATCCTCAAAAAATTGCTGGCGAAGGTGCCCAACCTCGCTTTTTCCGTATCGCACACCACCCGCGCCCCGCGCCCCGGCGAGAGCAATGGCCGGGAGTATCACTTTGTCGATCGCCCGGCCTTTGAAGGGATGCGCGCCGACCAGGCCTTTATCGAATGGGCCGAGGTGCATGGCAATCTCTACGGCACCAGCCGGGCGGCCATTGAGGCCCAGCAGGCTCAGGGGATTGACGTTTTCCTCGACATCGATGTCCAGGGGGCCAGACAGCTTCGCGACGGCGGACATCCCGGTGCCATCTTCCTCTTCATCGCCCCACCTTCCTTGGCTGAGCTGGAAAGACGCCTTCGGGGCCGAGGCACCGACCCCGAAGAAACCGTGCAGCTGCGCTTGAACAACGCCCGGCGCGAGATGGAGGATGCCGACCGCTACGACTATCTGGTGATCAACGACCAACTGGATGAGGCGGTGGAGGTTTTACGCGCGGTGGTCATCGCCGAACGCTGCAAGGCCCGCCGCAACCCAGACGGCCTGCCCCTTGATCTTGCGGCCCTGGGCTTTACCGCACAATAACCTCGACCATTTTTCGGAGGCACCATGAACACCGAGCCGGACAACGACGACCTCCTCTGGGGCATCCATCCCATTCTTGAGATGCTGCGACTTCAGCCCAAAAAAGTGCGGGAGGTGGTCATCCAGCAGGGCAAGGGCGGGGCCAAGATCCAGGAGATCATCACCCTGGCCCAGGAACAGGGGGTCAAGGTCCGTTTTCTGCCGGGCCAGCGCTTCCCCAGTTCCCCGGACAAGACCCACCAGGGAGTGCTGGCAAAAACTGCGCCCGTGTCCACCTGCAGCCTGCATGAGCTGTTGAAAAAGGCCGGGGAGTCGGAGCAGCCGCTCATCGTGGCGCTGGACTCCATCCAAGACCCGCACAATCTGGGGGCCATCATCCGCAGCGCCGCAGCAGCCGGAGTAATCGGCGTCATCCTGCCCAAGGACCGTTCGGCCCCGCTCAACGCCACTGCGGCCAAATCGGCAGCCGGGGCCATGGCCCATCTCAAGCTCTGCCTGGTGACCAATTTGGTCACCAGCCTGCAGGCCATTAAGGAAAAAGGCTTCTGGGTCTACGGGGCAGCAGGCGAGGCCAAACGCACGGTGTACGAGACCAAATTCTCAGGCGCCGTCTGCCTGGTGATCGGTGGCGAGGACAAAGGGATGCGTCCCCTGGTTCGTGAGCAATGCGACCACCTGGTATCCATCCCCATGGCAGGCAGCCTCAATTCCCTCAACGCCTCAGTGGCCGCAGGGGTCATCCTTTTTGAGGTCGTTCGCCAGCGGCAGTAAGGCTGCGCAATGTTTCCCCTGAATACGACATACAACACCATGGATGGGAAACAGCCTCGCCCATTCATGTAGCCCAGTAATTTTCCGCACTTATTTCCAAGATCAACGATGAAATTGACTCTTGCCAAAACCACAAACCCGCGCTAACTTTTCCTTTAAAGCACCCACCCAGAAAGGAGACCTCCATGAAGCGCTTCGCCCTTACCCTCGCAGCCCTGCTGCTTGTTCCCGCCTTGGCCAACCAGGCTTTTGCCGCCCCAAAAACCCGCTATGACGCGGCCACCCAAACCTGCCGGGTTCTCGGCGATGGGCCGCTGGAATGGGAAAGCCGCCCCTGGGGCGAGGGCGGCAAACTCTTCAAGAGTGTCTGCAAGACCTGCCACTCCCGCAACAACGACAAAGGCGCCCCCTTTCTCTGGGTGGAGTCAAAAAACTCGACGGGCTGGAACCGGATTTTTGAAACCCGCTCCCCGAAATGCGCCAAAAACGGGGCCTGGGACGGCATCACCCTTGAGCAACAGTTGAAACTCAACGACTACCTTTACCGCTGGGCAGCAAACAGCCAAGGCCTCAACGACAGCTGCTGACGCTAAAACAACCTCTCCCGGTCCGGGAGAGAAACAGCAAACAAGCCGCCGCCTACTTTGCCTGCCCCTTGTTGAAAAGGTCGGCAAAGGTGGCCATGGGGGTGGCGGCCTTCTTCTTTTCCGCGATATACTGACGGAAATCACCCTGATTTTCACCCTCACCCGCAGCCTTGTCCTTTTTGCCGCCTGGCTTACCGGTCTCCTGACCTTCCGCCTTGGCAGGCATGGGCAAGGAGAGGGACAGCCGCTTTTTCTCTGGGTCCACGCTGTCGATCTTCACCTCAAGGGCATCGCCCACCTGGACAACCTCACGCGGATGGCTGATGCGCCGCCCTGCACCCAGCTTGGAGATATGCACCAGGCCGTCGATGCCCGGAGCAAGTGCAACAAAGGCACCGAATTCCGTGAGGCGAACAACCTTGCCGGTAACGACGCTGCCCTCGGAGAACATCCCGCCGATCTCATCCCAGGGGTTGGGCTGGGAATCTTTGAGGCTGAAGGAATAGCGATCCTGGTCCCAATCGAGCTTGAGCACGGTGACGGTCACTTCCTGGCCCACGGCCAACCGCTCATGGATATCCTCGATCCTCCCCCAGGCGATCTCGGAAACCGGAATCAGCCCCTCGATACCGCCGATATCGACAAAAGCACCGAAATCGCGGATGGAGGTGATGACCCCGGTAACGGTCTGGCCGATGGCCAGGGATTCTTGCAGAGTCTCCTTCTGTTGAGCCCGCTCCTCCTCAAGCAAAGCCCGGCGGGAAACCACGATGTTCTTGCCGTGTTCGCTGAACTTGGTGATTCGGAAGGCGAATTTCTTGCCGATGTACTCCTCGGCGTTTTCGATCCTCCGCATCTCCATCTGGGAAAAAGGGCAGAAGGCCCGGACGCTGCCGGAGAAGCGGACATCAAAGCCGCCCTTGACCTCAGCCGTTACCGTACCCTCAACCGGGATGCCGTTCTGACACGCCTCGTCAAGATGACCAGCCACCGCGCCGCCGCTTACCTTGGCGGTAAACAGGCGTTCGTTCCTCTTCTCGGAAAGAAAATAAACCTGCACCCGGTCGCCTTCCGCCACGGTTAGGTTGCCCTCAGCATCGGTGAACTCATTTTTGGCCACCGATCCTTCGCTCTTGGCCCCCAGATCGAGAAAAATCCATTCCTTGGCAATACGCACCACGGTGGCCTCGATCTTCTGGCCCG
>Ga0334722_10006339_pt1 | contig 11751 bp, 6 predicted proteins | sample C3_bottom_MG_FD_207210 | JGI IMG/M metagenome (GOLD analysis project Ga0334722, IMG submission 207210) | Sediment microbial communities from Yellowstone Lake, YNP, Wyoming, USA - C3_bottom | ecosystem: Environmental > Aquatic > Freshwater > Lake > Sediment | place: USA: Wyoming | collected...
ACCGCCGCGCAGCAGCAGCCGCTCGAAACCGCGGACGAACCGCCTCGTTATGCCACGGCCGAAGACGGCAGTTACGTGCCCCCGACCAAACCCGCCGATGCCGCGCTTTTTCCGCCCAGGAAGCCCGCAAAATCCGGACAGCCGTCCAAACCCGTCCAGTACGATGAGGCCAGGGTCCCGTTAAGCGGCCTCGTGCTCATGCCGATGGCCTACCGCGGACGCGGCAAGAATTCCATAGGCCTCGGGCTCGATTTCAACGCCGCCTATTATATCGGCCGCCTCTACGGTAAGAATAAATACGAATGGACCGTCGATAAGACCAATTATCTGGACCGCGTCGGCGTGTGGCTGCTCATGGCCGACACCAAGATGCTGATACAGACCGAGGGCAAACTGCGTCCGGCCATGGCGGCCGGCGCCCAGGGCATACTGCAGTTCCGCGATTCCCCGCAGCCGACCCTGACCCAGCCGGGCGTTTCGGTCAAGGTCAACGGCAAGAACACCGCCACCTACGCCAACGCCTACCTGGTACTGACAAAAAGGCTGCACCGCAAGCTGATCCTCAACGCCGGCTACTCCGACGGAGACATGCCAAAAGTCATGTACCAGCTTTCCGAATTCCTTTCAAAAGAGGCTATAAGGTTCACCGATCCGCGGATCACCGATTTCACCTCGCCGACCGGCATGCTCTTCGGCGGAATAATGTGGCTGCCGAAGCCTAATTCCCCGATAGGCGTGGAGTTCATGATCCCGCAGGGGGCGCAGCAGAACCCGAAGCTTTTCAATTTCCATCTCGGCACGCTGCTTAAGCTGAATTTCGAGATCTCGTACCTGACCTTCAGGGGCGGCTGGGATGTGCTGGGAATGTTCCAGTTCCGCTACGGATACCTGCCTAAATAACCGTCCCACAAAAAAACAAGCCGCATGCGTGCAGGTAATTCCTTATCGCATGCGGCCTTCTTAATACGGCTTACGGCTGCTTTCTTATCCTGGCAAGATAATACGCCGCCTGCTGGTGGGCGGGATCTATCCGCAGGGTCGCCTGAAGCTCTTCGTAGACCCGGCGCGGATCCTTATTCCAATACAATATCGCCATGTTGTAGTGCGCTTCCGCCATACCCGGATCGGACGCGAGGGCCCTCGCATAGGCGGTCTCGGCGCCCTGCGGGTCGCCCGTCTTCTCAAGCGCCACGCCGTAATTCAGCCAGGCGTAAGCGCCCGACCTGGCCAGGGTCTCTTTGAGCGCCGGCAGCGAGTAATATTCCTCGGCAAGCGCCGACAGCCGCTGGTAGACGCCCGCTGAACGGAGAAAATATCCGCCGGCCCGGGCCCAGTCATTACGTCCCGAATAATAAAATCCGAGATAAAGCGGAGCATCGGGCATATCGGGGTCCATGATCCCGGCCAGTTCAAGGCGTCCGGCCTCTTCGGCGTTCAGCGCGCCCTTGCCGCTTAGCCAGGCCGCGCGGGATACTATGCTCTGGGCGTAAGAAGTCCCCAGGTCCTTCGCGAAAAAATCGTTATACGCCCCGCCAAACCACCTAAAATTCCCCAGGCGCCACATATCGAACGGCTTCTCTTTGGAATAAAAACCATAGACGAGCCCGTGCGGCAGGGCCTGTACCGTTTTAGGGAATTCGGAGTCCATCGTGGAATACAAACCGCCTGGATTGGCGCTGTTAAAATTCTCCCATTCCTGCGCTCCCCCGGCGTTGAGATTGAAAAGTTTCAATTCCGGCCGCCACAGTTTCGTTGAATCCTGGTACCACTTAGCTCCGCTCAGGCCCTGGGCTACCACTTTAATGTCGGGACGCAGGCCCCGTACGGTCTGCAGATACCAGAGCGTGAACAGCTGTACATCCTTCTTCGCGACCAGGGAGGAGGAAAAAGGGGTACTTTTCATAACGTCCGCGCCCCAGTCTTCGGCGTTGAAAAGCGTACGCCGGTCCAGACCCGGGAAATTCTGCCGGGCGGCCAGTATCAGGCCCGCGGCGGCCGCGGCGGCGAGCGCGGGGCGCGAAGCGGCCATCAGGCTCCGCGCGGCGAACGCCAGGCCCGCCGAGACCCACAAGACCACGGCCAGATCGGGGAGGAGGTAATTGGGTTCCACGACCGCGAGGGCGTGGGGGTTAGGCGGCATATTGGCCATGAACAGGAAAACCGGCCCGGGCACTATAAATAAAGCAAGGATCGCTAAAAACCGCCCGCGGTTCCGGTTAAACTCGGAGAACAACCCGACCGCCGCAAAAGCGAGGGTGATATTGAAATTTTGGACCAGATGCAGGCCATAGTATTTCATATTGGCCCAGAACAGCTCCCCGGCGGCATAGTTCTTTGAAATGAGGTCCAGCGTCGAACCGTAACTTCTGCGTGTAATGACGCCGATAAAGGTATCCCAAGTTGCCGGATGACTCCAGTCGAACCGGGGATCGGCGCCGGACCTGACGAACAGATAGAGATATAAGGAGAATCCCGCCAGCCAGAAGAGCGCGCTGCCGAATAGGGTTCTGGCTGCGGCCGTAAGATCGGCCCCTTTCAGTCCGGGCCAGGCCGCCAGGAACAAAGCGGGGGAGATGAGGACTATATCCATGCGGTTGGTCATCGCGAGGCCCAGCAGATAAGCTCCCAGCCATAAGCGGCTCCGGCTCCACGATACTTCGAACGAGAGCGCGAGGGCCAGCAGTACCGCCACGAAGAAAAAATTAAGCGCGTACATCTCGGAAACGCTGGAGATGGTCTGCATCGTGAAATTAAGCGAGAAAAGCAGTACGGCGGCCAGGGCGGGGAGAACCCCGAAACGGACCGCCAGCGTGAAATACAGGGTCAGCAGGGCCGCAAGGCCGCCCATGACGGAGAACAGATTCAGCTTATAGGCGAAATTACCGGGCAGGACATAAGAGGCCGCCTTGGCGGCCAGGATATAAAGCGGATACCCGGGCTGATGCGCTATGCCCAGCGTATAGACGTCGCAGGCCATTTCGCCGGCGTCGCGGTAAGGAGCCAGCCCCGGCGGCAGGCAGTAAAGCCAAAGCAGCCCGACCGAGACCAGAAGGAGGACCGCCGCCGGCCAGGGCGACTCAAAAAAACCTTTTTTAACGTCCAGCTTTTCCGGTTCCATTTAAGACAATTCTATATTTTTTAAAGGTAAGTGTAACGGGAAGATAAAAGCAGAGCGCCGGGTATCCGCAGGATCCCCCGGCGCTTCAGCTTTGATCAAGGCCTCTATTCTCCCTTGCCTTTCCGGGAGGTTCTGGCGGACCTTGCTCCCTTGGCCGCCAGGACCTTTCCCGGGGCCTCTTTCCTGAGAACCATCTCCTTGAGTCCTTTGCGGATGACGGAGACGATGAGGTCTATCTCGGCGCTGGTGATACTGAAGGAAGGGGTGAAGCGGAGGCCGCATTCGCCACCGTGGATCATCTCGATGCCGTGAACGCGCATGAACTCTTCAAAGCCGCCCTCGCCAAGCACGCTGTAGCGTTTGGGGTTGAGCATGATGCTGACCATAAGGCCGGTTCCAACAACTTGCTCTACGGCTCCCGGGAATTCCCCCGCCAGGGCGCGGAATTTCGCGATGAATTCCAGACCGCGCTCGCGTATATTCCGGCGGACCTCATCGGTAACCGAATCCAGCACGGTACAGCCCACTTCCATGGCCCGGGGATTGCCGGTCATGGTATTTCCGTACAAGCCGGTGATGTATTCGGCGGCCACCGCCCCGCTCAGGGCGATAACGGAAAGGGGATATTGCCCCGCGTTCAGAGCCTTGGAGAAAGTTTCCATATCCGGGGGGACGCAGGTCTCAAAACCCCGGTAATCCACGATACTGAGACAACCCTGGGCGCGCAGCGCGGCCTGGATGGAATCCACGATCAGGAGGCTGCCCATCTTCCTGGTCAGGCTCCTCGCTTCGTCATAGTACTCGCGGGTGAGAGCTAGTCCGGGGATACCTTCGCCCATTACCGGCTCCACATAGAAAGCTTCGAAAAAGACGCAGTTCTCTTCGGCGTCGGAGAACGCCTTGCGCAGAGCAGCGATGTCGTTGATGGGCACGAAGAGGAGGTTATCGGCGTCCCGGTAGGAAGCGAGATATTTTTTATACGTCGCCCTGCAGGAATGGGAGGTCCGCGCCGGACCCTCGGTCCGCCCGTGGAAACCTTCCACGATAGCCAGGCGCATCACTTTTTTTCCGGCCTGCCGGCCGCCGGGATCGGTCATCGTGCGGGCGTGTATATCCGCGACCCGGCCGGTGAAAGTGACCGACTCGGAACCGCTGTTAAGGAAAACGAATTTTTCGAAAGGGCAGCTGCCGCGGCGCGCGCCGATCTCCCGGCTCAAGCGCTCCGTCAGGCGCTGCTGGCTGAAGGAGGGGGTCATCACGTTGGCCATGACGAAAGGTTCGCTCATCGCCGCCAGCACGGCCCGGGGCGCATGCCCCATACCCAGCATGCCGTAGCCGCCGGAATCATGCAGCACGGCGCCGTGCGACGTAACGATCCAGGAGCCGGAGGCCGCCAGGGGAGTGTAAGGATTTATGCTGGAAGCGGAATAAAAGTTCAGCACCTGCCTCTGTAAAAAGAGACAGAGGGCTTTTTCTTCCATCTTGAAAAGTTTATCGTGGGTAGCCGACATCTTCCGCCGGTTCTCGGCGGCGGCACCGATAGCCTTCGCGAGGTCCTTGTCGCAGGCGAGGAATTTCCTCACGACCTCGTCGCTCAGACCGCGGGTGCGGGCCGGGCCGGCCGAGTTCCTGATAGAATTCAACTGGTCCATGCAGCGTTGTATTGTCCTGATCATAAGGCCTCCAGCTCAAAGAAGTACACGATATCTTTTTATATTATATTAAACTCGACGGACTATTGCAGTCCCTTCAGGCGGCCAAGGACCCAACTGGCAAAGAACAGCGCCGCCGCCAGCAGCATGACCCCCTGCGAACCGTCCGGGTCGAACCGCGACGCTTCCCTGCGTCCGGCACGCTCCGGCGGCAGGGCCTTGAGCATGGTCTCCGGACCCTCATCGGGCTTCGGACGGTAATAACCGCCTCCCAAACTCGCCGCCGCCTTCTTTAACGCGTCCTCGTCGGAGGGCGTAAAACCGGCGGCGCCGCCGCCGTCGAATACCGCCTCGGCCGAACCAAGATAGCTGTTGCCGCTCTTAACCGATACCCTGAGCCGGTTCCGCCCTTTCGCCGACGGCAGAAAAGCCGTTTCATAGATCCCGCGCCCGACCGCGGAGAACTCCACAGGCTCCGCCGCCGGGCCCCCTTCCAGCGCCGCCGTCACCGACACCGCGTCGCTGTCGGCCGGAGGCAGATAATTCGCGTTCAAGACTTTCAGCCGGAAAGCCCGGCCGGCTCCCGCGCGGGGCAAAGCTTCGAGCGTAACTTTGTCGAGGCTCAGCGAACCGTCCAGATAGGCCAGAGACCGGCTCCAGAACGCGGTATAAAGCCCGGAATATTTCAGTTCACGCGCACCCATCAGTTTCCAGCGCCATGTGGACGGGCCGGCTATCGCCATGACCCGGCCTTTGCCGTAGCTCTTCACGGCGGAAAAAACGGAGTCGGTTCCGGCCGCGTCTTTGTAATGGAATACCGCGCTCGCGCCCGGCTTAAGCGGGCCCAGGATATTGGCGCCTTTAAGCGGGGGGGCGCCGCTCCAGAACCGCTCTTCATTCTCCAGACCGGAAAGCACGCGGGCGGCGGAATGCTCCAGAGGCGCGATCCTGAACTCTATATTCCCGTCGTAATCCGGCACCTTCTGAACTTCGGCCGGAAGCAGGGATCTCATGAATTCCATCCCGGCATAGCCTCCGCCGCCGAAAGCCGACGGGCCTCCGACAACGACCAACCCGCCGCCCCTCTTGACGAACTCCGACAGGGAAGCCGAATAGTTCCCGTCCGGCGCGAAACGCCGCAGGTCAAAATCCTGCAGTATAAAAACGTCAAAATGGGAGATATCCCGCAGAAAGATCTCCTGCACTGGAAAAGGGATGAGCGAGAGCTCGCGCTCGTCGGCGCCGGGCATATCCTCGGGATTGCGCAAGATGACGAACGAAACCAGGTCTATGCCGCTCTGGCTCTTAAGATAATCCCGCAGGAAAGCGTATTCGAAGGACGGACGCCCGGCAAGATACATAACGCGCAGTTTTTCCCTTATGACCGAGACCGGGAACGTTTTGGAAACGGAGCAGTCCGACCCGCCCGCGGACGCCGCGCAGAGGGTATAATCCGCGCGCCCGACCGACGGAGCGCCGGCGGTGAAGGACGAAACCAGGACTTCATCCTGGCCGCTTACCGTGAACTTCCGGGTCTCGATCACATTGCCCGCCGCGTCTTTGAGACGCAGTTCCACCCGGGTGCCTTTCATGCCGGAAAAGCGCGCGGACGCGGAGAAAGCGAAGGGGATATGCGCGAATGCGAAAGGCGGGCCGGAGAAATCCGTTATGGCGATGCCGCGCCCGGCGTCGGTCTCGCCCACGGCCAGGATATCTACCCGTTTTTCAAATCCGGGCGGGGGGGAGACCGGGGCCTGACCGGAAAGCGAGAGGCCGTCCGTAAGCACCCAGATCTTGTCCGGCGCCGTGCCGCCACCCTCTCCCCCGGCGAGGAAAGATACGGCCCGCCCCAGGTCGGATTCGGCGTAAAGACCGTCCTCAAAACCTGCCGCCGACGGAGAAGAGCAGTCCAATTTATAGAGCCGTGCAGCAAAAGCGTAGCATTCCAGTGCCGCGGAACCGCGCAGCCGCGCCTGGTATTTTTCAAGCCAGGCCGAGGCCCGCGCGTACTTGGTGCCCTTCGAATTTTTCACGGCCGGACCTTCCCGCATATAAAGTGAAGCGTCCAGGAGTACGGCCAGAACAGGTTTCTCCGCGGCCTGGCGGTAGAAGACCGCGTAAGGACGTATAAGGAGCAGGGCGGCCAGGGCCGCGGCGCCGAACCGCAGGACCTTGAGCGCGCGAGGCAAACCGACGGACCGTTTCAGCGCGCCGGCGAACCCCGCCATCAGGAGGCCGGCCGCCGCCATAAAACACCAGTTCGCGCCAATAAACAATCTCATGGCGCCGCCTTGGCCGGCGCCGGCATCGCGTCGAGCTCCCGCAGGCGCTGCATTATGAACGGCTGATGGACGGCGTCCTGCTTATAGGAACCGGTAAGCGCGTATATTATTATATTGAGCGTCAGCTTCTCGCCCTCGTGGCGCTGACGCGCCCCGCCGGGGGACGGGTCGTAAAGATAGCGGCCGAGCGCGTCCTTCGGCCAGACCCCCAGCAGATCGTTGCGCGAGAATATTACCGCGTAACGGCCGGCATATTCCGCCGCGGAGGGCTGGCGTTCAAGATCGAACCTGCCGCCGGGAGCCACGCTCATGAAGAAACTTTTGAAAAGCGGATGCTCGCGCGCGGCCGGCTTCAGCGGCGATCCGGGAAGGGCCATCTCCAAAGCCCGGTTCAGCCAAAGCGCAAAAGGACTCTTGCGCAGGCCGGATACGTCGTTGGCAAAAAGCGTACCTCCCGCCGAGAGGTAAAGACGGAGATTGCGCGCCTCGTCGTCATCGAGGGCGCCGGGAGCTTTTGAACACGAAAGGACCACGAAGGGTTCTTCGAAAAGGGCCGGATCGGAAAGCTTCACTTTTTTCCCGGCCATATCGGGATCCACGCTGGTGGCCGCCGCCAGCGCCTTCAGGACCTCCAAGCGGGCCGAGTCCGCGACCCCGCAGCCCTCGCCCAGGTCCAGTTCCGTAAGCGAAAAGCAGAAAGAAACGCCCGGCATGCAGGCGAGCAGAAGCGTGACAAGAACGGTCCGCGCGGTTCTCACAGCGCCCTCCGCGAAAGCATGAATTCGGCGAGGAAAGCCGCGAGCGTAAGCAGAAGCAGGAACTGCCCTATTTCCACTCCGTAAACAGCGCTCCTAAAAGCCTCGGCCGGATCGTTCCCCGACAGCACGGACCAGGGCGGAGAGGTGTCCGGCTCGAGCGAGCTCTCGCCGCCGGAAGCGTCCAGATTGACGGCGAACGTCCCGCTTTCCGGCGGCGCGCTGAAGGCGTAAAGACCGGGAATATCGGTGAGCGTATATCTGAACGCCCCGTCCCTGGAAACGACATAGCTCCTGGTTCCGTCCGGGGAGGTGACCGCGACCTTAACGCTGTCCATATTTTCCAGTGCGCCCTCATACACGCCGCCGACCGCCGCCTGGCGCAGCCTTTGCGGTTTGAGGCCGTACAGGCGGCGCAGGCAGGCCGAAATGAAAGGGGCGAAGACCGGTTTGGCGGCCAGGTCGGTGTCCGGCAGGCTCAGCGAAGACGCCCAGACAAGTACGCGGCCCCGGCCATGCCGGCCGCCTAAAAGGGCCGGATAGACGGCGCCGGACGGGTCCCGGAAATTCCAGAGCGTCTCCGCCGGCGCTTCCGAGAATCCGGAGACGCGCGAGGTCCTGATACGCTGCAGGTCGAAGCCGGAAAAATCGGCGCCTTCGAGACTGCCTGAGGACGGGGCCGCCAGAAAAAATTCCCGGTCAAGCGTACCGCCGGACTTAAAGCCCAAGGAGGACAGTATACGCCGCTCTCCGCCCGCTTTGCCCGAAATCCCCGTTATAATAAAAGCGCCGCCGCCGGCTCTCACGAACGAGTCTATGAGACCGGCCTGGCGGACCGGCCCCGGTCCGTCGAAAACTACTACGGCCCCGTAGTCGGTCCCGGGCGGGCGCTCCAGCGCGGAAAGTTCCGTGAAGTCCGCCGTAAAAGCGCCGCCGGCAGCCGCCTCCGTCTCGAAATATTTTTTAATGAAATATGCCCCGCGGCCCGGTTTCAGGTCTTCAGGCCCGTCATAAAGGACCAGCACTTTGCGGGAAGGCGGCTCTTTGCGGGCCAGGGAGAAAAACACGGCGTTATCCCGCGCAAGCGCGTCCGGCGAGGCAAGTTCCGCGCGGCCCGACGGATCATCGCCCGCCGGGAGCTCAAAGACCGCGGACGGTCCGGAACCGGCCGGGGCGGTCCGGGCGGAGCCGGAAAAATCCGGAGCGTAAAGGTCCATGCGGAGCCCGGAAGACGCAAGTCCTCCGGCGCCTCCGGTAAAGACTTCAAGCCGGCCGCGCCCGCCTCCGCCTTCCAGCAGGTTTACGCCGCGCGTCCAGGCGTTGGGCGCGGCTGGAAAGACCAGCCCGGCGAGGGTGACGGAAGGATCATAACCGGCAACCCCGCTCACCGGGCCGGGCATGGCGGCCAAACCGCTGCGTGAAGAGTCGGTAAGGAGCAGAACGGCTTTCTTGCGGCTTGGCGGCCTCAGCGCGAGCAAAGTATAAGCCTTCTCAAGGGCCTTGCGGTAATCGGTCCCCCTGAAGCCGGGTTTGGCCGTGGAGAGCCGCTTTGAAAGCGCGGCCAGATCGGAAGTCCATTCCCCGGCGCCGGCCTCCGAATCAAAGAAAACCAGCGCCGCCTCGTCGTTGGCGCCAAGCGCCCCCAGTATCCCCGCGCCGGCCCCGGCCGCGAAGTCCATGCGCGTGCGGCCGGCAAAAGCCGCGCTCATGGAGAGGGAACGGTCGGCCAGGACTACGAGGCTTACCGGGCGGCCGGACCCGGCCGTGAGGCCCGAAAGCGCGCCGAAAAACCGCCGGCTTACGACAGGTTTGGAAAAGGCGCCCACAAGACACAGCAGCGCCAGGCAGCGCAGCAGCAGGATAAGGGTCTTGGCAGCCGTCACTTTTTTAAGACGGGAATCCCTGGCGGCGCGCAGCAGGAGCACGCTGGAAAAAGGCAGTTTGAACGGTTTAAGCGGGAAAATAAGATTCAGCAGCAGCGGCAGCAGCGCCAGCGGCAGGAACCATAAAAGTGCGGGGTTAAGAAAACGCATACGCGATAAAGTTCCGGGAGGCTCCGTGCTTTAAAATATCCTTATTATCTTTTCGAGAGTTACGAAAGGGGGGGCGTCGGTGAACGCCGCGAAGGCTCCGATACCGGAAACGGAAAATAGTTTTTCAACGCGCTTCATCCAGAGAGAGAACTCCCGCCCGTGGGCCGCCCTGAGCGCGGAAGGGGAAAGAGGTATTTCTTCGCCGGTCTCCATATCCTGGAACGCGGCGTAGCCTTCCCACGGCAATTCCAGCTCGGCGCGGTCCAGGGACTGGAACGCCCACGCTTTTCCGCGGAACGAAGCCAGCAGGCGCGCGAAATCCGCCAGGCGTTCCGGCGGCGCCATAAAATCGGAGAACACGACCGCGGCGGAATTCCTTTTCAGTCCCGACACTATGTTCTTAAAGGGTTCCAACGGAAGGGAATCGCCCGCAGGCCGCACACTTTCCAGCAGGGCGTCCATCTCGGTCAGAACCCGGGGGTCGCCAGAAGGGCGTACGCTGGAAGTGCCGGAACCGGAGAAAACCGTAAGGCCGGCGTAATCGCCGCGCGCCATCAAAAAACATGCCAGGTAAAGCGCCAGCCGGGCGGCATGATCCCACTTCGAACCGTCCGCGGCCGGCCCGCGAAAAGCCATGGAGGCCGAGGAGTCCAGCATGATATTGAAGCTGACCGCGTTCTGAAGGCTGAATTCTTTTATGAAGAACCTGTCGCGCCGGGCATAGACCTTCCAGTCCAGGAACCGGGTATCCGAGCCCGCGGTATACTGGCGGTACTGGGAAAATTCCTGCGAACTGCCTTTTTTGAACGCGCTGGCGTGACGGCCCTCGAGCGTCCCGCCGGACTTAAAGGGGGAAGAGCGGGCTTTCAGCGCCCGAATCCTGGCGGCGGCCTCCGGCGTGAGATATTTCATGGATCGCTCAATCGGTCTCTTTCAGGACCCGGGCCACAAGTTCGGCGGCCGTAAGGCCTTCCGCTTCCGCCTGGAAATTAAGCACCAGCCTGTGCCGCAGCACCGGCAGGGCGGAGCGCCGGATATCGTCCAGCGAAACGGCGAAACGCCCGTCCAGCAGACAGCGCGCCTTTGCGGCCAGGACCAGCGCCTGGGACGCCCTCGGGCCGGCGCCCCAGGTCAGCCACCTGGCGATAGTATCCGGCGCGCCGGCTTTGGGACGCGTCAGCCGGGCCAGACGCACGGCGTAGTCCAGCGAAGTTTCCGGCACCGGCACCTTCCTTACGATCTCCTGAAGGGCCTGAACCTCGGCGGCGGTCAGGACTTTTTCAAGCCTTTCCGGCGGGGCTCCGGTAGTAAGGGAAACGATGCGCTTCTCCTCCTCCAGGGAAGGGTACCCGATGTCGACTTGCATGAAAAAACGGTCCAACTGCGCCTCGGGCAAAGGATAAGTGCCTTCCTGTTCTATCGGATTCTGCGTGGCCAGCACCAGGAACGGCAGCGGCAGACACCGCGTCAATCCGCCCGAAGTGACTTTATATTCCTGCATAGCCTGCAGCAGCGCGGACTGCGTTTTGGGAGGGGTGCGGTTTATCTCGTCGGCCAGCACCACGTTGGCGAACACGGGGCCTTCCACGAAGCGCAGCTGCCTGGACCCGGCGGCCGGATTTTCCTCCAGGATCTCGTAACCGGTTATGTCGGACGGCATCAGGTCCGGGGTGAATTGTATCCTGGAAAATTTCAGATCGAGCACCTCGGCGAGGGTGGAGACGAGCAGGGTCTTGGCCAGCCCGGGCACCCCCACGACAAGGGCGTGGCCGCGCGCGAAAAGAGTGATAAGGATGTCCTCGATAACCTCATCCTGGCCCACGATAACGCGGGCCAACTGCGAGGCGATCTTCTTCCTGCCGGCCAGCAGTTTTTCCGCCAATTCCATGTCATTTTTTTCGTTCATAGATC
>Ga0334722_10006340_pt1 | contig 11749 bp, 11 predicted proteins | sample C3_bottom_MG_FD_207210 | JGI IMG/M metagenome (GOLD analysis project Ga0334722, IMG submission 207210) | Sediment microbial communities from Yellowstone Lake, YNP, Wyoming, USA - C3_bottom | ecosystem: Environmental > Aquatic > Freshwater > Lake > Sediment | place: USA: Wyoming | collected...
CCGAGAATGTCCCGGTGGCCAGGGACGTCGCCAAGGCGGTGCGCGCCTCGAGCGGCGGCCTGCGATACGTGAAGGGGCTCGGCCTCGAGGTCGATGGCCAGGCGCAGGTCTCCATGAACCTCGTGGACACGGAGAAGACGCCGGTCTACCGCGCCTTCGAGATGGTGAAGCGCGAGGCTGAGGCGCACGGCGTGTCACCCACATGGAGCGAGGTCGTGGGGCTCGTCCCCGAAAGGGCGCTGTTCGACACGGCCGCGCGCCACCTGCAGCTGCGGGGCTTCTCCAACGAGATGGTGCTCGAGCACAAGGTGCGCCGCGCCATGGGGGGCGGCGAGTCGATCGGCAGCTTCGTGGCGTCGGTGGCGTCCAACGCCCCCGCGCCCGGCGGCGGCTCGGTCTCCGCGCACGTCGGCATGCTCGGCGCCGCGCTCGCGCAGATGGTCAGCGGACTGACCGTCGGCCGCAAGAAGTACGCCGCCGTCGAGGCGGAAATGAAGGAGCTCGCCCTCGAGGCGGTGGCGCTCGGCAACGTGCTCGCCAAGCTCGTCGCCGAAGACTCGGCGGCCTACACCGTGGTCACCGATGCCTACAAGCTGCCCAAGGACACGGCGGAGCAGCAGGCGGCGCGCGACGCCGCCATCCAGCGCGCCCTGATGTACGCCTCCGAGGTCCCGCTGCAGACGGCCGAGGCGTGCGCGCGCGTCGCGGAACTGGCCGGCGTCGCCGCCGAGAAGGGCAACACCAACGCGGCCAGCGATGCCGGCGTCTCGGCCCTGATCGCCGAAGCGGCGTGCCGCGGCGCAGTGTACAACGTGCGCATCAACGTCGGCTCCATCACCGACAAGACGGCAGCGCAGCCGCTCGCCGACAAGGCCGCCGGCGCCCTGCGCCGCGCGCGCGCCGCCGCCGAGCGCGCCACCGCCGCGGTCGAACGGAACATCGGAGGCTAGGCCCATGGCGCCCCCCGCCGACTGGACCCAGTGGATCCGCGCCGATTATCACGGGGCGCCGTTCGTCACGTTCGGCACGCGCCACCTGTGGGCGCTTGCGGTGCTGGTCGCGTTCGGCGCCTTCCTGCTGCGCTTCCGCGGCGCGCCGGAAACGACGCGACACCGCGTGCGCTACGCGCTGGCCGCCGCCCTCGTCGTGAACGAACTCGCGTGGCACGTCTGGGCCTATCACTACGTCGGGTGGACGCTCGACAAGATGCTCCCGCTGCACCTCTGCTCGGCGCTCGTCTGGGTGGGCGCATACGGTCTCGTCACGCTCGACCCGCTGGTCTACGAGTTCATGTACTTCATGGGGATCGCCGGGCCGCTGCAGGCCGTGCTCACCCCCGACGCCGCGCAGTACGGCCTGCCGCACTTCCGCGCCGTCCAGACGCTGGCCTCGCACGGCATGCTGATCATCGCCGCGCTGTACCTCACTCGCGTCGAGGGCCTGCGTCCCACCGTCCAGTCGGTGCGCCGGGTCGTCGTCGGCACGCTGGTCTACATGGCGCTGGTCACCGTGGTGAACGTCGCCCTGGGCAGCAACTACATGTGGACGCTCGGCAAGCCGGCCACCGGCAGCCTGCTCGACGTCCTCGGTCCGTGGCCGTGGTACCTCGTCCCCATGATCGGGCTCGGCGTGCTCAACGTGCTCCTGCTCTACGCGCCCTTCTGGTGGGCCGACCGGCGGCAGGAGGCCGCGGCTGCAACCGGCGACGCCATGGCACCGTAGGTTAGGGCATGCCCACTACGGCCTCGCCCCAGAACGCCACCCAGGCGCCAGTCACGTCCGGGGTCACCGGCTCCGCCGGGCTGCCGCAGAACGTCAGCCGGCCGATGACGCGCGAGGACGTGCAGCTCCTGCAGAACCGGCGCAACGAGCTGTCGCGCCAGCTCACCTCGGCCACCGGCCGCCGCTCCGACGTCGTGCGCGAGATGGGGCGCAACGTGAATGGGCGCGAGGGACTCGATGCACGCCTCAAGGTGCTCGACGAGCGCATCGTCCAGCTCGAGAAGGACATCTCGCAGAACGGGCAGCTGCTCGCCTCGGCGCCGCCGAACCTCGTCGAGGAGACGCAGCCGCCGCCGGTCTTTCCTCCGGTGGCAAGCCGCATCAACATGAACGCCCTCTCGATCGTCTTCACGATCGCAGTGCTGATGCCGATGTCGCTCGCCTGGGCGCGGCGCCTGACGCGCCGGGCCAGCGCTCCGCCGGCCCTGCCGCCCGAGGCGCTCGATCGCATGGCGCGCATCGAGAACGCCGTAGACAGCATCGCGCTCGAAGTGGAGCGGATCTCCGAGGGACAGCGCTTCGTCACGAAGCTCATGAGCGAGTCGCGCCAGCTTGGGACCGGCGCCGCCGAACCGATCGTGATTCGCCAGGGAGAGCCGCTGCTGGTGGAGCGCGCCGAGGGACGCTAGCGCGAGAGCCGCAGCGCCACCACGTCGTTGCCCGCGTGCCGTTCCTCGGCCACGCGCAGCCCGGCCGCCGCGGCGGCTTCGACGAGCGGCCGCAGTTCGTTGCCCGGGCCGCCCGAGAAGAAGTGGCTCGCCACCACCCACACGTCGGGATGCGCCACTGCCGCCAGCCGGCGCGCTTCCTCCTCCGCCCATCCCGGTGACGGCCCAGTCCCGGCGGGCGCGCCGGTGATGTGGTATTCGACGCCCGGCGCGAGGCCGACGAGTTCGGTGCGCAGCGCCGACGTCACCACCAGCGTGTCCCCCTCGAGCGCCCGCACGGCGCGGGCCCGGGCCGCGTTCTCGAAGCCCGGAGCGCCGGCGCGACCAGCCAGCGCGGTCCACCGCGCCAGCCGCGGGTCGCCGCGCCACGCGCCGTCGTGCGTCGCCAGCAGCCACGCCGGCGCCGTGCGCGCCAGGACGTAGACCGGCGTGCGCCCGGCGTCGGCGTCCACCTGGGCGAAGAGCGCCCGCGTGGGCTCCAGCGCGCCGGGATCGCGCAGGAAGCGCTCCGAGTCCGTGTACTGCCACACCGCCAGCGCCGTCGAGGCCAGCACCACGAACACCGCCGCGGTGCGGGCATTGGCCACCACGCTCCGGCTCGACAGCAGCGTGTTCCGCACGCCGACCAGCGCCGCCGCCTGCGCAATCCAGACCCCGGGCACGGCAAAGAACGCCAGCCGATCGGAGAGCGGATACGCCCCGAGCATGGACGCCAGCATGGCCAGCACCACCGGACCCGCCAGCATCAGCGCGTCGGTGCGCCGGCGGCGCGCCACCACGGCCAGGCCGCCGCCCCACAGCGCCACTCCGCACGCGAGCCCCACCAGCGAACCCGTCCAGCGCAGCGGGATCCACGTCAATTCCATGAAGACCCGCAGCAGGCGAACCACCCGATCGTCGGCCGTGACATTCAGCATCACCGGCGCCCAGTACGCCTTCAGCGATGCGTTGGCGGCGCCCGCGCCATAGCTGGTGAACCAGAGCACGACAAAGAGCACCGCGGCCAGCACGAGCGCGGGCAGCGCGATCACCCGCGCCCCGCGCGCCGCGCGGACCTCGGCATCCAGCGCCAGCGCCACCGCGACGGCCGCAACCACGAACACCGCGGGCAGCGAGAGCAGCACGCCCAGCACCATCGCCGCGGCCAGCGCCCACCACGGCAGGCGCCGCTCGGGCGCGTCACCCGCCTCGCAGGCGAGCAGCAGCAGTGCGGCGGCGACGGCGGCGTCGCTGGCGTACGGCTTGGCTTCGGTGGAGTACCGCAACGCAATCAGCGACCCCGCGGCCGCCACCGAAGCCATCGCTCCCGCCGCCGTCCCCACCATCCGCCGCCCAAGCCGCCAGAGCAGCCACGGCAGCGCGGCCCCCGAGACCCACGGCACCACGCGCAGCCAGGCATCGGGCACCTCGGCGTGGAACGCGAGCGCGCGCTCGATCCACAGGAAGCCCACCGGCGCCGCCTGCCCCCAATCGAGCGGACGCAGGAGGTCGCCATAGCCGCGGGTCATCACGTTGAGCGCCAGCGACGCCTCGTCCAGCCACATCGAGCCGCGCTGCGACACGGCCCATGCCCGGGCGGCAATGCCGCCGACGATCGCGATCCAGGCCACGATGGTCGCGGCGCGCTCCGGGGTGCTGGCCGGCCGGTTCATGCCCTACTCCTTCCTGGTGTAGATGACGATCACGCCGCAGGCGGCGTCGGTGGGCAGGATGCCCAGTCCCGTCGGCGTGCGCGCCGTCGAGGCGAAGACTTCCATGCCACGCACCTCATCCGGACGGACGGGGTTCACGCCGGCCTGCAGCGGCTGCAGCACGCCGTCGAGCACCACGCGCATCAGGCACGGCTGCCCATTGGCGTCGCGGTCGAGCTTGAACCCGCGCGACAGCTGCGCCATCACCACCCCGGAGCTGTCCGCCAGGCGCACGCCGCTGACCAGCCGCAGCAGGTCCGACAGCTCGGCCGGCCGCCGCTTCGCGATGTCGTCGGCGCTGAACGACGCGGTCGCTTCGCGCCGCGCGCGGCGGGTCTCGAAGCCGTCGAGCCGCGACGACGTGCGCTTGTTGCCGGCCACGCGCACCGTGTCGAGCATCGGCAGCGTCGCCTGGCCGATGATCACGGGCACCGTGTTGCGCCCGGCCTCCGCCGTGAACAGCACCTCGCCCGCGGCGTAGCCGGCATGCCGGGCGCGCAGCCGCACCATCCCCGGCGGAAAGGTCGGCACGAGCGCGCGCCCGCGCGCATCGGTCGTCAGCTTGCGCTGCTCGCCCGTCCACGCCGTGAACTCGAGCGACGTCGGCCCCACCGGCGTGCCGGCCGCGTCCTTTACCGTCACCTCGAGCGACGCGGCGGTCGCGTCGACATCGACGACCCCTGCGCTCCGCACGCGCAGCGGCACGTCCACCATCCAGCGCGACGCGGGCACGGTGAGCGCGACCTGCGCCTGTCCCTCGTCGCTGGCGGCGCGCACCGTCACCGCGCGCTCGCGCGGCACGTCGCACACGTGCCAGCTCCCGGCGTCGTCCGACATCGTCCCATTCGTCGTGCGCCCGGCGAACAGCCGGCCGCCGAGCGTCGACACCGAGCCAAGCCAGCTCACGGTCACGGCGCGTCCCGCCGCCGGCCGACCCGCCGAGTCGCGCACGATGCCGTACAGCGCCGCCAGGCCGCCCTTCACCGCGTCGGCGCCGCACCCCCGCCGCACGATCTCGCGCGCCGTAGGCACGGTGGCGCTGTCCCGCCGCGTGCGCGACGCGCGGATTGTCACCTCGCGCTCGATCGGATCCGCCTCCAGCGCCAGCATCTCGACCGTCGCGATCCGCGCCGTGTACCGCCCGTCGAGCACCGGCGCGGCCTGCACCAGCCCGGCGCTGTCGGCGCGCCATGCGTAGTCCGTCCCGTCGAGCGTCACCAGCGCGCGCGCCACTGCCACCTCGCTGTCGGCGCGCACCAGCTGCAGCGCCACCCCGCTCCCCGCGGCCGCGTACAGCACCTGGCCGCGCCGCAGCACGCGCGACACCATGCCGCCACCCACGCTGATCCCGTTCAGCGCCGGCCCGCCCGTCTTGAGCGTCGTGCGCGTGATCCCCTTCTCCGTCAGCAGCGACGCGGGTGCGCCGATGATCGGCATGCGGATGTGCCAGCGCCCGATCATCCACGGTCCCTCGGCCAGGTGCAGGAATTCCACGCGCCCGCCGGGCTGCGCCCCCTCGGCCGGGTCGGGCAGTCCCACATAATGGAAGTCGAGCCAGCGCAGCTCGGACGAGGCGCGGTCGATCCACAGCGTCCCCTCGATCTCCACCCGGTCGCCGCGCCCGCGCTGCGGGCCGAACCCGACGCCGATGAGCCCGGCGTCGCGCTCCGGCGACGGCTCCAGGTGAAAGCAGTGCGTGTCGGCAAAGCTGTCCGAGAGCAGGACATCGGGGTCCGGCGCAAAGTACGTGGCCCCCGACGCGTCGTTCCGCCAGTAGCCGCGCGCCGCCAGGCTGTCCGCATCCCAACTCCGGAAGGCGTGCACCGTGCTGTTCCGCGTCGTCCGCACCTGCTGCGCGCGCACGAACTCCGTGCCGGGCTGCAGTTCGCGGCGGAACGTGATCCACTCCGCGTCCAGCGGCTCGCGCGACCAGAGCGTCGCCGCGGCCAGCGCCGTGCGCGCCTCGCTCCACACCTGCACCACTTGCGCCTGCGGGTCGTGCGACGTGCCGCACACGTCGCTGCTGCGCACGTCCACCGCCGCGAGCGGCAACGCCACGCCCGTGAGCACGATGCGCACGGTCGCGACGCCCGTGTCGGCCACCGTCACGCCGCCCACGACCGTCGGCCGGAACCCGATGCGCAGCGCGCTGACCGTGTACGTCCCCGCCGCGGGGAGGCGCAGTTCGAACACGCCGTTGGTGCCGCTCAGCGCCCGCGCAGCCAGCACGCCGCGCTCGGCGGTCGCCACCACCACCACGCCCAGCGCCGGCGTGGCGCCGTCCGCCTGCAGCACGTCGCCGCGCACGCGCTGCGCCTGCGGCGCGGCAACCGGCAGCGCGGCACAGCAGGCGACGAGGGTGGCGCGGCGAAGGGCGAGAAGCATGCGGGAGGGATTGATGCCCCACAACCTGCCGCCCGAGCGCGCGCTCCGCAATTCCGCGGCGCCGCGGCCGGTAGCCGGCTGGACACCGTCGTGCACGACGCTCGCCTAGAGCTTCGTCAGCACCCGCGGTCCGTCGTCCGTCACCGCCACCGTGTGCTCCGCGTGCGCGCTGCGCGTCCCGTCGAGCGTCACCACCGTCCACTTGTCGCCCAGCGTGCGCGTCACCGGGCCGCCGACGTTCACCATCGGCTCGATGGCGATGGTCAGCCCCGCCTGCAGGCGCGTCCCACGCCGCGGCTTGCCGTGGTTCGGCACCTGCGGGTCCTCGTGCGGCAGGTGCCCCACGCCGTGGCCCACGAGCTCGCGCACCACGCTGAACCCCGCGCGCTCCACCACCGTCTGCACCGCGTGCCCGATGTCGCCCACGTAGTTGCCCGGGATCGCCTGCGCGATCCCGGCGTCGAGCGCGCGTTCCGTCACGTCGATCAGCCGCTGCGTGGCGGGGTCGATCTCCCCAACCGGCACGGTGATCGCCGCGTCCGTGAACATCCCCTGGTACTGCACGCCGACGTCCAGCTTCACGATGTCGCCCTCGGCCAGCACGCGCTTGGGCGACGGGATGCCATGCACGATCTCCTCGTTCATGGAGATGCAGATGGCGCCCGGAAAGCCGTACAGCCCCTTGAACGCCGGCAGCGCGCCCTCGTGGCTGCGGATGAACGCCTCGGCGATCGCGTCCAGCTGGCCCGTGCTGATTCCCGGGCGCACCTGCGTGCGCAGGTGCGCGTGCGTGAGGGCGAGGATCCGCCCTCCCGCCGCCATCGTCTCGATCTCGCGCGCGCTCTTCAGCTGGATCAACGCCCCACCGCGCGCAGTGCCCGCGCCTCGACCTCGGCAAACGTTCCCGTGGCGTCGATCGCCGCAATGTTGCCGCCGTGGGTGCGATACCACGCCACCACCGGCTCCGTCTGCGCCTTGTAGACGCGCAGGCGGTTGCGGATCGACTCCGGCTCGTCGTCGGCGCGCCGCACCAGCGTCCCCTTGGGGGTCGCCGGGCACTCGGCGTGCAACTCGCCCGGCTGGCGCCCGGCGAACGGCGTGTGGCACGCGCCGCACGTCGTGCGCGCACTCAGGCGGGCCACCAGGAGCTCGTCCTCGATCTCGAAGAGGAGCACCACGTCCACCTGCTTGCCGATCTCCGACGCCACGCGGGCCAGTCCCTCGGCCTGCGGCACCGTGCGCACCACGCCGTCGAGCACCACGCCCTTCGCCTGTTCCGGCGCCGAGAGCGCGTCCTTCATGATGCCAAGGATGACGGGGTCGGGCACCAGGTCCCCGCGGTCCATGTACCCCTTGGCCTCGAGGCCGAGCGGCGTCCCCGCCTTGGCGGCGGCGCGCAGCACGTCCCCCGTAGAAATCTTGGGGACGCCAAGGGCGGCGGCGACCCGCTCCCCCTGCGTCCCCTTGCCTGAACCCGGTGGCCCGAGCAGGACAACGATCATTGCTTATCCCCCGGAGAAGATATCACCGCTCGTCTGGCGGCCCCGGAAGCGCACGCGGCCCTTCTTCATGAAGCCGTCGTACTTCCGCAGCAGCAGGTGCTGGTTCATCTGCGCGATCGTGTCGAGCGCCACGCCCACCACGATCAGCACCGATGTCCCGCCGAACCGGAACGGCACGCTCATCGCATCGGCAATCCAGACCGGAAGCAGCGCGATGACCGTAAGGAAGATGGCCCCGGGGAGCGTGATGCGGCTGACCACCTCGTCAATATACTCGGCCGTCTTCGCCCCCGGCTTGATGCCGGGAATGAAGCCGCCCTGCTTCTTCAGGTTCTCCGCGATGTCGACCGGGTTGAAGATGATCGACGTGTAGAAGTACGTGAAGAACAGGATGAGCGCCGCCGACAGGACGAAGTACAGCCACGTCCCCGGCGCGAACAGGTCGGAGAAGTCGCGCAGGCGCTCGCTGCCGCTGAACTGGGCCACCGCGCCCGGCACGACGATCAGCGACTGCGCGAACACGATGGGCATCACGCCCGACGAATTGATGCGCAGCGGGATGAAGTTGCGGGCCGCCTCGCGCATCCGCCCCCGCGCCATCGTGCGCTGCGGGATCTGGATGGCGATGCGCCGCGCGGCCAGCGTGATGGCCACCACACCGGCCACCACCGCCACCATCAGCGCCACCAGCGCCACGACCGCGAGAATGCTGATCGAGCCGGTGCCGATGAACTTGAACGTCTGCACCGCGCTGGGCCAGAACCGCTCGACGATCGAGAAGAAGATCATCAGCGACGCGCCGTTGCCGAGGCCGCGCTCCGTGATCTGCTCGCCCAGCCACATCACGAACATCGCGCCCGTGGTGAGGATCCACGCCATCTCGAACTTGAAGCCGAAGCCCGGCGCCACCACCGCCCCCTGCACCGACTCGGTGAAGAGCGCGAAGCCCCAGGCCTGCACCAGCGCCAGCGCGATCGTCGCGTAACGCGTCCACTGCGTGATCTTCTTTCGCCCCTCTTCGTCCTTCTGCATCTTCTCGACCGTCGGGAGCACCGCCCCCGCGATCTGCGCAAAGATCGACGCCGAGATGTACGGCATGATGCCGAGCGCGAAGATCGTCGCCTTGGAGAGGTTCCCGCCGACGAACAGGTCGTACAGGCCGAGGAAGCCCCCGCCCTGCTGGTTCTGGAAGAAGTCCATCATCGCCACCACGTCCACGCCCGGGGCGGTGACGTGGCTGCCCACCCGGTAGATCACCAGGCAGATGAAGGTGAAGATGATCTTCTCCCAGAGCTCCGGCGTACGATAGATGTTCGCCAGCGTCCCCGCGGGATTTGACTGCGCCATTATTCCTCGACCTTGCCGCCGGCGGCTTCGATCTTGGCCTTGGCCGCGGCGCTCACCTTGAGCCCGCGGACGGTGACGGCGCCGGTCAGCTCGCCATTGGCGAGCACCTTCGCCGGACGTCCCTTCGGCACCAGGCCGGCGGCGACCAGCGCCTCGGCCGTGATGTCCCCGGTCAACGCGGCGATGTCGGCCAGGCCGACCACCGTGTACGAGACGCGGAACGGATTGGTGAACCCGCGCTTCGGAATGCGGCGCGTCATCGGCATCTGGCCGCCCTCGAAATGCGGCTTGCCGCCGCCCGGGCCATGGTGGCCGGAGCGCGCCTTGATGCCCTTGTGCCCCTTGCCGGACGTCTTGCCCGTGCCGGAGCCGGGCCCTCGGCCGATGCGCTTGCGGTCGCGGTGCGACCCGGGCGCTGCGGCCAGGTTGCTGAGCGTGATCTTCTCGGTAGCCATCGCTTACTCCTTCACCGGCGTCACTTCAACGAGATGACGCACGCGCTTGATCTGGCCGCGCAACGACGGCGAGTCCTGGTGGACCACCACTGCCTGGTGGTGGCGAAGGCCGAGGGCCTCCAGCGTCAGCCGCATGACCTTGGGCTGGCCGGAACCGCTGCGAACCTGCTTGATCTGCACCTTCCCCTCGGTGAGGGTGTTCGGTGCGGTCTTCTTCGGTCCCCTGCCGGGGTGCCAAACGAATGTCCGTGGCATCAGACGGCCTCCTTCACCTTCGCGCGGGACTTGTAGCCGAGCGACGAAGGCTCGACCCCGCGCTCCCGCGCGATCTGCTCAACCGTCGTCAGCGACGACAGCCCGTCGAGGGCCGCGCGCACGAGGTTGAACGGATTCGTGGACCCCAGCGACTTCGTGAGGATGTCGGTGATGCCGACGCACTCCATGACGGCGCGCACCGCACCGCCGGCGATGACGCCCGAGCCCGGCGCCGCCGGCTTCAGCATCACTTCCGAGGCGCCATGCTTGCCCACGATCTCGTGCGGGATCGTGTGCCCCGTCATCGGGATCGAGACCATGCCGCGCCGCGCTGCCTCGACGGCCTTGCGCACCGCTTCCGACACTTCGTTGGCCTTGCCGCTCGCGATCCCCACCTTCCCCTGCCCATCGCCGACGGCGACGAGCGCGTTGAAGCTGAAGCGCCGGCCGCCCTTCACGACCTTGGCGACGCGATTGATGGCCACCACGTTCTCGACCAGATCCGAGCCTTCACGCTCGTCCCCCGGTCCGCCGCGCCCACCGCGCCCGTCGCGCCCGCCCGGACCGCCGTCACGGCCGCCACGGCCGCCACCCGGTCCGCCACGATTGCCGCCCGGGCCGCCACGCCCCGCCCCCGGTCCGCCGCGGCCGCCACCCGGCGCCCCGCGACCGCGACCCGCCGGCGGGCCGCCTCGGCCGCCCCCCGGGCCACCACGGCCCGCACCTGGTCCGCCGCGGCCAGCACCGCCGCCCATCGGGCCACGGCTCTGGGGACGCGGGGCGCTCGGCGGCGTGCCGCCGGCATGGTGCGTTGTCTCGTTCTTCTCGTCGGCCATATCAGAACTCCAGCCCGGCTTCCCGGGCGCCATCGGCCACCGCTTTCACGCGGCCAGTGTACTGGTAGCCAGCGCGGTCGAACACGACCTTGCTGATGCCGGCGGCCTTCGCCTGCACGGCGATCTTCTTGCCCACCTCGACCGACTTCACCGACTTCTTCCCCTCGATGCCGTTGTCCGTCACGGTCATCAGGGTGCGGCGTGCCACGTCGTCCACCAGCTGGGCGTAGATGTGCTTCAAGGATCGGAACACCACGAGGCGCGGACGTTCCGCCGTCCCCGTGACCTTCTTCCGGACCCGCAGGTGACGGCGCGCCCGACGCTCGGTGCCCGTCTTCGGTGTACGCATCGTCATTTACTTGCCTCCCGCCTTGCCGGCCTTGCGCCGGATCTGCTCGCCCGCGTAGCGCACGCCCTTGCCCTTGTACGGCTCGGGCTTGCGCAGTGACCGGATTTCCGCGGCCACCTGGCCGACGATTTCCTTGTCCGCCCCTTCCACCACCACCTGCGTCGGCTGCGGAGCCGTCAGCTTGATGCCGGCCGGCGCCTTGAACTCGATCTGGTGCGAATAGCCCAGCGCGAACAGCAGGCCGTACGGCTTCACTTCCGCCTTGTAGCCGACGCCCGAAATCTCGAGCTGCCGCACGTAGCCCTTCGTCACGCCCTCGACCATGTTGGCCACGAGCGTCCGCGACAGGCCATGCAGCGCCTTGTGGTTGGACTCGTCCGACGGACGGCCCACCGTGATCGTGCTTCCCTCGACGGTGAACGTCAGGTCCTTGTTGAACGAGCGCTTGAGCTCGCCGCGCGGACCCTTCACCGTCACCG
>Ga0334722_10006341_pt1 | contig 11748 bp, 18 predicted proteins | sample C3_bottom_MG_FD_207210 | JGI IMG/M metagenome (GOLD analysis project Ga0334722, IMG submission 207210) | Sediment microbial communities from Yellowstone Lake, YNP, Wyoming, USA - C3_bottom | ecosystem: Environmental > Aquatic > Freshwater > Lake > Sediment | place: USA: Wyoming | collected...
CATGGACATTGGGTGGGGTCTTACGCATGCGGCAGGGGAAAACCGTTCGATTCCAATCAGTTACGGCCGCAAAATGGTTTATCTCTTAAAGTCCTGTTTGAGCGCGATCATCTCGTTGGGCCGCATCCCCGTCAGGAACGCGGTCGTGAAATACGCCCCGTAATGCGGGTCGACGTGTTCGAGGAGGAACTTCATTTCCCGGAAGGAGAAGGGATCGATGAACGGCTTTATTTCCTTGAGCCGGCGGATGTTCTCGGAGGGGGGCTCATCGATCTCTCCGCGCCGACTTGCGTCGTTGAAAAGACACTTCAGCGGAACCATTATTTGGAACACCGTGGGAACCGTCAGGACGCTGTCGAAAGGGCAGATCGTCATCCCCGCCGGGCTCCGGAAGAAATTCCGGATCGAGCCGGGGACCGAAATGCAGATCATGGAGTACGGCGGCATCATCTATCTCATCCCCCCGGTGGATGATCCCGTGCGCGCGGCCTGCGGTGCCCTTCCCGCGGAACCCTCCCTCGGGGATCGGCTTCTCCTGGATCGGAAGAAGGATTCCCGTTGAGGGAGAAGGCCCCCCTCCTTTTTGACAGCCACGCTCTCTTGAAGTTGTTCCAGAAGGAGGCGGGGCACGAGAAGGTCGCCCGCATCCTTGCACAAGCGATGCGGTCGGGTACGCCGAAATACATGAACGCGATCAACCTTGGCGAGATCGTCTACTCGACGAAGCGCGCTTTCGGAGACCAGAAGAAGATCGAGGTCCTCGCGCACGTGGAACGACTTGGGTTGCGCATCCTTCCGGTGCCGAACGACCTGGTCTTCCGGGCGGTCGAGTACAAGGCGTCATTCAGCATGTCGTTCGCGGACTGTTTCGCCCTGGCATCCGCCGTGGAACACGGTGCAGTCCTGGTTACCGGCGATCCCGAGTTCCGGGCGGTCGAGCACCTCGTCACGATCGCTTGGGTGTAAGGATGGACCGGGAGAGTTGATGATGGCGACCAGGACCGAACATGCCGGGGCGAAGAATGGCGGTGGATATTGGGGCAAGCGGGCCGAGGCGAAACGCCGCTGCATGCCGGCGACTTCGGCGAAAGGAAGATCGAAATAAGCTCCTGTGGCGGGGTTATTCCTGAAGACCTGAGGATGGGTGGTGCTCATATACCGAGAGTGATCCCTCTTGATGGTCACGGTCGGGTCGTGTAATATGTGAAGTGTACATATTGGTAAAAAGGGGCAAATTGGTATGCCGAAGATGACACTTACGGCAGCTCGAAGGGAAATCGGGGAAGCGGTCAACAAGCTGGTGTACGGGAAAGAGGACCGGATCATTCTGTCCCGCAGGGGGAAAGACCTTGCCGTGATCCTTCCGATCTCGTATCTGGAGATCCTCGACAAGATCGAAGACCGCTGGTTGCAGGAAAAGGCCAAGAAGGCGCTCAAGGAAAAAGGGGAAATCCCTTGGGCGAAGGTAAAAAGGACCTCGGTCTCTGAGGGATGAAGAAGTACGCGATCGCCTTCAAACCGTCAGCGAAAAAAGATTTCGACCGGTTGCCGAAAAAGGAGAGGCAGTCCGCGTCCGCCCGGGTCGATTCTCTCGCCGACAATCCGCGGCCGCATTGGGCGACAATGACGACGGGCGATCTCCGGGGCCTTTGGAAGTTCAGGGTTGGGGATTACCGGGTTGCCTACCGGATCGAGGATGACCGGCTCGTTGTCCTCGTTGTGCCTGCAGGTGACCGGAAGGAAATCTATGATGTTATCCGGAGGATGCGAGGGCGGTACGGGGGGGAGCCCTTTATTGCGGGTGATACGGATTGACAGGGAGGAGTAGAACGAGTATATTTAATAATTCATGACGCGGGGTGGAGCAGTCCGGTAGCTCGTCGGGCTCATAACCCGAAGGTCCCAGGTTCAAATCCTGGCCCCGCTACCATATCAAATAAAGGGGTTACGGCCCAACGCCGTGGCCCCTTTTCTATGTGCGCCCGGCAGGGCGCACTCACTTGGAGGTGAAAGTCCTCTACGGACCCTGATGACGGGAACCGTTAGCTGAACCGCAAGGGCTACCGCCGCGAGACGGGGTCTGAAGGAAGCGGCAGGCAAACCCCCGGCCCGAGGAACACGAAGCGCATACGAGGCAACCGCACCTGGGCGAGGGGGCATGAAGCCCGAAGCCCGATAGTCATCCGGAAGGGGCGGGAGTAGATGCGACGGGTGTATGGGGGGAAAGTGGGTGCGCAATACCCGGGGAGGTCTGTCCGTTTGCCATAACTGGCTAACGCCGTCGAGAGTCGGCGTGATGAGCGGGCAGAAGTCAGCCGAGGGCATAGTAGCTCCTGCGCACGGGGGCGAAGGCCCGAACATGGAAGACCGGAAGGGCGCCAATTACCTCGTCGGGCGAAGGAGACGCAGGCAGGATGGCTGAGAAGCCAAAGGACTCCCGGAGGGTAGCGGGCGGAACCCGCGAGAAGAAGGGATGGGAGCGTCAAGCGTCCGCGGTGGGAACGGAAGAACCCCGACCGAAGGCGGAAGGTCTTCTGGAGGAGGTGTTGCGCCGTGAGAACCTGATGGAAGCCTTAAAGCGCGTCCGGTCCAACAGGGGAGCGCCGGGAATCGACGGAATGACGGTCGAAGCCCTCTCGCCGTACCTGAAGGAGCAGTGGCCGCGCATCCGGGAGGAGTTGCTCGGCGGGACGTACGTTCCCCAACCGATTCGGCGGGTAGAGATCCCGAAGCCGGACGGGAAGGGGACACGCCTGCTGGGCATTCCGACGGTTCTGGACCGGTTGATTCAACAGTCGATCCTGCAGGTGTTGACCCCCGTCTTCGATCCCCCCTTCAGCGACAGCAGTTACGGCTTCCGTCCGGGGCGAGGGTGCCACGACGCGGTCGTGGCGGCCCAAGCCCATGTGGAAGCAGGCTATCGCTTCGTGGTGGATATGGATCTGGAGAAGTTCTTCGACCGGGTGAACCACGACGTGCTGATGGCACGGGTGGCAAGACGGATCGGGGACAAGCGCCTCCTCCGACTGATCCGGCGGTACCTCACCGCCGGAGTGATGATCGAGGGAGTCGCACAGGCCCGCGAAGAAGGGACCCCTCAGGGCGGCCCGCTGTCGCCGTTGCTCTCCAACATCCTGTTGGACGATCTGGACAAGGAGTTGGAACGGCGGGGTCACCGCTTCTGCCGGTATGCTGACGACTGTAACGTCTACGTGAAGTCGAAGGCGGCCGGGGAACGGGTGATGGAGTCGATCGCCCGGTACTTGGAGAAGCGACTACGTCTGAAGATCAATCGGGACAAGAGTGCGGTGGATCGTCCGTGGAACCGCAAGTTCCTCGGGTATACGATGACATCGCATCACCGCACGAAACTCAAGGTGTCGCCTCAGTCGGTGAAACGGGCCAAGGCGCGCATCAAGGAGATCGTGCGGAAGGGCCGTGGACGCTCGCTGCCGAAGGTGATCGGGGAGATCACCCCGTTCCTTCGGGGGTGGGTGGCGTACTTCCGGCTATCCCAGGTGAAGAACGTCTTCGAGGAACTGGACAAGTGGATACGGCGGAAATTGCGTCTGATCCTGTGGCGGCAGTGGAAGAAGCCGCGCACCAGAGCCGGGAAGATGATCCGACTCGGGATCGAGAGGGTGAGAGCCTTGTCCTCGTCCAGCAATGGACATGGGCCTTGGTGGAATGCCGGAGCGTCGCATATGAACGCTGCGATCACCGCCAAGTGGCTCAACCAACGGGGACTCACGAGTCTTCTGGCAGAACATCAACGCCTTACGTGTCTTGCATGAACCGCCGTATGCCGAACGGCACGTACGGTGGTGTGGGAGGTTGGGGGCCGTAAGGCCCCCCGCCTACCCGATTATCCCGTGTTTAGGCGATCCGCGACCTCCCGGTTGTGAAAAACTTTCCGGCCATGATGATGGCTCGCGGGATATAGAGCTGGTCGGGGAATTTTGGACACCCGGATAAGTGATGAACTGCTCTAATCTGGAGGGGGAATCCCCCGAGAGGAGCAGGGAAATGACGAAGAGACGTCCAAGGCGGAACCACTCTACAGGGTTCAAGGCGAAGGTGGCGCTGGCGGCGATTCGCGGGGACAAGACGCTGAACGAATTGGCCGAGCAGTTTGAAGTCCACCCGAACCAGATCGTGCAGTGGAAGCAGCAGTTGCTGTCGCATGCCGAGGAAGTGTTTTCCCGTGGCGGGAAGAAGTCGTCAGAACCCGGTCCTACCGTGCTGGAACTGCACGCCAAGATCGGGAAGCTGACGATGGAGAACGATTTTTTAGAAGCCGCGCTCGGTCGTATCGACGGTGCGAGCGCCAAGCGATGATCGACCGGCAGGACCCGTTGCCGGTGAGCGGCCAATGCCGGCTGCTCGGATTGTCTCGCTCCGGCTGTTATTACACGCCGAGGCCGGTATCGGAACGGGATCTGGATCTGATGCGGAAAATCGATGAGCATCACATCTCGCACCCGAGCCACGGGAGCCGTCGGATTCAGGACGGTCTTCTGGATCTGGGGTTTGTAGTCGGTCGAGATCATGTCCGCAGCCTGATGTGCCGTATGGGGTTCGAGGCAGTGTATCCAAAACCGCGCCTGTCGCAGCCGCATCCGGCTCACAAGGTCTACCCGTACCTGCTGCGTTCCCTGTCGATCACGCGGGCCAACCAGGTATGGGCGACAGACATCACGTACATTCCGATGCCGAGAGGATTTGCATACCTGGTGGCGATCATGGATTGGGCGTCCCGCAAGACGCTTTCCTGGAGATTGTCGAACACGCTGGACCCGTCGTTCTGCGTCGAAGCCTTGGAAGAAGCGATCGCGAAATACGGGGTGCCTGAAATTTTCAATACGGATCAGGGTTCCCAGTTCACGTCTGACGATTTTATCGGCGTTCTGGAGCGTCATGACATTCGAATCAGCATGGACGGCAAAGGGCGCTGGATGGACAACGTTTTCGTCGAGCGGCTGTGGCGCAGCCTGAAATACGAAGAGGTATATCTCAAGGCGTACGAATCGATGGCGGAGGCTCGGGAGCAGATCGGAATCTGGTTCGACCACTACAATCGCAAGCGCCGGCATCAGGGGCTGAATCGCCAGACTCCGGACCAGGCGTACTGGTCGACACTCCCGAGAGAAGTTTCTGTGGCATGATGAGAACCGGAAAGCAGTTCAAGGGCGAGGGGACGGCCGATCGTTCCACCCCCACGTCAACACCGCGGTTCATCACTTATAAACCGCAGGGAACTGTCCGAACAACCCCGACCACCTCTTCCATCCAGGACTTGGCGGGGAACGAAATGGCATCCGACAAGATCTTCTACTTCAATACAGTGAAAAAATAGGCAAAGGGCGGTTGCATACGGAAACGGGGCGCTTCGGCGCCCCGTTTCCGTTTATGGTACGCCCTGCCGGGCGCGATACGGGGTATGAGGGGGCCTCACGGCCCCTGTCCTCCCACACCACTGTCGTACGGTTCCATATACGGCGGGTTCCTGTTGTCCCACACTTTGGTGACGTCGTCGCCTGCGGTCCTTTGAGCACCCGGCCTTACCTACCGGGTTCCGTCCGCTACTTCCGGCTTTAAGGCCACCTTCTCGGGGCATCTGCTCAGGACTGGCAGAGATTTCGTCTCGCGCTTCCCGACAGGTTCGGCCCTTTGCCGGGCGGTCATTCCGGCTCGTACGGCTTCGGCTGACTTTTGCCGATCCAACCCGACCCCTTACGGCATCGGTAGCACAAGGCAGATCGACAGATCTCCCAAGGTAAGACGCGCGACCTCCTCCCATATACCCGATACCCGCCGCATATACTTCCACATCTTCCGGGTGACTATCGGGCTTTGGATCTAATGGTCTTCTCGCCCGGATGCGGCTGCCTAATTGGTTTCCGTTCTCCTTCAATAAAATACGGTATGCTTAGCAGGAACAATCATTCTCCGACATCCGGCTTATACCTCTCTTTCGCATGATTCGGTTATGATTCGGGGATGGGGGCTACTTCCTTCGATCGGGACTATTTCCGGAAGGCCTACGGGAACGATTACGCGAGGCGCAATCCGGTCCGGAAGCTCGACTACTACCTTTCCCGGATCCGGGAAGCGAGGCCGTCGGGGGCGCTTCTCGACGTCGGCTGCGCCTACGGCCTGTTCCTCTCCCGCGCACGTCGGTTTTACGACGTGACGGGGTGCGACGTTTCCGAACACGCGGTCGGCGTAGCCAGGGAGCGGTTCCCGGACCTGGACATCTTCCGCGCCGGCATCGGGGACCTGCCTTCCGGACAGACCTTCGACATCGTCACCGCATTCGACGTCCTCGAACATGTCGCCGATCCCCTCCGGGCAATGGCGGAGTTGTCCCGCCACCTTGGAGAAGGCGGCGTATTGGCCCTTACGATCCCGGTTTATGATGGGTTGCCGGGGTGGATCGCCCGCCGTCTCGACCGGGACGATACCCACCTCCGGAAGGAGAACCGTCGTTTCTGGAGGGAGACGCTTACGTCGGCCGGTTTCGACATCGTTCTGGACGAAGGGTTGTGGCGCTACCTCGTACCGGGGGTGGGGTACCTCTTCTTCGGAGGGAGGGCGTGGCGGGACTTCTCGCCGGCCCTCATTCTGATCGGGGTGAAACGGTGATCTTCCTCGTCCTCCCCGCCTACAACGAGGAGAAGTCCCTCCCTCCCCTTCTCGCGGAGATCGCCTCCATATTGGGCGAGACAGGGCACGCCTACCGGGTGGTGGTCGTCGACGACGGGAGCACGGACGGGACCGCCGGAGTCGTCCGGGCGGCCGCCTCTTCCATGCCGATCTCCCTGGTATCCCACCCGGCGAACCGGGGTCTCTCCGAAGCCCTGAAAACCGGACTCCTCGAAGCGCAAAAAGAGATCTCGCCCAGGGATGTCATCGTGACGATGGACTCGGACAACACCCACATCCCCGGGCTGATCTTGCGGATGGTCCGGATGATCCGGGAAGGGTACGACGTGGTCATCGCGTCCCGTTACCGCCGGGAGTCGCGGGTGATCGGCGTCCCCCTTTCCCGCAGGATCTTGAGCCGCGGGGCCAGCCTCCTCTTCCGGATCCTCTTCCCGACGCGGGGAGTCCGCGACTTCACCAGCGGGTACCGGGCGTACCGGGCATCGCTCATCCAGGAGATGTTTTCCGCCTACGGAGATGATTTCGTCAATCGGCCCGGATTCTCCTGCATGGTCGATATCCTCCTTAAAATCCGACGCCGTCCATTGGTGGCGGGAGAGGTCCCGTTGATTCTGCGCTACGATCGGAAGGCATCCGACAGCAAGATGAAGGTGGGGAAAACCGTATTCGAGACCTTGGGCCTGATCGCGACACGCCTGTTCGAGCGGCGATGAAGAAACGCCTGAAGACTCTTTTTATCATCGGCACCCGCCCCGAGGCGATCAAACTGGCTCCGGTGATCCTCGCGGTGCGGAAGGATCGGCGCTTTCTCCCGGTGGTCTGCGCCACCGGGCAGCATCGCGAAATGCTCGACCAGGTGCTTTCCCTGTTCAAGATCCGTCCCCGGCACGATCTCGACGCGATGGGGAAGGACCACACCCTTGCGTACTCGATGTCCACGATCCTTGCCCGGCTGGACAAAGTGATTCGGGAGGAAAAGCCCGATCTCGTCATCGTCCAGGGCGACACGACAAGCACTTTGGCGGGGAGCCTGGCCGCGTTTTACCGACAGGTCCCCGTCGGGCACATCGAGGCGGGACTCCGGACGCATGATAAGTCCCGGCCGTTCCCCGAGGAGATCAACCGGCGGTTGACGTCACAGATCGCCGATTACCATCTCGCGCCGACCGCGGGCGCCAGGAAAAACCTCCTGGCCGAAGGTGTTCCGTCGCGCCGGATCGCCGTGACGGGCAACACCGTCGTGGATGCGCTTCTTTTCGTGAAGCGATCGATAGAAAGAAGCCCGACGAAACAAGGGAGACTTCGGAAGCGGTTCCCGTTTGTGGATGCCGGGCGGCCCCTGATCCTTGTGACGGGCCATCGACGGGAGAGTTTCGGGAAAGGACTCCGTGACATCTGTGCGGCGATCCGGAAGATCGCCCTCGCTCATCCGTATGCCGAGATCGTTTATCCCGTACACCCGAACCCCGAAGTCCGGACACCGGTCCGGAAGGAACTGTCCGGTCTCCCCAACGTCCACCTGCTGGAACCGCTTGACTACGAGGCGTTCGTCTACCTGATGATGCAATCCCGCCTGATTTTGACCGATTCCGGGGGCATTCAGGAGGAAGCGCCTTCCCTGGACAAGCCCGTCCTTGTGATGCGAAACACCACCGAAAGGCCCGAGGCTCTCGATGTGGGAGGAGCCCTCCTTGTCGGTACGGACCCTCAATCGATCATTAAGGGCGTCGATCACGTCCTTGCGTCCGGTCCCTCTCCAAGCGCTGCGACTGGCCGCCGGAACCCCTTCGGGGACGGTCGAGCTGCGGAGCGGATCGTCCGGGCCCTCGGTACTTGGATGGCACGGTGACCTGTTTCCCCCGACGCATTTCCGCAGTCCCTCCCCGGGTGTGGATCCTGTTGGGCCTGGTCGCGCTGACCTTCGGGATCTACGGGCAGACGGCCTGGCATCCCTTCATCAACTTGGACGATGATCTTCTCGTATACGGAAACCCGCACGTTCGGTCCGGACTCCGCTGGGAGAACATACTCTGGGCGTTCACTGCGACTTCGGGGGCCTCCTTCTGGCACCCGCTGACCTGGCTGTCCTTCATGATGGATGTCGAGCTGTTCGGGCTTGACCCTGCCGGGCACCACCTGATGTCGGCGGCTTTCCACGGGATCAATTCCATTCTTCTGTTCCTGCTCCTGCAACGGATGACCGGGTCGGTGTGGCGAAGCGGATTCGTTGCCGCGCTTTTTGCCGTTCATCCGCTTCATGTCGAATCGGTTGCCTGGATTTCCGAACGGAAAGACGTTTTAAGCACTCTGTTTTTCCTGCTTTCATTATGGACGTATGCCCGCTATACGGAACGCCCAGGCATGTGCAGGTATCTATGGGTTGTTCTTTTTTTCGGCATGGCGTTGATGTCCAAACCGATGGTTATGACACTCCCCTTTGTCCTGTTGCTGATCGACTTCTGGCCGCTCGCACGAATCGATCGTGGGTCGTGGAAGCAAGTCGTTCGGGAGAAGGTTCCATTGTTGCTGATGTCGATCGGATCGATAGCCGTGACACTGAGTTTCGGCTCCGGCCGCAAGACTCCCTGGCTGGCATCTCTTCAGGAAATTCCTCTTTGGGCAAGAGGCGCCAACGCTGCAGTATCCTATGTGACGTACCTGTGGAAGACGGTTTGGCCTACATCGCTGGCGGTGATTTATCCCCACCCGGGGAAGGAAATCTCGCTTTGGAAGGCCGCGATTACGAGCTTGATTCTGGTCGCGGCGACATTCCTGATCATCCATTTCCGGAGGCGTCGTCCATATTCCGCGACGGGATGGCTGTTCTATCTCGGCACGATGTTCCCGGCAATCGGGTTGGTGCAGTCGGGATATCAATCTCATGCCGACAGGTTCACATACATTCCTCTGATCGGGATTTTTGTGGCGATCGCATGGTGGCTTCCGGATGCGAGCGCGTTGAAGCGTCTCCGGGGAACCACCGTATCGTTACTTGGATGCGGAGTGATTCTGGTCCTTTCCATCGCGGCATGGAATCAGACGAGGTACTGGCGCGACAGCATCACCCTGTTTTCGAGAGCGGTGACTGTTACCGAAAACAACCGGATGGCAATGAATCTCCTGGGACAAGCGTACGTGAAATCCGGGAAGTACTCGGATGCCATTCCGTACCTGCAAGAAGCGCTGAAAAGTCCTTCCGATTACATTGAAGCACGCACTTATATGGGCATCGCATTCAGGGAACTCGACCGCCCTCAGGAAGCGGTCGCCTGTTTTCGTGAAACGCTCTCCGTCGACTCGGGCCATGCATTCGCCTGGTTCAATCTTGGATTGACCTATGACCGCCTGGGTCAGCCCGAGCAGGCTATCGCTTCTTACCGGGAGGCGGTTCGAATTGACAGGGGTAATCAAAATGCATGGAACAATATGGGTGTCGCATTCGACAAACTTGGTCGATTCACGGACGCCATAAGCGCTTATCAAGAGGCGTTGCAAACCGCTCCAAACTCTGCGGCGATATGGACCAACCTCGGAGTTTCTTATGGCCTTTCCGGCAATAATCGCCAAGCTATCGAGCATTTTCAAAGGGCGTTACAAATCGACCCGAACTATGCAGAGGCAAGGAACAATCTGGCCGTTGCAATCGGAAAAACCGGCGGGGGAAAGTGACACGCGATCCCGCGCGATTCGACAAAGGATCGTCTGGGCCCTCGGAACCTGGATGGCGCGATGACCGGTTTCCCTCGACGTATATCCGAAGTCCCCCCGCGGGCGTGGATCCTGCTGGGCCTGGTTGCGCTGATTTTCGGGATCTACTGGCAGACGGCCTGGCATCCCTTCATCAACCTCGATGATGATGCACTCATATACGGAAACCCGCACGTCCGTAACGGACTTACCTAGGCCTCCTGGTCGATCTCGTGACGGCCTGCCTTACCCGAGAATACATCCACCATCCCCTGGGCTGCCTGGCGCTTCCATTGCGCGATCATGGTGGGATGGATGCCGAACCGGGAGGCCAGCTCCGACAGCGTCACCTCCCCCTTGATCGCTTCCAGCGCGACCTTCGCTTTGAACTCCGCCGAATACCGTTTCCGCTTCGTCTTGCTCATCCGGGGGTCTCCTCCTTCGTCAGTCGTTTTTCCACCTTACACGACTGTCCGAATTTCAGGGACCACCTCTCTTTTCACGCCGACCAGTTCGTCCTGGTTGAACCTGGTGGAGAGATGGTTCGGAGAGATCACGCGCAAACGCATTCGTCGCGGGGTTTTCCGCAGTGTCCCGGAACTCATCGCCACAATCGAAGATTTCATCCGCATCAACAACGAGAATCCCAAACGTTCGTCTGGACGAAAAAGGTTGACGCGATCCTGAAGAAGGTCGCTCATTGTAAAGCTGTCTTCGGGACTCCACACTAGCGTCGGTCGACGTGATTCAGGATCTTGCGGATGACCGGCACCTGCGTGATGAAACCGACGACGTGCATTCTCTGGCCGCACCGGCAGGGCAGAGGGTCGGCCTCGTAGACGCGACGCATGAGCCGGGCCCACGACTTCCGGCGCTCCTTGAGCCAGGCGTATTCGGACTTCGTGGGGTCGGCGGGAGATTCCGCCGCCGCTGTCTCGACCTCGATCGCCTCTCCTCGTGCGGCGCTCCCCCGATGCGCGTTCGAGTAAGCGCCGTAGGAGTGAACGAGTTGGGCGCCCCGCTCCGGAATGTGCGACGTCCGCCGGGCGATCCATTCGAGGTAATCGTGCTCGCGGTGGCCTTCGGAGATCGAGTCGTTCCCGAAGGCGGGTGGTCGCTGCCGGGCCCCGCACCATGTAGAGACCGACCTGGACGGCGACATCGATATCCGGGGTTTCCTCTCCGGATGGCGAATTCTCTGCTCCGGATCGAGGAGGGATTGATTCGGAAGTAGCGGTTCGGAGGCGCGGGGACCGGACCTACTTCCGGCCCCACCACGCCTTGAGGCGGTCGGCGATCACCTTCTCGTGGCCCGCCTCGGACGGTTCGTAATATCTGCGGCGGCCGAGCGTTTCGGGGAAGTAGTTTTCCGGGACGAAGGCGTCGGCGAAATCG
>Ga0334722_10006342_pt1 | contig 11745 bp, 13 predicted proteins | sample C3_bottom_MG_FD_207210 | JGI IMG/M metagenome (GOLD analysis project Ga0334722, IMG submission 207210) | Sediment microbial communities from Yellowstone Lake, YNP, Wyoming, USA - C3_bottom | ecosystem: Environmental > Aquatic > Freshwater > Lake > Sediment | place: USA: Wyoming | collected...
AACGTATGTGTATACCACGAGTGCCACTTTTTATACGGAGGCTGGTGCCGCTTCTACTTCGATGTGGGACAAGATAAAAGCTGACCCCGCTTCTTTTCCAAACTTGAATACTGGTATTTCTTCAGCCGTTACGCAGCCCCTGCCTGCTGTTGGTGTTGTTGTTAATGTCAATGGCACAAACTATCGTTTAACTCAGTATCATACAACCTATGGTGGCATGTACGGCCCGACTGGTGTTGGTCAATATGTTATGGCATCATCTAATCAAGTTGGCTATTCCACCGCTGCTAATTGGTATCTGGGTGGATATGATTGTTCCCTTTGGTATTGTGTTGTTGACACCACCTCCCCCCTTTCCGCTACGTCTTTTGATTACACCAAATTCCCGGCTATTGTTTCTGCTGCTGGTGCGGCTGGTGCATCAGAAATTGATAAATTGATTGCCCAAAATCCAGATTCTTTCAAAAAGTCTTATACTCCGTCTGCTACCGAGGGTATTACTGCTCCCCCTATTCCTACTGCTTTAACTCCTGAGAAAATTCAAGAAATAGAAATCGGTTATGGTCCTCCCGCTGGTGGTACTGGTGGCAATCCTGTTCCTAACCCTACTACTGGTATTCCTGAGTTACCTCCTACGATTGATGTGCCTCAACCTTCTCCTGAAGGCAGTGATCCTTCCGCACCTCCTACAAAAGACGTATACGGTCCTGGTTATACTCCGGGTTATAACAATTCTCCCTATGGTTCTGATGGCCCGGGTGGGGCAGATTTCGGTATTCGTATGTCTCAATTCATGACTGATCTTCGTGGCAGCTCCTTGTTTTCCTTGCCTACCTCTATTCTCGGTAATATCCCCAGTTCCGGGACTTCGGCCATTTCTTTTGACGGTGGTCAGTTTGGGCAACAGAGCTTCGATTTTGCCGCCTTCTCGAATCAGTTGATGGTTATCCGCTCCGTCCTGCTGCTCTGCTTCTCCCTGCTGTCTATCCGTATCGTTACTTTGAAAAGGTGATTGCATGGAAACCCTGGTCAATTTCGTCATAGACTTTTTCCGCCTTCTCAAGGGCCTTTTCTCGTGGATGCTTGACGGTTTTTTGTTCGTCTTAAAAACAGTCCTTTACCTTCCCTTTGATGGCATCCTGACCGTCATCACTGCGTTTGTTTCTTCCCTTGACGTTGGGCAGCTTCTTTTCAATTCGGCATCCACCTGGGGCCTGCTGCCCCCTCAAATGCTGTACGTGATCAACGCTGTCGGCTTCCCTCAAGGTCTTACCCTTGTCGCCTATGCTATTGTCATCAGAATGACCTTGAACCTCATCCCTGCCGCCTTGACGAGGCTGTAAGCATGATTATTGCATTTGTCGGCACTCCCGGAAGCGGCAAGACCTACGATGCCGTGAAGAAGATTCTCGACAATCTCCAGATAGGGAGGGTGGTCTATACCAATATTGATGGGCTGGATGCTCCTAATTGCCGGGAGCATATCAAGAATTATTGCCGCCTTTCAGATCTTGCCATCGAGATTCATTTGAAGCACTTCAGCAATGAGGAGGCTCAAAATTTTTGGCTGCATTGCGCTCCGGGCTCTTTGATCGTTATTGATGAGGTTCACAAGCTTTTTTGCAATCGTGATTGGCAGGCCCAAAAAAATCGAGACTTTGCAAACTGGTCTTCAACCCATCGGAAAGAAGGCTATGATGTTGTGCTGATCACGCAGGATCTGGACAAGGTCGATTCCCATGTCCGAAGCCTGGTGGAGTGGACCTATTTTTACCGGAAGGTCAATTTTTTCGGCGGGGCTGTCCAGAAAAAATACCTGTGCTATGCCTATTCCGGGGAAGATAACACCGGCCAGCCGTTACAGAAGCACGTCCGCACCTATGATTCGAGCGTTTTCCCCTGCTACAAATCCTACGCCACCACGGACACCAAAGAACTCGGCTTCATGCAGCATGTGAACGTTTTGAAGCACCCTGTTTTCTACCTAATCCCCGTGGTTTTGTGCTTCACCCTCTATATGTTTTTCGGCAAATCTTCATTCGCCTCCGGTGATGTTTTCGGCACAGGTGCCAAGCTCAAGCAGGCCGAGGCCCAGGCAAAACAATTGAACGGCAAGAAATCAAAATCCGGCTCCGTATCTTCTGCCGGTGATTCTTCCCATGTTCCCAGCAAAGTTTCCCCGGTTGTGACCTTCAAAGACAACCAGGGCAATCTTTGTTTTGCAAATACACACGCACTTATCAGACGAAATTAAAACAAGCGGAGACGTGCGGGGCTTCCCTCCCTCGGGGGAGGGTGCCCCGCCGTATCCGCGATCGGGGGGACTCGTTATGCCAGACTCAGAGTTAATGCCGGAAATGGAACCACAAGCCCGGATATCATGTGGTTCCGCAGTAGCCTCCAAAAGCTGTCTCGATACCCTTCGACTGTCTATGTGGGTTGATTGGGACAGTTCAAACCTTCTTGATCGGCTTGAGATCGTAAAGAAACTTGCCCAGCAGGGCGAATATGAGTCAGAGCCCGTTGATTTGGCCGGTCATTCTTGGAACGTCATGCGAAGCGGCACCAGCCGTTTCACCTTTCGCCTTGTCCGTGGTGACATTCAGCTCTTGATCAATTGCAGGAAGGCTGACGGGAGTATCCCGAATACCCGGCTTGAAATCGGCTCTGCCTCCTGTTGGTCTCCAGGCTTTCGCACCATCTACGATGAAGTGGTGAAGCTTATTGAGCTTTATGGCGGGGCTGTCTGCAAGGAACGGGTTTCCGAAGTCCATCTTGCCACTGATTTCATCGGGCAAGATTTGCGGTCCTTGCCGGTGGCCAAGATGGAACACTGGATCACCCGCGCCTATGATTTCCAGCCTCATTACTCCCGGCGCAAGCTGACCGGTGTTTCCGTGGGTAAAGGGGACTTTATGCTCCGTTGCTACGATAAGGTTCTGGAGCTGAAAACCAGCACCAGCAAGCAACAGCTTTTCACCGATGTTTGGGGTGTGAAGGCTTTCGATGAAAAGCCCGTCACCCGCGTTGAATTCCAGCTTCGCCGTCCTGTGCTTCGTGATTTTGCCCCCGTTATCAATACCATGGAAGAGCTTGAAGAATGCCTTGATTCCCTGTGGCAATACTGTTGCCAGCATTGGGGCCGGTTGACCTCCCACGAAGTGGATCGCAACCACCACCAGTCTAGGGCGCAGACTCATTCTTTTTGGCTCCGGGTCCAGGGCGTTGTCTGGGAAGGCGCCATGTTTGTTGCCCGAGTCAAACGGTATATCAAAAAAGACCTGTACCGCCTCACTCAACTTGCCGCCGGGGTATCCATGACCATTGCCGCCCTGTATGGCCGTCATGCTGACGATATTGAGGGTGTCATTGCCTGCTCGACATTGGCCATTGAGTGCCACCTAAGAGACCTTTTCAAAACCCCGGAAGATTTTCGAAAGCGAATGTCCCGAAAGATTAATGACTCCTTGCCATTTCAACCCGATTTTGCCGCTTGTTAACCCTTGATCCCGGTGTGGCTATGAAATTTTTCTTCTATATTCTGATTGCCTTATTGTTGCCCGGCTGTGCTGCTCATGCTCCGTTGACCAGCCCGTCTGTGAACTTGGCCGAGATCAATCAGCACATTATCAGATCGGCTGAATCAATTCCTGCTTCTCCAGAGTCTGCCCCGGAAGAGCTACGATCAAAAGATTTCGCCGCTGGTGATTACGGTAAGAATCCTTTGCTTTCCAAGGTGAATGCCTCTTCTGTCCAGGCCAAACAACCGGCCAAGGGGGAAGGCGGCGGGATAATGCTCAATTTCGACAATGCGAATATCCATGAGGTGATCAAGGTTTTTGCCGAAACCCTTAATTTCAACTACATCGTCAATCCTAAGGTAGAAGGCGCGGTCAGCATCCGGTCGGGTAATCCCATTCCGAAAAGCCAGCTTTTCACGGTGTTCAAGAAATTGCTGCATACCAGCGGCCTTGATATCATCCCCGAAGGTGATCATTATTACATCTTCGTTTCCGACAAGACTTCTCCGCAGGCTATCAATGGCCCTGGCCAGGTCGGCAACCTCAAGAATTCTTCGCGAGTCGTTACTCAGATCGTACCGCTTCTTTACTTGAAGTCCACCGATGCCGTGAATCTGGTTTCCCCATATCTTTCCGGCCAGGCCGTGAAATATGATCTGCCGGACCAGAACACCTTGATTGTCACCGACTTTGAAACCAAGATTGCAGACGTTGTGCAAATTCTTTCCTTTCTGGACGTTTCACCCCTGGCCTCGTACAAGATGCGGCTGGTCCGGGTTGAAAACGCCTCCTTGCCCGATCTTCACCGGGAACTGACACAGCTTCTTTCTGCCACCAAACTCAATAAAACCGGCCCCGGCTCTGAAAACGTGGTTGATTCGGTCAATATTATCCCGCTTGAACGGGTCAACTCTTTGCTTGTTATCAGCCAGAACGCTTTCTTGATCTCCAATGTTGATGCCTGGATAGGCCAGCTTGACGTTTCTCCTCAAAATTCCAAGGGGCAAACCATCTACCGTGTCCGCAATTCTGCCGCTTCGGAGTTGGCTCAGTTGGTCAATACCTACTTGACCAACGATGAGCCCAAGGCAAACGCTGTCCCGGCTCTAAAGCAGGATTCCGACCAGCCTGCCGCCGCAACTCCTGCCCCCGTTGTGGCTCCTTCAACCCCTTCCGCTCTTGTTCCTGACGATAGACGCAATGTGATTCTGATCCGGCCAAAACAACCTTCTGAAGCCTTGCGGATTGTGAAGCTGCTGGAGAGCCTTGACAGCGTTCCTAGTCAGGTCTTGATCGAGGTTATGGTTGCAGAGGTTACGTTGAATGATCGGCTTGAATATGGCCTTGAATGGGCCTTGAAAAATAACTCTTCGTTTGTTGGCAGTACGAATTTTTCAAATTTCGTTGATCCTACCACCCTGCTCGGCTCCACCGGGAGCATCATCAAGGGTGATTTGCGGGGGCTGTTCAATGCCCTGGCCAATGAAACGGACGTTTCTATTCTTTCCTCGCCCCAGGTCTTGGTGGAAAACAATGCTCCGGCCACCATCAATGTGGGTGACCAGGTTCCTATCATCAATGCTGAAATCGTGCCTTCCAGCGCCAACGGCCAAACCCTTACCCGTTCCATCCAGTATCGTGACACCGGTGTAATTCTCCATGTCACTCCCCGCATAGGTTCTGACGGCCTTATCTCTCTGGATGTTGACCAGCAGGTCAGTAATGCTACTGAAAATGTTTTGTCCGGCATAAGCTCTCCGGTGATCTCCACCAGACAGCTTAAAACCAGATTTTCCGTTAAGACCGGCCAGTCAATTATGATTGGCGGCATGATTCGCCGGGACACCAATATCAGGGAAGTTGGCGTTCCCTTCCTTAAGAATATCCCCGGCCTTGGTTTTCTCTTCAATTCGCATAAATCGAATGCTACCAGGACTGAGCTTGTCTTGATGCTCACTCCGTATGTGATCGACTCCCAGGACGTGCTTGCTCAATATGATCAAGCGTTTCGGGGAAAAATGGAAGGTTTGCGCGCTGACTTAGCGCGGATTGGCAATTAATTTTAGGGAGGTTTGGCTATGATTAGAACAGAGCACACACTGGAAGAAGTTAAGGTTTTTCATAACAGAAAGTTGGTTCGTGTTGTTCCTATCCATCTTGGAGGCGAATATCGGGTTGCTCCCATTAATCCTAAAAAAAAGAAATATCGGGGAGAAAAGGTCCGGCTTATCGCCTTTCATTATCTGGATAATACTGTTTCTTGTGTGCGGGTTGATTCAAAATGGCATTTTTCAAGAAATGTTTTGTCCAAAATTCATGTACATGATTTGGTGTATGAGCCGATTCCACATCAAACAGGAAAATAAGTTTGCTTACGATGCGCTTGATTTGAAATGAATTTCTTTTTGATGGGGAATGACAATGGAACAGAATCTTGAAGACATAGCAATTCTTCGTATGCCCGAAGTAAAGAGACTGACCGGCCTTGGCCGTAGCAGCATTTACCGGATGATGGGCGATGGTATTTTCCCGCGCTCTGTGTCCCTTGGTTCTCGTGCTGTAGGCTGGATGGTGGGCGATATTCGTGCCTGGTTGCACAGGAAAAGACCCGTTATCTCCTGCCCTGTTGTAGCGGAATGATTTCTGCTCCGGTTTTCAGCGCATCCAGGTAGTCCCCCCAAGCCTGCATCATCTTCCGGCGTTCCGGAAGGTGGGCTGTGCGATTATAGGCTCTTCCCAGAGGATCACGCACCGCATGGGCCAACTGATGTTCTATGAAATCGGGCCGGAAGCCCAAAACTTCATCCAGGATGGTTCGGGCCACTGCCCGGAAGCCATGACCGGTTATCTCCGTCTTGGTGTCTATGCCCATGCGCCGCATGGCGGCATTCATGGTCATATCTGATATGGGTCTTGCATTGGTTCTTGCGGAAGGGAACACATATTGTCCCCTGCCGGTGAGCGGATAAATCTCCCGCAGGATCGCCACCGCTTGTTTTGACAGAGGCACAATGTGCGGGGTCTTTGTTTTGTTCACCATGTAGGACCATTCGCCCTTGTCCAGGTCCACGTCAGCCCATTGCATGGCTCGCAGCTCACCGGGCCGGACAAACAGCAAGGGAAGCAGCTTCAAGGCACACCTGACCAGCAGCGAGCCCTGATAGCTATCCAGCATTCGCAACAACGGGGCCACCTCTTTAGGATCAGTGATGGCTGGTCGATGTGTGGTCTTGATCGGGGTAAGCGCCCCTCTCAGATCGCCGGTCGGGTCACGGTCGCATCGTCCGGTTGCCACTCCATAACGGAATACCTGCCCACACAGACCACGCACCCTATGAGCTGTGTAAGCGGCACCTCTTGCCTCTATCCTGCGAAACATTGTCAGCAGTATCGGCGCATTGATCGCGGGAAGTGGTTTGTCGCCAATCTCCCCAAAAACGTCACGGGCCAGCATTAAAAGGATCGCCTCCGCTGTTCGTGGTGCCCATTGTGGTGAAAACTGGTTGTGCCACTCACGGGCCACAACTTCAAAAGTCTCCTGCTCATGGAGCAGGGCCGCTTCTTGTTCTTTTCTGGCCGCGCTTGGATCAATCCCCTTTGCTATTTGTTCTCTGGCCTCTGCTCGCTTTTGCCGGGCATCGGCAAGAGAGATTTCAGGAAAGGCCCCCAAAGCCAGCTTCTTCTCCAGGCCCCCAAAACGGTACTTGAGCCGCCAAAGCTTGCCGCCGCTTGGGGTCACAAGCAGATAAAGGCCCCCACCGTCAGACAGTTTGTATTCTTTTTCCTTGGGCTTGGCGTTGCTGATCTGCAATGGAACCAGGGGGATTGTCCTTGCTGGCATTGGCTTTCCTCCAGAATAATTATTTTGGGGGCCTTTTTTTTCGAGAGCCCCCAGAGGCCCCCAAGGAGGCCCCCAAAACTTCTGGATTTTATGATATCAGGAGAGACATTACGGGACAACAGAAAAAGAAAAAGCCCTGATTTCTCAGGGCTTTCAGGTCGATACTGGACAGTATCGGATAATGCGTTGGTGCCGGAGGTCGGAATCGAACCGACATGGAGTTGCCCCCGCGGGATTTTGAGTCCCGTGCGTCTACCAGTTTCACCACTCCGGCAAAATTACAATGCTGCGGCCCGTACGGGCCGCAGCATCGGACGAACACTATAGAGGCCTTGCCGAGCCCTGTCAAGCCCTAAAGCCCCTTCTCTTTCCCTTCTGTTTCAGTGACTGGTGGTTCCCAGGAAAATCTTCTGGAACCGGTAGAAGTAATCCACCCCCGACCAGACCGTCATCACTGCGGAAACATAGAGGATGGCCTTGCCCAGTTCGTGCAGGAAGGGGATGGGGACGACGCCCAGAGGGAAGATCAGAATGCAGAGTGCGGTGTATTGCATAATGCTCTTCAGTTTGCCCATGCCGCTGGCCGCGATCACGATGCCCGAAGAGGCTGCCACGCCACGCAGCCCGGTGATCACCAACTCTCTGGCCAGGATGATGAACACCAGCCAGGCCGGGATTTTGTCCATGGGGACCAGCATGATCAGGGCCGCGCAGACCAGCACCTTGTCCGCCACCGGGTCCATCAATTTGCCCAGAACCGTTTCGATCTTGTGCTTACGGGCGTAATAGCCGTCGGCAAGATCGGTCAGGGCGCCGGTGAGAAAAAGAAAAAAGGCGAACAGGCTGACCCCGACGCTGGGCTCGGGATAGAGAAAAAAGAGGAGGACCGGCGCCACCGCAAAGCGGTATCCGGTGAGGAGATTGGGGATGGTGAAGATCGCGTGTCGACTCATGGGCTAATTGGCCGCCCCCAGCCAGCGGGAGGAAGGAGACGCCGCGGCTGTCAGTTGTCGGTAATGCTGGATGACCTTGGCTACATACTGCTGGGTTTCCGGGATCAACGGGATGCCTTGGGCGGCTTCGACCCTGCTCGGCCCGGCATTGTAGGCGGCCAGAGCCAGCCTGAGGTTGCCGCCGAAACGGGCCATCATCTGGCGCAGGTAATTGGTGCCGCCAAAGATGTTTTCCTGGGGGTCAAAGGGGTCCCAGACATTCAGGTCGGCTGCGGTTTCCGGCATCAACTGCATGAGGCCCTTGGCTCCCTTGGAGGAAACCGCCTGGCAGTCGAAGTTGGATTCTGTTTTGATCACGGCTTTGATCAAGAGAGGATCCATCTCGTACCGGCTGGCCGCCCTCTGGATATGCTCTTCATAAAGACGAGGATCACCGGCCCGGTTTGGCCTGCTGCTGGCCCCCCGGAACTGCGGACGGATCACCCCCGGCTTGTAGCGGGGATCGTTTGGCACATTGGTGAAATGCACGGTGCCCTGCTGGTCGACAAAGGTGTAGATCGCCGCTCGCGCACCATTCGGCGCCAGCAGCAATGCCCAGACCAGCACGGCCAGGAATCGTCCTGTTATCCGTGCTCTGGTTTTCTCCCTGTGCCGGGGAGGTTCCCCTGTCCGCGCCATGTTTTCGTCTCCGGGCAGATGCGCCTGCAACTCCAGTATACTACGCTTTTGCTCTTTTTTCCCAATCGGCCAGAAATTGTTCCATGCCGAGGTCGGTGAGCGGATGCCGGGCAAGCTGGGCGATGACCTTGAAGGGGATCGTAGCGATATGGGCACCCAACAGGGCTGCATCCACCACATGGATGGGATTGCGGATGCTGGCGACGATCACCTCGGTGGCATAGCCGTAGTTGTCGTAGATGTTCATGATGTCGCTGATCAAATCCATGCCGTTTTGCGAGATGTCGTCCAGCCGCCCGACAAAGGGGCTCGCATAGCTGGCTCCGGCCTTGGCGGCCATCAGAGCCTGGCTGGCGGAAAAGATCAGGGTCACGTTGGTTCTGATCTTCTCATCGGCAAGCTGCTTGACCGCCTTGAGGCCCTCGGTGGTCATGGGGATCTTGATCACGATGTTGGCGTGGATGGCGGCAAGCTCGCGGCCTTCCCGGACCATGCCCTCGGCGTCCAGAGCGATAACTTCGGCGCTGATCGGACCGTCCACCACCTTGCAGATATCCTTGATGATCTCAACAAATGGTTTATTCTCCCTGGCGATCAGCGAGGGGTTGGTGGTGACTCCGTCCACCATGCCCATGTCCACGGCTTTTTTGATTTCGTCGAGGTTGGCGGTATCAATAAAAAACTTCATCTATTCTCTCCTTGGTAAGGGCAAAAAAGACGGTTCAGCCGTTCTCCTGCCGAGGTGTTTGACGGGCATCGCAGTATATCTTCCGGCATTGTTCGCTGCAAAAAAATACAAGCGTATCCTTGTCTTGTAACACAATTGCCTGCTTTTTGGGAATATAGATATGGCAGATCGGGTCTTCCACCAACTGATCATGGGCAGCAGTTTCGCCTGCTCTTGCGCCCTGCCCGCTGCTGCGGGGTTCGACTTTCTTTTTTTTACCGCCCGTCAGCAGGCGGTAGATGACATAGAGGAAAACCGCGTAGATAAAGAGTTTAAACACCGAAGGCCTCCCGCCACTCGTGCCGTTCCGCTGTCTGGCTGCGGAGTGCGCCGCAGAGGTCCAGGCTGGTCCGGCCAAGAATCGGATGCACATGCTCAGGGGCAATTTCCGCCAGCGGCGCCAGCACGAAAAGCCGGTTGGCGATGTGCGGATGGGGCACGGTCAGTGTTTGGCTCTGTATCATCAGGTCTCCGTAATAGAGCAGGTCCAGATCAACGGGCCTGTCCTTGGTCAGGGCGCGATTTCGGCCCAGGGCTGTCTCGATGGCGAGCATGGCGGCGAGCAGCTCCATAGGGGCAAGGCTGGTGCAGAGTTCGCCCACGGCATTGGTGAACCAGTGCTTCGAGTCCATGCCGACAGGCTCGGTCCGGTATGGGCTCGACAGCCTGTTCGGGGTAATCCCAGCAATCTGGCCCAACCGCTGCCAGGCATCGCGCAGGTTGCCCTGGCCGTCGCCGAGATTGGAGCCCAGCCCGATAAAAGCCTGCTGTGGTTTTTCCACGGAAAATTATATGTCCTGCAAGCCCAGCACGTCGAACATGGTGTAGAGGCCGTTGGGCTTGCCCACCACCCAGGCGGCGGCAAGGGCCGCACCTCTGGCGAAGTTGTCCCGGCTGTGGGCCCGGTGGGTGAGCTCCAGCCTCTCCCCTGCCCCGGCAAAATAGACGGTGTGCTCGCCCACGATATCCCCGGCCCGGATGGTCTGGATGCCGATTTCCTTGTCGGTGCGTTCGCCGATCATGCCGTGGCGGGAATAGACCCCCACCTCGGCCAGGTTGCGGTGCACGCCTTCCGCCACCATCTCGCCGAGCTTCAGGGCCGTGCCGCTGGGCGCGTCCTTTTTCATCCGGTGGTGGGCCTCGACGATTTCGATATCGTAGGCATCGCCCAGTAGGGCTGCCATCTTCCGGGCGATCTTGAACAGGACATTGACCCCCACCGCCATGTTCGGCGATTGGACGCAGGGAAAATTGCGGCTCAATTCGGCCAGTTCGGTGAGATTATCCGCTGTCAGCCCGGTGGTTCCGATGACCATGGCCTTTTTCGCCTGGGCCGCCTTGCGGGCCAGGGCCATGGTGGCCTCGTGGAAGGTGAAATCAATAACCACATCCCCCAGGGCCATGACTGCCTCGAAGCTGTCCGCCACCTTCACTCCCAAGGCGCCCATCCCGGCCAGATCGCCAAGATCCTTGCCGAGTTCCGGGCCGTCGGGCCGTTCAAACCCAGCGGCCAGGGTCAACCCTTCCTGTTGGTGCACCATATAGCTGATCCGGCGGCCCATCCGGCCTGCGGCCCCGGCCACGATAACCTTGGTCATACGATCCTTCTCCTTCTTATCAGCCGTCAGCTGACCGCGTAAATTAGATGAGCCCGTAAGCGGTGATAACCTTCTTCAGCTTATCCTCGTTGGCCTCGTTCATCTTGTACAGAGGCAAGCGCGGCAGGCCGGACTTAATCTTACCCATCATCATGAGCGCCGTCTTGGCAGGGACCGGGTTGGTGTCGATGAACATGGCCTGCATCAAGGGGAGCAGTTTGTAGTGCAGCTCCTGGGCCTTGGCGATGTCACCGGCCAGGGCGGCGTCGATCATTACGGCCATGTCCTTGGGCGCCACGTTGGAGGTCACGGAAATAACCCCGGCGCCGCCGATCATCACGGTGGGCATGGAGGTGAAATCATCGCCGGACATGACGATGAAATCCTTGGGGCAGAGGCGGATGACCTGGCTGATCTGGTTGAGATC
>Ga0334722_10006343_pt1 | contig 11745 bp, 15 predicted proteins | sample C3_bottom_MG_FD_207210 | JGI IMG/M metagenome (GOLD analysis project Ga0334722, IMG submission 207210) | Sediment microbial communities from Yellowstone Lake, YNP, Wyoming, USA - C3_bottom | ecosystem: Environmental > Aquatic > Freshwater > Lake > Sediment | place: USA: Wyoming | collected...
ATATATAACAGATTATGTAGAGGCATTAAATAAAATTAAAAGTGATAGAGAATTATATAAACAGCAGGGTAAAACTCCAAAAGAATGTTATGAGGATTTTAAACATACAATTTCCTATCATTTTTCAAGAATTAAAAGGAGTGACAGTGACTTCAAGATTTTTAGATTTTTATGGAATAAATTAGATATTTTTCCAGTATTAATTGCGGCGGACAGGAGACGATGTATTGAAATTAAAGAGATGCTTTAATTTAATAAAAAAAATTGAAATCCCAGCATAGCAAAAATGAAAGCTGTATTATCCAAGACCTTATAAAGAATGCGACTCATCAGTTGGAATATCAATGGTGTTAGGTCAATGACCACCAAAATTAAGAATGGCGAAAAGAAAGGTTCTGCCACAAACAATGTTATTAAAACTTTAATACAAGAACAGAAACCAGATATACTCTGCTTTCAAGAGGTAAAAACACAAAGCGAAGGAGATCTTGCCTGTTTCAAATCAGATTTCAAATATATCTTAACAAACTTCTCTAAACATAAAAAGGGCTATTCAGGCGTCGCCCTTATGTGTAATCAAAAGCCACAGTGGGTTTCTTATGACTTTAAAATGTATGAAGAAGAGAAACTTGGTCCCTATTCAAACTATGAATGGATTGATGAAGGACGAGTTATTACTGCTCGCTTTAAAAACTGTGTTGTAGTTGTAGCATATGTCCCTAATGCCCAACCTGAACTGGCTCGTTTAGAAGAGAGAATAGCGTGGGAAAGTACTATGCGTAATTATCTTACATTACTGAAACAGGAAAATACTGTTCCAGTAATTTATGTTGCCGATCATAATGTAGCTCCAGAAGATATTGATATTCACGATAAAAAGAATAGAGATAAGGTGGCAGGCGCCTCAAAAGAAGAACGAGCTGAATATAAAAAAATGCTAGAAGTTGGGTTTGTAAACGCATTCCGTCATCTTCATCCAACCGAAAGAAAATATACTTACTTTTCAAACTTTGCCAATGCTCGACAGAATAACAAAGGATGGAATATTGACCATTGGATTTTATCATCTGACTCTAAAGATAAAATTGTTCAATCCGATATGCTTCAGGAATACTTTGGTTCAGATCATATTCCTATCCTACTTGATATATCCTTGTAAACTTACAACAAAAAATAATATATATTTTTAGTAATATGTCGTATTTATGTTCTATTTGTGGCGACAGTGATCATAGTGCCAGCCGCTGTAAAGAATTGGCTCCGCCACCTGATGGATTTTATAAACCTGCTCCTGGTACTACGCACAATGAGGATGAAGATGAGGATACAATCTCCTCTGGTTACAACCTACAGAAGCGACAGAACCAACAGAAGCGATACAAGAACTATACAAATAAAACTATAGAAATTAATATATCAAAAGTACAATATTCTTATAAATTATGGTATCAGAGAGTTTTAAAAGCAAAACGTACTAAAAAACTTTCTTAACTTTAAAATTTAGTCCAGCTGCTTTATTGTCATATTTAGGAAGTTCAACTTCCGCTACACGACCATATTCTCTAAAGTCAATATTGCCATCCCATGAGCCCTCACTTGAAACCCATTCACTAATTTTTGCTTTGAGCTCTAGAAACCCTGGTGATTGGTCTTTAACACCATTATCGCGGAGTTGCTTAAGAATATGAATACCTTCTGATAATCGATCCTTCTTAGTTTTAATTGCCTTTACCATTCTGACTATTCATTGAAAATAATTTTAGGCTCTTAATTTTTTAATTTTTTAATTTCTTAATTTCTTAATTTCTTTTTATTATTAATGAGTTTTGTTGAGTGTCCGCACTGTAAATGCCAAGTTGAAATTCTGGAAATAAATTGTGCTATTTTTCGTCACGGTGTTTTAAAATCCAATGGGCAACAAATGAATCCACATACTCCAAAGACTGAATGTGATAGATTAGCAGAAACAGATACAATTTACGGCTGTGGAAAACCATTCAAAATAAGAAAAAATAATGATACTTTAGTTGCTGATATATGTGACTATATTTAGAGTCGTACCCAAAAGACCTGACAATGCCATAGCTCAGGAATTGATGGTTTAGGATTCTTATACCAAGCAAAATCAAACTTGTCAGTTCCCAGCATACTTTCAATTGTATCCTTAATAATAGTATTAATCATAGACTCATTAAAATCTTTGAAGTAATCGTATAAACAATTCCATAAAATATAATGATTGACTTCTGGTAATAAATCATATGGAAAGAGCGATTTTTGGAAATTCCATTCTGATTTTTTTACTTCACTATGGATACAACGATATCCATCTTTGATATTTATAGGATATTTGAAGTGAGTATCAAGAATGAAGTCTTTGAAACTTGCCCATTTACGAAGAATATACTCACTAAATATACGTTTATCTTCTAAGACTTTTGGATTCGGTCGAATCATATTTTCATCAGGAATCCATTTATAATATTTATGAAGTTCATTAAGATCTTGGATATTAGAACTGATTTTATTGCGAAGTAAGTGTAGCATTCCTATCGTTAGAAATACATAAATAAATAATTTATATCAAATTTTAAAGTTGATACAAATTATTTATAACAAAATAGTTATATATAGCAAATTATACAATGTTTACAAAGGTATAAATTTCAAGTTTCTAAATGGCATCGTAATTAAACCAGGTTCATTATCATTTTGAGAAAAGACAAAATATATTTTTCCATCGCGGATATGCATTCCTAGACAGTATTCGATGGCGTGTTTTCTAAAAACAAACGGAAGAGAATATAATTCAGGCTTCATTGTTTCACGATTAAATTGTACTAAAGAATGGTAATATATACGAGGCGTGCTATACTTAACAAAGTGTACTACAGCCCAAAGTTTGCTATCATATTCACAGATAGTGGAGGAACCGCGGAACCGACTAAAGATCTGAGGGGTGTCAAACTTGGTATGAATAGATAATTTATTATCAGTAACTGCTCCAATCTCCATAGGATGCCATCCATAAATAAAGTTCATTTTATCCTTCGCAGCCTCAGTAGTTGTAAGGGAAGTTTCAGGAACAAATATCCAATTCTTTTCACAATCTGACGGTTTATGTGGCCGAATAACATTAATATTTTTCATCATATGCTCATCAGGGTTATATTCACCAACTGCCATAACAATCTTTCCATCATCTGTCAAGTTCTTAGAAGAGGCTGTGAAGTGAAGTTTATCCTTGAAAGAAAATAGGCGAACATCTTCAAGTCCTTCAATATTACTAGGATATAAAATAGTGGCCTCTTCTTTCATCATAGTAACATTTTCAACTGGGTAATATGATTTATTAAGATATGTCATACCATTTTTAGTTTTAACGTGCCCATCGGATGAGCGCATATGGTATTGCCCCTGCTTATCAATGGAATAATTTACATAACGTGTATTCATCAACATACGTCCCTTATAAGGGATAATCGAACAAGAAGAAACCTGATATTCGTCCTGCTGAGGAAAGAAGAGTTTGCTATATTCACCATTGTATATGTGGCTCTCAAGAGGTTCAATATAGTAGTGAATATTATCCCATACATTATCTAAGTGAAGTGTTCGAGTATTAATATATTTAACCATATCAATAAGACAATCTTGTTTTGTTTTAGCGGGAACATAGCAGGAGAGAATAGTATTTTCATATTCAAAGAGTCCATTATAAATATCGGGTTCAATAAAAAGAACATCATCTTTGGGGTAAGGAATATCTTTCCCTTTGAGATAGTAGTGATAGGCCTTATAGTGTTCGTATTTATCTTTGAAGTATCGAGTGAGATTATAGAGTGGTTCTGAGCGGCGAGGATGGAATTTAAATGCTTTAAGCATCCAGGATTCAAACTTTTCAGGTTGATTGAGTATTTCATAGCATTTAGCAATTTGGTAGTGCGAGTACCATACTTCTTCAAACCATCCTCCAATTTTAATTCGCTGTTTATAGTGTTGAATGGCTTCTTTGGTTTTACCACTGTCTTTGTAGCTTTGTGCCAAGTAAAAATGTGTGCGACCGTTGTCTGGTTCGGTCTTTAAGTCCTCGGTAAGGAGTCGAACATCGCGTTCAAACTTATCTGCTTTACATCCACCATCATTTACATCATCAATATTGAATATTTCAAATGGAATCTTACCCGTTGGATCACCGCTCCAATATTCGTGAGTAGAGCCAACACATTTCCATTCATAGGAGCAGCGCATAAATCGATTATTATAATACTTTAGTACCGAATTTTGCTGAATTACATTATATCCAGGGACAGTTAATTTATAATCCTTAAATTCTGGTGATGGTTTAATAATCATATCTGCATCCACCGCCATCGCATACGTATTATTCGCATCCCAACCTAATTCCTTACAGAGCTCTTGTGCTTTTTGAAAAGATACTGTACGATTGTATCCAAAATTTTTAAAGGGTTCAACTGATACTTTGAAGGGTTTACCTGAAGCTGTGAGAAATGTATTACAGACTTCAACGGTATTATCAGTGGAGCCAGTATCTAGAATAGATACTGCGTCAACGTGCTCTAGTGCGCGCCCAATACAACGTTCTATAATCTTAGATTCATTTTTAATCATAAGATTAAGAATAATTTTGTTGTGGTTATGTGCCATTTTAATTTAAATTAAGTACATTCTGTTTAAGTTATTTTTAGCATCTATGCTACCAAAATCTTAGTAAAATATGCCCAGAAACCTAGACCAACAAAGCATTTCGCAGTTACATCAAGAATATTATAAATTATATTTTTGTTTTCCTCATCTAACAAATAGACAAATCCATATAGACCCCATATTACTAGATAAATGCCAAATAGTATAAAGTTGAATGTGTTAGATGATCCCTTAACAAATGTGAAATATATGAGAGCAAATAATGCTGCAAAGAAAACAAATCCACCTACACATCCTGCTGTCTTTGATATAGTTCCCTTATCTCCTAAATACCCAGTATATAACATACCAAAATTGAGTAAAACAGCACTTACATAAGTACCAACGTGAATAGATTGTTTATTATTATAAGAGAGTGCAATCATAAGAGCAAGTAACATAAGTGGTGTTGTAATAAACCAATCAGTGTATCGAGTGTCATTAATCTCTTTATAGTCAATAACACCGCCATTAGCCGTAGTAACCTTATTAACAAATTGTGAGTAGAAATATCCAGCAATAATAGAAATACACGTTTCTAAGTTCATAATATGACGAATTGTAGGATCCTTTGTAGCTAATGCTTCAATAAAGGTAATCGTACCAGTTGTAATAAGTAAAACATATGTAAAGTAGAAAGTAAACTTAACAAAATCAAACTTGGTAGAAACTATTTTATTATTTTCTACAGCTTTTAATTGTGTAGCGGGTTTTTGGGGTGATTCCATTCTAACAAAAATAAAGTTTTTAATTTTGCTAAACTGTTTCGTAAATCGGATTTATAATATCTGTTGGCATTGGTATTATTGTTGGTGCTGTTGCTGTTATTGCGGTTATTGCCGTTATTGCCGTTATTGGCGTTATTGGCGGTATTGGCGTTATTGGTGTTATTGTGATTATTGGTGCTGTATTATTTATGATATTTTCTTTAACAACTGGAGGCTTAATTATTTTAACCGCTGTTCTACGACGCATCGTAATTCCCATTGTTACCATCGCTGAAACTAATATGGATAAAATACCTCCAAATATACACCCCTGTATATCTTTTATTGTACCTACAACAAGTATAGTTATGGAAATAGTAAATAGAAGAATTATTATAATACAGTGTATTGGTATCATATTATGTACATTTTAAAATTGTAAAATATATAATCAAATTTAGGATACGATTTGCGGATAATAAAATGGATCAATAATGTGTTTGCCAAGTTGTGAATCTAGATTTTCTAAACCACGAATACAATTCATAACCTCTGTAAAGTCATTTAGTCTCTCCTCTCGAGAAAGCTTAACACGTTCCATATATTGGTTATAATAATGATAAAACTCTACAACAAATCTATCATTATATTCAGTATTACATAGAATTAGATTATGAAACTGGTGACGATTATCGCGAAAATAGAATGAAATCTTGGCAATTATTCCTAGACCATATTGACGAATAATATTAGATAATTCTTGAATATTTTCAATTGGTTCATTTATAATTCGTCCAGTATTAAGACGAACTTGGAAGGTAATTATTTGTAATGCGGGGCTATTATTTATGTGAGACATTTGTGATTCACTATTTATATACATCGATTTCAATTTTTATCGTTGACCACAAGGACCACAAGCGGTCTGAGCAGTTCCACAAGGACCGCATCCAGATTCGGTAGTTCCACAAGGACCGCATCCTGTTTGACAAAATGTACCAGCAGGGAATACTGGTGGTGGTATAGGTACTATTATTGGCCCACACGGTCCCTGACAAACCTGAGGTGCTACCAAACATAACATAGATGGAGCAGGACAAGTTCTATAAGGCGGCAATTTTACAAAGCAATCACTATTATAAATATTAACCTTATCTGAATAATATGATATAAGTCGTGGTATAGAACAGCTCATCTTAAATAGTAATAAGATTTATAAAGTTGTTAGCCCGGATTCTAATAATATAGCAAACAATTAGGATGACAATACTTTTAATATTGTTAATTTTATTATTCATTTTAATAATATTAAATCTATACGCATCAGTCACTTATGAGGGATTTCAAACATCCGTGCCATTAAATCCAGATACAATACAAGCTTATAATAATTTTTTAGCATTCTATAATCCGTTTTGTGCCAATTGGCAGAAAGCAATAGTTAGTTCAATTGCTTTAGATACTCCACAAGAGCCCCTTACAAGTCCATCTCAAGTTGGAACAAGTACTGCCACAACACCGTCTGATTCAGATATGAATACATATATTACACAACTATCCCAACAACTCGGACAACCTCTACCTCCAGTATGTATATCACTTCCATCCACAGTTGATAGTACAACTATTGCGCAAATAATTCCTATGATACCTACGGATATAACCCCATATGTAAATGCTTTAAATTGGATGAATACGCAATTAGAGAAGTCGCAGGCTAATCTGGGAAGTGCACTACAGGGTGGTTCACCAACCGAAGGATTTGACGATATGTCTTCAATGTGTCAAAATATATCACAATGTTTAGCTAATAATCCCCAATTAGCCCAGCAGATAGCAGAAGAATTAAATGCGCAAAGTGCACAAAATGTAGCTCAACAGGAGCAGCAATTAATGGCATTATTAACGCCATTTGTGTCAACACAGACGTTAACTGCAGCGGTGGAACAAAATACAGTATTAGTACAGAAGGCTCAGGAGATTCAGAATCAGGCACAGAGTGGGGAATTAGTAAATCAGATAAATGTACCTGGTGGTAATTCACAAACTACATATTCAATGCCAGATGGATCAGATAATTTAAAGCAAATTCAACAAAATAATCCTGACAGGTATAATGAATTGAAAAAGAATTATGGTGCCTGGGTGGCAATTAAGGGACTTACAGATCAGATAAACGCAACCTTATAGAGTTGGGCGGCGATTAGATTTAATTGTATGGCGATATCTATTTTGTCGATTCTGTCGATTCTGTTCAGTATTACGTTTTGATTGATTTGTTAGAAGTTTTTTGAGTTCTACCCTCTTCTGAGTTATACGTTTAACTTTGGCACGAATTAGAGATGGTAAAGAGGTTTGATGTCCATAGCATTTAATAGATATGAATGGGAATACAAATGCATCATCTTTTTCACGAGCTTTTACGCTTGTCTGTACAAGTTTATTAGCAAGACACTCCATAGAGCCCATATCAAAAAATTTTGAATCAAATAACCCTAAACTAAAGTATAAAGTAATTAGAGTATCCATAGATGCTATTCTCATTATTTTACCATTGCTAATTGGAATATTAAAGTATGAATGACAGGCCGTTTGATCAATAATAAATACAAGTGATTTATTGCCTTGAGAGATAACTTTCATAGAAGGGATTAAATCTACGCCGTGTGAAGAGTAGGACTTAATAGTTATAGCTGTTTTAGGTATCGATACAAAAGGTCCTTCCCCTTCTCCTTCTCCTTGTCTTTCACTATCACTTCCTAAACGTCCTCCAGATTTCTTAGGCTGACGAAGTAGGAAATTAAATTCCTCGCGTATTTTCTTGGCATCTGCATCGGCTTCAGAGGAAAAGAAGAGGATAGGTTTTTTGCTGGTTAGTATCCAGTTATTTTTCTGTTCACCATATCTTAAGGCAGCTTCATAGAAATCTAAGAGGTCAGCACCAGCAAAAACACGTTTATTTTCAACAATAAAATCAATCGTAAATTGGACCTGTTCCTTATTAAGACCACCATTAAACATATTACGATTAATCTTACAAGGTTTACTTGGAACAAATTCATTAAATATTGATAGACGTTCATATACTTTCTCCCATCTACCTACTTCACCACGAGGCCTACTTAACTCTAAGTACATTAACATACGAAGAGAGTTGGCATCTAAGTATGAAATACCATCTGTTCTGAATTCACGTTTGGATAGGATGCGATATAGTTTAGGGTCAATGGTGGATATATCAGCAACTGGGGTATAGTCAACATAGACTTTAACAGTACCTTCGTGCATTCCTTCTCTAACAGAAATCTCTGTGAAACCTGCATTCTTTAAGTCCTTTACGAGAATATTGATATCTAGGTTTTGATTTGGGGTGAAAAAGTCATAATCAGGAATCGAGAACTCGGGATCATAGAATTTATACTTAGCTGGCAAATGGGCATTTATAGCTTGCCCACCATAACATAATCTATGCTTCTTTCTTAAGAAATCCTCAACAACATCAACCGCACGTATTATATTATCATCGTGCGCTGAAGCATAATCTACTTTGGCTTGAGCAAGCTCGGAAGCCTGTTTTATTATATCAATCTGCTTCTGAAATCTTTTCTTATCGAAAAAATCAGAATCAATATGGGTCTGTTCTATATCTGATTCCATTATCCCTATTATTGTACAATACTATTCAAACCTGAAAATAAACTCTCAGAATATAGTAAAATGTCGTACGTGCCAGGCGATAAATCAGAAGATCCGCAAATTCATTTTCAAGCAGGTATGAGAGATCTTCTGCGGTTTGATAAGGTCCGCCTAATAAATGTCGTCGGATCTATACAATACGGTATACTATATTCGGTCATATATTTTATAATTGGTGTAATACTTCATACTATATTTCCAGTATTTACTACAAAAATATCACTATTAAACCTATTTGGATGGATATTATTACAATGTCTCGTAATTATAATCATAACATTCTATGTAAGAAAATTAATTCAAGCTGTACCAGGCATCGCATCATTTTTTCCAACAATCTTTAATACTTCAGATTTAAGAGCAAAAGGTTTTATTCCATATGGTGTAGAAGAATTTAAAGGAGATATGGCCTCAAGTATTGTATTAATCGGTACACAATATAAATTACTAGAAAAGATTGCCTATTTAACTGAAGAGGTGGCAAAACTAATTTTTTAGGATACACTATTACAGGCACCAGGTGTCGCACAATAATTCGTTGTCTGAATAGCATTTAGAGTCTGCGGACTAGTCCAAGTATTTCCCTCTTGTAAATTTTTAACCGCCATTCCATCATCCCCATTAAAAATAGCCGTACCTTGTTGCGTCTTAAAACCCTGGTTAATCGCTTCAACTTGCCTAGTATAACCCGTAAATATCATTTGTGCCTGACGTTTATTTGTAATAAGTGAGGCATTCATATTAGTTAAATTAGATGTACGAGGTTTAATGTAATTAGCAGCAAATGCGTCCATAATGCTATATAAAGAATATATTATATATCACACTTAAAATATATAATGCCACTGAGGATCTTAGAATTAGGCAAACAATTTCGATCTAATACATCCATTGTATACCCACCATTCAAGAATGGACGATATATGGAAGAATACTTTTATGATTATATTATGATCCACAAAGACCAAATAGAGTCTAATTTAGTATATATTCCCGCCTTTTGGACAAATATACAAACTCATCCAAACTTCGCAGGAATGAAAGATAACTACAATGTTTTACTTAAAAGAGCATATAACCCTATGCCAGAAGATACAAAATACTTTACAATTGTACAAGATGATTCAAGCGTACAATTAAATCTACCACCTAATACAACTATATATGGAGCGTGTAATGGTAATATCCCGTTACCACTAATTTATGAAGATATTACACATAAATTAATAAATATGCAGAGACCACCTGTAAGACGTCAACTAGCATCATTTGTAGGAACACATACAACACACCCCTTAAGAATGGAAATGTTTCTTCTATTTGGTAGAAAGAATGATATTAAATTTATCACAAAGGGTGATTGGACGAACGCTGTTCCAGTGAACTTAGCAGACGCATTTATTAATTCTACATTGCAATCTAAATTCTGTCTGGCCCCTCGCGGCTATGGTCGCAGCTCATTCCGATTCTTTGAAGCAATGTTACTCGATACAGTCCCCGTCTATTTTTGGGATGATATTGAATGGCTTCCATACAAAGATATTCTTGATTATAGTAAGTTTTCAGTATCAATTCATCGTAACGATATTCCTAGAACTGCTGAGATACTCAAATCTATTTCTAATGAAAAATACTTAAGTATGGTTGAGGAACTAAAGAGGGTACGACATTATTTTACTTTAGAGGGAATGTCAGAATATATTTGTACTAAAATTAAAAGTAGTAATTAGAATGGATGGAATTAAAATAAAAGTTTTCAAGGAAAAACTCTATAGAGCTAATAAAACTCCTGCTAATAAAAACATATTTGCTTCAGTTAACTATAAAGGTGCTCCAAGAAAATACTTTACATTACGTAAAAATGAATTAAATGCGTATACTAAGAAAGGTATCACACATAAAAAGACTTGGAATGTAACAAGTGACCTCAAATTGGTCGATATTTTAGATCCAGATACTAGACAAAATTTAGAAGAATACTTTATAACATCTAGAGAAATAAATGCTCTAAAAAGCGCATTTCCTATTAGAAAAAGGGGGCCATCGCGTAATTCAAATAATGTAAAAGTGGATAATATAGTACTTGATAAATTATGTGAATTAGGTTATGATGGTTATTATATGGAAACAATTTCTGCGTTTCATTCTGAAGTTGGTCTATGTCAAACAGCTTTTGATAAATTAAAATTGGCAGAAAAGTCTGAAGAAGTCAGAGAAGCTGAAAATATAAAAAGCAAACCTCGTAATAATACAAGAAAGAATCTATCTGGATTTAACCCTATGTCCTTATCATTTAATTAAACAGTAGGAGCACGTAGTAATCCTTGATTAGCATTTGTGCTTGGGTTCGGTTCGGCAGGAATGACAACTGGTGGTTTGATATAACGCAAGGGTTCAGGTTTAGGAATAAAACTATATGTCTTAAATGTATCATCCTTAAACATAAAATCACTTGCAATAGTATCAAACATCATAATTGGCACACAATGAACACCAAATGTACTTGTAATCGTGTTATAAGTATCTTTTGTGACAGGTGTAGATGGGTCTTGTGAGAAACAAATAGTCCAACGAAGTTTGGTAGCCTCTACGACTTCATCCGTTCGATCAGGAGGGATAATCATAAAATCTTCTG
>Ga0334722_10006345_pt1 | contig 11744 bp, 11 predicted proteins | sample C3_bottom_MG_FD_207210 | JGI IMG/M metagenome (GOLD analysis project Ga0334722, IMG submission 207210) | Sediment microbial communities from Yellowstone Lake, YNP, Wyoming, USA - C3_bottom | ecosystem: Environmental > Aquatic > Freshwater > Lake > Sediment | place: USA: Wyoming | collected...
TTACACAGAGGTGTAGGTAATTCAAAAAAGACTTTTTCATTCTTATGTTTGATTTTGTATAAAGATCTGAAAAAGTCATAGGATTCCACTTTAACTGGTATAACAACTTTAGAAGCGATATTGTACTAAAGTCGCGGGTTCTGGCCTTGACAGAATCTAGTATCTGTTCGTCTTTACTTATGATAAAATCTGAGAATTGTTCTGCCACCTCTAATGGAAGATAGGTCATTCGTGGTTTCATGTTACCGTAATGGTACGGTATCTTACCTTATTAACTTTAACTTGAAATTTTTTTGAGCTGAATGGGAGCTTTTTTTCAACAAATACAATTTGTTTTTATGCTAGTCGCAGAAATGCTTGATATGCATAGTGCGTTTGTTTTGATGAATGCAGAACTTGGTAAGGAAAATAAACTTGTTAAAGAACTAAGGCAGATCTCAAATGTCAAAGAAGTATACGGTGTATACGGTGTATATGACGTACTGATGGAAATTGAAGCAGACTCTATGGAAACTTTGCGTGACATCATAACCACAAAAATCAGAAAATTAGATGGTGTTAAATCTACCTTAACTATGATAATTGTAAAAGATCAATGAGCGTTAATAATATTGGCTTATAATGTGCCGATAAAACAGAGGAGAAGTTGGCAGAAAGTTTACCATTAATGCTTGGTTGGCTGGCTGAACTTGTTTTTGCAAGCTGGCTCTTGTCATACGGTGCAGAACATCTTGCAGAAAGATGGGGTGCTAGATTTGTAGGCAGAACACTACTTAGTATTGCTACCACCTTGCCAGAGATTGCAATTGTAGCGTATGCAGCTAAAGATGGATCCTATGATACTGCAATTAGCGCCGCACTTGGAAGTAATCTTTTGATGATGACCTTAGGTCTAGCAATAATGTTAATCATTGCAACAACTAAACTATCAAAAGCTCCATTACATTACATCGAAGTAAGACAATTCAAGCTTGACACTGTACTATTGATAATAACTGCAATTGCTGGCGCAGTCATGTTTATTGATGGTTATGAAATTGTAGATGGAATGATATTTTCAGCCATGTTTGCAGCGTATCTTTATCTTGCATTCCGTGAGATGAAACAGGAAAAGGCAGAAAGACTCGAAAATGAAATACATAATGAACATAAAATAAAACAGTCAAAAAAACATTTTATTAGAGCACTTTTGATCTTCGCCGCTGGTACTGCAGGAATATTTATTGGAGCAGAGCCATTCGTTCATTCTTTGGGAGGCCTAGCAATAGAAAGTGGAATATCAGTAGCTGTACTGGCTATTATTATTGCACCAATAGCTGGAGAAATGCCAGAAAAAATATCAATGATGATCTTGGCAAGAAAAGGAGCAAGTGGTGCATCGATTGCAGTAGCAAACGTTCTTGGTTCAAAAATCTTAAACAACACATTACTTCTTGCAGTAGCAGTTTTTGCAGCCATGTCATTTCGTGGATTTGCCGAAAAAATTCAAAACAATACACTATTAGAATATCAAATGATATTGGTTACTGTTATCACACTTGTTGCAATAATCCCAATACTGAAAAATAAATTAGGACTGAAAAGTGGTGTAGTGCTTTTGATCTTATACGTTGTTGGTATAGGACTGCAGGCCATACTTCCCAGTCTTTAAATTGAAACTATCTTAATTCCTTCTACTTGTACTGAAGGTGTGATCGCAGGAAGCGAGTGCCAATTCAGTACATTCCTAGTGTCATTTCCTATTGCTGATATGTTTTGAAATAGCACAGGAAGATTGTGAACTATGCGAACAGATTTTCCAGAATTTTTAATTTCACCATTTTCTATTATCTTGATCCCACTTCTTGCTGTACAAGAAAAATCTCCACGCTCAGGATTTACAGCATAAGTATACCATAATCTTCCAACAAGCAGTCCATTTTTTGTATTTTTGATCATCTCATCTTTTGATGTTCCCTTTCCATTTATCATCAGGTTATGTGGAGATGGAAAAGGAATTGGTTGGGCAGATCTGCCTACTGGGGAGCCAGGCCTGCTGGCATTGCCTGTAGATTCTTTGTTTTCTTTGAAGGCATAAAATGAATCAGAAAAAGTATTTGCAAAAATTCCTTTGTCTATTAGAGGTCTTGGCATGGTTGGTGTGCCTTCATCATCAAATGGTTTACTACCAATACCCTCGGGATGATGAGGATCGTCAATCAGGCTAAAACTTTCATGGGCTATTTTTTCCCCAATCTTATCTACAAAACAACTTCTTTTTTCTGAATATACTTTAAGATTAAAGTTTGATGAAAAAACAAAGGCAAGCATCTCTCCAATAGCATATGGCTCAAAAATTATGCTGCAAGTTTCAAATTCACATTTTTGTGGATTTAGAGAATTTACACACATGTCTGATGCTTCTTTACCTATTGATTCAGGATCAAATCCATTTGTTGTCCTTGAAGACATATCTCCAATGCCGCTTACTGGCAAACTTCCAACATTAGAATCCGCATTTATGATACCAGCTATGTATGTTGCTTTATCAGAACAGTTTAAACCGTTACTGTTTGCAATTTCTATTTTTTCAAAAACAATATTCAATGAACCAGACACGGTTGTAACTCTCTTGTCTTTTATTGCAGAATTGATCATGGTATACGCGATATCGGCAGATTGTTCTCCTGAAATATTCTCGATCTTTTTATCAAACACGTTTTGCAGTGATGAGAACTTGGAGCTCAGTGGTAATGATTTCCAATAATTTTTGGGTTTTACAAGCGATGTTGATTTTAGGGCTGATTCAACCACATCATTCTTGTCTAGATTTGATGTTGTAGCAGAGCCAATTCTTTTTTGATGTATTATTCTTACAGCAAGTGATCTTTCTTGATTTTGCTTTACCTCTGCTATCTCCGAATCCGTTATTCTTATTGTGATTATCTTTCTTTCTGCAAAAAATGCCTCACATTCATCTATGTGTAAAGCTTTAGCTTTTGAAAGCACTGCATCACACGCAGACAATTATCCTCGCCTATTGCTTTTGAATCTATATTTATCTAGTTTTATTAATTCCTGATAAGACCCAAATTGTGATGTGTCATCTACCATGTCCAAAATATCTTCTTTTTCTGATTCGTATGTCTGTATTATCTTGTATGACGTAGTCCTTTGAGCAGGAACTCTTCCTATCTGTCTTATGAAATTTCTAATCTGTTTTGGTTTTAATAACTGACCATGTTTTGCTCCAGCAGCAGTAGATATGCTCTCATTAATCAAAGTGCCACCAAAATCGTTTACACCCCATGCAAGCAAAAGCTGTGACATATTTCCACCTTCTTTCACCCATGACATCTGAATGTTGTTTATGAAATTGTTTAGCATGATTCTTGAAATTGCATGCATCAAAAGAACATCCTTACCATCAGCACCACTTCTCATTCCATCATGAAGGTTGTGTTTATACATAGGTGCTTCAGTATGTATGAAACTTAATGGAACAAATTCCGTGAATCCGCCAGTTTCTTTTTGTATTTCACGTATTAGCGCAATGTGTTTCGTTCTGTCTTCCGGAGTTTCTATGTGTCCAAACATTATGGTAGATGTTGAAGGAATTCCAAGTCTATGAGCTGTCTTGATTACTTCTATCCAGTTTTTGACACTTATTCTTCCAGGTGATATCCTATCACGCATTTTTTGATCTAAAATTTCGGCGGCAGTTCCTGGAAGTGAATCAACACCGGCTTCTTTTAATCTCACCAAATATTCTTTTATTGGCAAGTCTGATCTTGTTGCACCATAAAGCACTTCTTCTGGAGAGAACCCATGGATGTGGATGTCTGGAATCTCTTTTTTTATTGCCCTGCAGATATTTTCGTAAGTATTTCCCTCCATATCAGGAGGTAAACCTGCTTGTACACAAACCTCAGTAGCTCCAAGACTCCGTGCTTCTTTTGCACGTTTGACTATTTCTTCAGTGGGTAGAAAATAGCCTTCCTCTTCACGAAAATCTCTACTAAAAGCGCAAAAACCACATTGCTTGATACAGACATTTGTAAAGTTGATGTTTCTATTAATGACATAAGTGACTTTGTTACCTACTCTTCTTTTTCTTAATTCGTCTGCGACAATTCCAATAAGATGAAAGTCTATGCCTTTGGCATAAAAAAGTCTTGCACCCTCTTCAGCAGAAACTTCTTTTTCTGAAAGAGCTCTTTCTAAAGTATTTGCTATCAGAGGATCAGATTGTCTTAAAAGATAATCAAATGATGATGTCTGCACTGTCATGCCAAACATTCCTTTTTTACAAGACCAGAGAAATCCACAACTTCTGATATCTTTTCCTTTAGATTCTGATTTACAAATGAAATGAATTCAGGATACACAGGTAGCCTAGCTTTAAGCTCAAATCCAGCATTTGATGAATTTTTTTCTACAGTGTCAATAGAAGGCCAAGAAAATTCTGGATTCACATAATCTGGAGTCAAAGGAGATATTCCACCCCAATCATTTATTCCAACAGAAAGAAAGTCTGCATAAGAATTAGGTGAAAGATTTGGTGGAATCTGTATGTTCATCTTTGGCATTATTATTCTAGCAAGTGCTACCATATTTTTAAAATAGGTTCCTTCTGCTGAAGGAAAACTTTTCATCACTGTGTCAGGTTTTGGCTGAAAGTTTTGTAAAATGATCTCCTGAATGTGTCCAAATCTTTCATGTGTTTTCTTTATGGCAAATACAGAGTCAATAATCTCAAATGGTGTTTCTCCAATTCCAATAAGGATGCCAGTAGTCATTGGAATTCCAATCTCTCCTGCATCTTCGAGAACACGAAGTCTTGCTTTTGGATTCTTACTTGGAGCAAACTGGTGCGGCATTCCATCCTCACAAAGACGCTCGCTCGAATTTTCAAGCATCAAACCTAGGCTAACATTTGTTTTTTTTAACTCATTCATTTCAGATTTTGTTAGGTTGCCTGCATTTGTATGTGGGAAAAGCCCCTCTTTTAGTGCAATTTCTGATGCATGTACTAGATATTCTGCAGTACTACTAAACCCATTTTCTTTGAGCCATGTCTTTGCTTCTTGATACTTTTGTTCGGGTCTTTCACCAGTAACAAACAATGCTTCCGTACACCTGTGTTTTTTTCCAATCTTTGCTAGATTGAGAACGTCTTGTATTGACATCATGGAAATCTTTGACTGACCAAGTTCAGATTTGTAAGTACAGTACGAACATGTATCTCTACAAAGATTTATCAAATTGAAAAAGACCTTTCTGGAATAAGTAACTGTCTTTCCTTTGTTTTGATTTCTTAGAATCTGAGAAACTTGATAAATTTCTGCTGGGTTTTTCTGTAATTCTTGATATATTTGATAAGCTTCATCTTTTGATATTTCTCTACCATCCAGTGTTTTGTTTAACGCTTCAAAATTTGAAACGAGTCTGCTCAATACCACACATACCTAAGGCGGAAGTATTTATGCTTGTACTAGGGCTGATTACCATTTGGTCTTTCTTCAAGAGTTAATTCAAAGTTTGTAACACGTCCTTCCCTAAGAATTTCCAAATCAATTGTGTCTCCAACTTTCTTTTCCCGCTGTAGATGAATCAGAATATCATCAATCTTTCTTACATCTTTATGATCTACTGACAAAATTACGTCTCCTCCAATCTGATACTTGATCCCATCGATTTCTTTTGTTTCACTAGAACCATGTAAACCTGCTTTTTCTGCAGGACTGTCTTTTACTACGGTCACAATCAAAAATCCTCGTGTATCTTGTAACCCGAGTATGCTGGTAAGATCTGGATCAATATCTATTCCAGATATTCCAAGCCAAGGATGTTTGTATTTTCCTTCTTTTATCAAGATAGGCACAATTTTTGAAATGGTGTTAGACGGAACCGCGAAACCAATGCCGGCAAATTCACCAGTTCCAGATTGAATTGCAGTATTGACGCCAATTACTTGGCCTTTTATATTAAGCAGTGGTCCTCCCGAATTTCCAGGATTCACTGCAGCATCAGTCTGAATTATGTCTGGTATTGAAAATGATGCAGTACCGGGAGTAGATAACAGTCTGCCAAGTTGACTAACTATTCCTGATGTCATGGAACCTGAAAGTCCAAAAGGATTTCCTATTGCAGCCACTTGATCTCCTACGCGAAGCGCAGAAGAATCGCCTAAAGGTAATGGGTGTAAAAGTGATGGGTTGACATCTACCTTTATGACTGCAAGATCAGTATAAGGATCTGTTCCAACAACTTTGGCTTTGTAAGATGTTCCATCAAGAAACGTAACTGTAATTTTTTGAGATCCCTCTACTACATGATTGTTTGTGATTATGTGGCCACTCACATCATAAACAAAACCAGAACCTAAAGAACGACTACTTGGAAGGTCTTCTGATTTCCGCACAGACACCTTCACTACCCCATCATCTGATTTATCGAAAAGATCTGCAAGAGAAATCTCTCCTGCATGCTGAATAGCTGTTTCTTCTGTTTCTAATTTCTGTTCATTTGTGGTAATAAGATCCTGTTGTGATGTATCTAATCGGTGCGGGGCCAAATACAGTGCAAATACCACTAGTACTATAACTCCGCCTATTACTCCACCAAAAACTGCACTTGTTTTATCCACTAAGCAGGATGTAGACGCTTTATCTATAATTCTTACTAACCTATACTAATTCTTGTTTATTTTAGGCGTGTTGTATTCTATTGTATTTTCAAGGATTGTTTTTCACGTTCTCTCCAGCTTCATTAGCTTCTCCAGACTCGCCTGCTTCTCCAGCTTTATTAGCTTGTCCAGCTTCATTAGCTCCTCCAGATTCCTGAAGATTTAGTGTTTTTTCCATTTTTTCTTCACCAGGAAGTTCTGTTGCAGAATCGCCAAAGTATGCCTTGGCGCTTACAATCATGACAACAATAACTACTGCTGCAATACCTATGCCTATGGGAATTTTTTTATTCATAAACAAAGGATGTTTTTCAGTTATAAGAATCTCATTCCCATTCCTATCAATGAGAATGGAAGACTAGACATTAATCGCGTTTTGAATTTGATTTGTCATAGAGTATGTCCTGCCTCTCCACTTTAGTGCTTTGTTGCTCTTGACTTGTAAAATTCCACTTGCAAAACCTACTACGATCATAAAACTTCCAATAGGTCCAAGTAAAGCATGAACAATACCTAGACCAAGTCCTTTTTTTGCTTCTATAATTGCTGCAATGTAAAGTAGTACTACTGCAATTACTGAAATAGAAAAAAGTAGAGAAAAAGATATACCTGAATTTGCAAATGTTGCAGCATAAGCTAATATTGGAAATGGCATGAAAAGTAAAAAGAGAACCACAAAAAATATTCCAACTGCAATTTTTTTATTTTGCAAATAAAGTGGAATGACTAATCTTTTAAGAGCATGCCATAAAGTAGACAAATCTCGTGCCCACACTGCCTCAAGGAGATGTTCAGCACGTACCATCTTCATCTTAAAACCAGATTCCTTTACTTTCTTACCTAGTGCGCCGTCTTCAACAAGCTCGCCTTTTACTCCTTCATGTGTTCCTACTGACTCGTATGTTTTTCTTCTTATTATAAAAAAACTACCAAAAAAGTAACCTGTCTTTTTTGAAGGGTCGTTTACTCTGAGTGCAGAAAATCTAGTATGCAAAAATGTAGACAGCATAGGAAGCGTGACTCTAGTCCAGAAATCAAGACAAAGCATTTTTGGAATAGCTGTAAGCGCATCAAGATTCTCACTGAGAAGATGTGAAACAGAAAGTGAGACCATTTTTCTAGAGTGTTTCGTGTCTGCATCAGTAAAAAGTAAGAGATCACCAGTAGATTTTTTAAAACCTTCAAAACATGCCCAATTTTTTCCCATCCATCTTTCTGGTTTTGGTTCTGCAGTTACATGGATTATTTTTGAATTCTTTTCTGCAAAACTACTGATTATCTGCCCTGTTTTGTCTTCTGAACGATCATCAATTGCAATTATCTCGTAATTCTCATAGTCTTGATCTAAAAGTGATGATAGACACTCTGCAATAAATTCTTCTTCGTTTCTAGCTGGTAAAATTATCGATACTTTTGGTTTTTGATGTGATTTTACAGTAAACTTGTCTAAATAGGGAGAATCACGAAATGAAATCCACATTGATCTTATCAAAAGAATCCAAGTTATAGAAACGCCAACTAGAATTCCAGATAAGGTGTAGTTGAAGACATCAATGGCAAGTTCCATGGGATTATTTCTCTGCTTCTTGTTTTATGCTTTGAAGAGCTTGCTCTGTACCGCTTTGAATGTGTTTTTTTACCATTCCTGTGAACATGCCCATCATTCCTGATAGTTTTATGTTCCATACTGCCTCAAGATGAGTTGAATTTCCCTGCGATTGAAGGCTCACTGTTTTTGTACCGTTTATGATTCCCTTGGTAAACTCCGCATGAATTTTTTCTTTTGGGTATAATGTTACAGTCTGCATACATTTCGAGTCTTTGAAAGCAATTGTCACTTCGCGTGTAACTATATTGCTTTCTTTTGATATGTTTCTAATTTCTTTTGTGCCCTTCCAAAATTTGGGTTCATTATCAAGATCTGATACTAGATTCCACACTTTTTCTAGTGGTGCATTTATTTCAACAGAAGCTCGTATTTCGGCCATGTTTGGAATTCTTTCCAGTCTACATATTAGTCTTGACGAAATCAATTTTAATGTGATAAAAGGAATCGTCTTATGCCAAACGTAACATATGATGATTTTGCCAAACTTGATCTTAGGATAGCCAAGATTGTATCCACAGAAAAAATTCCAGGAAAATCGCGAATCATAAAAGGCGTAATTGACTTAGGAGATGAAAAACGTGAAGTCGTAATAGGTGGGGCAGAGTATTATCAACCTGATGAACTTGTAGGCAAAACAGTTGTTGTTATTGCAAATTTAGAGCCAAGAAAAATAGCTGGATTTGAATCAAATGCTATGCTTTTAGCAGCAGATGTGAATGATAAACCATTTTGGCTTACAGTACAGGAAGACGTGCCGCTTGGAACAAAAATAAAATAATTTTCATGTATGTTATTTTAAATTAGATTTTCAAATTTTTGGTCATAATATGTTTTGAAGTAATTATCTTGTCAGGATTGAGAATGTTTTTAGGATCAAATTTGTTTTTTATTTTCTTAAATGCAGAATACACGTCTTTACCATATTGTAACTTTACAAACTCCGATCTCGCTAAACCATCTCCATGCTCACCTGTTATGGAACCACCTATGGCCACAACCTGAGAAAAGAATTCTTTAGCGATACTTCCCATCATCTTCTTATTTTTGCCTTTTAATATTGGTCTTATGTGTAGATTGCCATTCCCTGCATGGCCATAAAGTATAAATTTCATCTTGTATTTTTTCGAGATTTTTTCAATTATGTCAACAAGAATGGCTAGTTTTCCAACAGGAACTGTAGCATCTTCTATTATTGTAGGCATGCTTTCTTTTGGTGTGATGCTTCTAAGACTGTATGACAGTGCTGAATTTCTAAAATCCCACCACTTTCTTATCTCAGAATCATCAGTTAACATCTTTACAATCTGTGCATTTGAAATAACCTCGCGTAGATCTTTCTTATGTTTGTAGAGATTATCATCAAATTCAACAAATAATAAACAACTTGGATTTTTTGTTAACCTAGTTTTGATGTGTTTTGTTATGTTACGGTCTACTATTTCCAGAGCTGATGGTTTTAGCTTAACTATTTTTGCAGAATCCAGCGCAGCTTGCCTTATGGTCTTGTAAGATAAGATTACAAGCATACGTTTAGCTGGAATTGGTAATGTCTTCAGCTTTACAGATGTGATTACTCCTAACGTTCCTTCCGAAGCTGCAATAATCTTATGTAGATCTGACATTGTTTTAATTGCATCTAATCTATAACCACAAGAATTTTTTGAAACTCTTGGGAACTTTTTTTGTAAATCTGATTTAATTATTCCAAATATGGTCCTGCTGAACTTTGAATCTGATGGAAGTTCAACCACATCACCATTTGCTATTATGATTCTGACTCCGAGCAAGTTGTCAATAGTACTACCATATTTCAGAGAATGACTGCCACTTGCATTTGTAGCAACCATCCCGCCTATCGTACAATAAGGTCCAATGGATGGATTTGGAGCAAAAAATCGGTCTCTTTTTTCAAGTTCTTTGTCTAGATTTCCCTTAAAGACACCTGCTCCAACTTCAACATGATTTTGATCTATTCTTACCTTATCGAAATTTTTTAGATCAAGAATTATGCCTTTTCCTAGTGCGCTCCCAACAAGTCCAGTCCCTGCACCTCTGACAGTTACAGGAATTTTGTTTTTTGAAGCATATTTTAAGACTGAGATTATGTCTTGTTCATTCTCAGGAATCACAACAACTAATGGTTTTACAATATATGAGCTAGCATCTACAGAATAAAGACTCAAACTTTGTTCGTCAGATAAAACCTGGCAACTCACCAGTCTGATAATATCTGTAACTTTTTTTGAATTCATAAGAGTTCTTAATTTATCTTAGATTAAAGTTTAAAATGATTAAAAATACCTCTTGAAAACAACTTGTTAACAAAGATTTAATTTGGCAAAGTCAAGCTTTAGAATTATTGGACTTTTTAGGAATAAACATAGATAAACTCTTTGATGCTAATGATCAATCAAACCCATTAATGTGGCTTGTTTGGATTGTACCGATTGTAATTTTCATGTTTTATGGGCAGAGAATTCAACTACAGATAACATCTTCAGAAATTTCCAAATCGCTTGAAAAACTAAAGACGTACAAAGATGAAACAAAAAAAGAATTAATAGAATACATAAAAACTACTCTGAAACCATCTCCTGATCCATCTCAAAAAATTGATCGATTTTTTGAGCACTTTACAATAATGCCAGTAGATATGGATCCAAACGGAATTGTTCAAAAAGTAAGACATGTTATGCGCTCACGCGAAGATTATACGCGATTGCAAGTCAAAGCACTTTCTCAAGATATTAGTAGTCTTGAAGCAAGTAAAATTGAAAATATTCTGGAAGCAGCTACGACACTACATCTTCTCTATAAAATAGTCAGGCATCTTTTCCTTACTGCAAAAAAACAAAACAACTTCCCGTTAATTTTACCATTACAAATGATGATGCCATTTATTATGGAAGAAGCAGAGGCTCTAAAGACAGCTGTTTCAGCTTTCAAACAAGGTCAGCCTATTGGTGATGGAATAGGACCAATGATTGTGGGAAAGATGATGCTTAGCACTGAAAAAAAGACAGCAGCTTTTGAAACTGTGTGGAGTGAATCTGAATACGAAGGAAGAAAGATGTACCTGATGAAAGCAGAAGGACCCGCAGCCACTGTTGGAAGGCCAGGAGACGCACTTGAAAGAATTCTTTCTGAAAGTAAACCTGATGTCATAGTTATGGTTGATGCTGCCCTAAAATTAGAGGGGGAAGAATCGGGTTCGATAGCACAAGGCTTTGGTGCAGCAATTGGAGGAATTGGAACAGACAGATTCCAAATGGAAGAAATTGCGACAAAACACAAAATTCCTATCTATGCTATAGTGGTAAAACAATCAATAAAAGAAGCCATCACACTTATGAAAAAAGAAATTGCAGATTCTGCAGAAAAGGTTACAGCACAAGTTCATGAAACCATAAAAGAAAATACAAAAACAGGACAGTCCGTGCTTGTCATTGGTGTAGGAAATACACTAGG
>Ga0334722_10006346_pt1 | contig 11743 bp, 10 predicted proteins | sample C3_bottom_MG_FD_207210 | JGI IMG/M metagenome (GOLD analysis project Ga0334722, IMG submission 207210) | Sediment microbial communities from Yellowstone Lake, YNP, Wyoming, USA - C3_bottom | ecosystem: Environmental > Aquatic > Freshwater > Lake > Sediment | place: USA: Wyoming | collected...
TGTTTCTGACCCGCCTCGGTTTCGATTCCAAGGCGGTCATCACCGGCGACGTGACGCAGATCGACCTGCCTTCCGGGAAGGCGTCCGGGCTCATCGAGGCCGCGCAGGTGCTGCGCGACGTGCCGGGCGTCGCGATGGTCCGCTTTACCGAGCGGGACGTCGTGCGTCACGAGCTGGTCCAGAAGATCATCCTCGCCTACGAACGGCACGCCGCGGCGCTGCGCGGACCGACGCCGGCGCCTGGCGTTGCCGGGAGCGGCGGATGAGCCGCGGCGCGAGCCACCCGCCCGTCGAGGTCGCCGTCGTCGACCGTCAGCGCGCCGCGCGCATCAGCCCGGTGCGCGTCGGCGCCTTCGTGGAATTCGCGCTCGAGCGGCTCAAGCTCCACGGCGCCCAGGTCACCATCGTGCTCGTCGGCGAGCGCGCGATGCGGGCGCTCAATAAAAACTGGCGCGGCAAGGATCAACCGACGGACGTGCTGTCGTTCTCCCAGCGCGAAGGCGAGGGGGGCGACCTGCACCCCGAACTGCTCGGCGACGTGGTGATCTGCGTCCCCGTCGCGAGGCGTCAGGCGCGCGAGGCCGGGCATTGCCTCGCGGCCGAACTGGACCGGCTCGCCGCGCACGGGTTGCTGCACCTCGCGGGTTTCGACCACGAGGAGAGCCCCGCCGCGGCGCGCGCGATGCGCCGGCGCGAGGACGCGATCATCCGGGGGTGGCGCGGATGATCGAACAGCCGCCGGACTCGCTCGTCGGCCGCCTGACCCGGATGATCGTGTTGCCGCTGGTGCGCGGGCTCGGCTCGCTCAAGCGGGCGCTCGAGCGCCTGGTCAGCCGCCGCGGCAACGTCCCCCGGTCCGAGATGATCGAGGAGGAGCTCGAGTCCGTCATCACGGAGGGGCGCGCGGCCGGGGTGATGGACCAGAGCGACGAGGACCTGCTCAAGAGCGTGATTGAGTTCGGCGACACCCTCGTGCGCGAAGTGATGGTGCCGCGGATCGACATGGGGGCGCTCGAACTGGGGACCCCGCTTGACCGCGTGCTCGCGGCGGTGCTCGCCCGCGGGCACTCGCGCTGGCCGGTCTACCGCGACAGCGTCGACCACGTCGTGGGCATCGTGCACGCCAAGGACCTGCTGCGCGTCTGCCGCGACGGGGAGGAGGGCTCGCCGCTCGAGGGGCTGATGCGGCCGGTGATCTTCGTCCCCGAGAACCAGCACATCGGCGCCCTGCTGCGCGACTTCAAGAAACGGCGCACCCACATGGCGATCGTGCTCGACGAGTTCGGCGGCACGGCGGGCCTGGTCACGCTCGAGGACCTGGTCGAGGAGATCATCGGCGAGGTCGCGGACGAGTTCGAGAGCGGGCAGTCCGAGTCCGCCCACGCCGTCGAGGGCGGGTGGCTGATCGACTCGCGCGCCAGCCTCTCGGTGCTCGGCGAACGGCTGGGCATCCCCGAAGAGGAGCTCGCCAGCCGCGAGTCCGAGACCGTGGGCGGCCTGGTCAGCGAACTGCTCGGGCGTCTGCCCCGCGCCGGCGACGAGGCCCGGCTCGGGGCGTGGGTGTTGCGCGTCGCCGACACCGACGGCCGGCGCATCCTGCGGATTCTTGCGGTGCGGCAGACATGAAGATCGGCGCGCTCTACCTCGATGTGACGCGGGTCGAGGCGGACCTGCTGGTGGCGCCGCTCTGGTCGGGTGACCGGCCGCCCCAGGGCGTGGCCGGTTTCGCGGACTGGCACCTCTGCGGTTTTCTCTCGCGGCTGATGCTCGCCGGACGGCTCGAGGGCGCTGCCGGCGAGACCATGCTGATCGCCGTGCAAGGCCGCCTGCTCGCCCCGCGGCTGCTGCTGCTCGGCTGCGGCGCGCGCGCCGCGGCGTTCGACGCGGCGGCGGGCGCCGCGCATGCCAGGCGGGCTGCCGCGGTCGCAGGCGACCTGAAGATCTCCACCGTCGCGATCGAGGTCCCGGTGAACGAGTCGCGCGAGGGGCTGCGCGGGCTCGTGACCCGGATCGGCGACGCGTTCGCGGGGGTCCTCCCTCCGAACGAGGGCGAGGTCCAGATCCTCGCCGGCAGCGAGGAGGAGTGCGAGCGCTGGCGTGCGGCGATCCGCGACGCGTTCCCTCGCGGCACGGCGCGCGGCCGCGCTCCGGCGCTCCCGCGGCGGTAGGGCCCGCCGGCGGCCGAGATCGTTGCTGCCGCTCTCTTGACAAACCGCGACCGTGCCCGGAAAATCGGGCGGTCCATGAGCGAACGCATCGCCCCCAGGCGCTGCGCGGCTTTCAGGGCGTGGCAGGGAAGCGACGTACAGGTTCCGGGGATGCGCAGGAGTTTCACCGCCGACACGCCCTCTCGATCACGAAGGAGACGCAGCGCATGAGCGATCCGCAACAGCAGACGCAGAAGATCGGCCCGACGATTCTTGGCAAGGTGGTGCTCGCCCTGTTTGTGCTGGCGTGCATCGGCGGGGCGGCCTATTACTTTCGCGGGGTGCTCCTGCCCCGCGACACGACGGCTGACAAGACCGTCGACTTGAATGCCTTCAAGCAGCAGGGCGGCAAGGTCGAGGCCCCCGATACCAAGGGGATCACCACCGTCAACGAATACACCTATCTGCCGTCGGAGAAACTGCCGCCGGTCAAGGGCGTCTCGAACTACAAATGGGACGCCAAGGAGAAGGTCGTCCAGTTCCCGATCAATGTCTGGATCGGCTGGCTGCCGATCGTCGCCGCGAACCACGGTTTCGCTCCGAACACCGAGAGCGTCTTCTTCAAGGAGTTCGGGTTCAAGGTGAACCTCAAGCTCATCGACGACCCGGTGACGGCGCGCGACGCCTACGCCGCGGGGGAGAGCCACGTGCTCTGGGGCACCATGGACATGATCGCGCTCTTCGCCCCCGGGTTGATGAAGGACTCGCGCACGGCGCCGCGGGTCTACCAGCAGGTCGACTGGTCGAGCGGCGGCGACGGCATCGTCGTGCGCGGCAACGTGCGCTCGGTGAAGGAGCTCAAGGGCAAGACCGTGGTCTACGCCCAGAACTCCCCGTCGCAGTATTTCCTGAACAACCTCCTGCTCGCGGCCGGCGTCCAGCCGAAGGAAGTGAACCACAAATACACGGCGACGGCCTTCGAGGCGGCGGCGGCGTTCGTCGCCGACAAGAAGATCGACGCCTGCGTCTCCTGGGCGCCCGACATCTACACCATCCCGGAGAAGGTCGCCGGCACGCGCATCCTGACCACGACCGGGGACGCCAACAAGCTCATCGCCGACGTCTGGGCGGTCCGCGCGGATTTCGCCAAGGACCACCCCGACATCGTCAAGGGACTGGTCAGCGGCATCTTCAAGGGGATGGACCTGCTCGCGGACCCGACGTTCAAGGCCAAGGCCTTCCAGTGGATGGCCGAAGGCTACGGGATGCAGCCGAAGGACATCCAGGGGATGGCCAACGACGCCCACTCCACGAACTTCGCCGAGAACAAGAGCATCTTCCTCAACGCCAACGACCCGACGAACTTCGAGCGGACCTGGAAGAACATCACCTTCGTCTACCGCGAACTCGGCCTGATCGGCACGCCCGTCCGCTTCGACGAGGTCATGGACTTCTCCGTGCTCAAACTCCTCGAGGGCGAAGGCGCCTTCCGCAACCAGAAGGACGAATACCGCTCGACGTTCGCGCCGACGACCTACAAGAAGCTCACGGCGGAGGCGCCGATCGTCACGCAGACGATCCGCATCAACTTCTACCCGAACTCGGCGAACATCTACGAGCCGCAGCACGACGAGGTCGGCGCGCCGCTGCCCAACACCCTCTACGACCCGAGCGTCGAGGCGACCCTCGAGAAGGTGGCGCGGCTCTCGGGCCAGTACGAGCGCGCCGTGATCGCGGTCGTCGGCCACACCGACTCTTCGATGAAAGGCAAGGGCACGCGCCTGGAGGACGTCAGGCAGCTCTCCCTCGATCGCGCCGCCGCGGTGAAGAAGGCGCTCGTGGCGAAGTACAAGTTCGAGCCCAACAAGTTCGCCGTCGAGGGGAAGGCCTGGGACGAGCCGGCCGACCCCGACAATCCGCTGAACCACGCGCTCAACCGGCGGGTGGAGATTTCGGTCTACCCGCCCGAGGCGAAATAGAGCGCCCGCTGGATGACGAAGGAGACGACGGAACCGGCGCCGACGGGGGGCGCAGGGCCCGCGACGGCGCCCGCCGCCCGCCGCCCGCGGCGACCATGGTTTCAGGTGCGGGAAACCCTCCCCCTCGGGGCGGTGTGGTCGCTGGGGGCGGTCCCGGTGGGCGTGCTGCTCGCCGTCTGGTTCGGCGTCACTGCCGGGAGCGCGACCGAAAGCCGGATCATCTCGCCGGCGATCCTGCCGAGTCCCGGGGAGGTGCTCGGCTCGTTTCGAGCGCTCTGGTTCGAACGCGCGCTCGCGCGGAACATTCTGGTCTCCCTCGGCCGCGTCTGCGAAGGGTTCGCCTGTGCCGTCGCACTGGTGTTCCCCCTCGGCCTGCTCATGGGCTCCTTCACGAAGGTCAAGGCGCTGTTCACCCCGCTGGCGGTCTTCGGCGCGTATCTGCCGATCCCGACGCTCGTTCCGCTCACCCTCTCGCTCTTCGGCACCGGCGAGATGCAGAAGATCCTCTTTCTCGCCCTGGCGTTTTCGATCTTTCTGCTGCCGCAGATCGTCGGCGCCGTGGACAACGTGGACGACATGTACCTCAAGACGGCCACGACCCTCGGCGCGAGCAGGATGCAGCTTGTCCGCAGCGTGCTGCTGCCCATCGCCTGGCCCGACATCTACCAGGCCCTGCGTCTCTCCTTCGGTGTCGGCTGGAGCTACATCCTCCTCGCCGAGATGGTCGACAGCGCCCGGGGGATCGGCGGCATCATCATCACCTCCCAGCGGCGCGGCCCCCGCGAACACATCTACCTGGTGCTGGTGATCATCGTGGCGATAGCCTTCGTCACCGACAAGCTCTGGCGGGTCGTCGGGCGCCGGCTCTTCCCCTACCGCGATGAAGCCCGCTAGGCCGACGGGAGACGTGTCGTGACCGAGGCGCGCGTGGCTCACGACCCGGTGGTCGAGTTCCGCAGCGTCACGAAGACGTTCAACCCGGATGGCGCCGGGGCCTTCACGGCGCTGCGGGACGTGAGCTTCTGCATCGAGGACAAGCCGAACTACGGCGAGTTCGTCGCCATCGTCGGCCCCTCCGGCTGCGGCAAGTCGACGATCCTGAACCTGATCCACGGCTTCCCCGACGTCTACCCGCCGTCGTCCGGGGAGGTGCTGGTCCGCGGCGCGGCGGTCACCGGCCCCGGGCGCGACCGCGGGATGATCTTCCAGAAATACAGCTCGTTCCCGCAGCGGACCGTCCTGGAGAACGTCACCTTCGGGCTCGAGCTCAACCGGGAGGAGCTGGGTCTCTCGCGGACGGCGATGCGGGACCTGGCGCGGGAGTGGATCCGCAAGGTCGGGCTCCAGGACCACGAGCGCAAGTACCCGCACCAGCTCTCGGGCGGACAGCAGCAGCGCGTCGCGATTGCCCGCTCGCTCGTGCTCAAGCCCAAGATCATCCTGATGGACGAACCCTTTTCGGCCCTCGACGAGCCGACGCGCTACGACATGCAGCGCCTGATCATGGAACTCTGGCGCGACCTCGAGGCCACGGCGCTCATCGTCACCCACTCCATCTCCGAGGCCGTGTTCCTCGGCGACCGCGTCTGGGTGATGACGCCGGCGCCCGGCCGGATCGGGAAGGTCTTCGACGAGATGGTGCCCTACACGCGCGGTGCCGACCCGATCGCGGTCCAGGAGAGCAAGGCCTTCAAGGAGGTCGTCGCGGCGGTGGGACACGCCTTCCGCTCGCTGGAGGAGGGGGGGCGGTGACCGGGGTAGCCCTCGGCTACTTAGACTACGTGAAGGCGGCCTTTCGGCGCCCCGTGCGGCTGCCGTTGCTCGGGAGGATGCCGCTCAACCCGATGGCGCTCACCGCCCTCGGTGTGCTGGGCCTCGCGAACCCGGGTTTCTGGTTCCTCGGCGCCGCCTTCGAAATCGGCTATCTCGGCCTGCTCGCCTCGAGCGCGCGCTTCCAGAAATTGGTCCAGGGCGAGCGCCTGCTGGAGCGCCAGCAGGGCTTCGAAGGGCGGGTGCAGGCGACGCACGCGGCACTCTCGCCGGCAGCGCGGGTGCGCTACCTGCGGCTGCTCAGCGAGTGCGGGAAAATACTCGGGATCGCGCCCGGGGGCGGCGAGGAGACCTCCGGGACGCTCGACGACCAGCGCGCCGGCGGGCTCAACCAGCTGCTCTGGCTCTTCCTGCGGCTGCTCGCCTCGCGCGAGACGATCAGCAGCAACATCGACCAGGTGGGCCGCGTCGACGTCGAGCGCGAGGTCGCGGACGTGCGCGAGCGCCTGGAGAGGGCGGAGAAGGCGGAGCAGGATTCGGCGCTCGCCCGCTCGTTGCAGGCCACGCTGGACATCCAACAAAAGCGGCTCGACAACCTGGTCAAGGCCCGGAAATCCCTGGAGGTCATCGATGCGGAGCTCGAGCGCATCGAGCAGCAGGTGAACCTGATTCGAGAGGAGACGGCGGTCTCGGGCAACCCGGAACTCCTCTCCGCACGCCTGGACGCCGTGACCGACACCCTCGGCGAGACCTCCTCGTGGGTCGACCAGAATGCGGAGTTCCTCGGCTCCTTCGGCGCTGAAGCGGACGACGTCGCCGCCGCGTCGCTCCCGCGTCTTCCGGTGGCTGTTCGCGAGCCGGCGGCGAAGCCACCACCGTCGAGGACCCGCCAGAGGGGCTGACGGACGACACGGCTGCTGGCGGGCCCTGCACCGAGAGTGGAGGGGCGGCGGGTGGCTCCGCTCGGTCGAGGGCCTGATTTTCCCCGTGCGAAGGTCGCCGGGTTTCTGTATTCTGGTCTCGGTATTCTTGACAGTGATCAGGGGCGAAGCTACGATAAAAGCAGCGATTTCTCGGGTTGGAGCGCTACAGCGAGAGCGGAGGAGACGGCAGATGGCGGTCAACGTTCACAAGAAGTCCGGGAGAGCCGGCAAGCTGGTCTACTTTTTCGGCAACGGGAAGGCCGACGGCGACGCCGGGATGAAGAACCTCCTCGGCGGCAAGGGCGCCAACCTCGCGGAGATGGCGAGCCTCGGCCTGCCGGTCCCGCCGGGGTTCACGATCACCACCGAGGTCTGCACGCACTACTACGCCAACGGCCGGCGCTACCCGGCGGCGCTCAAGGAGCAGGTCGCCGCCGCCCTCGTTGTGGTCGAGAAGATCCTCGGGAACGACTTCGGCGACCCGAAGAACCCGCTGTTGCTCTCGGTGCGCTCCGGCGCCCGCTCCTCGATGCCGGGGATGATGGAGACCGTGCTGAACGTCGGCCTGACCTCGGCCACGATCCCGGGGATGATCGCGAAGACCGGCAGCGAGCGCTTCGTCTACGACGCGTACCGGCGCCTGATCATGATGTACGCCGACGTCGTGATGGAGAAAGCCGCGGGCATCGAGCCCGTCGAGGGGCACGGGGTGCGGATGCAGCTCGAGCACCTGATGGAGGAGCTCAAGAAGAGCCACGGCTATACCGACGACACCCAGATCACGGCCCCAGAGCTCAAGGATCTCTGCGAGCGGTTCAAGCGCAAGGTGCACCAGGTCATCGGCAAGGAGTTCCCCGACGACGCCCACGCCCAGCTCTGGGGCGGGATCGGCGCGGTCTTCCAGTCCTGGAACGGCCGGCGTGCGATCTCCTACCGCAAGATCGAGGGGATCCCGGACGACTGGGGGACCGCGGTCACCGTGCAGTCGATGGTCTTCGGCAACATGGGCGAGGACTGCGCCACCGGCGTCGCGTTCACCCGCGACCCGGGGACCGGCGAAAACGCGTTTTTCGGCGAGTGGCTCGTGAACGCCCAGGGCGAGGACGTCGTCGCCGGGATTCGCACCCCGAACGCGCTCAATGAACACGCGAAGAACGACCAGAGCCGCGACCTGCCGACGCTCGAGAGGACGATGCCTCATCTCTACGAAGAGCTCGTCGGCTACCGGAACATGCTCGAGAAGCACTACCGGGACATGCAGGACCTGGAGTTCACGATCCAGAACGGAAGACTGTTCATGCTGCAGACCCGCGTCGGCAAGCGCAACGGTCCGGCGGCGCTGCGCATGGCCGTCGAGATGGTGCGCGAGCGGTTCATCGACAAGGAGACGGCGGTCTCGCGCGTGCGGCCGAACCAGCTCGACGAGCTCTACCACCCGATGGTCGACCCGCTCAAGGAGAAGACGTTCAAGGCGCTGACCAAGGGGCTTCCGGCGGGTCCGGGCGGGGCCAGCGGCAAGATCGTTCTCACCGCTGATCGTGCCGCGGAGTGGGCCAAGGACGGCGAGAAGGTGATTCTGGTCCGTCACGAGACTTCCCCGGAGGACGTCCACGGGATGCACGCCGCCGAGGCGATCCTCACCGCCAAGGGCGGGATGACCTCGCATGCCGCCCTGGTCGCACGCGGCTGGGGGAAGTGCTGCATTGTCGGCGCCGGCGCGGTCCACATCAACCTGCTCAAGCGCACCGTCGACATCGGCGGCACCGTGTTGCGCGAGGGGGACGTGATCACGCTCAACGGCACGAAGGGTACCGTGTACGCCGGCGTGCTGCCGCTGATCACGCCCGATCCCGAGAAGAACCTCGAGCTGCAGAAGTTCCTGAAGTGGTGCGACGAGATCCGCACGCTCGGCGTGCGCACGAACGCCGACACGCCCGCGGACGCGGCCCAGGCGCGGCACTTCGGCGCGGCGGGCATCGGCCTCTGCCGCACCGAGCACATGTTCTTCGGCGAGGAGCGCATCCGCGCGATGCGGGAGATGATCCTCTCCGAGACCCCCGCCGAGCGCGAGCAGGCGATCTTCAACCTCCTGCCGTTCCAGAAGGAGGACTTCAAGGGGATCCTGCGGGCCATGGCGGGCTTCCCGGTGACGATCCGGCTGCTCGACCCACCGCTGCACGAGTTCGTTCCCCACGAGGAGCGCCTGGTGCGCGAACTCGCCGTGGGGATGGGGAAGAACCTCGAGGCGGTCAAGGCGCGCATCGAGAAGCTCCAGGAGCTCAACCCGATGCTCGGCCACCGCGGCTGCCGGCTCGGCATCACCTTCCCGGAAATCACCAGGATGCAGGCGACCGCGATCCTCGAGGCGACCGCCGAGCTGCTCCAGGAGAAGGTCGACGCGCGCCCCGAGATCATGATCCCGCTCGTCGGCACGGTGAAGGAGCTGACCGACCAGAAGGCAATCATCCTCGCGATCGCGGCGGACGTGCGCAAGAAGTACGGCCTGAAGAAGCTCCCGTTCACCGTCGGCACGATGATCGAGGTGCCGCGGGCCGCCATCACCGCGGACGAGATCGCCCCCGAGGCCGAGTTCTTCTCCTTCGGGACGAACGACCTGACCCAGATGTGCTGCGGCTTCTCCCGCGACGACGCGGGGAGCTTCCTGCCGGCCTACGTCGAGAAGAAGATCTACGCCGACGACCCGTTCATCTCCCTCGACGTCGCCGGCGTCGGCAAGCTGATGCGGATCGCGGTGCAGCTCGGCCGCGGGGTCCATCCCGGACTGAAGATGGGGATCTGCGGCGAACACGGCGGCGACCCGCCCTCGATCCGTTTTTGCCACGACCTGGGTCTCGATTACGTGTCGTGCAGCCCCTTCCGCGTACCCATCGCCCGGCTCGCAGCCGCGCAGTCCGAGTTGGCGAACCCGAGGAGAAAGCGCTCGGCGCAGCAGGCGCCTGCGACAAAGACGAAGAAGACGGTTGCGAAGAAGGTCGCCGCGAAAAAAATCGTGCGGCCGCAGGCTCCCGTCAAAAAACGCGCCCGCGTGCGTTAGTCACGGCCTGCGCGGGTCCGCGGGGGCGACGGTTTGGACGTCCCCCGGGCCCGGTTGGCGGGGCAGGGGGGCGCTCAGCGGCCGAAGCGGCGCTGCCGGTCCCGAAAGTCCGCGACGGCGCGGTGGAGCCCGGCGGTCGTGAATGCGCTCAGCGGTCCCGGTTCGTGGCAGATCTCGGCATAGGACCCCTGCCAGAGCAGGGCGTCGCGGGGTTCCAGCGTGCCGCCGACGTGGATCAACAGGTCAGGGTCGGGGACGCCCGCGGTGTCCAGCCAGTCGTCGAGTCCCCCGTCGGTAAGCTTCTGGCCGGGGTGCGCGGCGAGAAAACGGCCGGCGGCGCGGACGATCTCGTCTCGTGCGCTGTAGCGCTGGAACCAGAGCAGGGTCCTCCCGGTGTCCCGGTCCCCCGTACTGGGCGCGGGCAGGGCGGGGAGGTCGGCGGCCGCGCCGCAGACGCGCAGCGCGACACCGAGTTCCCCCGCCACGGCGGCGAGCATTTCGGCGCCAGGGGCGCAGGCGCGGGCAGCCGCGGCGGTCGGGCTCCGCTGGAGCAGGGCGTCGAGCCCCGCGTCGATCCAGGAGAACGCCAGCAGGCCGGGAATCTGCGCAAAGGCCTCCCGGGCGATATCCCCGGCCTTGGTGCAGGAGGAGCGCACCGCGCTCTCGAGGGTTCCCGGCTCCCCGGGTTCCGGCGCGCCGATGACGGCCACGTGACGCAGTTCTGTTTCGCCCATGCAGCGGCATACTACCCGGAGGGCGGCGGATGTCAACGCTTCGCGACACGCTTCGCGGCGGCGCCGGCGCACACCTCGACCTCAGGGAAGGCGGGGAGATGCGCCGATCGGGAGACCATTCGGCGACCAGCCGATTGACAACGACCGGGCGTCGTTGGAAGATGAGCGGCAAGGAGGACGGCGGAATGAAGAAAACGATGGTGTACGCTGCTGCATTTGCCGCGGGGTGCCTGCTCGCCCTCGCGCCCGCGCCGGCTCTCCCGGCGGCGGAGCCGCTTGACCACACGATCCGATCGGGGGACAACCTGCATCTGATCGCCGGATACTACTTCGGTGACCCGCGCCAGTGGAAGCGGGTCTGGAAGGTCAACCGGAAGGCGCTCGGCGGGCCGGACCTGCTCGTGCCGGGCAAGACGCTGCGGATCGTGGGTTCTCCGGACGACAACCCACTGGGTACCTACGAGGACTACTGCTCCCGGGTTCGCGGCAACTAGGCTCCGTGCCGCCATTCCGCCTGGTTGCGCCCTTCGATCCGCAAGGGGACCAGGGGCGCTGCATCGAGTCGCTCGTCCGCGGCGTTGAACAGGGCCGCAGCGCCCAGGTCCTGCTCGGCGTCACCGGATCCGGAAAGACCTTCACCATCGCCAACGTCGTCCAGAAGCTGCAGCGCCCGACGCTGATCGTTTCGCACAACAAGACGCTGGCGGCGCAGCTCTTCAACGAGTTCAAGGGGTTTTTCCCCGACAACGCGGTCGAGTATTTCGTGTCGTACTACGACTACTACCAGCCCGAGGCCTATCTGCCGCAAACCGACACCTTCATCGAGAAGGATTCGGCCATCAACGACGACATCGACAAACTGCGGCACAGCGCCACGCGCTCGCTGCTGGAGCGGCGCGACGTGCTGATCGTCGCGAGCGTCTCGTGCATCTACGGCCTCGGGGCGCCCGAGTACTACGCGCGGCTGCGCGTGCCGCTCAAGGTCGGCGAGGAGCACGGCCTGCGCCGGCTGCTGCGCCAGCTGGTCGACATCCAGTACCAGCGCAACGATTTGGACTTCCACCGGGGCACCTTCCGCGTCCGCGGCGACGTCGTCGACATCTTTCCGACCTACGAGGGCGACGCCGCGCTGCGG
>Ga0334722_10006347_pt1 | contig 11742 bp, 12 predicted proteins | sample C3_bottom_MG_FD_207210 | JGI IMG/M metagenome (GOLD analysis project Ga0334722, IMG submission 207210) | Sediment microbial communities from Yellowstone Lake, YNP, Wyoming, USA - C3_bottom | ecosystem: Environmental > Aquatic > Freshwater > Lake > Sediment | place: USA: Wyoming | collected...
TGAAATAAAAAAAGTAAAGATAAATGAGTCATGGCATACAGCTGAGATAACAGGTAAGACTCAGAAATTAATTGACAAATTGAATATACATATTACGTAAATCTGACGGAGTTACGGTTTAACCCAAGCGGGTGCAGAATTTTCTTTACAGCTTCCTGGTTTGCTCTGGCGAGTGTTTCCACATCGGGGAACTCCCTGCAAAATTGTTCATACACCGGTACAACCTTGGAATTTATCATTATTTTGAGACGGATGCAACAAAAACATTCTCAAAATGATATTTTAAATAGTCCTCTAAGGGTAGAAAGCGGTCAGGAAGAAGAATCTTGTTATCTTTATATGGAAGGAAACCATGAACTATCGCTGGTTCCTTTGAGAACTGATCCAGAATAGGCGATAATCTCAGGTAGTACCCAACATCCACTGTTATTAATCCAGTATCAAATGCTTTGTCGTGAAGTGAACACAGGGCAATCCCATTTCGTGGATCCATACGTGCCTTTTCATTAACAGACCACGGCACAATATGAGAAGCGACAAGAAGACTCTCTATCGGAAGCATACAAACCGCACATCTATATCGATAACTTCCCAGAACCATCCTTCTGAAAAACTGCTGGTTGACCCTTTGACGCACTATTGCCTCTCGCTCTAGACCATCAACATGGGGAAGATCATTAGATATCTCATCTATAAGGCTTTTTCCTTTATGTTCTTGCAAAATTTTCTCACTTTCCAATATAAATCCTTCAACATCTTCATGAAATTGTTGCCAGACCAAGATATCTTTTTTTGAACCATGAGCCAGCCCTTTCACGCCCCGTTTTTGATGCACTTTATCTAAACTTGCAAAATTACATAATTTCATCGCTACCGCGGATGGTGTCCTGTTGAGTATTTTAGCAAGTTTTATAACTTCAGGATTGTGTGAATGATATTGACCAAAGGGCAATTTGCAATATAAGTTGAGAGCAAGCTTAAGTTCCCATATTTCCCATCTTTTGTTCATAATCAAGCGTCCTTATTTCATCACCAAACTCAAAATATCCTTGGAAGCATTGTACCTCCGAAAAATTTATCAGTGGCTGTCTATGGAAGACACATCCTGACTGAAACAGAAAAAATCGAGCTTGTAGTGGGACATCGCTCTCGTCAGTAGCTGTTCCGGTAGCCCCTGAGCCAAAGAGGAGGATAAAATGAAGTTCATATCTCTCGGCAATCTCAGAAATACCCATATTTCAGTATATCACAGCCCGATGCCTATCTTAACCTTAGTCCCCACATTCGGAGTGCTTTCTATATCCATTTCCCAGCCATGGGCCTTAACATGGTGTTTTACTATGGCAAGGCCAATACCTGTGCCTCCGAGCTCCCTTGACCTTGATCTATCCACCCTGTAGAATCTCTCACCAAGCCTTGAGAGGTGCTTCTTTTCTATACCACAGCCTGTATCCTCAACATATAGAACTATTTTATCGCCAGCCTTTTCAACACCTGCAGTCACACCACCAGTGTCAGTAAATTTTATGGCATTGTCGAGAAGATTAAGGAGTATCTGGAATAGTCTATCCCTGTCTGCCCTGATTAGAGGGAGCTCTTTCGGGATTATCTTTTTAAGATATAGCCCCTTTGCCTGAGCCTTCTTCTCGATTAATGCAAAGAGGGAATCTATCAACTCAGAAATATTTACCTCAGCCATTTCGAGTTTTATCTCGCCCTGCTCAATGGCAGAAAGGGTCAGAAGGTCAGATACAAGGGAGTTCAGCCTTTCACTGTGTTTTTTTATTATCTCAAGGAATCTAATAGCACTTTCCCTGTCATTAATCGCTCCATCAAGGAGGGTCTCAGCAAATCCTTTTATTGCTGTTATTGGTGTCTTTATCTCATGGGCAACATTGGCTACAAAATCTCGCCTCACCTGCTCAAGCCTTTTAAGTCTTGTAATGTCATAGAATGTAATTATAATTCCTCTCCTATTCTCTTTGGTGGCGAAAGTAACAGTTGAGAGCTCAACAGGTGATGCTGTTACTGATAGATATAGCTCATCCCTGCCCGAGACTGCTGGCAGGGAAATCTCCCGTGAGATTGTATCATTTAATTGCCTCGATTCCTCAATCAATGAGATAATTTCTGCATTTCTCAATATCTCTGCAGCTGTCATTCCCTCTTTAACTGGGGTAACTCCGAGGAGTTTCCTCAGACTCTCATTCATAAGAAGAACTGAGCCCTTCTCGTCAACTATCAAGAGTCCTTCCTTCATGTTCTTTAGTACACCTTCTACAGTCTGTTTCTCCTTTTTTGCCTCTTCAAGTCTTTTCTGTAGCTCTCCTGCCATGTACGAGATGCGGGCTCCAAGTCTGCTCAGTTCTCCTTCATTCTCGATAAAAAGACTGCCAGAATTGCCAGCAGCTACTTTATCTGCGAATTCAATAATCTCTCCAATCTCCCTTCTAAGTCTCTTTGATTGATAGCTCCAGATAAGGACAACAAGGATGAGAGCAAGAAGGGTTGATAGCATTACGGGCATCCTGATTCGGCTTATCTCTGAGTTAACTGTATCAAGGGGTCTGGAAAGCCTTATGAATAGTCCTTTATAAAGGAGAGCAACATATAAAAAGTCCTTCTTAATGGTATTGCTGAACCTGACTGAAGACCCTCTGCCTGAAAACATAGCCTCTTTAATCTCTGGCCTATCAAGATGGTTTTCCATTTTCAAGGCTGATTGCTCAGAATCTCCAAGCACACGGCCCGCAGGGTCAATCACTGTAATCCTTGCACCTGTTATCTCCTTATATCTTTTACAGAAGGTGTCAAGTTCTTTTTTTTCAGGGAGGAGGTCTTTAACAAGTTCTGCCTGTATGAAAAGCTCTTCCTTCAGCCTTGAAATGTAATACCTCTTTAAAAAAAGAGATAGATATACCTCAAGACCTGAAATAAGAATTATGGTTATCAGGAGATAGCATATTAATGCCCTGGTCTTCAAAATAATACCCCGCTCCCCTTCTTGTCTTAATATATCTTGGATTAGATGGATCATCCTCTATCTGAGCCCTTAATCTCCTTATATGGACATCCACTGTCCTCGGCTCTACAAAGACCTCATCCCCCCAGACTGCATCAAGGAGTTGCTCTCTTGTGAAGACCCTTCCTTTTCTCTCTGCAAGGTAAAGTAAAAGCTTAAACTCTGTAGCGCTCAGTCTTACCTCTTTCCCTTTTATTCTGACAGCATATCTTTCCCTGTCTATCTCCAGATCTCCGAGCCTAAGGACTCCCTCGTGAGGTTCCTCAGGCTTTCTGGCTGTCCTTCTCAGTAATGCCTTTACCCTTGCTATGAGCTCTCTCGGGCTAAAGGGTTTTGTCACATAATCATCAGCACCCATCTCAAGGCCAATGACCCTGTCTGTCTCTTCCCCTTTTGCTGTAAGCATAAGAACAGGGAGAGAGGAGAGTTCTTTCTTTGAACGAATAAATCGCAGAACCTCTAAGCCATCCATACCAGGAAGCATCAGGTCGAGGATTATCAGGGAAAATCTATTATTTTTAAGTTTTAAAAGGGCCTCTTCACCATTATAGGCAGGCTCAATGGAGAACCCTTCTTTTTTGAGATTATAGGAGAGGAGTTCAACAAGGTCCTTCTCATCATCAACAATAAGAATCCTTCTCGTTTCCATTTAGATAAATATTACATAATTCCTTTGAATTTAGACAAGTAAACGTAGAGGGTCGTCTTATTTTATATGTTCAATTGCTTCGGAGTCCAGGACCCGTCTGACCACTGTCAGAAGATATACACCCTCGAAGGGCTTGCTGATATAAGCATTAATATCTCTGTCTCTCTTTCCGATATTCCATATATCATGCGCTGATATGGTAATAGTCTTCAGAGAAGGCTTGATGCCCTTGAGATATCTAATCAACTCTTTTCCATTTTTATTAGGCATTATTATATCCGTTATAAGTAGATCAGTAGTCTCGATATCATATTTGTCAATTTCATAGACGAGAAGTGGATCACTTATGGCTAATACATTGTAACCCTGTGATTCGAGGAGATCTTTAACAAAATTTAAAAGGTCAATATTATCATCAACAACAAGTATCCTTTCTTGCCGTTTGCCTGATTTTACTGGCGGCATAATCTCCTCTGGCCCTTCAATGACAGGTAGATATATATTAAATGTTGTTCCTCTGCCTGGTCTGCTTTCAACAGTTACTACCCCGTCATGCTCCTTAACAATCCTGTAAACAATCGATAGACCAAGACCTGTTCTTTTGCCTTCGCCCTTTGTGGTGAAGAAGGGTTCGAATATCCTGTCCCTTATTTCATCTGGAATTCCCGTTCCTGTGTCAGTAATGCTGAGTAGAACATAATCACCTGATATGAGAACAGGATTCGGCACTGCTGCACCCTCATTACGATATGGTGTGGTAGAGACTATTATCTTGCCTCCTGCTGGCATTGCATCGATAGAATTAACGAGGAGATTCATAATGACCTGAGATAAGAGGTTAGAATCTCCAGAAACTGTAAAAGGTTTGCTCAGATTCAAGATGATCTCTATTGCCTTCTTTGAGGTCATTGAGTGAATCAAATCTAATGTATCTTCTATCACCTCATTTAAATTTACAGGTCTTTTTTTGTAAGTGCTTTTTCTCGAAAAACTGAGAAGTCCTGATATAAGGGCTTCAGCCCTCCTGGCAGACTTCTCAATTATGCAAATCCTCTGTTTATCTCTTGAGTCGAGGATGCTATAATTTTTTATCATCTGAACGTTGTTGATAATCGAGGTAAGTATGTTGTCAAAATCATGGGCAATGGCTCCAGCAAGTATCCCTATAGACTCCATCTTCTGGGCCTGGAATAACTGTTTCTGCAATCTCTTTTTTTCTGTAATATCTCTATAAAAGTATTGTATGTAAGTCTCTCCATTTATGTTTATTGCCTTTGCGCTAACCTCGAGTTGTACCAGTTCTCTATCCTTCATGAAGTGCTCAACCTCAAATATGAGTGCCCTGCCATTGAGTATCGTCTCAATCCTCTTTTCAGGATCTCCATCTTCGCTTCTTGCCTCGAGTATCTTTATGTTAGTGCCGATAAGCGAGGGCTTGTCAAATCCTGTTAGTTCACAGAACCTTTTGTTAACATTTATAATGACACCGTTCCTATCTGTAACTACAACGCCATCATTGGCGTTTTCAAAAAGTTCCCTGAATCTCTGTTCAGATGTCTCGAGTTCCATTCTCTTCCTGATGACATCCTCCCTGAGTTCCTCAGAATAGAGACTTAATTGTCTCTTCTGTTCCTCAAGGTCATATTGAAGACTGAATTCATTTCTAAACCTCTTGAAGATAAAGTGTCTTATGACTATAAGAGACATTGCTGAGGTGAGGATAAAAAAATTAGCATTAATAAAAAAGGCCTTATTCGAGATTGTGTCGTAAGTCAGTATCGGAATAAGGTATAACAAGATGGGAGGCAATGCATATATTAAACCTGTCCAAAAATCTCCAAGATTCTTTACCGGTGGTCCAATTTCTACGGTTAAGAGTAAGACAATTATCATACCGGCAAAATAAGGAGATTCGTGACCACCATATCTCGAGATCATTAAGGCAATCATTACGGATACTATTGTTATATCAAGAAAATATGAAAGAAATAATATCTTCTTGCTTCGATTCTTATTCAGGATATAATAACTGATAAGAAGACTTGATGCCGTTATGATACGGTAGACAAGGAATATTCTAAAATTTTCTGGCGAGACATAATAGTCTAAGACCGACAGGATTATTATAACAACTGAGCCAGAGATTATTGCTAAATTTGCCCACCTCTGTAATAAATCTATCAGGTTTTTATCAATATACTCTTCCCTGGTCATCACTCTTACTAAACAACCCTAAGTTTAAATCGTATTTGCGGGTTTTATCAAGGCTTATCAACGATTGAATCGAGGTAAGTAATAGAGATTCATCTAATGGTTTTCTCAAGATTATCTTGACACTATCATCATTCGTAAATTCGAGATGTATTTCCTTATCCAGGATGGCTACTATGTTAATATCAGGCTTAATGGACTTCAGCCTATTTATGAAATCATCATTGATAATGGATGTATCCAGTATAATGATGGATATGCTTTCTGCAAGTTCTTTAAAGATTTCAAGGCCATAAATAATATTGTTAGATGGTATGACCCTGTAATCCTGAGGTGTGAGTATATCTGTTATCTGTTTTGTTAGATTCGCATTCCCCATTAATGCAAGAATGGTGACCACTCTTTCTTCTTTTCCCTCTTCTCTCAATAACGTTACATCAGGAGATACAGGAAGGATGATATCAAAGGTCGAACCTTTTCCAGGTTCGCTATCGACCTTCAAGATACCTCCATGGGCCTTAACAGTTCCATAGGCCATAGCGAGGCCGAGACCTGTTCCTTTAGAGCCTTTTGTCGTGAAAAATGGTTCAAAGATTTTATCTTTAATATCTTCAGTGATTCCCATGCCGGTATCAGATACCCTGACGACAACATACTCACCAGGTTTCAATACAGGATGTACGATATTAATGTCATCGACTGTTGTTAAGAATGTCTCAATCTTTACCATGCCACCATCGGGCATTGCATCTTTTGCATTGATGAATAGATTCATGATGACCTGCTCGAGTTGATTGGCGTCTCCTTTTAAGGATGGAAGATTTTCAGCTAACCCTTTTTCTATACGAATGTTTGCTTTTATCATGGTAGGCGACATGAGATCTATAACGTTATCAACAATTGAATTGATATCAAAGGTTGTTATATCTCCTGATGACTTTCTTGCAAACTGTAAGAGGTTTGAAATCATCTGTTCTGCCTTCCTCGTTGCCCCGTTGATTTGACTGGCATATTTTTTAGTTGTAGGATCGGGATCGAGGGAATAGATCATCTCTGTATAACCATGTATAGCTGTAAGCATATTTCTGAAGTCATGGGCAAGGCCACCAGCAATCAGGCCAATGGACTCCATCTTCTGGGCCTGTAACAATTGTTTCTGAAGGGCCTTTTTCTCTGTTATATCTCTGTAAATAGACTGGACATATAGTTCTCCCTCTATCTCTATTGCCTTTGAGCTTACCTCAAGCGATATCAAGTCTCCATCCTTTTTATGATGATCTGTCTCATAGATGAGGGAATGTCCCTTTATTATCCTTTCCCACCTTTTCTTTGCAACGTCATCATTAGCCTCTAATATGCTAAAATGCATGTTTTTAGTTGAAGCCTTATCAAAGCCATGCATCTCACAGAACTTATTATTTACATCGAGGATAATGCCTTCTCTATTCATAATAGCTACTCCATCATTGGAATTTTCAAAAAGGGCAATATACTTCTCAATTGCAATAGTAAGTTCTTTAGTCTTTTCGGCAACAAGCTTAGCAAGCTGGTTGGAGTATTTATTAAGCTGTTCATTTTGCTGGTAAAGGTCATATTCGAGGGAGAGATTGTTTATGAGGATTTTGTTGTTATAATACCTCCAGGCAAAACCACCAAGAGCAAAGGATATTAAGAAAATGTTGTTATTTATAAATATTCTTAAGTTTGTAATGTGGTCGAATAGAAGGATTGGAACTAAATATATAGCATAGACAATCGATGATGCCAAGGCAGTCATCTCGAGAGAAAGGGGAACAAAACCAAGTACAAAAACAAGAACAATAATCATCCCTGCATAATAAGGGGATTGATGACTACCAAAGGAAAGAATCATTAATTCAACCATTGTAGCAGCAGTTAAGGTGCCTAATAAAGTAATAATTGATTGTAAGAGTCTATTGTTACTCTTCTTGAGTTTTAGAATTAAATATTCCCCCATCATTAAAGAGGCAGATATTATTCTATAAACAAGAAATCTTGTAAAATTTTCAGGTGTTACAAAGTAATCCAGTATGCTTAATAGCAAAGTAGTAATAACTGCAAAAGGGAAAAGCAATAGGGACAAAAGAGATTGAGTTATCGGCAATAGCTCTTGTTGGATGTATTCTTTTTTACCCATGGTCATATAATAGCTTGTTTTTTTCTTTTTTCAAAATCAATTTAGAAACATCATTGCTAACATAAATTACACCTGAGATCCCAATTCCCACGGTTGTCCAGTGACCTGTTAAATAAAGACCCTGAATAAAAGGAGGCTTTCTCAGCCCAGGGGCTGCTAACTGAGAAGGGGTGCTCGCCCATCCATAAGAGGCTCCCTTATAGTTCAAGGTGTATCTATATAATGTATAAGGTGTCGCAGCCTCTTTATACACTATGTGTTCTGATAAGCCTGGTATAGTAGATTTTTCCATTTTCTCTATAAGCGATTCTAAGACTCTGGGTTTATTACGATCCCAGAAAATCTTATTCCTGAAAGCAGCAGGGATGATTATGCCCAAAATTGACCGATTATATGAAATCCTAAAGGAATATCCCCCATACGCTTCAAAATCGTTTCTCTGTGCAGCTCGATAAGCCTTATCTAAGTCATACTGCTGAGAAAAAAATACAGCACTTCCAGGAGGTTGTGGAGGCTTAAAAGTCTTGTCCATCCCAAAGTAGGCAATAAAATTTGATATCGAGGGCATCATATTCTTTATTTTGTTATAAAATTCCTTTTCCACCCTTTCTTTGCCGAGGAATTTTAAAAAGGTCTGCCGTGCATCACAATTAGAAATGACATACTTCGACGGAATAAATCCGCCCTTTTCTGTAACTATGCCTGTAACCTTATTATCCCTAACCCTTATCCTCTTGACAAGACAGGATAATCGCAACTCTCCGCCAAATTCTTTAAATCGGTCTGCTAAGGTGTCAGATAACGCCTGCATGCCTTCAACAGGGTAATATCCTCCATCAAGTAGGAACTCGGAGAAGAACTTAATCGCAACAAAGGCTGACAAAAGCGATGGTGGTAATCCAGCCATTGCCAATAGTGGAAATGATAAGACAGCTTTTAACCGATCATTAGTAAAGTAAGAGTCCAATAGATCTTTGAATGTCCTATTCCTTACTCTTGAATATGAAATAGAATCGGAGTTTGAAATAAAATAAAAGAAATTTCTGATATTATCACTTTCTTCTGGAAATGATGTCTGGAACTCTTTTATTGTCTTTTCCAGATCATTCCAGAAAGGAATTCTATAATCAGGCGTTAATATAATAGATGGAGGGTCAAATCGTATTATGTTTAATCTTTTATCTATCCCGAGTTCTTCGAATACCTTTCTTGTAATTCCATCTTTTCTATATGCCCCAAAACAGTCAGCAGCGGCATCAAAGGTAAACTGCCCTCTTTTAAACGATGTGCAGTATCCCCCAGGCTTATAATGCTGTTCGCAGATAAGCACCTTCATTCCTGCCTTTGCAAGGTAGCAGCCGCAGACGAGGCCGCCAATGCCAGCTCCTATAATAATTGCATCATATGAGTCGCTATTTGCCATATTTCACCTCTCAGAGATAATCAAAATGCCTATCGAGGCCATCAATCCCACCAATAAGCTCTTTATCGAGCCTTTTATTGGTCGAGCACTGTATTGCCTTAATCTCTCCCATAATTTTCTTACAAATAAATATTTCTGTTATTTCTATATAGCTTCTGTGTGTTACTATAGCAAACTCGAAAAAACCTGTAAAAAATTATTTGAGCTGACCTGCCTCTTTCTGGTTCAGCAGGTCCTTTACAAGTTCAACAGCCTGTCTTACTGTCAAAATCTTCGGGACATCTTCATCCCTTACAGAGATCTTGAATTTCTTCTCAAGGGCTACTGTTATCTCGATAGCCTTAATGGAGTCAACCTCGAGGTCTTTAGTGAAATTTGTATCTGCCTTGATCTCCTCAGGTTCGAAACCTGTGATGTCTGATACTATCGATATGATCTCTTTCTGAATCGCTGTCTCATCCAATTGAGAGTTCCTCCTTTCATAATTATGATATAAATTTCTTTATAACCAGGCAGGCATTGTTGCCACCAAAGGCATAGGAATTATTCAAGGCGATATTAACAATATGTTGCCTTGCCTTATTCGGCACACAGTCTATGTCACACTCTGTGTCAAAGGTCTCAAAATTTATGGTCGGCGGAATAATATCATTTTTTACTGTAAGGGCACAGGCGATCGCCTCGAGGGCAGAGGCTGCGCCCATTGTATGACCGAGCATGGATTTGATGGAGCTTATGGGTATCTCTTTATAGCGGTCTCCAAAGACCTCTTTGATTGCTGCAGATTCGTTTCTGTCATTCGTCAGGGTTCCCGTTCCATGGGCAGAGATATAGTCAACATCTTCAGGTCTTATCCCTGCCTCTATCATCGCCTTTCTCATACAGCTTACAATACCTTCCACAGAAGAGTTTGTCATATGATGGGCATCGCAACTCAGACCATAGCCAAGAACCTCTGCATAGATCTGAGCATTTCGTCTAAGAGCTCTTTCAAGGGATTCGAGAATCACTATTCCTGCTGCTTCAGCCACCATCATACCCCTTCTGTTCTTATCAAATGGCTGGCACTTTTCAGGAGCAACGGCCTTGAATTGATTGAAGCCAGTAAAGGAGATCCTTGAAAATGGATCTGATGCGCCAGCAAGAACTATCTCTGCGAGTCCAGCTGTTATCAGGTCAAATCCATATCCAATAGCATAATTGCCTGCTGCACAGGCTGTAGAGAAACTATAAGTTGGTCCTTTAATATGGAATTCCCTTGATATAGTTGCAGATGTGGAATGAACAGGGAGTTGACAGAAAAGGTTTGTGCTGACATCTTCGTTTCTGACGAGTTTATCATCGATATGTTCAATAACCTGAATCGAGCCTGATGTTAGGCCTATGCAGGTCCCTACTTTTAGATCAGAAAGCTCTTTTAATGTCAATCCCGCATCCTCAACCGCAAGCCTTGCTGCTGCAAGGGCAAGTTGAGATGCCCTGCTCAGATAGGGGATGTAATCTCTTGATATAAACTCCTCTGGCTTGAAATCCTTTACCTCTCCTCCTTTATGTGTAAAATGGTTTGATGTATCAAAGGAACTGACAGGGCTTATGCCTGACCTGCCATTAATAAGACCATCCCAGAAATCTCTCCATCCGATCCCGATGGATGAGACCACACCAAGACCTGTTATCACAACCCTATTTTTCATCCTTCACGCTGAATACCAGTTCTGCCTCTGAGACCTTTCTTTCATCCACCACGGCCTCAGCCGTTACAAAGGCACCATTTGGAAGGCTCTTCACATTAACAACCTTTATTCTTAGCTGATCACCAGGAAACACCGGATTCAAAAACCTTGCCTTAACTGAGCCGAAATAATATAAGGGCTTATCTTCGGTCTCTCCTCTTTCGTATGCAAACAATACGATAGCTGTCTGTGCCATCGCCTCTATTATTGCCGCTCCAGGATAAACCGCCTTTTCAGGAAAATGGCCGAGAAAGAGGATGTCATTGCCTGAAATGTTTTTTATGGCGGTGGCATGACTGCCAGGCTCTATCTCGATAATCCTGTCTATCATTATGAAGGGAAATCTCTGTGGGATGAGTCTCTTGATTCCCTCAAAGTCTATAGTTGTCTTATCATTATTCATATCTTCCAATTATAATCGCTGCGTTCTGACCATAAGGGTCTGATGATGTTACAAGTATATTCCTTATCTCTTTTTTTATTGCAGCAACCGTGACATAATTAAGGTCACATTCTGTGTCCTTTTCCATATAATTAAGTGTCGGG
>Ga0334722_10006348_pt1 | contig 11741 bp, 10 predicted proteins | sample C3_bottom_MG_FD_207210 | JGI IMG/M metagenome (GOLD analysis project Ga0334722, IMG submission 207210) | Sediment microbial communities from Yellowstone Lake, YNP, Wyoming, USA - C3_bottom | ecosystem: Environmental > Aquatic > Freshwater > Lake > Sediment | place: USA: Wyoming | collected...
TTTGCGCGGGCTGCCACAGCGGCGGCATGAAGGGCGCAAAAGTCTTGTATGCGCAATAACGGAGAATGGCGATGAGCAAAGATCGAATCATATCGGACGAAGAAGAGAGCCTGTTCGAGCAAGTCACGGGCAAGCAATTCACACGGCGGTGGTTTCTTAAATGGTCGTCGGTTCTCGCCGGTGCTGCCGTTGCGAGCGGTCTCCTGTGGGACGACAAGCTTGGCCTATTCCGGGAAGCCAACGCTCAGGAGAAGATGGCCGGCAAAGGCAAATGGATCTACACGACGTGCCAGATGTGCGGCGGTACGTCGGGCATAAAGGTCCACGTTGTCGACGGCAGGGTCGTCAAGATCGAGCCGAGCGAATTCAACCCGATCGGCGTTGCCAATATTTCCACAGATTATGCCGCAAAGAAGGGTTTGGGCGGACGCATATGCCCGAAAGGGAATTCGGGTGCGAGAGCGCTGTACGATCCGGATCGGCTCAAGACGCCGATGAAACGGATCGGATCCAGGGATTCCGGCCGCTGGCAGGCGATCTCTTGGGAATCCGCCCTGGACGAGGTGGCCAAGAAGCTCCTGGAGGTTAGCGAACGCTACGGTCCTGAGTCGCTCTTCTGGTGCACGGAGGATTCGTCCTTTACTGACATGCAGTCTGACTTCAACCTGCTCTACGGATCTCCGAATTACTCGATGCATTCCAACGTTTGCGATGTTGCCCGCAAAGCGTCGTTCAAACTAGTGATGGGCGATGACCGGCCTCTGGCTGATTTCGCCAACACCAAGTATGCCCTGGTGTTCGGCTGGAACATGCTTGGCGCTACGAAGTGGGCGCACCTGCCCGGCATCTGGAATGAGGGGCGGGCCAAGGGGGCGAAGATGGTGTACGTGGATCCCATCTACAGCCAGACGGCGGCGAAGGCGGATGAGTGGATACCCATCCGGCCGGGAACGGACGGCGCGTTTGCCCTCGCGCTGGGACATGAGATTGTCAAGAACGGCTGGCAGGACCAGGAGTTCATCAAGAATTACACGGTGGGGTTCGATAAGTACGCGGAGCTTGTCAAGAACAAGACTCCGGAATGGGCTGAAAAGATCACCTCCGTCCCGGCGGCAACCACTCGGCGGGTCGCGCAAGAACTTGCCGCGACAAAACCGGCTCTCGTCGATGCCTGGAGCGGGCCCGGACATCATACAAACGCAACGGACGGCGGCAGGGCGATCGCTATGCTTGGTGCGCTGCTGGGGCAATATGACAAATCCGGCACAATGGTGAGCCGGCACGCGATGGGCGGAAAACGACGCGCATTCAACGTCGACAAGCCGAAAGCCGCGCGCGTGGACGGCCTCGGGACGAAATACCCCTTCGCCCACGGCTCCGGAATCTACACGGAGATCAGGGACGCGATGATCTCTGGGCAACCGTATCAACTGCGGGCAGGCGTTTTCATGTTCCAGAACTTTGTAATGTCGGTCCCGAATACCACGAAGAACATCGAGGCGCTCAAAAAGCTGGACTATATCGTCGTGTTCGATACGATGATGAGCGAGACGGCGCGAATGGCAGATATTGTCATCCCGGGCAGTCATTACCTGGAGCGCTGGGAGGTGAACGTAAACTGGGTCACGTTCCCCGCCACGGCCATCCGACAGCCGGCGGTCAAGTCCGTCATCAACGGGATGACCGAACAGGAGTTCATCCTGGCCCTCGCCAAAAAGATGGCCTTGAAGGACAAGGACGGGAAGAGCTTGCCCGACACATATCCAGAATACATCAGCGACCAACTAAAAAACGGCCCTATCGGGAAGACTCTGGAAGAGATGCTGGCGCTGCCCGGCGGCGTGTTTATCGGCGGAGCGACGCAATATGAGAAATACAAGAAAAATGGCTTCGCTACCCCCTCAAAGAAGATCGAATTCTATTCTGAGCAGATGGAAAAGAAGGGGCTTAATCCCCTCCCCGAATTCGTGGAACCGATCTATAAGCCCACGAGCGACTTCCCGTTCTACCTCGTGAACTACAAGCAGGCCGAGCACACCCACTCGCGGACGTTCAACAACGACCGGCTGATGGAGATGAAGCCAGATAACCCGCTGCTCATCAATTCCGAGGCGGCGGCGCGCCTCGGGATCAAGGACGGCGGCGCGATCTGGCTGGAATCGCCGTATGGAAAAGCGAAGGCAACGATCCAGGTCACGGAGCGGATTCATCCCGAAGTCGTGGCTCTGCAGCATGGCTACGGCCACTCTGGATTTGGGAAGATCGCACGGGGGGCGCTGAACAAAATTAACACGTGGTGCCCAGCAGGAACGGCAGACGGTGTGTTCCTGGCTGGCGTATCCGAAAAGACGTCAGGGATGGCCGTGCACAAGGAAATCGGCGTCAGGCTGATCAAGGCATAGGCAGGAGATAGACATGGAAAAAACTCCGAATCAGGTCGGTTGGTACTACAACGAAAACAATTGCATCGCCTGCAGGGCGTGCGAGGCGGCGTGCAAACAGGAGTTCGAGCTCCCCGTCGGCGTGCGGCGACGCAGGGTCATCATCCGCGAGGAAGGCAAATATCCGAACCCAAAGGTCCGATATATTTCCACCGCGTGCAATCACTGCGCGGACCCGGCGTGCATAAAGTCCTGTCCCGTCGATGCGATCACCAAGGAAGCGCAATTCGGCGCGGTTCTGATCGATCAGGAAAAGTGCAACGGCTGCAAGCGCTGCGCCGCCGCCTGCCCCTACGGCGCGCCACAATTCAACGAGCAATCGGGCAAGATGGACAAGTGCACTCTCTGCATTCACCGGTTGAGGGTGGGCCTTGCACCGGCGTGCGTACGCAGCTGCATGGGGTATGCGCTGTGGCACGGGAAGATCTCCGATATCGCGGCGCAAACGACCCCGGAGGAAATATATCGACGGCCATTGAAAAACGAACTACCCGGCTTCGCCGATCCCAAGTTCACGAATCCCTCGGTACGCTTCTCCGAGAACAAGTAGCGCAACGTGACGAGCATCTCCCAAATCATGGGTCCCGAAACGATCGCGTGCCCTGCGGCGATTTCGCTGGCGCACAGCATCGGCCGATCCGGTGTATTGAAACTGCTCAGCAGCATGTATCTGTGCAAACCCTCGCGCGAGACCATCACCGGCTGGATGTCCTTGCTCTGCGAGGATGGCACCGGTCTCGATGGACTCGGGGACGCGCTGAACGGGATCGACACCGCTTCCGACAGGATTCTGGAAGACCTGCTATGGGACTACACGCGGCTGTTTATCGGTCCGTACAAGCTGCCCTGCGCGCCATGGGAGTCCGTCTACCGCTCGCAAGCAAGACTGATGATGCAGGATGCCGCCGATGATGTGCGGCGGATCTATTCCGCATTCGGATTAAGCGTCGAAGAAACCGGCGTCATGCCCGACCACATCGGCATCGAGCTGAACTTTCTTGCCCTCGTCTACGAGCGTGCCGGTGAGGGGAGTGAAAACCAATCCGACTGCGTTCGAATTGGAAAAATGTTTATGGACGATCATCTGACAAAATGGGTGCCGCAATTCACCACGGACATGGAAATGGCGGCCGAGGCGCATCTATACAAGGCGTTGGCCAGAGCGACGAGAAACACGCTTGAGCTGCTAAATGCGCGAGCTTAATCAAGGCGAATCCGGAGATTGTTTTTGGAACCTGCTGGAACCCGTCGTCCCTGGCCATTCTTCGGGCAACACGCCCCGCCTTTCGAGTCTCCGTATCGCCTATCCAGGCTTTTCTCGCTTTCATGACCCGGTCCACGCCACCAGTGCGCCGTCGCGCCAGCCGCGACGCCTTTGATTGCGAGCTTTGCCGAGAGTTGCTAGACGCAAGCGTTTCTCTTGGACATGGCGCCGATTTCGACACCGGCATCCATGACTGCGAGTACGAGCACGCCGACGATTTATACCGCGCCACTGCGCCAGTCGATGCGGTGTAATTCATTCTTTCCGGCACCGTGAAAGTAGTGAGGACCGGGTCCGCCGGCGAGCAGCGCATTATCAGAGTGCTAAGAAGTGGAGATGTCGCCGAAGTCGAGTCGATCTCTTCGCTTGTATTCGAACACACGGCAATTGCGGCCGGTAGCGTACGCGCCTGCCGCATCCCCATTGCCTGGTTCCGCCAGGGTCTCGCGAGATCCGCCCGAATGCAAACGATGCTGCTACAACAATCGCTTTCGGCTTTGAAGGAGGCAGAAACATGGTTTTCGCAGTTGACGGCTCGCGCAACGTCGGCAGCGCACGCGTACAGCCCCGCTGCTATTGCGCCTCCGTGCTGATGACACGGAGGACCTTATCCTCCGGTTAAGCGGCGACGAAATGGGCACCATCCTCGACATAAGTCCCGAGACAGTGAGGCGCGTTCTTTCCGATTTCTGCCACCACGGAATCATCACCAAAGAACGCGGTAGTGTTGCTACCCAGCGCTACCTCCGCGGCAATATCACGGCACTTGAGAATTTTGCCCAAGAGATTTGAAACACTCGCATGTGACGCACAGGCTACAATGCGGACGTGTAGTCGCCCATGCCCGGCCTTGGCCGCGCAGGCTTGCGCTTGGTCAGCGTACCCACATTCATGAAGCATAGCGGCTGTTCGCGCGCGCCCAGCCTGAAAAGCAACCTCATTTGCCGCGAGTACTGCGCCCTGCCCCTCGACAGCTCGGCGCCGAGCCCCATCGCATGGGCGGTCAGCAGCATGTTCTGAATCGCGCAGCCCGCGGAAATGACGCGTTCTTGCGGATGCGTCGGCCCCAACTCCGGATCGAGGCGCGCAACCACCAGCAACAGGAACGGACCGCGGAATGCCTTCGTCCTCGCCTCCTGCCTCTGCGCCTCCGTTGCCTCGCGATCGCGCTCGGTAAGCGCATCGGCAAAGGCGTCGCCCAAAAGATGACGCCGGTCCGGCGGGACGACGATCAGGCGCCAAGGCGTAAGAAGGTCGTAATCCGGCGCTGCGCCCGCGGCGCTGAGAATATTCTCGATCTGCTCAGAATTGGGCTTCGAATTACCGAGCCGCTTGGGCGAGGTGTGCTGGTGCGAATGAATCAGCGTGAGCGCGGCGTCTAGCACTTCCGGGCCAGCATTTGAATCCATTACGGCCATTATATGGGTTTGCGTCGCTCGTCGGGCCAGACGGGGGCCATGAAATTACTACGCCGAAATTTTTCCACCTTCAGGACGGTGAATCGGTCGGTGTATTTAGCAAACCGCCGGTAAATATCGGTTAGTGCGCCTGCTCGCTTCAGGTGTCCGCCTACCAAAGGCTTTACCTATCCGCCCGTCGTGCTCATTACTCGGACGATCTTTCCAGGCAGTTCGCGAAACTCGTGGCGCTGGGGTTTCAGTTCGATAGCGCCACGTATCGCTGCTTCAAGCTGATCCTCGTTTGCGCCCGAGCGCAGCAGCCCGCGGAAGTCGAAAGATTCATCCTGGCCCAGGCACATGTACAAGGTGCCGTCGACGCCGAGCCTGACGCGGTTGCAGGTCTCGCAGAAATGCTGCGACATAGGCGTGATGAAACCGACGCTAAAGCGCCCGTCGCGTGAGCGCAGGTAACACGCAGGCCCGCCTCCGGGGATCAGCGCATCGACTAGGTCGAAGCGCTCCTGCAGGCGCTGGCGCACGGGCTGCAGGTCTAGGTACTGCGCACTGCGACCGGCGTCCCCGATCGGCATGGTCTCGATGAGGCGCATGATGAATCCATATTCCATGCAAAACGCCGCCATGTCGTCGATTTCGTCATCGTTGACGCCGCGCATGACCACCATGTTGATCTTGATCGGTGCGAGACCCGCGCGCTTGCCTGCCGTCAGCCCGGAAATGACCCGGTCGTAGCAGTCGCGCCCGGTTATGCGTTCGATGCGCTCCCGTCGCAGTGAGTCCAGGCTCACGTTGATGCGCGTCAACCCAGCCGCCTTCAGGTCGTTCGCGTGCTTATCGAGTTGGGTTGCGTTCGTGCTCAGCGAGACGTCTTCGATGCCTTCGAGGCGGTGCAACCTGGCTATCAGTCGCGGTAGATCCCGGCGCAGCAGGGGTTCGCCCCCCGTGATACGTATCCGGTGAACACCAAGCTTGCCGAATATCGCCGACAGGCGCTCGATCTCGTCGAAGTTCAGCCAGTTCGCCGGCTCCCCGAACCCACAAAAGCCTTTGGGCATGCAATAGCTGCAGCGCAGGTCACAGCGATCGGTTACCGAGAGCCGCAGGTAATCGATCCGACGGCCGAAACGGTCGGCAAGTAGTGCGGAGGGCCGATCAGTTGCCATGTAAGGTATTATACCCCGCCCTCACCCTATACTCGTCGTGCGCTGGCGGCAGGCCGGGCACATCTTCAGGCGCGCGACGCCCTCAGCGCCAAGCACGCGATGGCCCTTGATCCGCTCCAGGCTGGAGGCAAGCAGTCGCCGGCTGATGAACGGGGAGCCACATTCGGTGCAGCATAACAATTCGTCCTCATGCAGCACGCGTGCTTCGCCGCGTGCGGTAGCATCGACCATGAAACGCCGATGCAGCTTGATTACGCGTTCAGGACACCCGACTTCGCACAAGCCGCATTGCACGCATCTTGCCTCTATAAAACGCAGCTTGGGCACCGGTTCCAGTTCTGCGACGAAAGCCGCAGTCGGGCACAAATTGGCGCAGGCAAAGCAAAGTGTGCACTTCGCACGATCTACCAAGACTTCGCCAAAGTGCATGCCCGGTGCCAATGCAACTGCCGCCATCGCACTCCCTGGCGCGGTCTGCAACGCATCGAGCGCCGCGAGCAGTGCTGACCGCTTGGTCCCGGTGAAATCGGCTGCCATCCGTTCGCCCGCGTCATTCGAGACGCTTGCCCGTTGCGGCATGGCGTCTATGATTGCGGCGAGCGCTTCCGACGCGACTAATGCCAGACCCAATGGCGGCGAAACGGCGATCCCGTCAAGCAGAATGCAGGCTGCGGCGATTTTACGAGCCAGCAACGCTTGCTCTTCCAAAGTGACGTTTTTGTTGCGAATCAGCAATACGCCCGCCGCACCTGCCGCGAGGGCCTCGAACCAGAGTTCTTCGCCGAAAGCTGGAAGCGCCTCGATCTGCAATGTCCGTGCCCGCGCCGGCAGGCGGGCCGATTCGATCGCGGCGCGTGCCGCTGGGACATGAACGACGATCACCGGTGTCGGATAGCCGTCGCTTCGGGCTGTGGCGATCAAACGCCGCAACGTTGCCCGCAGCGCGACAGGCGATGGCCGGTTGAACGACAGCGCCCCTGTCGGACATGCGAGGGCGCAATTCGCACAACCCTGACAAAGTTTGGTATCAAGTGCAAGGAGATCGCCTACCGAACGAATCGCCCCTGCGGGGCACACGTCCAAACATTGCGTGCAGCCGCGCAGCCCCTTGGCGCCATGGGTGCACAGCGATGCGTCGAAATCGACGTACTTGGGCTTGACAAAGCGGCCTACGAGTCGGCGAAGCTCAGCTATTGCATCGGCCAGCGCCAACTGGCTACCGCCTGGCGCGAAGTAGCCAAGCGGAGCGACACTGCCCGAAAGCAGCGGCGCACTGGACAGGTCCAGCACCAGGTCGAAGCTACCGTCCGCATTCGGACTGAATTTTCCGATGTCCGCCGAGCCGCCTGGCGTCGCCGCCTGGGCGCGAAAAGCACCGAATACGCCGGAGATCGAGACGACGCGTCCGCCCACCGCCGTGACGCTCGCGCGACTCGCGCCGGATTCGATATAGCCCGGTGCAAACGCGACAACGTTCAACGCCCCGGCAAGCGCTCTGACGGATGCGTCAATCGCCGGCCCATCGCCGATGACCAGCACCACACCGCGCGATTCGAACGCGACCACATCCGGCGCAACGCTCGCATTGGGGGCGAGCGGAGTAAGCGCAGCGAGGCAAGGGGACGCAGTCACGGCTTGGCTGGGCAGTTCGCGGGTGCGCAGGTCAACTGGCCGTCTGCTCGATGAGCAGCGCAACGTCCTCGCGATCCACAAGGCACGCCCGGCCGATCAAGGACACGACCGCGCGATAGAACGGCGTCTCGGCTACCAGTGCGAGGCGCTCGCAATGCCGGGGAACCCACGCGAGCAGGTGCTCATCCAAAAAGCGCCGCTCGCGCTCAACCCAGCCTGCCGCCGCTGCGCGATCGCGGGCCTGCCACGCTTCCATCTCCTGGTAGCAGGCGAGCGAAAGGAAGCGCAACTCGGCGCCAAGATGGTCGGGCGGGCCTGCCTCGGGGACGGGCGCATCGAAGCCGGCCTCGCGATAAGCGGCTTCGACGGCGACGGTCGAATCGCCCATCAGACGCGACTCCAGGGCTACGGATTCGAACGGCGCCGGCAGGTTATGACGTTTGGCAATACCGCCGAAGAGCCGGGTATAGTCGACTTGCTGCGCTTCAAGCGCTTTCGCGTCGCCGAGCGCCGCGCGAACGGCCATACTTAACCGCCCGACTTCATCGGCAAGCGGCTCATCGTTCGCGGCTGCCTCCTTCGCGATGGGTAGAGTCGAATCCAGTTCTGCCAGCAGTGCAACGTCGGGACGCTCCAGAACGAGCCGCGCAAGCAACCAGTAGGTCCGGCTGCGGCGCGCGGCCGATTCCGTCAGCGTCGCCTGCATCAACGCGCCACGACGCCGTACCAGGTGGGCTTGCTGCCCTCCTTATGGCAGTCGAGGCAAATCTGCCGGTCGACGACCTTGGCGCGCGGCACTTGCAGGACAACCTCTCCCTGCTCCGACTGGTGACAGGTCCCGCAGTCCATGGCCAGCTTCTTCGTATGAATCTGGTGGAAGCGGCCGTTCTGCGCGAGGGATTTCTGCTTTGCCGGAGCTTTCGCCTCGCTCTGCGTGGCGCTGATCGCCGGCGCGGCAGCGACGGCGAGCCCCATGACCAGGAACGCAATAAATCGCTTCATGCCTTCGCTCCTTCCTCAAGCACATAGTAGACCTGCGGCCCGGTGCCGAACTGCTTGCGCAACTGCGTGGCATTGGTCGCCTTGATGCGCTTGGAGACTTCGGAATTCGGATCGTCGATGTCGCCAAACATCCTTGCCTGAACCGGACAGACGATATCGCAGCTTGGCGTATAAGCCTGGTCCTTGCCGATGCGGTCGGTCTTGCCGTCGGCAACCGCCTGTTCCAGCTTGTGCGTGCAGAAGGTGCACTTCTCTGCGGTCTTAGCCTTCTTGCGATGTGTCGGATGCCGGTCCGCGTTAGCGATGGTCTCGGCGCCGTTCTTGCCCTTGCCCGGATACAGCGGCTTCACTTCCTTGTTCAAATGCGGGACACCGTACGGACACACCGCAGCGCAGTAGCCGCAGCCTATGCATTTATTGTAGTCGATCAGCACAACGCCGAACTGGTTCTTGCTGATGGCTTTGGCGCCCACCGAATCGCAGGCGGCCTTGCACGACGGCCGCTCGCAATGCATGCAATTCAAAGTATTGTAGATCTTCTTTACGGTCGGGTAAGTGCCGACCTCGTACTCGATCATTGAGTTCCAGGGCGCCTCGGGAGTGAAGTAGTTCTCGGCGGCGCAGGCGGACAGGCAGGCCCGGCAACCCATGCAGCGTTTTTGGTCGATCAGTCTTACGAACTTGGTCATGGTCGCGCGCTCCCTTTACGCCTTGTACAGCTTGCACTTGGTGTCGTTGAACGAGTTGTGCCCGGAGATCAGGTCCGGGTGATGCTCCAGCACCTGATTGATCGCCGTTCCCTTGCGTCCCTCCGGATCGTAGCCCTTGCTCCACTGGCCGTAGTGGTAGGACACCGCAATGGTGTCCGGCCGGATCCCCTGCACCACCTGGGCGGTGCCGTTGATCTTGCCGACACGGGTTTCGATCGTGACCGTGTCGCCGCTCTTGATGCCGAGCTGGGCCGCGGCCGTGACATTCATCTGCACATAGTTCGTCGCCGCATCGGCCCCCAGCGCCTGGTTGAGAATGGCGTTGTCGACGGTGAAACCGGTCTGATTGCGGTACATCCGCTTGTGCGTGATCACATAGAAGGGAAAGTCGGCCGCCTCGCGGTGCGGTGTCGGGAACGCAAGATCCTTGTTCGGCAGCGGCGAGTAGGCGATCTTGTACTTGGGCAGGTCTATTTTCGCGAGATTGTTTTTCTTCGCGATGCCCTCGACCTTGTAATAGGTGTCAATCAATTGGTCGGCGTAGAACTTGATCTTCGCCTTGCCCGGCCCCTTGAATTTGTCTTCGGCGCCGCCCAGATACTTGCTCTTGACGCTCTTTTTGCTGCCGACGAAGCCTTGTTCGAGCGCGACGGAGAATTCCTTCTTCGTCCTGTCGGCCCAGATTACCTCCACGCCTTCGCGCGTCGTATAGTCGCGGCCGGGCTTGAACTTCACTTCCTTGAGACTCCAGGCCGCATTGCACGCCTCGGCAAATTTGTCGCGCAAGCTGAGCCGCTTCATCAGCTCCCACATGATGGTGAAGGCGTCGTGCTCGAGGTTGTACGGATTGGTCATCGGTTGACGGATCGCATTGTGTCCGGTATCGGGCGTGCCGCGCGTCGGGGCGTAGTGCCAGGACTCGAGATAGGTCTTGTCGGGCAGCACGATATCCGCATACCAGGCCGTTTCGGTCATCAGCACATCGATCACCACGTTGTAAGTCTTGGCCAGTCCATCGAACTGCTGTCCGGAATTCGGTATCGACATCGGACGATTGGTGCCGTAAAAGATCTGCATCTCTGGCATGTACTCAAGTCCCCAGGCTTTCGGGTCCTGCACCGTGATGTTGGTCTGTTGCGCGATGTGGTGATTCGAATACGGAAAGAACACGCTTTGCGCCAAGTCCGTGCGCTTGGGCGGGAATTGGCAGACACTGACGTCGAAATACTGCGGTTTGCTGTAAGCCCCGCCGAGCATCAAACCGCCGACCGCGTCGATCGACCCCACCAGCATGTTGAGAATGAGGCCCGTGCGCCAGCCCTGAACCCCGTACTCTTTCGCCGTGATGCCGCGGAACGTGTATAGAACCGCAGGGCGGTAACGCAGCGTCTGGCCGTCGATCACGATGGTCTCGCCGATGCGCGCTTCTTTCGCGAACATCTGTGCCAGGCGCACGATGGTCGCGGCCGGCACGCCAGCGACTTCTTCGGCGTACTGTGGCGTAACGTCTTTGAGGCTGTCGGCGAGCACCTGGAACGCGGTCCGCATCGGCTTGCCGTCCACCGTGTAGCTTCCTTTCAATGCGGGCTTGACGCCCGCAAGATAGGGCTTCGCGGAGGCCGTTACCGTATCCCATACCAGTGGGGTCTTGCCGTCCTTGTCTTTGAGGATGATGCCGGCGGCATCGACCAGTTGCGGCGCATTGGTGAACTCCACCAGGAAGGCCTCGTCGATGGTGTTCGCGTCGATCAGCACCTTCGCCATCGCCAGCAGCATCACAATGTCCTTGCCCGGCCGTACTGGCACCCACTCGTCCGCCTTCGCCGCGCAACCGGATAGTCGCGGCTCGACCACGACCACCTTCATCGCGTTCTGCTCGCGGCCCATCACTGTCTGCCAGTCGAGCCAGCGCGAGGCCTGCTCGCCCTCGTGGTAGTTGGCGCCGAAATTCAGCAGCAGCTTCGAATACTTCAGGTCCGGCAGGATCCCTGCATTCGCCCAGGTCAGTTCGTCCGCCACGTGCCGCGCGGACTCGCAGGCTGTCGTCCGGTGTACCATGTTCGGGGTGCCGAAAGCCTTGGTGAACGCCGCGCAGAATTCTTCTCCGATCA
>Ga0334722_10006349_pt1 | contig 11741 bp, 15 predicted proteins | sample C3_bottom_MG_FD_207210 | JGI IMG/M metagenome (GOLD analysis project Ga0334722, IMG submission 207210) | Sediment microbial communities from Yellowstone Lake, YNP, Wyoming, USA - C3_bottom | ecosystem: Environmental > Aquatic > Freshwater > Lake > Sediment | place: USA: Wyoming | collected...
TTCTAGCTAAAGCTCAAAAACTCGGAAATTATCAACCCTATCGGTCAAAGCAGGCCGATTGCAAAATGTGTCCCTTAAAACCTCTTTGTATCCCAACAAGCAAGATAAGGACAGTTATCAGAACGGGACACGAAACAATTCTTTTCTGGGCAAGTAGCATGCTAAGCCGCCCGGGAACAAAGGAACTCCTTAAGAAACGCCAAGTTTGGCCGGAAACCGTATTTGCGCACGGCAAGATGCACCACGGCCTCGATAAGGCCCGCTTTAGACGCCGTTGGAAAGTCGAAATTCAACTTCTAATAACAGCGGCGGCAATGAACTTGGAGAAGTTGGCAAGATCCAAGCCAAAAAGAAACCTGACTCTAGGCTCGGGGCCTGTTTTCCATTTTAAATTGCTCTTCGCGGGAACGCAGATCGTATATTGCGGAGGCGTTCGGCAACAGTCCGAGGAACTCTCATGTCAATAAAAGAGGATAGCACTAACCCCGGCTCGCTTCACGCACTGCGACAAGAATTCAGGGCCGCGCGACACCGGCAAATCGCCGCCATGCAGGCAGAGCGGCCAACGGTTTATGTCGAGGACATCATCATCGACCGGCTATATGAGGCGGAAGCGAATCTCAGTTTGGCTATCGGCCTCTATCAAGAATTGGCGGAGGACAAACAAAGCCCTTATTTGCCTTATAAGGAGAAGCTCAACGATGCGCTGGAGATTGTGCGAGATGCGCTCCATTTAAGAGACCCCGAAGGCCGGGTGTAGAAGATGGCACAGGGAAGCGTCATCAAAGTAAATGGGAAACGCGGCGCGACTTACGCTATCCGTTTCTACGGCCAAGACGGCAAGCGGAATTATAAAACCATCGGGCCGAGAAAAGGGGAGCCGCGCAGTAGATCGGCTTATAGCCGCATTTGGGGACGTTAAAGTTAAGCATATCTCAAACGAAGAAGCCGAACGCTTTATTGCTTGTCTGCAAAAAGAAGGTCTGGCGCCGGCAACGAATGGGCGGACGCTCACTATCTTAAAAGGCATTTTTGAAAAGGGTAGCCAATGGGGCTACCTCACGCAGAATCCCGCTAGATATATTAAGAAGCCGCAAGTCCCAAAAAAGGAAATGGCATTCTTAAGCCCTGAAGAAATGAAAAGATTGATTGCGGCGACGGACGAGCGGCACCGAACGCTGATTATGACGGCCTGTTATACAGGCATGCGCCAGAGCGAGGTTTTGGGACTGGCGTGGGGCGATATCGATTGGCAAAGCGGCAAGATATATGTCCGGCGGGTTCTGCAGCAGGGCCGGTTCTTTGAGCCAAAGACGCAGACGTCAAGGCGGGCCGTCATTGTCCCGCCGGTTTTAGTGGAAGCCTTAAGAATTCATCAACTGCGGCAATCGGTTGAGTTAGATCAGAATCCGCTTGATTTGGTTTTTCCGAACCGGGCGGGGAGGCCGATGGCTAGCCGTAACTTATCGGTGCGGATATTTGAGCCGGCGTTGCGGGCGGCGGGCTTGCGAAAGGTTTCGTTTCATGCGCTTCGGCATTCTTATGTCTCGCTGCTTCTGAGCCAAGGGGAGTCGATTAAGTTTATTAGCCGGCAGGTGGGGCATTCGAGTGCTAAGTTGACGCTTGATATTTATAGCCATCTGATGGAAGGGGCTGAGGCGGAGGCGATGGGGCGGTTGGAGGAGAGGCTACAGGCTTGACCTTAGGTGTGACAAAATAAGTGTCAAAATCAAGGACTTGATGTATGCCGTCTAGCTTTTGACGCTCGATCAGCGGCCACCCGACCAGCAGTTCTACTGGATGATCCCGATGATGATCTAGCCCTCACATTTATCTTGCCTGTGTCAATTTTTGATATCGCTATGTGAATCAGCGCAGAGGCTATCTGGCCGGAGCTGACGTTAACACCGTCTTTCCGATAGTGTCCGGCAAACTCTTCAATCTTTTTCCAATCGTCATTGAACACGGGAATCTTATTGCGCTTAGTTTGGGTCCCTTCAAGCCTGGGCCTTCCGCCCGTCGAACGTAATCTGCTCACCATAAACTGCCTTAAGGAGAAAAGCGAGATCGGTCCTTGTGCCGGATCTATTTCGGCCCGAGTGGCTTCAGCGCCTAAAGCCGCGGCAACAATTTTGGGATCAATGCGCCGCTTGGTAGGCCCTACATCTTTGATTATTTTGGACATTATCGATCACCTTTTTCCTGTTTCTCTAATCGATCAAATTCCTTGATCCTGTAAAAAGCTCCATCGAACTCAAACGCAACTTCACCTTGGTTCGTTTCCCTGCCAAACCTGTGCAAGAATTCCCGAAGTCGCGCGAGATTCGCTTCAAAACGATCAGGCTCAATATAAGTAAATATCATCTTTGTTTCTTCCCTGATTGTCTCGTTGCTGTCAGGATTCAACCATGTGCCATCAGCTGGCGGCATTGAAGTTGTGCCTCCCCCAATAGCTGTTAGCACTTCTTGCGCCTCGTAAATCCACTTATTCAAATCTTTTTGCTGGTTTCCGTCCTTGTCTTTGTCCGGAATATATAAAGTCAATTGCTGCACTGAAGCCTCAGTGGCTCCAAGCAATTCCGCTAAGTCTAAGGCAATTTCTTCGTCGCTCATGCAAATAATTTAGAACTTTTGGGGTCAAAAGTCAATTAGCATAGAGATTAGCATAGAGATTAGCATAGAGATAAATGAGAACTGGTGACCTGTCGCCAAAGAATCCAAGTGATTTAAGCCTGTGCTAAAATAATCTTATGGACAATGCGAGCGTCGAGCAAGCAGTTAAACTATGGCTGGAACGAGCGGAAGACGATCTGGCAACAGCCGGGACGTTGCTTGAAATAGCGCCGCCTAATCGTATATTGGATGCCATGATTGAAATAGACAAGTTCTACCTGACGGCGCGATACCCGAGCTATAAAGAGTTTGTGAATATCACGGATGAGAAAACGGCAAAAAGAATATTCGAGAACACTAAAGAGAGTTACGAATGGCTCAAGCAGACATTGACACTTTAAATATCATAAATAATTTTATCGGCGAAGCCCGGAAGACACTGAGCAGCGACAAGGTTGTGCTTTTCGGCTCCAGGGCAAGCGGCCGTCAATCGCAATGGAGCGACATTGACATTATCGTTGCGTCGGACGATTTCATCGGCATAGATTTTATACAGCGCTTGACCACCCTAGGGAAAATCGCCTGGCAAGCTAAGGCCACCGAAATAGAGGCCCTTGGTTTTACCTCGAACGAATACGATAGCGCCTCCGAGCTTGATTTTTTGTGGCAAATCAAACAAAACGGCAAAGTTGTCGCCTGAGCAACCAGGTGAAAGTTCTTATGATGAGATTGTGCGTGACGACTTAGAGGCAAAACTGAATGAAGCCCTGGCTGAGTGTGCCACTTTGCGCGAAGAGAACGAGCGCCTCAAAGCCCTGTTGGGGCTTGATGAAAAAGTAGTTGACCCTGCCGCAAAAGCCGCAACCAAAAAATCCGACATCGCGGTCGACAATAACTCTTCAACCGAGAAGAAAATTGCGGTGTTTCGCAAGCTGTTCCAGGGACGGGACGACGTATTCGCGGTTCGCTGGGAGAACAAAAAGGGAGCCGGCGGTTACGTTCCGGCTTGCCGCCATGAATGGAATCGGGCGCTTTGCCGAAAACCGGCTGTTAAATGTGGTCAATGCGAAAATCGCGAACTTCTGCCGCTAACCGACCAGGTTATCGTGGATCATCTAACGGGGCGGTTAACCGTCGGTCTCTATCCGCTTCTGCGTGATGAAACCTGCCGGGTTTTGGCGGTCGACTTTGACAAGACTTCTTGGCGACAGGATATCCGGGCCTTCAAACGTAACTGTGACAAGATGGGGGTGCCGGCGGCTGTCGAGTCTTCCAGATCGGGGAATGGCGGCCATATTTGGATATTCTTTGATAGTCCGATAGGCGCTTCTCTGGCGAGAAAGTTGGGCTGCGCCATCTTGACGCGCACAATGGATGATCGCCCGCAGGTTGGACTGGATTCTTACGACCGATTTTTCCCAAGCTAGGACACCATGCCCAAGGGTGGCTTCGGCAGTCTCATTGCCTTACCGCTACAACGGAACCCGCGCGATCACGGAAATACTCTATTTCTCGATGAAGCCTTCGAGCCTTACGCCGACCAATGGGCATTTCTCTCAACGATTCGCAAGGTACGGAGCGAAGATGTGGACAGCTTAGTTCGCGAAGCCTCAAGGACCGGCGGAATAGTAGGCGTAAAAATGAGTGGGGACATCAACGACGATGAAGACCCCTGGACCTTGCCGCCCTCGAAAAAAGTGCCTGAACCACCAATTACAGGTACGCTGCCAAAGAAGATCCAAATCGTATCAGGCAACCTGCTCTACATTGACAAGAATAAGCTGCCGCCCGCGCTGATTAACCGCTTGATACGTCTGGCCGCGTTTCAAAACCCGGAATTCTACAAAGCTCAGGCAATGCGACTACCAACCTTTAATAAACCTCGGGTAATCAGTTGCGCTGAAGAGTTTTCAAAACATATCGGTTTGCCCCGTGGGTGTCTGGAAGATGTTACGTCCCTGCTTAAGGCTCATAAAGTCGGCGTTAAACTTGTTGATGAACGATTTTCCGGAACCCGGCTTGAAACCTCATTTCAAGGAAGTCTCAGTCCCCAACAACAAGAAGCGGCGGAAACGATTCTTAAGCACGACATTGGCACACTGTCCGCGACTACCGCTTTCGGTAAAACGGTAATAGGCGCATGGCTTGTGGCGGAGCGCAAAGTCAATACCCTGATCTTGGTTCATCGACGACAACTTATGGATCAATGGCGGGAACGCTTGGCCGTCTTTCTTGACTTGCCGAAAAGTTCAATCGGGCAGATTGGCGGCGGCAAAAATAAGCCGAGCGGCCTTGTTGATATTGCCGTGATACAGAGTCTTTATCAAAAAGGCGAGGTTAAAGATATTGTAGCCGATTACGGCCAAGTGATAATCGACGAATGCCATCATCTGCCGGCATTCAGCTTTGAAAAAGTGCTAAAAGAAGTGAAAGCCAGATTTGTTCTCGGTTTGACGGCCACGCCTATCCGCAAAGACGGTCACCATCCCATCATTATGATGCAATGCGGGCCGATCCGATGGCGGACAAACACCAAAGAACAAACGGAGGCGCGACCCTTCGCGCACGTCGTCATCGCCCGCACGACAAATTTCAGGATAGCCCCTGATTCGGGGGACGTCGGAATACAAGATATTTACGCCGCTTTGGCCGCCGATGACAGACGCAATGACTTGATCTTAAAAGACATACAAAAGGCGTTGGAAGAGGGGCGTTCGCCGCTTGTCTTAACCGAACGTACCGAGCATCTAGAGCGGCTTGCCGAAGGGCTGAAGAAACTTACCAAGAATGTCATCGTTCTTAGGGGTGGGGCGGGCGTAAAGGCGCGCCGGGCCATAGCCGAGCAAATAGCGTCAATTTCCGGCACGGAAAGCCGGGTGCTTATCGCTACCGGTCGTTATGTTGGCGAGGGGTTCGATGATGCCCGGCTCGACACGTTGTTTCTGACGATGCCGATCTCCTGGCGAGGGACGCTTCAGCAATACGCCGGCCGCCTCCATCGGCTCTATGACGGCAAGCTGGTGGTTCAGATTTATGATTATGTCGATGCCGGGCTGCCAGTGCTTTTCCGTATGTATGAGAAAAGGCTCAAGGGCTATGAGGCGATCGGCTATTCGATCCAAAGGAAGACTAACTGACAAATTAGTTGATGGGATCTCAACCTGCTTCCGGCCAGGGCGAGTCGATCAAGTTCATTAGTCGGCAGGTGGGGCATTCTAGCGCTAAGTTGACGCTGGATGTTTATGGGCATTTGTTGGAGGGGGCTGAGGTGGAGGCGATGGTTAGGTTGCAGGAACGGTTAGAGGCATAGGGAAGGTCAGGCATGCATTACCCACGATGAAAGTCTGCTATCCTAGCCATAAATTCGATAGCGTACTGCGGCGTAAAAGGCTGCTTCGTCACATCTATCGATTCGATCCGATCAACCCGGTAGGTGCGGGGCTGCCGATCGACGACGCGTACACAATGCAGCAACAGATCGCCGTCTCGGGAACGTCTAAGCGAATACGGCTCCACCAGCCGCTTTGAGCCTTGATAACCAAGCTGCACGCAGAGATGATTGGCGCCCGCGAAGCGGATTGGCTCCAGCGGCACGCGCGCTTCATCGGTCCAATTCCACACCGTCGCCGGTGGCTGCCAGAGCGCGTCTTCGTTGCCGGAATGACTTACCGGCGCTAACTCAAGCGGCACTGCCGTCCCGTCCAACCAGCCGAACAAAGCCTCGAGGTCGTCCCAGAAATCTGTAAGCGGGGGTAGGACATGTAATTGATGGGCGAGCATATTTTCCCATTCCGATTCCAGCTCGGCTCGCAGAGGAGAGTTAGATATCGCGGCGAAACTCGTTACAGGGATGCCTTTGCCCGCGCATTTTTCCTCAAGTACGGCCCGAATTAATTCCGGGGCTTCGCGAAGATCGGGCCGCCGAAACAAGTTAATAATGTCGTAAAGGTCGCGCGGACGCGAGCGTTCGCCCATGGCTCTTATCTTTTCCGCGAAAACTTCCTCAAACGAATATGCGCGGACAACACTCGGCTCCGGAAGTGTGTCGCTATATGGGTGAGTGATCTCGCGCAAAACAGTCGGGCGGGCCGCCTTCTCTCTTCCATCGAGATCCAGCTTAATGGAAGCAGGCATTCTCGCCGCTCTAGGCCCCCGATAATATATTCTACCTTCTGTTGACTGCGGTGTCGGCCTGGCCTTGTACTTTGGCGGTCGAAGGCTGAAATCGATTCCCGATTCTTCCGAAATGCGTTCAAGGACCCCGCCCAAGAGAGGCTCTACGTCGACCGGCTCAACCGGGCCGTTCGGCAAGATGGTAAAATCCAGGTCTTCGGAGAAACGGTAAGTTTCAAGGTAGCATTTCTTAAGGCACGTTCCGCCCTTGAAAATCCACGTGCCTTCTAGCGCGGGCTCGCTGCCGATCCCCCAAAGAACCCAGCCGAGCACGTAATCCTTCTCGATAACGTCTTCGCGAAGGCCCCAAGCAATTTCCAGCTCTTTTATTTCCTCATGGCGTATCAAATCGCGCGGCTGCCTATCGTTACGTTGACCATTAAATTCCAGCGCCGGTTAAGCCGCCCTTTTGCGGTCACGGCCGGGTCCAGCTTGGATAAGCCTGAACTAATTCCGATCAGGCAGCGGGATGAAACCGCTGGGGCTTGTATATTAAGAGTTTCTACCAAAAACCCTAGCCGCTTATAGACAGTTCGATTGCCAAAGTTTTCTATATATTCGGTCAGCTTCTTATCGTCCCGATGCTCCCCCGCAAAATACTCGGCAATCATTTCCGCTATCAAGCGGGCGCCGCCGCCGATTTGGGGATAAGCCAGAATATCGACAATGGTGCGGGAGGGATCGGAAACGCGGATTTTTATGTCGCGACGCCAGGCCGAAACTGTACCAAACAGTTTTCTCTCCATAACCGTTTTCACAATAAAGGTTTGATCTTGAATCGCCGGCCGGCGGTCCCGGACCGACTTGGAGGTAAAGACAACCACGTCGCGGAAAATTTGTTCGGTAAGGCCCCAATGTTCGCAGGCGCTCCACCCCCCTATATAACAGGGAGAAAAAAGAGTTTCAGCCAATATCCAGGCGTCCTCGCGGCGTTCAGCCGGATGCCTGGCTTCAAGCGGTACGGTTATATACAAACCGCGGCGAACCCGGGCCAACCAGCCCCGCGCCGCCCAATACGCCAAAAGGCGTCGGGTTCGCGTGATATTTAGATTCAAAATCTCAGATGCTTCCGCAACGGTAAACGGCCTGGATATCCGACGGTGCAATTGAGCCAACACACGGCGATTTTCCTCAGTTATGCCCGCTGCCGGTGATACCGGAGCAACATGTGTTTTATGCATATTGTTCTACCTCATGGAAACTACTGCATATATGTTATACCTACCACGCATACGACATGTCAAGGATAAATCAGGTAAAGATGATTGCCCATTTTCTGCCCCAGCATAGGCAGAATCAAGTAATAGTCAGATGGTCGAAGCCTAGTTTATCATGTTCGCGCTGTTCACACCGTATGTTTTGGTGCAGGGTTAACGACAAAAAGCCCCGGCACACTCTCAAGGCGGAGATCACGGGTTCGAAACCCGTATGCGCTACCAACTAGAAAGCCGGCCCAAGTGGCCGGTTTTCTAGTTGGTATGGCGTGGTGTCTTATGTAATTTCTGAACACCCGCCCACTAATGCGCCAGAAATGCGCCAAACAAGCCCGGCATCGCCGGAATCGTCCGCGGATAATCAGACCACCATTGCGCCAATTGCGCCAACCGAGGAGGGGCCTGTTATGCCGCACCCTAGCCGGCTGTTCCCTCTTTGATGTGAACCCCAACCGAGAATTCTTTACCAAACTTGACGACGTGGTTGGCCATGGAGTTGTAGAATGCTTTCGCCCCGGCAAAAGCGCTTGACTGCCGACTGTAGTTCCATCTCCCAAAAACGACCTTATCGACAAAGGAGACGGCGTGCATCATATCCCGGATATCTTGCTTGATGATGTTTGGCGTCGGATAAGGCTCCATGCTCACCCATGTTTTCAGCCCTGCCTCATGGAGTGCGCGCAGTGAGTCGATGCGGGCCGAGATCGGCGCGGCTCCCGGCTCGAATCGTTGCCGAAACTCTTCAGCCAACGTCACGATGGTGGCGCCGTATTCGTTGGCGGCGCCGTATCGGGACGTATCGGCCAGCTCAGCGGGATAAACACCTTTACTGATTACGACAGCGTTTATGTTCTCTTTATGAAGGCGTCTCAATATGGCCAAGGTTAGCTCATGGATTTCCGGTTGCCCGTGCATAAACGGGTCCGTCGAAAAGCATAAGAAGACCCGCTCTATTTTGTTTTTAAGCCGGGGCAATTCCGTGTCAAGCAACTCTAGGGCATTGTCGACAATTTTCGGCCGGATCCAATCGTCAAAAGACTTGATGGCGCCAAAACGGCGCTTCATCATCATCGCATAGCACGGATAAGCGCAGGCGTGGCTGCAACCCTCGACATGGTTAAGCGCATAATCAGCGTATTTAACGCCGCTTTTATATAGTAGGGTCTTGCGACTTATTTTTGGCAGTTCACTTTCAGCTAATCGCACTTTTTTCTCCGCTGACCTTACCGTATTCTCAGATCCTGCTTCATCGATGAATGCTTCTCTGTCTTTGAAAAATTTCTGATCGCTCATTGTCTCCCTCTCAACTTGTTTCAGTCGTAACAAATTATCGTCGCGCCTTCGTCGTAGCGAACGATCTTATTTTGGGCCTCCATTTATGATGTTCGTTGTCTCAATTCAGTGCGATCAGATATTTCGTCGCCAACCCGATAATAATCGCGTAAGCGAAACTGCTGGTTGTGCCGATGAGGAAGTATTCCGTGAAGTGGTGGGCATCGCGGCTTTCGGGAAATCGGACCAGGGATTTGGCCGCGAAGACGAAGCCGATGGCGCTGAGGTTGTTTGTTAATATAAACAGCAGAATCAGCAGACGCTCGAGCATACCGATGTACGTGCCGGCAAATTTAATTCCAGGCTTATTTTCCGTTGCGCTGTCGCGGATCTTGGCAAGAAAAGGCTGCGTTATTTTGCCGATTAGGACGCCGCCCGTTGCTGTCGTGAGTACAACTGAAACTAAGAAGATCAGTATTTTGGGTGCATTGATCAAAGAGGCTAGGTGATCCATGACCGCAGGCGACCATCCGCCGGCCAGGTACAAGGCGGCAAACCATATTGCAAGAAGATGTAAGGCCTGGTCCACAAGGAATGCGCCAATTTTATCGCCGAGGAACCTAGTTTTTATATAGTCAAAAAAGAAGTGCGCCGAGGCCAGCGCGGTAATTGCGATAATAACGCGTATTGTTAAGTTTGGTAGAAACAACAGCAGGCTAAGGCCGACAAAGGCGCCTATGTGCGGCAACAGCCACCATAATGTAGTTTTTCGACGTTCCAGCATCGATGGTGTTTGGAAGACGAAGTCGGCGATCAAGTGGGCTAGGATCAGTTTTAACAGGACAACAGTCATGCTCATCCTTTTTTGGGTGAATTCTGTTTATTCACCCTATTATCGGTGAATGTGGTCATGCGGAGATATCCCGCAAGTAGCTTGTCTGCTTCCTCTAATTCATCCCAGTGCGCTGCCCGCAATCGTTTATGAATGCTCTGAAATTTGACATTAAGCTGGGCCGCGACCTTCTTAAGGTTCTTTTCGAGACGGTATAACCTGAAGGCTTCCCATTGCTTCTCGGTTCTATCGAGCAGTAGCATGTCCGAAAAGAGCGTTAACGCTTGCAAAAGCTGGTTCGCATGCTCGTCGCTTGTGATATAGGCGGTTACTGTTCTTTTTTGGGAAGAGAGCGCTTTTATTCCGCGGCGCGCAAAATGAAATGCCGGACCATCAATTTGTGTGATTACCGGGTTGATTTCTGTTGACACATCGCCAATACCAATCGACATGCGCACTTCGGTCGGGTACAGCATTTCACGAAGCGTCGATATTAGCGCGGGCGAAGGTTCCGGGCCGCTAAGCATTCCTTGGAATTCATCGCCCAAAGTAATCTGGAAGGGAACGGCGATGTCCGCGGCGAACCGCTGGTCGATCTGCTCAAGCACCTCAATGAGCGATTGCTGAAGCCGCGCGCGGTCAGTGGCTTGCCGCGATTCTATAATGTCGCCTATGATTACTGCGTAATTCATTTCACCCCTTTTGCGGTGAATTAACTGATTTCACCTATTTTAAGGTGAAATCACGTCCGAAAGCAAGCGCCCACAGCTTTCTGGGCAGGGTTCAAGCATTGCTCGTTTCGTGCTCCACCGCCTCATACAGCCCGGCTTCGCGGGCGTTTGCGATTGACGCGGCCAACTCGAAGCGCCTGACTAGGCGGTCGAGGGCCTCCGGATGCTTCAGGCCCTTCTTAAATTTCCGGGCTTGCGTTTGGCTTAAGGGCAACGAGTTAATGAACAGGAGTTGCCGCAGATCGTCGATGGGAAGGGCGCTGAGTTCATCGACGGCCGGTGTTCGCAAATGAAGGGGGGCGCCGGCTAGCAATTGCTCAACAATCACCAATGCAAGCTTAGGCTCCATGTTTGGGCTGAGGAGTGGTTCTGCGCGCTTGTAAGACATCAGCACGGCACTTGAATTGCCGCGTTGGCCGATTGTGTATGTATCAGATGACGCTTCGACTGTTCTAACTAAATCGGGAAGTCGGGTTCTTGCCTCTCCGATCTTAAGATTGTGTTCACTTGAGATGAAGCCTGTGGTTGCCGTGCGCCGAAGTTTCTTGTGAGCCATAGCATCCTCCTAATGTACAACTTGTACATATTGTACTATATCTCCGAAACAACTAGCAAATACACGTTTCTCCCGAGAAGGCTGTCGACGTTCAGCACGTGCAAAACAAAGCGAACACATGTTTGCTATTATAGGGTTAATACGCTAGAATTACAAGCAGTAAGTAGGTTATAAAAATGCCCGGCGCTGCGCCATCAGCCCGGGCCCGGACACGAGAAAGGAACGGACTGTTGCCAAACGCCCCCTCAAAATACGATCTGCGCTGCGGCGAAGAGCAATTTAAAACTGAAAACCGGTGCCAAGTCTAACGTCCGGCTTCTTTTTGGTTTGGATCTTGCCAACTTCTCCAG
>Ga0334722_10006350_pt1 | contig 11739 bp, 18 predicted proteins | sample C3_bottom_MG_FD_207210 | JGI IMG/M metagenome (GOLD analysis project Ga0334722, IMG submission 207210) | Sediment microbial communities from Yellowstone Lake, YNP, Wyoming, USA - C3_bottom | ecosystem: Environmental > Aquatic > Freshwater > Lake > Sediment | place: USA: Wyoming | collected...
CGAATGTAAAGTCTATTCTGAAATAATTCCTTTTAACGCGCCGGTAGAAGAGATAATCGCGCGCTCTCCGAAGGGACTTATTCTTTCGGGCGGGCCGGCCAGTGTCTATGTCGATAATGCTCCGGCTTGCGACGCCCGTCTATTTGAGCTGGGCATTCCCATATTGGGTATCTGCTACGGCATGCAGTTTATGGCCCATGCGCTGGGCGGTGAGATATCCCACAGCGGCCTTAGCGAATACGGTCAAACGGACGTTGTCCTGGAACCGGAGAGCCTGTTGTTCAAAGCGCTCCCGGCTCAGCAGTCGGTCTGGATGAGTCATCGCGACAGCGTCGTCACGGTCCCCCGGGGTTTCAGAAAGACAGCCGCCAGCGCGAACACAGAAGTTTCGGCCATGGAAGATATTGAGAGAGGTCTCTTTGGCGTCCAGTTCCATCCGGAGGTCATCCACACGCCGGCGGGCATGGAGATACTGAAGAACTTTCTTTACGATGGTTGCGGTTGCCTGCCGACCTGGACGTCGGTGTCGATGATAGAAGATGCGGTGGCGGCCATTAAGGCGCAGGCAGGCGACGAGCATGTCATTTGCGGTTTAAGCGGCGGTGTCGATTCGGCAGTGGCGGCCCTTCTGGTCCACAAGGCCATCGGAGATAGACTAACGTGTGTGTTTGTCGATCACGGTCTGTTAAGAAAAGAGGAAGGCGCGCAGGTCGAGAGTACTTTTCGCGAGCATTTTCGTATCAATCTTGTTCACGTCAAAGCGCAAGACCGGTTTCTGGCTAAACTTCAAGGGGTCGTGGATCCGGAGCAAAAGCGCAAAATCATCGGCCATGAATTTATTCGGGTTTTTGAAGAGGTCGCCGCGGAGATGAAGGATGTGAAATTGCTCGTGCAGGGCACGCTCTATCCTGATGTGATCGAAAGCGGCACCCGTGACGCGGCCAAGATCAAGACCCATCACAATGTCGGGGGCATCCCTCTTGATATGCAGTTCAAGCTGATCGAGCCCTTGCGCCTCCTGTTTAAAGACGAGGTCCGCGCAATCGGCGCGGAGCTGGGCTTGCCGGAAGAGATCGTCTGGCGCCAACCGTTTCCGGGGCCGGGGCTGGCAGTCAGGATAATCGGTGAAGTCACTGCCGACCGGCTGGAGCTTCTGCGCGAAGCCGATGATATTGTCGCCGAGGAGATCAAGCGGGCCGGTCTTTACCGGGAGATCTGGCAATCGTTTGCGGTGCTCCCGGCGGAGATCAAAAGCGTTGGGGTCATGGGTGATGCCAGGACATATGGCTCAACGATCGCCGTGCGCGCCGTCTCTTCCGAAGATGCGATGACGGCTGACTGGGTGCGCCTGCCCTATGAAGTGCTGGCACGGATATCGAATCGGATCATGAATGAGGTCCCGGAGGTAAATCGGGTCGTCTACGACATAACTTCAAAGCCGCCCGGTACGATCGAATGGGAGTAACGGGAAATCCCGTTTACCGGGCTATTTCACTTCTGGACAAGCCGCTGCTCAGACATTAAAATGTCTTATAGCGATGGGTAAAAAGGTAGTTATGGAAGAACAACAGATTTCCGCGTTTCGTCAAAAGATAGACGCGCTCGATGAAAAAATAGCAGAAAATCTAAATGAGCGGGCCAAGATAGTCCTGGCCATTCGCGAATTAAAAAATCAAGCAAATCTTCCGCTCTTCGATCCTCAGCGCGAACAGGAGATTCTAACCCGCATGGCCTTGTCAAACCCCGGGCCCCTCAGCGACGAGGACCTGAAAGAGATCTACCGGAATGTCCTGTACTACATGAGGAACTTCGAATAGGGCCGCAGCTTTTGCTATACTCACTTGGTGATTGAAGCCCAGTACTACGAAAGCCTTGATGAACAAGAAGTCCGTTGCCGTCTGTGTCCGCACGATTGCTTGATCCGCCCGGGCCATGTCGGGATATGTTTTATTCGCCGCAATGAAAAGGGCCGGCTGCGAGCTCTTTCTTATGGCCGGGTTTCCGGCATTCATCTGGATCCGATCGAAAAGAAGCCGCTTCATTTCTTTTATCCCGGCTCGACCATTCTTTCAGTCGGCAGTATAGGTTGCAACCTCGGCTGCCGATTTTGTCAGAACTGGCAGATAGCCCAACCGAGAGATTTGATCAAGCGAGGCATTATTCCGGCCGAAGGGTTCGCCGATGTCGTCGAACGTCTGACCGAGCCGCTGGCCGTCGATCGACTGGTCAGACTAGCTGAAGAGCATCGAGAGCGCGGGAACATAGGGGTTGCCTTCACATATAACGAACCGTTTATCTGGTTCGAATACGTCTTGGAGGCATCGCGGGCGCTGAAAGAGCGCGGCCTGAAAACTGTCTTAGTGACCAATGGCTACGTGAATGAGGCGCCCCTCAAGGAATTGCTGCCGTTTATCGACGCTATGAATATTGATATCAAGGGGTTCAGTGACGATTTCTATCGTCAAGTCGGCGGGCGTCTGGCCCCGGTGTTGCGCACGGCCGAGTTGGCCAAGGACGCCTGCCACGTGGAGATCACCAACTTACTTATCCCCGGGCTCAACACCGATCAGGCGCAAATCAAAGGCCTGGTTGACTGGATAGCAGATACTCTCGGTCCAAATACGCCTTTCCATCTGTCAAGATACTTCCCCGCCAGGCGTTTTAAGGCGGCGCAGACATCTCTCGCCGATCTTGAAAACGCCCGGCAGCTAGCCGCCGGGCGGCTTAGGTCAGTCATCCTTGGCAACGTTTGATAGCTGAAAAATGTTTCTCTTGCTCTGTATGTTTAAACTGTTGTTTGCCGGGTAATAAAGGTAAGGCAGCGGGCCGGTGGCTTGCTAAACAGTCTACGAGGAGGTGATGTGCATGGTAGCCAAAGGGAAGATGACCGTCGGCGAGGCCGGGCAAAAAGGCGGAGCGACGACATCCAAGAAGTACGGTCCCGGGTTCTATGAGGGTATCGGCAAACGCGGCGGCGAAACAACAGCGCAGAAATACGGACCGGAGTTTTATGAAAGCATCGGCAAAAAAGGCGGGGAGGCCACCTCAAAGAAATACGGCCCCGAATTCTACGAGAATATCGGTCACAAGGGTGGCCAAAAGGTAAAGAAACTGATCGAACAAGGCAAAGGACGAGCATAATCGTCACTCTAGTCGGAGGTGAAGATCGTGGCACAAAAAGGTAAGATGACTGTTGGAGAAGCTGGTCGAAAAGGTGGAGAGACGACTTCGAAGAAGTATGGTCCGGAATTCTACGAAAGCATCGGTAAAAAAGGCGGAGAGACGACTTCGAAAAAATACGGCCCCGAGTTTTATGAGGAAATAGGGCACAAGGGCGGCCAAAAAGTCAAGAAGCTGATCGAGCAAGGCAAGAAAAAGGGCTAAACCGTCCCGGAGATGCGCGATCAAGTAGGTTTAAGCGAAATATTTGCCGACCCCGGTAGTCCTCCGGAAGTAGCCCCACCACTTTGTTTAGGTCATTGGATATGGGGTATCTCAAAGTTTGGCAGGCAGTTGCCAAGCTTTAGAAAAGGCTGAGCGGCGTTGAGAGATTGTGGCGTGGCGGCAGTAAGGAGGTGAACATCGTGGCGGAAAAGGGCAAGATGACGGTTGGCGAAGCCGGTCGCAAGGGCGGCAAGACCACGGCTAAAAAATACGGACCCGCATTTTATACCGAGATCGGTCATAAAGGCGGCCAAAAAGTCAAGCGGTTGATCGAACAAGGCAAGAAAGCAAGGGGGTGAAGTTGTGCCGGAAAAGGGCAAGATGACGGTTGGCGAAGCCGGTCGCAAGGGCGGCAAGTCAACTTCGAGACGGTATGGCCCCGAGTTCTATGAGTCTATAGGCAAGAAAGGCGGCTTGATCGGGGGCCCTAAGGGCGGAATGGCCACCAAGCAAAGGTACGGGCATGAGTTCTACGAGAGTATCGGTCATAAAGGCGGCCAAAAAGTGAAGCGATTGATACAAGAAGCTAAAAGACAGGGGTTGTAGGCGCATTCATTAGTTATTTAATAATCTAAGCACTTTTAGTTTCGGCGGCTGGCCGGGTAACCCGGCGGCCGTCTTTTCTTCCCCTTCCGTCTCCGGCAGAATGGTCACGAAACCCCAGGGTAAAGAGCCCTACCCTTAAAAGCCCGAACTTGTTTAAACGTATCTATAACGGGTATCCCTTTTACAGATAGTGGTCGGAAAAGGGGGTGTCTGATTTGGCGGAAAAAGGTCGAATGACGGTAGGCGAAGCGGGACGCAAAGGCGGAAAAAGCACGCTTAAGAAGTATGGCCCCGCTTTCTACGAGCAGATTGGTAAGAAGGGCGGTCAGAAAGTCAAGAAGCTTATCGAACAAGGGAAAAGGGCGGCAAAATAAGCGCTTGGAGGTGAAGGCAGTTTGCCTAAGAAGGGAAATATGACGGTTGGCGTCGCCGGCCGTAAGGGCGGAGACAGCACATCCAAGAAATATGGCGCCGGTTTCTACGAAGGTATCGGCAAGCGTGGCGGCGACAGCACTAAGCGGCGTTATGGGTCTGGTTTCTACGAGGAGATCGGTCATTTAGGTGGAGTTAAGGGCGGCGCGATCGTTAAAGAAAAGTATGGCCGCGAATTCTACGAAAGCATCGGTCACAAGGGTGGTCAAAAGGTCAAGGAGCTGATCTCAAGAGCTCGCCACCATATTTGAAAGACCTAAAGCTCAAAGGTTATCCAAAGCCGCTCTGACGCTCTTGGCTTTGGGGCCTTCGGGCAAAAGCTCTAAATACTTGCCGTAAGCGTCCTTGGCCTTGGTTTTATCGGAATCTTGAGCTTGTTGTCCTTGAGAAAAATAGGCATCGCCGAGCTTTTCCTGGATGGTCTTGTCTTTTTTGTCAAGCCGATACGCGGTTTCATAAAAACCGATGGCTTGGTCTATTTTGCCGGTTTTCATAGCCAAGTCTCCTTGGCCAAGGGCGCCGTCGGCGGCGCCGGCAGTCTGGCCGCCGTTGATCGGCGTCAATGATTGCCGGCCCGGCGGCGCCGGGTTATTCGAGGGTGCAGTGTTTTTGGGCGCGACAGTCCTGGTGGGCGTTGGGATCGCTAAGAAGAGCGTCATGCCCAGTCCGAACGATATCGCCAACATCCAAGCGACGATTTTTACCCATTTTTGAGACTTGTTCTTGTTTATCATTAAACTCCCACCAACTATCCCGGAAAATGTGTTGCCGTCGGTTCAGCCAATTGCAACCGGGTCAGAATGTTAGCACAGACCGGCCTTGGAGGCCAGCGCGTCAAGCGCGCCAAGACTCTTCATCGCTTGCATTTTGACCCCGGCGGTGGTTAAATGTTTCAAGCTTAATACTGGTGGGTAGTTAAATTCAGTGCCCGGTTTTAGGCTAGCGTTGTATTGAGCGCGAGGGAGAGGAGAGGAGAGGCGATGGCTAAGCGAGGACCACAACCTGGGACGCCTCAAGCTAAGCGAGGCGGCCAAACGGTCAAGGAGAAGTACGGAGCGGAATTCTACAAAAAGATCGGCAAGAAAGGCGGCGATGCCGTCAAGAAGAAGTACGGCGCCGGTTTTTATGAGGAGATCGGCAAGAAAGGCGGCGAGACAACCAAGGCCCGCCACGGCGTGAAATTCTTCGAGGAGATCGGTAAGAAAGGCGGCCGCCGCTAGATCGAAACGCGGACGGTTGCCGAAGGAATGGGGTCAGGTCGTGCAATTAGACCAGTATTTATTGCACGACCTGACCCCAACGCCGCTAGCCTCGAGTTTCTATTCTGGACACATTGGACGGAGGAGCCGAATCGCTCTTCTCCAGCCAACTTTGGCCGGCCTCGACCGATTCTACGATATTGAAATAGGAATCCAAATGGGTAAGATTGAGTATTTCCGTCAGCGCCCGTCCGGCGATAACCACCAGGTCGCCGTCATGGTCCCGGACGCGTTTTTGGTTGTACAGTAAGGAGCCCAGGGCGGAGCTGTCGAGATAAGCTAAGTCGGCCAGATTGAAAATAAACTTTTTGTCCCCGTCGGCCAGAGCTTGCTCGACCGAAGTCTTTAGGACCCTGAAGTTATGGTAGTCCATTTCGCCGCTGGCCTTGACTACCGTTACCCCGTCATTTCTTTCGCAAAAAACATCGAATGACACAATCGCACCTCTTTTTCTTTTTTCCGTATATTCCCAAGAGGGAAAAGATTGAAATCGATTCCGGCAAATCTCTTCAGGCGCTTATTTGTTTGAACGCCAGTTCTTTATGGAAAATAGATTGTAATAATCGGTTGTAGTGCTAGAGTGAAAAGCGCTTGCTATCGAAGGGCTGTTTGTGTTTCGTGATAGAGTCAGCGCCGGTAGACAGCTGGCCTTAGCATTAGAGAGATTTCGGGGCGAGGACCTGCTTGTCTTGGGGATTCCCCGCGGCGGAGTCCTGGTCGCCGCCGAGGTGGCTCAAGCATTGGGAGCGCGGCTCGATCTGATCATCCCGCGCAAAATCGGCGCTCCCGGGAATAAAGAAATGGCTATCGGCGCCGTGGCCGGAGAAGGTCAAGTGATCATCAACTCCGGGGCGGTGGCCTCCTTGGGAGTGCCGGAAGAATATATAGATGAGCAGGTAAAGAAAGCTATCGATGAGATCCGGAGACGCCGGCATCTTTATGTGGGTGACGAAAACACCGCGGATGTGGGTAATAAGATAGTATTAGTCGTCGACGACGGTTTGGCGACAGGGTACACGGCCTTGGCGGCAATACAGGTGGTAAGGATGCTTGGTCCGCGTCTTGTTGTGTTGGCCGTGCCGGTGGCTCCGTCCGATACGGTGGCTCGTCTCAAGAGTTTGGTCGACGAATTAGTCTGTTTATCGATGCCCGAACCGTTCTTCGCGGTCGGTCAATTTTATAGCGAATTTCATCAGGTGACGGATGAAGAGGTAGTGTCCAGGCTGAGGGAGCTGAAGGCCGCGAGTTGAAGGCTATGGCCCGGCGCTAATATGACCCGGATAATCATGGAGGTGCGATGTGGATTTAAAGATCGAAGTAGATGAAAAAGACGGTGTGGTCTTACTGAAACTAAACGGCGAAGTGGATGTTTATACCGCTCCTAAACTGAAGAGCCGTCTGGTGGACTTGGTCGATCAAGGCAAATTCAAGATAATCGTCGATCTTGAGGAAGTTGATTTCATGGACAGCTCTGGTTTAGGTGTCCTGGTCGGAGGGTTGAAAAGGGTCCGTTCGCACGATGGCGCCATCGCTTTGATCTGCACGCAAGAGAATATTCTCAAGATATTCCGCATCACGGGCCTGGTTAAAGTCTTTCCCATATTTGAAAACCGGGATCAAGCCGTCCAGAGCATCTGAAATAAGATGGCCCCCAGCGTCCGCTTTGTAATCCCAGCCAAAAGGGAATTTGTCGGGCTTGTGCGTCTGGCCGTCGGCGGCTTGGCGCCGGCTATGCCTTTTGATGCCGATACCGTCGAGGATATAAAGCTCGTCATGTCGGAGATCTGCACCAATATTGTCCTGGGTTCTTCTCAGGAGATTGACGCGCCTGAACTTGCATTTACGGTTACCATGAATCCCTCCGACGTCACGATTGAGATCGACAGCAGCGAAACTGTCGACGAACTCATGTCGGCGACTTCGGTCGAGTGGACAAAGCCGAAACAGTCGGGCTACGGGCTATCTATAATCACCGCTCTAATGGATAACGTGGAGCTTATCCCCGGCGGCGGTAACCGCTCTATTCTGCGCTTAAAAAAATTCACGTAACAATCACCTGATTGCCGATTCGACCTCAAGTTGCTATCATACTGAGACTCATATTGTGAGCATTAAGTTCTTGGGGGCGAGCTTGGCCGAAAAACGACAGACTATCTTTGAGCATATCGATGAGATACGGCGGCGCCTAACCTACGTAATTATTTCACTTTTGGTCACAGGCTCCGTCGGCTTTTACTATGCCAACAACATTCTGAAATGGATGACGGTCAGGCTCCATCCGGAATTCAACCTTGTTTACAAGAGTATCATGGAGCCGTTCATGGTGCGTTTCAAGTTGGGCTTTATCGCCGGCTTGGTGGTGACCGCGCCTCTGATCTTCTACCATATACTGGCGTTTCTCGCGCCCGCTCTCAAAGGTTCCGAAAAGCGCATCCTTTATCCGATGGTCTTCGCCATGGTCGTATTGTTTGGAATGGGGGGTTCTCTCGGCTATTTCTACGTCATGCCGATCGCCTGGACATGGTTGTATACGCAGGGCCAGGCGCTCGGCATCATCCAAATACTAAGCGCCACTGATTTTATCAACTTTATGACCTTGTTTCTGCTTGGTTTCGGGCTGGCTTTTGAGACGCCGCTGATCTTGACGATATTGATGCGGCTTAAGATCGTCAGCCGCAAGACGCTGCGCGAAAATTGGCGGATAGCTTATGTCGCCATCCTGGTCATCGCGGCGGTGGCCACCCCTGATTGGAGTTTGCCCCCGATGCTTATCCTCGGCGGCTCTATGATAGTACTATATGAGATGACCCTGCTGGTGGCTCGCTTCTGGAACTAAAACGAGGGTCGCTTCGCGGCCCAGAGAATAGAAAATAGAGAATAGAAAATAGAGAATAGAAAATAGAGAATAGAGAATAGAGAATAGATCCTTCCACCACTTTCTCTCTTTTCCATTTTCTATTCTCTATTTTCTTCTCGATGTTTGCGCCGGCCGCGTTTGTGTTAATATACGTCCGGTTACGGCCAAATAACATTTTGGAGCAAACGTGAGAACACTGATCGTCAGCGAAAAGAACATCGCCGCTAAGAAAATCGCCCAATTGCTCGCCGCCGGTAAGGTGGAAGCCGGCAAGAGCGGCAGTGTCGATATCTATAAATTCAAACTAAACGGCGATGAGGCCGTCTCGGTCGGCCTCAAGGGTCACATTTTAAAGGTCGATTTCCCGGAGGAATATTCAAACTGGCAGGAGGTCGAGCCGATCCGGTTGATCGACGCTAAGATTCTGAAAGTACCGACCCAGAAGACCTTGGTGGCGGCCTTAAAGAAGCAGGCTAAAGACGTTGATGAAGTCATAATCGCCACCGACTTCGACCGCGAAGGCGAACTGATCGGCTCCGATGCCGTAAACCAGATCTGGTCGATACGGCCAAATATGCCGATCAAGCGGGCGAGGTTCTCCGCGTTGACTAAGGGCGAGGTCGGCCGGGCATTCAGTGAACTTGATACACTAAACGAAAACCTGGCCCAAGCCGGCGAGGCGCGCCAGGATATCGATCTTATCTGGGGGGCGACGCTTACCCGGTTCTTGTCCCTGGCGTCGACGCGCCTGGGAAGGCAGTTCTTGTCGGTCGGTCGCGTCCAAAGCCCGACGCTCTGTTTAGTTGTCTTCCGAGAGCGAGAGAGGCAGGCATTCGTCGTCGAGACCTATTGGGAACTGACAGGCCTCTTCGACGCGAAGGGCGAGCGGTTCAAGGCCGGCCACAAGACCGAAAGATTCGCCGCCAAGGAAGATGTCGACGAGGTTGTGGGCCGGCTTGGCGACGAAGGCACAGTGACCGCGGTGAAAAGAACGCCGCGTTCAACGGAGCCGCCGGCGCCTTTCAATACGACGGCTTTTCTGGCCGCGGCCGCCGGCTCTGGCGTCTCTCCGGCCAACGCCATGCGCATTGCCGAAGGCCTGTACATGGAAGGCCTTATCAGCTACCCAAGGGTGGACAATACCGTCTATCCGGAATCACTTGAGCTCAGGGATATATTGTCGACCCTGGCGGGCGCCGGCGAACTGGGGCCGTTGGCGGCGGAGATTAATTCGCAGCCGACCCTGAAACCGACTCGCGGCAAGAAATTTGCCACCGACCACCCGCCCATACATCCGACCGCCGCCGCGACCCAGGGGCGGTTGTCCGGCAATGACTGGAAAATATATGAGCTGGTCGTGAGGCGGTTTTTGGCCACCTTATCGAAGCCGGCCAAATCCGAATCGATGCGTATCGACATCGATGTGTCGGGGGAGCCGTTTTTTGTCCGGGGCAGCCGGACGGTCGAAGCCGGATGGCAGAAGTTTTATCCCTACGGGAAAAAGAAAGACGAGATATTGCCGGACCTCGTCGAGGGCGATAAGGTGGGATTGGTAGAGTCGGCGGTGGAGGAGAAGCAGACCCAGCCGCCGGCCAGATACAGCCAGGGGGCCCTCATTCAAAAGATGGAAGAAGTCGGGTTGGGCACCAAAGCCACCCGCCATAATATTATTCAAAATCTGTACGAACGCAGCTACATGCATAGCGATCCGATAGTCCCGACTGAACTCGGGATAGCCGTCGCCGATTCGTTAAGCAAGCATGCCGCCACTATCTCGAGCCCCGATATGACAGCTGAGCTGGAAGCCGATATGGATGGGATAGCCGAGGGCAAGAAAAGCCGCGATGAAGTCGTCGACCGGTCGCGACAGATGCTCTCACAAGTAATGCTGGCGCTGGTCGCCAATGAGCAAGAAGTCGGCGCTGAGATCCGGGGCGGCATCCACGAAGGCAAGATGGTCGGGAAATGCCCTCGCCCTGATTGCGGAGGGGAACTGCGCGTTATCCGGTCGAAAAAGACCAAGAAGCGTTTTGTCGGTTGCAGCAACTACGGGGATAAGGAATGCGGCCAATCATACCCTCTGCCGCAATTTGGCGATGTTATCCCGCTCGGGAGCGTTTGTGACCAGTGCGGGTCGCCAAAGATAAAGGTGGTCAGCAAGGGCAAGCGTCCCTGGGAACTCTGTCTCGACCCCTCTTGCCCGACTAAAGAGGCGTATCGCAACAAAGCCAAAAAGTAATGAGAGTGGCTCTGGCTCAATATCAGCCGTCCGCGGCGGTGAGCGCCAATCTCGATATCATCGGCCGGATAGTCGAACTCGCCGGCGGGAAGAATGCCGACCTTATCATTTTCAGTAGGGACTTTCTGGGCGACCCCGGCGAGCCGGCCTTGGTTATGCCGAACCTCCAAAACCTGGCCAAACGATTCGAAGTGGAAATATTGACCGGCCGGGTAAGGATAGACGGCGACGCTCTTTCGACCGCGGTTCCAGCGCAGGCCGCGTTGATCGGCCGGGATGGCTTGTTGATCGACCGGGTTCCCGCAGGAGAGATAAAGCCGCTGCGCGCGTGCCTTGGCTCAACGCTTGTCCTCTCCGAGGAACAAGCCTACAACGCCGGCGCCGACCGGGCGGCCCTTCAATTCCGGCCGAAAGTCATGGTGATGCAGACCGGCGCCAGTTCGCTGTTGGAGCTGGAGGCCATCAAGGAACTTGCCATCGACAGGTCTTACAACCAGGCCCATTTAGTTGTCTGCGTCTCAGTTGTCGGCCGGTGGCGCAACGAGGATTATCTCGGCGCCTGCTTGGCCGTGCTGCAAGGGGAGATTGTGGCCGAGGCCGATGCGAACTCGGGCGAGCTCGTCATCTTCTCGGTCGACCCGTCGAAATTTATCGACTACGACGAACTGCGCGATCCCGTGACCATCCCTGAACTGCTCAAACAGAAGTACGGCCCGCACGATATCGGGCATGACAGCGACAGCCCGTAAACGCGGCCGGACTTTTCCTTGAGTATCCACTTAAGCTAGAATAAACAGCTATGAACAAGAAGCAAGCGAAAGTCTCCATTATCGGTAGCGGCAATGTCGGCGCTAATGCCGCTTTATTGACGGCGCTGTCCGGGTTTGCCGACGTGGTTATGATAGATATTGCTGAAGGGCTGGCCGCGGGCAAGGCCCTGGACATATCCCAGGCTTTGGCGA